>Ga0247823_10003771_pt1 | contig 12224 bp, 9 predicted proteins | sample 13C_PalmiticAcid_2_FD_192426 | JGI IMG/M metagenome (GOLD analysis project Ga0247823, IMG submission 192426) | Soil microbial communities from agricultural site in Penn Yan, New York, United States - 13C_PalmiticAcid_Day30 | ecosystem: Environmental > Terrestrial > Soil > Agricultural land...
ACAGAAAATAGCATATCTAGTGCGGTTGTTCGCGTGAGCATCAAATAGGCCCCCGCCACTTCCACCGCTGCCGCCAAAGTGGCACTTGATGATCTGGTTCCGTTATTGTGGCTGTCGTAAATAATTGAAGAATTTCTATCGATCGCAGTCGTGTTCCTCGGTCCATACCCCTCAAGCGTTGCCATTCAAAAGTAGAGACTGACGTTCCTGCCATCGCCGTCGCTTGCTGAGGGCGAAAGACCGCAAATTGCTGCCTTGGCGATGAAATGCTGCCCAATTCGTGGTCGATTCCGACACTCACGGCGCGAAATAGCGCTTCTGGCGCGTGGGGGGCTGGCTTGTTCAGACCTTCCCTAAAGGCGCTGTATCGGCAGCGCTGGCATGCCGAGCTGGATTTGTGCTGCCTCAAGACCACGCTGGGCATGGAACGCTCAGCTGTCGCACGCCGGCGATGGCCATGAAGGAGCTGCGCGTTTATCTGCTCGCCTACAACTTGGTGCGCGGCCTCATGCTTCGCGCGGCACGGCACGCCGGGGTTCCACCGCGACACCTGAGCTTCAAACACACCGTCCAGCTCTGGCTGGCATGGCGCGCCGTGTATCGATCCTGCCATCGAAAACTCGGTGACCTACTCGTCCTGGTTGCACAGCGACGCGTGGCACAAAGACCTGGCCGCATCGAACCCCGCGCCGTGAAGCGACGACCGAAACCGTACAAACTTCTCATGCAACCACGACATGTAGCGCGGGAGATTGTTCGCGCCAAAGGGCACCCGGTGCGTGTTAAGTAAGTGCCATTCAGGTCAGGTTCACTTCGAGACGCGGCCGAAATCCCATCTCGGCGCGGCGGCTGCGGACACGCACAGCGGATTCGGCAGAGCGCAGGAGCTCCCCCAACTATTTCTGTGCGTTCTCGGGTGAGAGATTGCCGACACAGGCGACAGAACGCGTAGCGATGAGCCGATGCGCCCGCGCGTTCCGGCATTGGACGTCCGGCTGTTCAACGCCGATCAGTTCACCCGTACTCAGCCGGAGCAGGGATGCGCCTCATCTTCTGCCTTGTCCTGACGTGGTTGCTGGCCCTTCCAGCAGCGGCCGACTCGTCCCGCTCGCTCGTCTACAACGCCCGCAACCAGCTCACGGACGTCATCGACGTCGCGAACCCGGCACGCCATGTCGCTTTCACCTATGACGCGAACGGCAACCGGCAGACCAAGACCCAGGGCGGCGTCACGACGAGCTATCGCTGGGATGCCCGCGGCCGGCTCATCGAGGTGCTGCGCGGCGGCACGTGGTTAGCCCGATACGAATACGACAGCGCAGGCCAGCGCACGCGGAAGGACGTCAACGGCCCCGCGCCGACGGCCGTGCGCTACCTCTACGACGGCCCGCGCCTGATTGCCGAAACCAACGTCATCGGCAACACCCTGGCCCGGTACTACTGCAGCGATGTGGGCCGGCTGCTCGCGATGGAGCGCGCCGGGCAGCGCTATACCTATTTGCTGGACGGCCTAGGCACGCCGGTCGCCATGACCAGCGCCGAAGGCCTGATCGTCGTGCGCTACCGCGTCGATGCCTGGGGCAACCCCGTCGCCACGGTGGGCGATTCCGCCAACATCTTCGGCTTCACGGGCTATCCGGTCGATGACGAAACCGGCCTCCATTACGCCAATGCCCGCTACTACGACTCCGAACTGGGCGCGTTCCTGAGCGAAGACCCGGCCCAGGGCCACCCCACGCGCCCGGTCACGCTGCACCCCTACCTCTACGGTAACGGCAATCCGCTGATCTACCTCGACCGCAGCGGACGCACCGCCGAACTGGTCGACGTTCTCGACGGCCATGAGCGCAACCAGGCCGACATCGTCGAGCTGGCCGAGCAGATCAAAGGCATGCGCTCGAGCGCGACCTGGTATGCGCGGCCGTTCGTCGAGCTGGGTTTGGCCGGGACCGTGCTGCTCACCGCCGGCAACCGGCTCGGCGAGGGCGTCGTCACGATGGCGAACGCCGGAGCCAACGTCGCGCTGACGGCGGCAGACACCTACGTTGTTGATCTCGGCGAAGGCGCAGCGTCGGCCAGGGCCGAGTTCGAAGGATTCGCGGACGGCGCATTCGCCGCGGCCGAAGGCGCGATCGACAACCCGGTCGAGGCGGCCGGAAACGCTTACGACGCTGTCGTCGATCCCTATCAGCGCGCGTATGCCGGCGATACGGCGGCGCAGCTCGATCTGGCGGCCAGCATCGACCCGCGCAATATCGGCAAGCGCGTCCTGACGGCGATGGCGCCGAAGCGTGGGCCGCCCCATATCGGCGGTGTTCCTGCATCACGCATGACCGTGACCGAAGGCCCCAGCGGGCGACCCGAGCTGACCGCGTTTCCCGGCGGGCCATCGGTCAGTGTTGATGAAGCCTTCTCACCGCAGCGGAGCCAGTTCGGCGGCACCAGAACGAACAACACGCCTTACACGGGTGGCCCGCACAGCGAAACCAAGCTGCCGCCTAGCGACGGCCTGGATTCACACCACATGCCCGCCAAGGCGATAAGCGGCTTGGGCACAGATTCTGGCCCTGCAATCAAGATGGACCCGGCCGACCACCACGAGACCTCAAGCAACGGTCGTAGACCAGTTGCCAGCAAGATGTATCGTGATGACCTCAAGGCGATGATTGATGATGGCCGGATGCGTGATGCAATGGCGACCGAAGTGCACGATGTTCGCCGCGCCGCGCAGCTTGTATCGAGCAATATCAGGAAGTACAACCAAGCCATGCAACAGATGCTGGACTATGCCAAAGGCAAGGGCTGGCTAGACAAGAGGGGGAAGGAATGACCGCATTTGATATTCGTCCATTTCTGGGAGTCGGTCCTCTCGTGCTGGGAATGTCGCCTGATGAAGTTCACCGCGTCCTGGGCGAACCCCATAGCGTTTCCAAAAGTCGCAACGGAGAGCGGAGCGACAACTATCCGCATTTGACGGCTTCCTATGCGAAAGACACCGAAAAGCTCGTCGAACTGGGGATGGGTTCGCAGGTCGACGTTCAATTTCAAGGCGTGAGCCTGTTTTCCGATCCTAGAGCGTTGGATGTACTGATTGCTGCCGATGGTGGGCCGCTCGAAAGCGTGGGCTTTATCGTCTTTCCTTCAATCGGTGTGGCGCTCGGTGATTTCGACAGCGACCAGGAAAGTGATCGCGTCGTGTCAGTTTTCCAGCGCGGCCGCTGGGATGCTGTGAAGGGCATGAAGCCCTATTCCGTTCCGGAGAAAAAGTAGGCTGCCCTGGGGCTATTGGCGCTGCGCCGCGGAACTGGTATCGAGCGGCATCAGAACTAGCACGAAGCCTCAGATGCTGGACTCTGCCAAAGGCAAAGGCTGGTTGAACAAGGGGGTAAAGGGGTGATTGTGTTCGATATCCGGCCCTACGATGGATCGGGACCGCTGCGACTGGATATGTCGCCCAGCGAAGTCATGCCGCCATTGGCGAGAAACCGCGCATCACGCTTTTCAACGACAAGGGCGAGCGGGACGAAGACTATCCGGCTCTGTCTGCCTGCTACTCCGCGGGAGAAGACAAGCTCGTTGAGTTCGCGCTTACGTCTGCCCTCGATGCCCGATTCTAGGGTATCAGCCTGTTCACCGCTCCGAACGCGGTGGACCTGCTCGTTGCGGCCGATGGCGCGCCGCTGGAAGGTCTCGGATTCGTTGTATTTCCGAACCTGGGTATCGCGCTGGCTGACTTCGACAGCGACCAAGAAAGCGACCGCGTCGTGCAGGTGTTCGAGCGCGGTCGCTGGGATTCGATCACGCATCTAAAGCCCTACAAGAGGTTGCCGTGGGGCTATTGACGATCGGACCACGTTTGATCTTCAGCGGCAGCAACAGGCTGCGGAGGCGGAAGCACTAGGAGGCATCATGATCTACGAACTACGCTGCATGGCAAGTGGACTACCTGGACATCGGGAAATTTCGAGATATGAATACCACCAACTGCGTGTCGCGCGACGCAGCCTAACCGAAGTCTTATCAGTTGAAGAAAACTACAATGGATTGTTGGACCGATACATCACCATGCAAAGGGAGCTTGTAACAGCGATTCTTCAAGTCGAGCTCCACCGCCCCGTTGACGGTGTCGACTTTCACGGATACTCCCAACGCCTTGCGCGTGAGGCTGCGTGCTTGCTGTCTGTTGGCCGCCAATATTTGGACCACACTGCACACTCAGTTTCCGAGATCGCTCGCCTCAACGGTAAGGCTTGCTTGCCCTTTAGAGAATGGTGCGGCAAGGAATATGACGAACGCCCTGGCTATCGAGCCATAGAGGCAATTCGAAATGCCGCGCAACACAGGATGTTGCCAAGCCAAGGCATTGCAATCGGAGGCGCCTGGGTGGATGAGGGAAAGCGGCGCCAACGACGGCACAGTGTCAGCCTGCGCGTCTACCCCAAAATCCTGCAAGAGAATCCGAAGTTTAAGAAAAAAATTGCTGAAGAGCTGTTGGGGATCGCTATGAAGAACCATGAGGACTTCGTGGATCTAATGGACCTCATACGCGAACATCTTACCGGCCTGGCGACCATTCACGACAAGCTAAGGCTTGCTCTCGCTGATGAAATATCTTCGTGGGAATACCTAATTGAAGCCACTCTTGAATCCTGGAGGAAGGATTTTGGAAGGGATCTGGCGCTCGCGGCAAACGCACGCGACGGCAGGAACGTGGAGAGCGTGCCAATATTCGGAGATTATCTTATGAGGCGTCGACGCATGACGTCACAGAACGATGCTGGCCCACGTACGTTCGATTTTCATATTCGCTGTTGACCATGCGTCAGGTAGCCGTTGTTGCCCCCAACAGAGCGTGCCGGTGGATGTGCTGTTGGCAGACAGCATCCCGGATGCGATGAGCCACAAGCGTGTTTACCGCGGGTTGGCAGTGCCGGTCCGCGCTCAATGCCTGAGCCAGAAGCATGGCCAGCGTTTCGGTCGGTGATGACTCGGTGCCATTCGAACCTGCCCCCGTCCTCGCGTCTATTGCGGCACAGCCGTCGCACCTGTCCTTTGCACCTCAGAACTCGATCCTCATCGCGTTGACACATTGTTGTCCCTTCGTATATTCACTAGTTAGTCTGGACGAGACTCGCTCATCCCAGGGGCAGCACAAATGGACGTAACTATTCCCGGTGTTCCTGACGCAGTTTCAGGAACTAGCTCGATTGTGATTATCGGCCCAAACGGCGTTGGTAAGACGCGGCTTGGCGTCGCTATCACCAGTAGAAACGGCGGAGAACGGGTTTCGGCACTGCGTAATGTCGAGATTCCAGAAATACCCGCATTACGGTTTGATCAAGCCGCTCAACAAGTCAAGAACGCGCTCAATGAGTTAATGCACGCGCATTGGCGGCAATCGTTCGAACTACAGAATCTGATGTCTGAAATCCTGGCAGAAGATCGTGAGCTGGCGGTCGAATACCGGAGACAGCGTGAGAAAAGTCCCACGCAGGAAATTCCAGAGCACCTTACGGATACGCGGCTCGGCAAGATCGTTCGGATATGGAACCGTCATTTTCCAGGCAGAATAATCAACATCGACTATGCGCCTAAGGTTGAGCGCACAAAAAGCGACGGTTCTGTTGTCAGTTATCCAATCTCTCAAATGAGCGAAGGCGAGCGGACCGCACTATATCTTGCCGCTCGCATAGTCAGTTGCGACAAGCCTTTGATGCTCGTTGACGAGCCGGAAACATTCTTCCATCCGTTGCTCGCTCGAAATCTATGGAATGACCTTGAGGAGATCGCTCCGAAAATCCGCTTTGTCTACATCACGCATGACATTCCCTTCGCGCTATCTCGCAGAGGAGCCGTTTTCGCTGTGGCTCGCTCTGAAGACGGCGCCGAGCTTTTGCCGCAGACTTCGAAGATACCAAGCGACGTTATCGCCGAAGTCCTTGGCGCGGCTTCGTTTTCCATCTCCGCGTCCCGTCTAATTTTTTGTGAGGGAGAGCCCAGCAGTCTCGACGCGCCGATACTGAGTGCATGGCATGACTGTAAAGAGACGGCGGTCGTCGCAGTGGGGAGCTGCAACTCGGTACGTGAATGTGTTGCAGTATTCAATGCCAAACAAGTTACCAGCGGTGTTACAGCTTTTGGCTATGTTGATCGGGACGGCTGGCCGGACGCTCACCTAAACTCGGATCCGAACGTTAAGCCACACCCGGTCAGCGAAGTTGAGGGTCTCTTTTGCCTAGAAGCGGTTTTCAAGGCGCTTGCCGTGTACAACGGATCAAATGACGCAGAAGCAGATGCTCGCTTCAGTGATTTCTTGGCCGATTCGCGCCGCATTTTCAATGGCGTGAATTTCAACAAAGAGTTGCTGAACCGCGGGAAGGCTCGCATTGAGATAGAACAGAAAAGCTTGTTCAATCCGATCAAGCCGAATCCAGATCTGCAAACAATGGAGGCAGCTTTCGTTGGTGCGCAACCAGCCGGCGGTTGGCCGATCTATCTGGCAACTGTGTTCACCCAAGAACAGACGAGATTGACAAACTCGCTCCACGGAGGTGCGGCACATTTTGTGCGCGATTACCCTGCGAAGTCATACTTCTCCATTGCGGCGAAACATTTGCAGTTCGTTCCAGAGAAGATGGTGGAAACACTCTGTAAGGCGCTCAAGCTCAAAGATGATATTGCAGAGTCCGAGAAGAAGTTGAAAGCGTTGCGTGACTCTATCGTCCTGGCTCTCACGCCCCACCTTTGGCCAAGAACTGTGTGAACCTCGCGCGCAAGCAGCGCGATCCATTCACGGCCTCCTGGCATGAGCGGTCCGGATTCAGTGCTTGAGCGATAAACACTGACCTTGTGAGAACGCTCTGGCCTTGGCGCTTTGGACAGTTCAGGCAATGTAGCTTTAGAAGCGAGGCCGTTCGACTCATATATGTGGGCGAACTCGTCCGCGCATCACGTTCATTTCGCTGCTTTTTTTTTGACGACATTATCGCGGAGCATGTTAGACAACCCGTGCAAGTCTACACGGGTGCCATTCGTCAGGACTGCGACATGGTGGAGCATCCCGCCGAAGAGCAGCCCGGCCTTTTCCAATGCTCCGGCCGCGGCGGTAATCAGTATAAGGACAGCCGAAGCGTCAGTTCTGTCGACCAGACTTGGCACAATGTGCAGATGATGTGCCTTAGTTCGCCCTAAGCGGAGATCGACTGTTTCCTTAAAGTTTTTTGTTTTACATCCGATTAGGTGTTCAATGTGGTCAAGCACCCAGGCCTGTGGGTTACTGTCGTCATACCAGACCTCCCAGACATGGTTGTGTGCAAGTGTATTGCGAAGGACAAAGACTTCCTTTAAATCCGGCCAATCGTGCTTTCCGCGTAGCTTTTCGTAGTAGGAAAAACCACCATCAGTTCTTTCGCCACGGTCATACTGAATGCGCATCAACCAGGACTCGAACATCGCAACCGTGAGCAAAATCGTGGAGATGGCGTAGTCGCCTTCTTGCTCGTTTGCCTTAACTTCTGCCATAGAGTCGCGATGCTGTGCGATAAGCTTAGCGACCAAATCGGCTATTGGTTGTAGGAAATTCCCCGCGGCAATTGAGACATAGCGTTTGGTCGTCATCTGTCTAGTCCGCTCGTTGCTCCAGGCACCAGACTACCACCGGGCGTAAATGGAAAGGAGCGCGGGTGAAGGACTACAACTACCGCAGTTTTCGACGTTCGGTCTGCTGTCGGCGCGTGGGGTAATCGCGTAACTGCCTCAAGCAGCAACGGGGGGGCAGATTTACTTCGAGAAGTCGATAACCTGTAGCGCCCCAATCGTGACGGAGCGACGCGCCCGAACCGAACAAGTCGTGCACAGGACTTTTCTGGGGTTTCGCCGCCGACAGGCGACAAATCCGCACCCTTGACGCACCCCACAACCAAGTGAACAATCCCCCCGTTGCCGCCAATTCGGCAACCGGGAATAGCAGCCCGAATTCTCAAGGCGCACACAGCGCCGCACCGAAAGCCGGCGCTTTTTCATGCCTGAATTTCGTGCGGCGTCGTCTGCCGATTTCTGGCGGCGGTGTGCGGGGAGCCGCAAGGCTCGCCGGTCCTTGAGCCGGTCTGCTACCCGCACACCGTTCGCCACCCTTTCGCCGTTCCGGGTGGCGACTCCACGCAAAGGGAGTTGTCCATGGATACTCGGTATGCGTTCTGCGGCACCGGGCGGAGTCCCGGTCGCTTTGTCCGCGTTGGTTGCGTCGTTCCCGGCTTCGGGAGGCGCGCGTCATGAGCTATCAGGGTTCGTTCTATCCGCTGCGCCGCGATGCGTCCTCGGCCGAGCCGGTGATGTTCGCGTATGTGCTCGATACGCCGGCACAGCGCGAGGCGTTGCAGGAAGAAATCCTCGATCGCATTGCGGCGATCCAGGCGCTCAGCGAGACGATCGCGACGGCGCAGCTCGAGGCGCCGGATTCGCGCACGCACGGCGGCATTCTCGACGCGCTCGCCATCCTCTCGCGCGATGTGCGTGGGCTGATGGAGGCGAGTTTCCAGTCGGGACCGTAAACACGAACTGGAAGGAGGGCAGGTACACTGACGCAACGCGCTGCCGTGTCGTCAGTCACCTGCCCCCTTTTTTCCGGCTATTCGAGTTCGCGTCGGGCCACATGACCAAGACCTATTTGAGTCCTAGTCGGCAAGCACGCAACACGCTGGCGCTTGCCGACGAGTGGGCGCGCGGCGCCATGCCCGTCATCAAGGCAGTGAAGGAATTGTGGGATCGCCACTCTAGCCTCGGTTATCGTCCGTCCCGGTTCATTGCAGAGGGGTATGACGAAATCCATCAGCGCTTGCTGGCCGGCTCTCGCCGCAAGCAGGTGCATTCGTACCTCGACTTTCTTTCGAGCTGCGCCAACGAGAGCTGGACGTTCGGCGACACCTGGGTGCCGGGGCTGGTACGGTGGAGCGACAAGCGCCTCGTGAAGGGCGATCTGGTGCTCGTGCTGTTCGAGAACGGCACCGAGCGGCATCCCGTCTGGTGCGTAACGTCCAAGGGCCGGCGAGTCTCCGGCTATTACTGCGACACCAATCGTTCGGGAGCGACCGGGACGATCATTGAGCTGCATGAGGTTCCGGGTGAGCTCGTTGGCCTGCAGCTGGCTGACCCGGACCCCCAGATGTACTGCAACACCCTACGCACAGGGAACAGTCCGCATCCGGGTAGGTGCGAGTAGCCCGGAGCTATCGATGCCCGCCGCACGCCGGCCGCACTCGCGCCGACGGTCGCGTGAAGCCGGCCCTCCTCTGCTCCAAGTAATCGGCGCTCGACGGCGTGCCGGTGTTCGGCATGGCCGGCCGCGCAGGCCTGCGGCAGCCAAGGCCACGCGCCAGACGTTCTCCACAATTCTCTATCCCGTCAGTCGCTTGCCTTCGCTTTCAGCCGGCGTCGTTCCCGCGCCTTGCCCATTTCTCCCCGGTTTTTCGCTCGCCGCGACGGCGGCCCGGCGCTCTAGTGCGCAGGCCCCGACCGTGCGGCGGCGTGCTCGCCGCCGCGCCGCACGAGTGGGGCTCACCACCCAAGGGAGAGCGTTCAATCATGTCCAGCAACATCCATTCCCCTGTACCTCAGGCCGTGGGCCGGCCGCCGTCCGGCGGCCGCCTGCGTCGTGGCCTGCTCGCTGCCGCGGTCTTTGCCGCGACCCTGACCTGCGGCGCCGGCGTGCACGGCGCCGCGTCGTCCGCGTACCCGACTGCGCCTTCCGTGCAGCCGGCCGCGGCGAATGCCGTGGCCGTGTCGGCCAAGTCGGCGGCGGCACCGGCGCCGAAGTCGACCGACATCAGCGTCGCCGTGAACGGCGCGGGTGCGGTCTACGTCAATCGCGCAGGCACCAGCCTGCAGTTCTGGGTCGCCAACACCAGTGACAACACGATCGTGCGCAAGGCGTCCGTCACGGTCGATCCGACCGTCGCGAACACTGTGTTCGTCGAACTCGGCGACAACGTGACCGGCCTGTTCTATGCCGACAACATCCGCGCGACCGGCGACCAGTTCCGCATCTCCTTCCGCGGCCAGCTGCCGCAGGGCGGCGCGGCGATGCCGCTGGCGGCGCAGGCGCTCGCGGCGCTGCAGGATGTCAGCGTGCCGGACGACGTCGTCACGGTCTCGCCGGTGCAGGTCGATCTGATGACCCTGCTCGACAACCAGCGCGCGATCTACCAGCGCGTGCAGGAAATCGCGCCGCTGCAGGCCGACCAGGTCGAGCTGTTCCGCCTGCTCGCCGAGCAGGAAATGGCCGATGCCTACACCACGCAGATCCATGAAGGCGCGACCGGCGCCGCGTTCCTGAGTGAAGGCGAGGCCACCGTGCAGAAGCTGCACGACCAGTTCATCGCGCGCGTCACGAACGACGTGGCGACGGCGCAGACGGCCGCCGACGAGATCCTGGCGAAAGGCAACGAGCAGATCAAACGCTTCGCCGGTCCGGTGACCGATTGCATCAACGGCCAGCTCACCCGGATCAGCAGCCGGCTCAAGAGTCTCGAAGCCCGCCTGACCAACTGGCCCGACGACGAGTCCTACAACGCACAGATCGAAGCCGAGATCGACGCGACCGAAAGCGCGCTCGAAACCAACGAGGCGATGCTGATGAGCTGCGTCGACACGCAGGGCCTCGAAGACTATGAGCCGACGGTCGGCGTCGACGAGAACGGTGCCGGCTACGAAGCCATCGCCAACGCCGCACAGGCGCTGGTCGACGATCTCGAACCGCGCGTGGAAGCCTGGCGCCTCGCGCTCGAAGCCGCCGGCGCGGCCAAGGCCGCGCGCATCGAGGACAGCGCGCTCGCGGCGAACACGCTCGCGGCGCAGGACTATTTCAGCGCCTGGGTCAGCCCGGTCTATTCGGACGAAAGCGATCCGCCGGTCGTGCCCGTGCTGCCCGGCTCGCGCAACAAGCAGGCCGACGCCGGCACGCCGGAAGCCGAAGCCGCCGCGAAAGCCAAGGCGGAAGCCAGGGCCATCGCGCAGGCCAAGGGCATGGAAGTGCTCTGCGACGACGAGACCTGGAATCTCGAATTCGCGCTCGGTTCGCTCAACGTCGTCATCGGCACGCCGTGGAACGACCGCATCGTGACCGGCGACGACAACGACGTGGTCGTCTCCTTCAGCGGTGACGACTGCGTCGAAAGCCATGCCGGCTACGACTTCGTACTGACCGGCCGCGGCAACGACACCGTGTATGCGGGCGAAGACCACGACTTCGTGCTCGGCGGCCGCGGCGACGACGAGATCCACGGCGGCTCCGGCCACACCTACACGATCACCATCGACGGCGTGGAGGTCGAGTTCGATCTCGGCAACCTGCTGATCGGCCAGTCCGGCAACGACCGAATCTTCGGCGGTGAGGTCGATGCCGACCGCGGCGCCGACGGCGCCGTCGACGACCACGGCTACATGGACTTCATCTTCGGCGACGCGCTGCTGTTCGGCCAGCCGGCCGGCAACGACTTCATCGACGGCGAGATGGGCATCGACTTCCTGTTCGGCAACGACGGCGATGACCAGATCGTCAACATCGAGCCCGGCGTCATCGGCATCTCGGGCCTCGACGTGTCGTTCGGCAGCTGGTTCTTCGGCGGCCCCGGCAACGACGTCATCGTCGGCAGCAACACCGACGTCGCCGGCGTTGCCGAAGATGAAATCGCCGAGCAGCGGGAGCGTGCCGGCGACGACGTCATCGCCGCCAACCGCGGCATGGACTTCGTGTTCGGCGCCGACGGCAACGACCGCATCGACGGCGGCGCCGGCATGGACTTCGCGTTCGGCTCCGGCGGCAACGATTCCGTCGTCGGCAACGACGGCCTGGATCTCGTGACCGGCAACGACGGCAACGACATCGTGCGCGGCTCGGCCGGCTTCGACCTGGTGTTCGGCGGCGACGGCGACGACACGCTGTCCGGCGACGACGGCATGGATCTGGTCTTCGGCCGCAGCGGCGCCGATGCGATCTCCGGCGGCAACGGCATCGACCTGCTCCTCGGCGGCAGCGACAACGACGTCATCGACGGCAACGACGCCACCGACCTCGCGTTCGGCGGCGACGGCGAAGATCGCATCAACGGCAACGACGGCATCGACCTGCTGCTGGGCCAGGCCCAGTCCGACACGATCCGCGGCGGCAGCGCCACCGACGTGATCATCGGCGGCGGCAACACCGAGAAGAAAGACGAGTTCCTCTATGG
>Ga0247823_10003772_pt1 | contig 12224 bp, 5 predicted proteins | sample 13C_PalmiticAcid_2_FD_192426 | JGI IMG/M metagenome (GOLD analysis project Ga0247823, IMG submission 192426) | Soil microbial communities from agricultural site in Penn Yan, New York, United States - 13C_PalmiticAcid_Day30 | ecosystem: Environmental > Terrestrial > Soil > Agricultural land...
TTTGTGTTGATGATGATAAGAACCTGTACATCTGCCAGTGGATGGCAGATGGAACATACCCCATCAAGCTCGAAAGGGTTTGATGATTGTTAATCCTCTAAACCAGGACTGATTGATACTGCTTACCGCTGCCGACTGGATGCAATACCTCGGACATTTTCACCCTGTGATCGTACACCTGCCGATCGGGATCCTCTTTGTGTCATTCATACTGGAGCTGGTTGCCTGGAAGCAAAATGCTTCTGCTATTTTAAAGCATGCTATTGAGATCTCACTGATCGCGGGCTTCTTCAGTGCAGTACTGGCCTGCGTTTTGGGCTGGTTCCTGGGGCAGGAAGGAGGTTATGAGACAAATACCCTGGGCTGGCACCAGTGGATGGGTATCAGTGTGGCCCTGATTGCAGGTGTAGCCTGGCTGATGAAGAAAAAAGCTATTGTTCCCAAGCTGTACCGTTTCTCCTTATTGTTGTTATTCCTCTTGCTGATGATCACCGGCCATCTCGGCGGCAATATGACCCATGGTGAAGATTATCTCACAGCAGGATTGCCGCAACCTGTTGCAGGCTGGTTGGGCATTGAAGCGAAAAAGGATTCAGTGATAGAAAGGAAACCGATCACAGATATCAACGAAGCATATTTGTACAGGGATTTGGTACAACCGGTACTGAGTGAAAAATGTTACAGTTGTCATAGTTCCAAAAAAGTGAAGGGCTCATTACGCATGGATGAAGAAGCCCTGCTCTTCAAGGGCGGCAAGCACGGCACTATCATTCTGCCCGGCAATGCGGCCGGTAGTGAACTGGTGAAAAGATTATTGCTGCCCATGGAAGATGATAAGCGGATGCCACCGAAAGATCAGCCCCAACTCAGCAAAGAAGAGGTCCGGCTCATCACTTGGTGGATCGATGCCGGTGCCGACACCAAAAAGAAAATTAAGGAACTGCAACCTGATTCCCTGGTGATGCCACTGCTGAAATCTTTTGCAGGAGCGAAGTCTGTGAATACGATTGCACGCGAGGTGCTATCCGGAGTTTTTAAAGAAGATCCTCCGGCGCCTGATCAAAAGGTCATCGATCAATTGCTCAGTAAGGGCATCATTGTATCGCCCGTAGCGCAGCACAAGAACCTGCTCGAGATCAGCTGCATCAATTTTCCCGGCTTCGATAATAATTTAGTATCACTGCTGGCGCCACTTGCTGAACAGATCGTTTGGTTGCGTTTGGATAACACAGCCATCACTGATGAGGCGATGGCCGGTATCGGGAAACTCCGGAAACTGGTAAGGTTGAACCTGTCGGGTACAACCATCAGCTCCAACGGCATCGAAGCATTGAAGTCATTACAATATCTTGAATATATCAATATCGTCAATACCAGGGTAGATGACAGGGGGCTCCTTATCCTTTCCAACATCTCCACATTGAAGAATGTCTACTGCTGGAATTCCATGATCACTGATAATGGTATCACCTTATTCAAAAAGAAATTGCCGGCTGCGCGGATCGAAGCAGGGGATAAACGGCCATGATGAGGGTGGAATTTCATAAACCCTGATTGAGAATCAGTAAAATGCAGGGTGTTTAGATTACTCCCCTTCTTCTTTTAAGATATTCCCTCTATGTATTTCGCAAGCCTTACGAATTTGTAGCACGTATCAGAACGGTTCCACTGCATTGTTCTTTTGCGTACCAACACTAATATAAAATAAACGACTGCTTTATGATGCGATTGCACATTGCCTGTTTGGGTCTAAGGCTGAAACGGCTTGTCTTTTTAGTAGCTTGTATCATTGCTTCATTCCCCCTCTTTGCCCAGGCTCAACAAAGATCCGGTAAGGTTACTGACGAAAGTGGTAAACCTGTTGCCGGTGTTTCTGTTACCGTAAAAGATGCTTCCGGCGGAACAACTACCAACGACGCCGGTGAATTCACCATCAATGCGCCCGCCGGGGCCGTGCTCCGGTTCTCCAGCGCCAGCCATGAAACAAAAGAATTGTTACTGGCTGCTGAAACCACCTTGAGTATTTCTCTCAGTCCTAAATCCGGTACCCTCTCCGATGTGGTGGTAGTGGGTTATGGCGCTCAGAAAAGGACCAACCTTACTGGCGCTGTAGGCACTATCGATAAAAAGAAGATCGAGAACCGTCCTGTTGCCAATGCCATGGCAGCATTACAGGGTGTTACTCCCGGTTTGACCATCACAAGATCTAATGGTACTCCCGGCAGTGAAGGATATGCCATGCAGATGAGAGGCGCTACCTCTCTCAGCCCTGTAGCCCCACTGGTGCTGATCGATGGTGCGCCGGGCAGCCTGCTGGCAGTGAATCCGAATGACATCGAAAATATCAGTGTACTGAAAGACGCGGCTGCCGCTTCCATCTATGGTGCAAGAGCAGCAGGTGGCGTTATCCTGGTGACCACCAAAAAAGGGGCATCCGGAAAGATCACCGTTGCCTATGCAGGTAAATACGCTGTGAACAAACCCGCTAATGTACCGGGACGACTGCATAGCTGGCAGGAAGCACAAATGGCCAATGAAAGCCGCATCAATGCAGGACAGGCAGCAGGTTACACGGCAGAGCAGATCGAATGGATGAAAGATCCCAATGTGGAATACATCGTGAACCCCAACAATACTACCGACTATCTCTACTTCTATGACCTGGACCAGACCGGCCTGGTGCTCCGCGATCAATCGCCTCAATGGGACCATAACATCTCCATGCGTGGGGGCGGCGCCAAGGATAATTTCTTTGCGTCACTGGGGTATTTCAAACAACAGGGTGTTTTCAAATTCGGCCCTGACCAGGCAGACCGTATCAATGCGCGTTTCAACTACACCCTGGCCATTTCCAAAGTATTTGCTTTTGAAACAAGGCTGTCGTTCCGCCAGAGTAATATCCTGGCCCCCAGTGTTGGCAACCCGCGCATCTTCTCCAATCTGTATACAACCCGTACACTATATCCTACCTTCTTCCCCGGCACCACCGACAAATACATCAATGACAACAGCGGAAACTTCGCTTATGCATTGCTGAAAGAAGGAGGCGCCAGCGATACCAAAGAGAATGAAGGCAATGCCCAGTTCGCCCTGAAGGCTAAGGACCTGATCAAAGGCCTTACCCTCTCTGCCATGTACAGCCCCAGACTGGGCACGCGTACCAACGGCTCAGCAGTGAGGACCATTCCCCGTTACAATATCAATGGTATCGGCAGTTACATGAACAACCCGAACTCCTACACCAAAACGGAGTACAATATCTTCTCCAACAACGTACAGCTGACCGCTGATTACAACTGGAACCTGGGAGATGACCATGATTTCCATGTGCTGGGAGGTTATGCATTTGAAGATGAGCGCATCAATCAGACCATCGGTAAGGCCACAAACCTGGCCACCAACGATTTCTTCTCCCTCAACACCGGCGACCTTACGCAGGCGCAGGCTTCAGAAGATATCCAGACCTGGGCGCTCGAATCTTACTTTGCCCGTTTCAACTATGCATTCAGAAACAAGTACCTGTTTGAAGCCAATTACAGGTACGACGGTAGCTCCAAGAATGCGCCCGTTAACCGCTGGAATGGGTTCCCATCTCTTTCCGCCGGTTGGAGGATCGGGCAGGAAAGCTGGTTCCAGTCCATCGCACCATTCTTCGATGAGTTCAAGATCCGCGGATCCTGGGGTAAACTCGGAAACTCTGATGCACCTAATTTCGGTAACTACGAGTACCTGGCTCAGTTGGCTTTAGGAGCACCCTATCCATTCAATGGAGTAAGGAACCGTGCTTATTCACAAGCCCGCCTTGCCTCTCCCGATAAAGTGTGGGAGATCATTACCACTTCCAATATAGGTGTAGACTTCTCATTGCTGAAAAACCGCCTGAATATTTCCGGTGATTATTTTGTGAAGAGGAACGATCAAATGCTGGTGCCTCTGCAGGTTTCCAATAGTATCGGTATCCCAGTCGGTCTATATAATGTTGGTGACCTGAAAACAAAAGGCTGGGAAATCAGCATCGGCTGGAGAGACAGGATCGGTAAAGATTTCTCCTACTTCATCAACGCCAATATCAGCGATAATACCAATGAACTGCTCAAATATGCCGGACAATCAGCAATCAATCCTGGTATCAATGCTTTTATCCAGGGTAAACCACTGAACACAGTGTATGGATACCTGGCAGATGGTTATTTCCAGGATGCAGATCAGGTGGCTAACCTTCCGAAATTCAGCGCTGCTGTAGGTATGGGCGATATCAAATATGTAGATGTAAACGGTGACAAGAAGATCACGGCAGGCCTCGGCCGCCTCAGTGATCATGGTGATCTCGTTGAGCTGGGTAACTCCAATCCCCGTTACACGTATGGATTTGATTTCGGTTTTACCTGGAAAGGCTTCGATTTCTCCGCCATGTTCCAGGGCGTAGGTCAGCGCAAACTCTTTGTTGATCCTACTACACTGTATCCTTACACATCCAGCTGGATAGTGCCGATGGATTACAACCTGGATTACTGGACACCTGAAAATAAGAATGCCCGTTTCCCCAGAATGTTCATCGGTGGTGCACAGAATACATTGCGCTCATCACACTGGGTAATGAATGGCGCTTATCTCCGTCTCAAGAATGTGCAGGTTGGCTATAACCTTCCCGCCAAACTCATCAGCAAAGCAAAGCTCACCAATGCGCGCGTATACTTTGCGGGTCAGGATCTCTGGGAGATCAACAATATGTGGCTGAAGAATGCTTTCGATCCTGAAACACCGGATAACGCCACCTGGCAGTATCCCTTCTTCAGAACTATTTCCTTTGGCCTTAACCTGACTTTCTAAATCAGTAAAACTGAAAAAATGACTAACAAAACTTTCCATAAAATATTGATCGGAGTTGCCATGGTGGCCGGTGTAACTGCCTGTAGCAGGAAGCTGGACCTGGTGCCCGAATCCACTCTTACAGATGCTGGTTTCTGGAAATCTTCCGGTGATCTCATCCTCGCCTGTAATGAATTGTACCAGTCGTTACCCGTGATCACCAACAACGTGAATGCGATCTGGACCGACGATGGGTATGGTTCCGCACCCAATCCCATCAGCGATGGAACACGCACTACGCCTGTAACAGACAATGCTTTCAATATTCCCTATGCGCTGATCCGTAAATCAAATACCATCCTGGAAAAATCCAGGACCATCACTGATGACGCCGCACGCGTGCGCCGTTACAGAGCAGAGGCCTTTTTCTTCCGCGCCTTTGGTTACAGTGAACTGGTGAAAAGATATGGTGATGTGCCTTTGCTGCTCCGCACTTTCGATGTGTTTGATACGCTGGCGTATCCGCATCGCACCAACAGGGAGATCGTGCTCGATAGCATGTACAAAGACCTGGACTCTGCAGTAGCAGGCCTGCCCCTGGCATCTGCACTGCCGGCTGCTGAATACGGACGTATCACCAGGAATGCAGCATGGGCACTCAAATCAAGGATGGGCCTTACTGAAGGCACCCGCAACAAATATCATTCATTGGGCAATGCACAAAAGCACCTCAATATTGCGCTTACCGCAACGGAAGAACTGATGAACCTCAACTGGCATAAGCTTTTCACGTATGCTGCGGTTCCGGACAGTTCCTATTTCTATCTCTTCCAGTATGCAGGCAATGGCGCTGCCAACCGGGAAAATATCCTGGCCAGGTTATATGGCGTAAGCGCTACCAACAGTATCTCCGAGCATAACTATACCCGTCAGCAACTGGATGTAGGTGTGGTGACTGCTACGAGGGCCATGATGGATGCTTACCTGTACCGTGATGGTCTGCCACTGGGACAATCACCGATGCAGGCCAACCAGGACAGCACCATGGCGGAATTCACCAATCGTGATCCGCGTATAGCCATGACCGTTTTCAACAAACGTGTATGGGGCTTTACTTCTCCATGGGTACCTACATTCAATACGGCCCCTACAGGATACAAGATCCGCAAGTATGCTACTTCACAGGACTGGACCTCACAACAGAGTTTCAACCATCATATCATTTTCCGTTATGCAGAGATCCTGCTCAACTATGCCGAGCTCAAGTATGAACTGAATGGCGGTATTACGGATGATGAACTGGAAAAAAGCATCAACCTCATTCGTGCAAGGGTGAATATGCCCAAGCTCACCAATGCCTTTATAACGGACAACGGGCTGAACATGCTCAATGAGATCCGCAGGGAGAGAAGGGTAGAGCTGGCCTATGAGGGTGAGTTCCGTTACTGGGACCTGATCCGCTGGAAGACAGCCGAGATTGAATTGCCAAAGGCCATCAAGGGATCGAAGAAATTCCCGCTGGAGCACACTTTCATCCCTACCAGTCCGGTTGATGCCAATGGATTTGTAATAGTACAGGATGCAACCAAACGCAGCTTCGATGTAGCCCGTGATTATTGGTGGCCATTCCCCTCCAATGAAACTGGTCTGAACCCTAACCTGGGTCAGAATGATAAATGGTAAATTTATACTGGCGCCTGCCGTAAAGCAGGCGCCATAAATTCTTCATATGCGTTCTTGCTTTATACTCCTTATTGCCGGTTTACTGATGGCCCATCACGGTGCCGCGCAATCGCAGCGGAACTGGCTGGCAGGCTCATTCACCAGTGAACAGGTGGCGGCCAGCCTTGATCTGACCAGCCTGAACCGGCAATTCCCGGAGTATAAGGACCGCGCAAAATGGGAGTCCATCGACCCTGTTTATAAACAGCAACTGATTGCAGCCGGTGAGTCTGCATTGAACTATACCTGGCAGGTTGTACCTGCTTCTGCTTACCTGGAGTACATCAAAACAGGTAACAGGTACCTGATGGAAGACCTGTACAATATTAATTTGGCAGCCATCAAAAAGCTCGCTTTCGCTGAACTGGCGGAAGGCAGGGGCCGGTTCATCCCGCAACTCATCAATGGCGTATGGGCAGTCTGCGAGATCAGCAGCTGGTCTATTTCTGCCAGTCTCAACCAGCAGCGCGCCGGTGCAGGATTGCCCGATGTGAACGAGCCCATCATTGAACTGGGTGCAGGCATCACCGTGAATGTACTGGCCTGGACATACCATTTATTCAAAAAAGAATTCGATAAGGAAAGTAAGCTGGTGGCGGCAAGACTCAAACAGGAGGTCAGTCGCCGTATTTTAGAGCCTTACTACCAACGCAATGATTTCTGGTGGATGGCGCTGGATGGGAAACAAAGAATGGTGAATAACTGGAACGTCTGGCTCAACTACAATATGCTCACCACTATCCTGCTGGTAGAGCAGGATCCGGAGAAAAGAAAGAACGGCATTTACAAGACCATGCGCTCCGTGGACCAGTTCATCAATTACTACAAGGAAGACGGAGCCTGCGAAGAAGGTCCCGCCTACTGGTCGCACGCAGGAGGTATGCTGTACAATTATCTGTCGCTCCTGCAACTGGCCACTGGCGATAAAGTGAACATCTTCGACAAACCACTGATCAGGAATATCGGGAATTATATCTGCAAAGCGTATATCGATAGTGCCTGGTACCTCAACTACGCCGATGCGTCTGCACGCATCAAAGCGGATGCCTCATTGATCTGGCATTTCGGAAAAGCAGTACAGGATACCACCATGCAGCAATTCGGTTCCTGGCTGGCGAAGGATCAGCATTGGGAAAAATCAGTGCCCGTTGATAACATGTATGGCGGCTTCAGAAATATTTTCACAGCCGGTGAGATCCTTGATACCAAAGCCCGGCAGCCATTCCTGGCGGCTGCCTGGATGAAGGAAACCGGCATTGCTATAGCGCGCGACCATGAAGGTTCAGGCCGTGGCTTTTACTTTTCAGCACTCGGTGGACATAATGATGAAAGCCATAACCACAATGATGTGGGAACCTGCGTATTGTTTTACAATGGCGGCCCCTTACTGATTGATCTGGGCAATGAGACCTACAATAAGAAAACATTCGGACCGGAACGTTACAGTATCTGGACCATGCGTTCGGCCTTTCACAATGTGCCGCTCATCAACGGAGTGGAACAGAAAGAAGGAGCTAAGTATGCTGCAAAACAGTTGGTGTTTGAGAATAACAAAAAGACGGCTGTCTTCAGGTTGGATATTGCAGCTGCGTATCCTGAAGCAGCAGGAGTGAGTAAGTGGGAGAGGACCTATACTTTAAAACGTGGGCAGTCATTCACGATCACTGATAATTATTCATTGCTCACCAATAAAGGAAATACAGCACTGCATTTTATGACGGGTGCTGCGCCTGCTCTTTTAAAACCAGGCCTGCTGCAGTTTACTGCAGGAACTGAAAAAATAAATATGGAGTATAATCCTGATCAGTTTGAACTGGTCATTGAGCCCATACAGATCACCGATAAAAAACTGCTGGAAAGCTGGCCGCCTCAGATCCGCCGACTGGTGTTCAAACTGAGGTCCGGCAACACCAAAGCAAGCCATCATATTGTGTTTAGAAAACCATCCTAAATATTTAAAGAGAATCTGATGATGAAATGGATTACCGGGGCTTTCCTGGCCCTGCTTACGCTGCCTGCATTTAAGAAAGAGCGTGATGAGAGCGCGTTCGTACGGGAGAACCTGGAATATGCCAACAGGCAACTAAGCCTGATGCTGCGCGATGCGAAAGGTGATGATAATTTCCCGCGCACGACCAATGCCGAAGGTAAAATGGTTGGTACTTATATGTACGACTGGACGCCCGGATTCTTTCCCGGCAGTCTCTGGTATACCTATGAGTTCACAGGTGATACGGCGATGCGCACAGCTGCCACCAGCTGGACGGAGAAGCTGGAACCACTCAAGGATTTCACCGAGCACCATGATCTCGGGTTCATGATGTATTGCAGTTTCGGCAACGCTTTCAGGCTTACTGCCAATGAAGCATATAAAAAGCACCTGGTACAGGCTGCCCGCTCATTGAGCACACGCTTCGATGCACGCACAGGCTGTATCAAGTCATGGAATAATTTCCGTTCCTGGCACGACAGCAATGCCGTGTACAACTTCCCGGTGATCATCGATAATATGATGAACCTGGAACTCCTGTTCTTTGCCACCAGAGTAACCGGCGACAGTTCTTTTTACCGTACCGCCATCACACATGCTAATACCACCCTCGCCAATCATTTCAGGAAGGATTACAGTTCATATCATGTGATCTGTTATGATCCCGTGACCGGTAAAGTACAGGCCAAAGAAACAGCACAGGGCTATGCTGATAATTCCACCTGGGCAAGAGGACAGGCATGGGCCATTTACGGCTATACCATGACCTACCGTGAAACCAAAGACCCTCGCTACCTCAAGGCCGCACAGGGAATGGCCAACTGGTACCTGAAGCAAAAGAGCCTGCCTGCGGATAAAGTGCCGTACTGGGATTTCAATATCCATCAGAAAGGGTTTAAGCCTGGCGTGCGTTCCTATGCATGCAGCACCAATATCGATCTCAGGGATGCTTCTGCTGCGGCTATCACTGCCTCCGCATTGTTTGAACTGAGCACCTATTCCGGTGAGAAAGGAAAAACTTACAAGGACGCTGCCGTGAAAATGCTGCATTCACTCGCCAGTCCTGCTTACAGGGCCGAGCCAGGTGAAAATGGCAACTTCATGATCAAGCATTGCGTGGGCAGCATTCCGCACCAGACGGAAATTGATGTGCCGCTCGTATATGCCGATTATTATTTTCTCGAAGCGCTTCACCGTTATGACCAGTTACTGCGCAATGGTCAGTTATCACTGAAATAAATGCCGGTCAAAATGAAAAAACTGCTGCCCTTTATTCTTGCCTCCTGTTCCCTGATCAGTGCCACTGCACAGGTTGTGAGAAACGACTGGGAGAACCCTGCGCTGATTGAATGGAATAAAGAAAAGCCCAGGGCTAGCGCCATGCTGTTCAGCAATGCTGCCGGTGTGATCAGTGATGATTACAGTAAATCGGATTACTACCAGTCGCTCAACGGCAAATGGAAATTCCATTATGTTGATAAGCATACGCAGCGGCCGATGGATTTCTACAGTGAGCAAACGGATGTATCAGGCTGGAAAGAGATCAATGTTCCTTCCAACTGGGAGATTGAAGGGTTCGGCATTCCGGTCTACACCAATATTATTTATCCCTTTCCGAAGAACCCGCCGTTCATTGGCGGAGATAATGCAACAGGGACTTATCGCAAAGAATTTGAACTGCCTGATAACTGGAATAACAAACAGGTTTTCCTGCATTTCGGTTCCATATCAGGCTGCGCATTCGTGTATGTGAATGGACACAAAGTGGGTATGAGCAAAGTGGCGAAATCACCCGCAGAATTCAATATCACCAAATACCTGAGACGCGGAAAGAACCTGCTGGCCGTGCAGGTGATCAGGTGGCATGATGGCAGTTACCTGGAGGACCAGGATTTCTGGCGGTTGAGCGGTATTGAACGCGATGCGTTCCTGTTTGCCACACCCAATGTAACAATCTGGGACTTCTTCCTGAAACCCGGACTGGATGCGTCGTATAAGAATGGTGTATTCAATGCAGATGTAGTGCTTAGGAAGTTCAGTGCGGGGAGCCAGCGCGGCACCGTGACCCTGGAAATTCTCGATAAAAATGGCAAAACAATATTGACCCGCTCACAGAAGGTTCAAATAAAAGACAGCCTTCAGTTGCTTCATTTCAATGCGAAGGTGTCTGATCCTGAAAAATGGAGTGCAGAGAATCCTGCCTTGTATGATTGCGTGATAAAATTAGAAGCGGATGAAACAATCTATTCCGGTGCGAAGATCGGTTTCCGGTCTGTTGAAATAAAGAATGCGCAGCTGCACGTGAATGGTGTGCCTGTGTATGTGAAAGGCGTGAACCGCCATGAACATGATGATGTGAAAGGGCATGTGCCTTCACGCGAACTCATGCTGAAGGATATCAGGTTGATGAAAGAATTCAACATCAATGCAGTCCGCACCTCTCATTATCCCAATGATCCGCTCTGGTACAAACTCTGCGATCAGTATGGGTTGTATGTGGTAGCGGAAGCGAATATCGAAAGTCATGGTATGGGCGTGGAATTCCAGGGACCTTATGATAAATCTGTACACCCGGCCTACCTGCCTGAATGGGCTCCCGCGCATATGGACCGTGAGCGCAGGCTGGTGGAAACTGATAAGAACCACGCAAGCATCATAATCTGGAGCCTGGGCAATGAAGCCGGCAACGGGCCTGTATTCCACGATGCCTATACCTGGATAAAGACACGTGATAAATCCAGACCTGTCATGTTTGAACAGGCGGGAGAGGATGTGAATACGGATATCATTGCGCCTATGTATCCAACCATGGAAAGCATGAAGCAGTATGCTGGTAAAAAGAATAACACCCGTCCGTATATCATGTGCGAGTATTCGCATGCCATGGGAAATGGCAATGGGAATTTCCAGGCTTACTGGGATATCATCCGCAGCAGCGAACATATGCAGGGTGGATTCATCTGGGACTGGGTGGACCAGGGATTGAAAACCACCAACGCCAATGGCGATACTTACTGGGCATACGGAGGTGATCTCGGATCCTTCTACTGGCAGCATGATGAGAATGGTGTGGCCGATGGCCTTTTGAGCTCCGACAGAACTCCTGATCCCGGTGCTTATGAAGTGAAGAAAGGCTATCAGCCGGTCCTGTTCAGTTATTCGGAAGCGCAGCTCACCATCAAAAACGAATTTGATTTCACTGACCTCAGTCAGTTTGATTTTGTGTGGGAGCTGATGCAGAACGGGAAAAAAATAAAAGATGGCAGGTTTGATGTGGCGCTTGCGCCGCATGCAACAAAGAAGGTAGCATTACCAATCCCCATGTTCAAATCTTTGCCGGGAACAGAGTATTATCTGAATGTTTTTGCATACACCAGGCAGGCCAATGGCCTGCTGGCAAAGGGCCACGAGATTGCGAGAGAGCAATTTGCATATGGCGGTGATTATTTCGGGAAAGAGTCAACCAGTTCCGGGAATCTGTCAGTAACAGAGCAGGCAGGCAAGCTGACATTTGTAGCAGGTGATATTTCCGGAGAATTCAGTAAGCAGCAGGGAGTGTTCACCCGCTACACCCGGAACAATACTGTCTTGAATAACTTTCCTGAGCCTTATTTCTGGCGTGCGCCAACGGATAATGATTTTGGAAATGATATGCCGGCCAAACTCGGCATCTGGCGCAATGCGCATGTAACCCCTGTTGTAA
>Ga0247823_10003773_pt1 | contig 12222 bp, 6 predicted proteins | sample 13C_PalmiticAcid_2_FD_192426 | JGI IMG/M metagenome (GOLD analysis project Ga0247823, IMG submission 192426) | Soil microbial communities from agricultural site in Penn Yan, New York, United States - 13C_PalmiticAcid_Day30 | ecosystem: Environmental > Terrestrial > Soil > Agricultural land...
GCCTATAGCCGCCGCTCGCCAGCGCGACCGACCGGTCGCAGCGGCCGTGCCCGGGTAGCTCAGTTGGTAGAGCATGCGATTGAAAATCGCAGTGTCGGCGGTTCGACCCCGTCCCCGGGCACCACTTTCTTCCTCCTGGACGTTCCACACGCCGCACGCCGGTCACCGCCGCCTGCAAACACGCGAATATCGCCGGGAAAGGCGTCCTGAAAGGACGCAAATGCGTCGATTTTCGCCTCTACCAATGGGTTGTCGTGCGTGTTACTGCCGCGCGATGAACAGGATCGTGAACAAACTCAACCGGTTGTGGAAGGAGCGCGCGCACCGCGCCGCGGCACGTGCTGTGCTGGATACCCCCCCGATCGTGCCGGCCGACGATGGGCTGGTCCTGTTTTCCATGATCGGCACGCGGGTTCTGCTACCCTATCTGGTTGCGGTCAAATCGCTGCATGCGCAGCTTCGCAAGGGGCGCATCGTAATTCTCGACGACGGTACGCTAACCGACGCCGACCGGCAGATACTGGCGGCGCACCTCGGAAAACCGCACATTGTGTCGATCGCGGATATTGATACTGCGCCATGTCCGCGCGGCCAGGTCTGGGAACGCCTTCTCGCGCTTCTGGACATGCGGGCAGGCGATTATGTGATCCAGCTCGATTCGGACACGGTAACGCTGGGCGACGTACCGGAGATCGCCGCCGCGATCGTGCATAATCGCAGCTTCACATTGCGTGGTGACCCCGATTCCGAGCTGTTGTCGTTCGCCGAAATGGCGGCGAAGTCCGACGACGAAGAATTTCTCAACAATCCCGCGGCGCACGTGCAGGGTGCGATCGAATGCGGTCTCGACCGGGTTTCGCTGCCGATGCTCCCGACCCCGCTCTACGTGCGGGGATGCGCGGGCTTTGCCGGTTTCGCGCGTGGCGGCGACGGTCGCGCGCTCGCAGAGGCATTTTCACGCGAGGCGGAACGGCTGCTCGGAGCCGAGCGCTGGGCGCGATGGGGCAGCGAACAGGTGACATCGAATATCGTTATCGCCAACGAACCCGATCCGTTGCTGCTGCCTTACGATCATTATCTCAATTTCTGGGACGAAGGCGTGCCGGCCGATGCGCGGTTCGTCCATTTCATCGGTAGCTATCGCTTTAGCGGCAATGCCTATATCGATGCGACGCGCGCAGCGGTCGCGGCGCTCGGTCGCGCTTAGGTAGCGACGGCCGGGGCGGCCGGCATGCGTCGTCCGCGCACCAGCTCGATCAGGTCCCGCACCGTCTCGCGCGCGAACAACGCCAGCCACAGGCAATAGATCGGCGCCCCGGTTGCAACCAGCACCGCCAGTCGCATGGCTTGCGGCCATGCCGGCAGCATGCGATCGACCAGCATCACCGCCGCGGCCATGGCGGTGGCGGCAAGAACCGGCGGTGCGACCGCACGCAACAGCTCGCCCGCCCGGATGCCTACGACGGGCAAGCTCCGGACGGCGGCAAAGGCGAGCAGCAATGGATAGGCGATCAGCCAGGCCCATGCGATGCCGATGATTCCCCACTGCGCGCCGACCAGAAATACGACCGGCATCAGCAGCGCGCCAGCGGCGGCATTGCCCGATGCGATACCCGGACGGCCGAGCGCGTCGGTTGCGGGCCGAAGCAAAGTGAACAAGGTCCAGAAGGGCATGGCGAGCGCCAGCGGCAGGAGCAGGGGTATAATCTCGCGCCATTTTTCGCCGAGCAGCGTGAGTACGAGCGGTTCGGCCACGGCGGCGAGGCCGAAGAAGAACGGCATGGCTGCGACCATGATAGCGCGCGTCGAGCGCGTGAAGCCTGCCGCCAGCGCATCCGGATCATTCTGCATTCGCGAATAGGCGGCAAAGGCCACCTCGTTGAGCGGCGGCACGACCTTGTTGTTGAAGATCTGCGTCAGCAGCAGCGCGGTTGTATAGATGCCGACCAGATGCGCCTCGAACCAGCGGCCGGCGACCAATATGTCGGCTTGGCTCTGGACGAAGCCGAAAAATTGCGCGACCGCGATCAGCCCGCCATAGCGCGCGATCGAACCCGCGCCGCGGAAGTCGAAGCTGGGCCACATCCAGCTGCGCGCCGCGATCGTCAGGCCGAGGGCTCGCGTCGCGAACATGGCGATCGGCGCCCAGACCAACGCCCACACGCCCCAGCCGGCCAGCGCGCCGCCGAGCGCAACGCCCGCGCCGATCAGCGCGGAGACGAGGTTGACTTGCGCCTGACGATGAAACTCCAGTGAGCGAGCGAGCAGCGCATAGGCCAGCGCCGAGAAGGGGATGGTGAGATAGATCAGCGCCTGCACCCGCAGCAGATCGGCGACCATCGGCTGGCGATAATAAGCGGCCGCCAAGGGGGCGCAGGCAATTTGCGCTACCGCGAGCGCGCCGTTGAGCAGCAGCAACAGCCCGAAAATCTGCCGCAGCTCGTGGGTGGCGACCTCGTCGCGCTGGATTATGGCGCTGGCGAGGCCGTAGCCGTTGAGCAGGTTGAACAGCATCAACATCACCTGGGTGAGTGCAAACAGGCCATAATCCTCGGGTGTCAGGATGCGGATGACGAGGAATGTGGAGGCCCATGCGACGATTTGCCCCGCGATCTGCGACCCGGAACGCCAGATCACGGCGCGGCGAATCCTCTGGCCGAAATCGGGTTCGGTCGCGGTATCCGGACCAAATGTTGTTTCGGGGGGCATGGAGGGACCTGACATGGCGGCGAGCCTAGCAACTATTCGTTGGCAAAGCATTGCACGCGCGCGTCATCGCGGTGCGGCGTCGTTTTTGCGCGCGGCATAGTCGCCGACCGGCGGCCGGGCCACCGATGCGCGCTCGACCTTGACCCATATCGGTTTGCGTCCCAGCCGCGCGTTGAACAGGCTGTTGAACGTCGCCGGATCGGCGGCGGGGGAGTCGAGCGTTTCTCCATATTCGCGGCGCACCGCCGCCGGATCATAGCCCATCGCATTCAGCAGCGTGGGAAAGATGCGATAGTGGCTCGATGCATCGAAATGGCGCTTCGCCGCCGCGTCCCAGCGGCCGGACGTGCCGATGATCACGAGGGGGACCGCACCCTCCTCGCTGGCGGGCGACGGGCTGCAATGCGTGGTCGTTCCCGAATCGCGCCGCTCGTGCAGATTCTGTCCGTGATCGGACGTATAGATGATCAGCGACCCGTCGAGCCGGGCGCGGGCGAATAACCGGTCGAAGAAGCCGCCCACCGTCCAGCCTACCGTGTTGCGATAGGCGTTGCGATAGCGGCGCCAGCTTTCGGCGCCGCTGTACAGATTTTCCGGAAGCCGGGTTTCGGTCACGACGGCGGATTCGTCGCGCGGCAGCGCGGGGCTGAAGATATGGGCGCTGTCGGGATATTTGTCGGCGACGGGGAAATGCGCGCCCATCTTGTTGACGAGGATGAATTCGCGGCGCTCGTTGCCGAGCGCTGCGATCAGCGCTTCGGCCACCGCCATGTCGCGGTCGACGACCGGCGTATCGTCGAACTGGACGAAGTGATCGATATGACGCCGCTCGGCATCGTCCATGCCGTTCTGATAGGCGCCGCCGGTTCGCTGTGCGTCGATATAGACCGTCGCGAACCCGGCGCGTTTCGCATAAGCGAAGATCGACGGCATCGTCGCGTTGATCCGATGATAGGCACCACGTGTTCCGCCATACCGAAGCGTCAAATTGCTCCCGAAACTGCAATTGGCGATTGAAGCGGCGAGGCCGAAATTGCTCACGGCGATGCCGGGCGGCGGCGACGCCAGACCCGATCGCATGCCGGCGGCATCGTTGATGTCGAGGTATCGGCCGGCGATGCTTTCGTCGATGATCAGGATGATGTCGCCCCGGTCCGGTAGTGGGCGATGCGCGATGGTCACCGGTTGGCGCGCAAACGACGGCTGCGTCGCGGCTTCGAATGCCGCGAGCGCCGAATAAGCGGTTCCGACCCAGGCGTTCGGCAGTCCCCGGCCGCCCTCGCCCCCGCGCATGAACAGCAGGATGGTCAGCATCGCGAGCCCCGCCAAGGGGGCGAGCGCAGCCGCGACGCCGGGCAACGGGCGCCGGGTGCCGGGTTTCAATCCGACGCCGATGAAAAGAAAGAATGCCCCGGCGGCCGCCCATGCGATCGACGCGCCATATTGCGCGACGGCATCATCGGTGAAGCCCGCCGAATGGACCATCGTGACGAAGGCGTCGTAGCTCATGGCATCGGCCGTCGCATCCTGAAAGCTGCCGACGACGATGGTCGCGAGAGCGAATAGCGCGGCCCATCCCCAGCGCAGCAGTGGTCCGCGGATGAAGGCCGTACCCCACAGGCAGGCGATCAGCCCGGCATACAGACCGGCGTACAGCAGCAGGGGCGGCGACAGTCCCAGCATGACGATCCGCGCCACGACGTCGGGAAGTTCGAAGGCCAGGCCAAAGGCCAGCAGCACTGTTTTGGTCAGCGTGTTCGGGCTCGGCAAGGTCTGGGCCCGCATCGCTTGTCCTTTGTCTTTGGAGAATGAATTTCTTTGGCAGATTGCCTGATACACGTTTCGCATTTGACACATAAGTGTAACCGAGGCGAACGTTAGCCGTAACGTAAACTGTTGCTATTTAGTCACGAATTTACCGAAAATCGGCTGTTTCGCGCGTGCGCGCGTTGACGTTGGCGGGTGGTGCGTTAGACCGGGCGCTTACCACTGGGCATCTCCCGATAAGCCTTTGGCTGCGCTTCGGTGGGTTTGGAGAGAGAGACTGATCATGACTTTGCGCAACATTTTGTTGGGCGCCACCGTGCTGTGCGCCGCCACCACCCCTGCTTTTGCCTTCGCTCAGGATGCCGCGCCGGCCGACGCCGGGACGACGGCCGATGACACCGATTATGGCAACGACATCATCGTCACCGCCAGCAAGCGCTCGCAGACGCTGCAAGACACGCCCGTTGCGGTCTCGGTGACTTCGGCAGCGCAGCTTGAAGAAGCCCAGATCCGCGACCTGATCGACCTGCAGTCGTCGGTTCCCAGCCTGCGCGTCTCGCAGCTCCAGTCGAGCGCCAACACCAACTTCATCATCCGCGGCTTCGGCAACGGCGCGAACAACGCCGGTATCGAACCGTCGGTCGGCGTGTTCATCGACGGCGTCTATCGTTCGCGCTCGGCCGCCCAAATCGGCGACCTTCCGAACGTCGAGCGTATCGAAGTGCTGCGCGGTCCGCAGTCGACTTTGTTCGGCAAGAACGCCTCGGCGGGGGTCATCAGCATCGTCACGCAAAAGCCGCAGTTCGAATTCGGCGGCTCGGCCGAAGTCACCTACGGCAATTATGACGCGATCACCGTCAAGGGCGACGTCACCGGCCCGATCAGCGATACCATCGCCTTCTCGATCGGCGGCAACTACAACCGCCGCGACGGCTATGCGCAGGACCTGAAGCTGGGCACCGACGTCAACGACCGCAATCGTTGGGGCGTTCGCGGCCAGCTCCTGTTCGAACCGACCGACGCGCTGTCGATCCGTCTGATCGGCGACTATGACAAGATCGACGAAAATTGCTGCATCGCGGGCAATGTCATCGCCGGCCCGACCGTCGCGATCACCAACGCGCTCGCCGGTGGCCCCAGCGTCGATGCGAACAATCCCTTCTCGTACGACGTCTACAACAACTTCCTGTCGTCGAATAAGATCAAGAATTACGGCGGTTCGGCGCAGATCGACTATGATCTCGGCAACATGGCGCTGACCTCGATCACCGCGTATCGCCAAGTGCGCGCCGACACGAATCAGGATTCGGATTTCACCGGTGCAGACCTGATTGGCGAGAAGAGCGACTATGTCGACATCGACACCTTCACGCAGGAAGTCCGCCTGACCTCGGATTTCGACGGTCCGATCAACTTTCTGATCGGCGGTTATTATTTCAACGAGAAGGTCGACCAGCAGAGCGCGATCAAATTCGGTACGCAGTTCCGTCCCTATGGCGACGCGCTGATCCGGGCGGCGAGCGGCAATGCGCTGAACGTCGGTCTGCTCGAAGGGACGCTCGGCGCGCTCGAAGGCGCTCCGACGAAATATCTCGGCACCTTCTTCCGTGCCGGTAACGGTCTCGATGAAGATTATCAGATGAAGAACGAGGCATTCTCGATCTTCGGCACCGTCGATTTCGAAGTCACCGATCGGCTGACGCTGACCCTCGGCGGCAACTATACCAAGGATCGCAAGCGCTTCTCGACCGACGTCGTCAGCAGCGATGTCTTCTCGGGCGTCAACCTCGACGCGGCGGCCTATACGCCGTTCCGTCAGGCGCTGCTGATTGGTCAGGGCGTTCCGGCGCCGACCGCTGCCTTCCTCGCGGCCAATCCGACGATGACGCTTCCCGACGGGCGCAGCGCGAATCCGCTGGCCGGCCTGAAGGCGTTCCAGTTCCTGCCGCCCTTCCTCAACGTTCCGAACGCGGTCGAAAGCGGCAAGACCAACGACGGCGACTTCTCGTACAGCGTGCGTGCCGCCTATGAGCTCACCGACACGGTCAATATCTATGCGACCTATGCGACGGGCTTCAAGGCGAGCTCGATCAATCTGTCGCGCGACAGCCGCCCGCTTGCTTCGGACCTCGCGGCGATCACCGCTGCGGGTCTGCGCACCCCGAACCTGGTGGCGGGTTCGCGCTTCGCCGACCCTGAAGAGTCGACCGTCTACGAATTCGGCCTGAAGGGTCAGTGGGATGTCGCTGCGGTGAACGTCGCGGTGTTCAAGCAGTCGATCAAGGGTTTCCAGTCGAACGTCTTCACCGGCACCGGCTTTGCGCTCGCCAACGCCGGCAAGCAGTCGACCTTCGGTATCGAGTTCGACGGCTCGGTGCGTCCGGTCGACGGGCTCAACCTGACGCTCGCGGCGACCTATCTCGACGCGAAGTATGACAGCTTCATCAATTCGGCGTTCGGCGACATTTCGGGTACCACGCCTGCGGGTATCCCCGAACTGTCGCTGTCGATGGGCGGCACCTACACCTATGAGTTTGGCGGCGGAACCAAGGCGATCGCGCACATCGACTATGCGTATGAAAGCCCGGTCCAGATCGTCGAGGGCCTGTCGGGCTTCCCGGCGAACGTCGCGCAGAATCTGAAGCGCGAAGTGAACTCGCTCAACGCGTCGTTCACGATCCGCCTGACCAACGGCATCGACGTCGGCGTGTGGGGCCGCAACCTCACCAACGCTCAATATCTCACGACGATCTTCCCGGCGGTGGCGCAGGCGGGCAGCGTCTCGGGCTATCCGAGCCAGCCGCGCACCTATGGCGGCACCATCCGCTACAAATTCTGATCGGGAGCGACCGGGGCGCTTCGTCGCTCCCCGGTCACCCAACCGGAAGACAAAAAGAAACCCCGGCCTCTCGATCGAGAGGCCGGGGTTTTTTGTTGGCGTTGCCGCCCGGGCTTTAGAATTTCACGCCGGCCGCGATGCCATAGCGGCGCGGTTCGAGCGTGAAGATGTTCGTGTAGTTACCCGACGACTGGTCGGTGATGTAGAGGCCGGTGACGCTGTTGGCGTCGAAGACATTCTGGATGAACCCCTTCACATACCATTTATCGTCGGGGCCGTTGAACTGCAGCTGTGCGTTTACTTGGGCGTAGCCCTTGATGCGATTGACGTTGCCGTTGAAAATGCTGCCATAGCTTTCACCGGTATAGGCCAGGTCGACGCGCGGGACGAGCGTCATGTCGCCCATATGCGCGGTATATTGCACACCTGCGCTGAACTTGTAATTCGGCGCCTGTGGCAGCTGGTTGCCCTTGATGTTAACCGGAACGCCAGCGGAGAAATATTCAATCCCGCCGAAGTTTGCCGGCGTGAGGCCCGCTGCCGCGAACGCTCCGGCCGCCGCAGCTTCCATCACCGAGCAGATGCTGAACGCGCCGGTCGATGCGATGCCGCCGTCGCTCGGGAAGGCAGTCGTCGGACGAAGACCCGCACCCGCCGCAACGCCCGGCACGAAGCCCCCGTTGATGACCTGCTGGACCCCGTTCACGAAGGCGTTGACGCCCGCAGTATTGCCCGACCGCGATGCCACGGCGCAGTTTGCGGCGTTGGTGATATCCTTGATGATCACCGCATCCGCACGGCCGCCGCCAAAGTCGCGAGGGTTGCTCGTGAACTTGTCGTCGGTCACCTTGCTGTGCAGATAGCTGAAGCCGAGGTTGACGACCACATCGGGATCGGGCCGCACGATCGCTTCGGCTTCGAAGCCGTAGATGTCGGCGCTGACATTGTCGTTGACCGCGGTGCGGGCGACGATCTTGCTGAGCTGAAGATCCTTATATTTATAATAGAAGGCCGTCAGGTTCAGCTGCAGCGCGCCGTTGCCGAAGCTGTTCTTCGACCCGATTTCGAACGCGTCGACCTGCTCGGGCTTGAACGATTCCGGCACAGCAAAGATAGGCTGCAGCGGCGGGTTGATCCCGCCCGATTTATAACCGCGCGAATAGGAAGCGTAGATCAGATTGTCGTCGGTGATCTTGAAGTCGAGCACCGCGCGGCCGGTCAGCTTGTTGAATTTGACTGTGCGTGCCTGGATGATCTGGTTGCCCGGCGTGCCGGGGTCGGCGTCGAACGATCCGACAAAAGGCGAGTCAAAAACGCTTCCCGTTCCGCCATGTGGCGCAAGGAAGCTCGCCAGCGTCGACCGCGCCGTCACGCTCTTTTTATCGTTGTTATAGCGCAGGCCCGCGGTGAGTTTCAGCCGGTCGCTGAACTCGAAATAGGCTTCGCCGAACAGGCCGTATGACGTGATCTTCAGATCGTCGGTATTGTTGCGGAAGAAGGGTGTCGCGAGGAACGACGGCGGCAGCGGCCCGCCCGCCGCCGGCGGATTGGTCGCAGCCGTGAACGCGCCGAGGACGCCGGTCAGATAGTCGATCGGAAAGGCGTTCACATAATAGCTGTTTTCGGTCAGGTGATAATCGGCATAGATGCCGCCGACCAGGAAGTTGAACGGCCCGTCGAGGTCGCTCGACAGGATGCTTTCGACCGACCAGCTGCTGTTGTACTGGTTCGACCGGTCGAACTGCAGCGACTGGTCGCTACAGATCTTGTTCCCGCCAAAGCTGCCGTACCCGCTTTCTTCTGCCAGCGAGGTGCAAAGCTGGCCGTTCGGGCCGTTCGGAATGATCGCGGCAGCAACGGGCCGGAAATACGGCGTGAATGCCGCACCGAGCGCGCCGTTCGCGGCGGCCTGCAACGTTGCAAGGCCGGTTGCGTACAGCGCACGGTTGCCGACATTGCTGTTATAGTCCTGCGACGCGTCGAGCTTGACCTTCTGATACTGGCCCGACACCTGCAGCGAGACGGGACCGAAATTATGCTCGATCTGCCCCTGCAGCGTCAGTTCGCTGGTGAAATAGCTCGGTGTATAGGCGGTGTTCACTTCGCGCGGATCCGACGGGATCGTCGTGTTGGCGTACACGTCGGGCCCATAGAGGCTGCCGAGCGCAAAGGCCTGCGGAATGCCGCGGATCGCAAGGAACTCGCGTGAGGTCAGCGCCGCGGTGAAGGTCGCGTTGCCGTTAAAGGGCGAATTGTCGAGGCGGCTGTTCAAGCAGCCGAGGATGCCCGTCGGATCGCGCTGGCAAAGCTGCTTCTGGATACGTGTGCGCTGGTCCTTTTCGCGGAAATAGGAGGCGAGCAGGTCGATCGTCGTATCGGGCGAGGGTTCCCAGCGGAACGAACCGCGCACCGAATACAGGTCGCGGTCATCGATGCGCGTGTCGAGGAAGCTGTTCTTCGTGTAGCCATCGCGGTTCAGGTAGATTCCCGCGACGCGGAAGGCCATGGTGTCGCCGAGCGGGATGTTGACCATCGCCTTGCCCTTCATGGAATCATAGTTTCCATATTCTGCTTCGGCGGCGGCTTCGAACGTTCCGAGTTTCGGCTTGGCGGTAATCACGTTGACCACGCCCGAGGTCGCGTTGCGCCCGAACAGCGTTCCCTGTGGACCGCGCAGAACTTCGATGCGCTCAAGGTCATAGAATTCGGTTTCGAACAGGCGGGTCGAAAACAGCGGATCGCCGTTCAGGTGGATCGCGGTCGCGCTGTCGCACGTCGTGCCGACGCAAAGGTCGCCGATGCCGCGGATCGTGAAGCTCGCGCCGGTGAAGTTGGTCTTGGTGAAGGTGACGTTGGGCAGGGTCAGCTGAAGATCCGACGGTGTCTTGATCTGCTGCGCTTCGAGCGCCTCGGTCGAGAAGGCGCTGACGGCGATCGGCACGTCCTGCAAGCGTTCCGACTGGCGCTGCGCCGTGACGACGATTTCGCCGCCGAAAGCATCGCGTTCCACTTCATCCGCCGCGTCCTGCGCAAATGCCGGTGTCGCCACCGACATCGCAAGGATCGAGGTTCCGATCAGTGCCTTGAACTTCATCTATAGCCTCCCTTTTTCAGCCCTGCGCGATGCGGGGCCGCCCAACGTCAAATTGTGGTAAGGGGAGGGGAAACGACCAGACATGGCAAAGGGCACCGGGCCGAAACGGCCATGTGCCCTTGTGAATCCCACCTGCCAGCTGTGCTGGTCATCGTCCTCTCCCGCCGGCGTCGGGGAAAAACGCCGGCCTCTCCGGAATACGACCCGCTTGAGCGAGTTCTGTATAGCAAGGAAGGTGCGCCGAGTTGACGAAAGCGTCAAGTAACTTGTTTGGCCCAAAAAAGGACGTGAAACCGCGCGTATTGGAACCGATAAAAAGCCAAGATTCCGCAACGTAAACTTGCGGGGCTCGCATAAATTCTTCTTGTCCGGGCCTTGCTTATCGGCTCTGGGAGGGCGAAATGTGCGACAAGATGGCAACAGTGAAAGCGGGGCGATGAGCGACAGCAAGACCGAGTTGGGACCGGACGGCAAGGTGGTCGTCCCCGACCATGTCGCGGACGCCGTGCGGACGCTGATCGAGTGGGCGGGCGACGATCCGGAACGCGAGGGGCTGCTCGACACGCCGCGGCGCGTCGCGCGCGCGTGGAGGGAATATTGTTCGGGTTATGCCGACGATCCCGCGCTCCATCTGTCGCGGACGTTCCAGGAAGTCGGCGGCTATGACGAGATCGTGCTGCTGCGCGACATTCCGTTCCAGTCGCACTGCGAACATCATATGGCACCGATCACCGGCAAGGCGTCGATCGCCTATCTGCCGCGCGACCGGGTGGTCGGCATTTCAAAGCTCGCGCGCGTGCTCAACGGCTTCGCGCGGCGGCTGCAGGTGCAGGAGCGCCTGACTGCCGAGGTCGCGAAGTGCATCTGGGACAATCTCCAGCCGCATGGCGTCGCGGTGGTCATCGATGCGCAGCATGGGTGCATGACCGGGCGCGGCGTGCGCACCCCGGGCGTCGGCATGGTGACGAGCCGGCTGCTCGGCTGTTTCCTTGAGGACCAGAGCAGCCGTAAGGAAGTGCTGAGTTTGATGGGCTATTGAACGGCCGGTATCGACCGGTTGCGGACGTTAGAGATGTGATCCCCGGCGAAAGCCGGGGCCCATCCGACGCTAACCTGGCGCTTCTCCGCGATGGGCCCCGGTTTTCGCCGGGGTGCACATGGGAACCGCTAACGGCCGCTCCCACCCCAAAGTCGACGTTGCACGACAATCAAAACCAAAAAAAGGCTCCGGAACGCTGGGTTCCGGAGCCTTTTCTGTCTCTTGCAAGAAGGAAGGGCTTAAGCCTCTTCTTCCTCGTCCGCAGCCGGAGCCTCGGCAACCAGTTCCGAAGGCGGCGTCGCGTCTTCGAATTCGTCCTCGCTGTCGGGTTCCAGAGCCGTGGCGACCGCCTCGGCCTGTTCTTCCTCGAACATCGCCTGGATCACGTCGATGCCCTGCTTCTGCATTTCGGCTTCGTCGGGCGAACGCGCGACGTTGACGCCCACGGTCACGACGACTTCGGGGTGCAGCTTGACCTTGACGTCGACCAGGCCGAGCGACTTGATCGGGCGTTCCAGTTCGACCATCGACTTGCCGATGCCTTCGACGCCGTCTTCGGCGAGCGCGTCGACGATGTCACGGACCGAAACCGAACCATAAAGCTGGCCGGTGTTCGATGCCTGACGGATCAGGACGATCTGCTTGCCGTTGATGCCGCTGGCGCGGCCTTCGGCGTCGGTGCGACGTTCGGCGTTATCGGCCTCGATCTTGCCGCGGTTCGCTTCGAACATCTTCTTGTTGGCGTCGTTCGCACGGAGCGCCTTGTTGTTCGGC
>Ga0247823_10003776_pt1 | contig 12220 bp, 7 predicted proteins | sample 13C_PalmiticAcid_2_FD_192426 | JGI IMG/M metagenome (GOLD analysis project Ga0247823, IMG submission 192426) | Soil microbial communities from agricultural site in Penn Yan, New York, United States - 13C_PalmiticAcid_Day30 | ecosystem: Environmental > Terrestrial > Soil > Agricultural land...
AGCGCGGTTCGTTGAGATCGCCGCCGCGCCGAGGTCGATCTCGATACCAGCCGCTTCGTGCCGCCGCGGCCGGCCTCGCCGCAGGGCGAGCTGTTCGGTTGAGGCCGCCATCGACGGCATTGCATGCAACTTGCCGGAGGACTTCCCTCTTCCGTCGACAACCGGAGCGGTCGTGTGGTCGAGCCGGCACTGGAATTGTTGCACGGCAAGTTCGTTCTTCGGCATGGCTACGACTGCCATGCCCGCCTGACGGTTGATACCGCGAATTGATGCTGCACACCGGTATTCGGTGCAAGGAACTTCCCGGTCTTCGTTGCTCGCAGTTCAAAGCGCATGCCGGGGCACGGGACCGTCGTCGCCGGCGAGCAACAGCGTCAATGTCGTGTAGTCGCCGGGCGTGTCGATCGGCATCACCGACAACACGAACTACATCCGGTTGGGGCAGATAGACACGTACAACGTGGTGGTCAACAACACCGGCCCGTCGACGGACAATGCCGTCAAGGTGAACGTGGCGCTGCCGGCGGAACTCGTCAATGCGAGCTGGACGTGCAGCGGCGCCAACGGCGTGTGCGCCAGCGGTTCCGGCGGCGGGTCGATACAGAATGCGCTGCTGAACCTCGCCGCAAACGCATCGGCCACCTTCACGATCACTGCCACCGTGCAGCCGGGTCCGACCGACCGGATCAACGTCACCGCAACCGCGACGCCGAGCGCCGGCAGCACGGCGAGCGCCACCGACGCCACGCAGGTGGTGACCTTCCGCGACGGGTTCGACGGATGATTCGAGGTTGCAGCTCCTTGAGGGAACGCTTTTCGAGCGGCCGTTCGTGGCCGTTTTCAGAAGGCCAGGGACGACGATGTCGCTCGACGATATGCTCAAGTGAAATGCACGCCCTCAGGTGCGCCGCTGTCTCTGCCTATCTGGCCCTAATGCCGATGACGCCCGCTTAGGAGAGAATACCGCTCCGCCGAACCGAGCCGGGTTGAATGGGATGTCCCTCCAGCGCTCCAACTTCGCCCATCTTGAACGCCTTCAGGCCGAACTCGCTCGGTTGGGCATGGGTGCGGAGCGCTACTTTGCCGACGATCCCAACACCTGCCTGCTCAAGTTGCGCCAGTTTGCCGAAGTCATGGCCCAGCAAGTGGCTGCTCGAGCCGGCATCTATACCGCCGACGAAGAGAATCAGGCCGCCCTGCTCAGCCGGTTGAAACTTTCCAACTGGTTGCCGAGAGAAACTGCCGACCTGTTCCACGTGCTGCGCAAGGCCGGTAACCAGGCCAGTCACCAACTGCGCGACGACCATCGCACCGCGTTGGAAGGCCTGAAGCTCGCCAACCAGCTTGGCTTCTGGTTCCACCGCACTTTTGCCGACGCGCAGTTCAAGGGCGGCGCCTTCGTTCCGCCCACCGCGCCCAAAGATGAGTCAGCGGCACTGAAGCAGGAACTGGGCGAGCTGCAAGAGAAGTTCAAGAGCGAGACCGAGAAATCGCAAACTGCCGCGGAACAGGCCGCGCAGGCGAAAGAAGATGCCCGCATCTGGGAGCAACTGGCGCAGAAAAAAAGCGCCAGCAACGCCGCACTCAAGAAGCAACTGGCTGAGCTACGGGCCCGAGCCGACGAAGCGCCTCGCTTGGAGCTCTTTGCTCTGCAGCGCCAGGCAGACACCGCGGCGAGTTTGATCAGTCTGGACGAGAAAGCCACCCGCGAACTCATCGACCAGCAGTTGCGCGACGCCGGCTGGGAAGCCGATTCCAAAACCTTGCGCTACGCGGAGGGCGCACGCCCGGAGTCCGGCCGTTTCCTGGCCATCGCCGAATGGCCCACCGAAACAGGTCCGGTGGACTACGCGCTGTTCATCGGCACTGAATGCGTTGCTGTCGTAGAAGCCAAGCGCAGTCGCAAGAATGTTTCCTCCGCCATCGACCAATCGCGGCGTTACGCCAGCGGTTTCCGCAACGAAGCCGGCCAGCCGATACCGGCGCACTGGGGCGAATTCCGCATCCCGTTGGTCTTCGCCACCAATGGCCGACCCTTCCAGCAGCAGTTCAAGGACGTCAGCGGCATCTGGTTCTGCGATCTGCGTCGGCCACAGAACCATCGCAAGGCTCTGGATGGCTGGTATTCGCCGCAGGGCATTCGCGAGCTCTTGAAGCAGGATATCGACGCAGCGGAAACCAAGCTTGACGGTATCGGCTTCCACTTCGGCTTCCCGCTGCGCGAGTACCAACGCAAAGCCATCTTGGCTATCGAGAATGCCATCAAGGCGCAGAAGAGTGCCGCGCTGGTGGCAATGGCCACCGGTACGGGCAAGACCAAGACTTGCGTCGCCCTGGTCTACCGTCTGCTCAAGGCGCAACGTTTCCGCCGCATCCTGTTCCTGGTGGATCGGACGGCACTCGGCGTCCAGGCCGCGAACGCCTTTAACGAAACACAGATGGAGTCGCTGCAACGCTTCTCCGAAGTCTTCGGCGTCAAGGAGATCGACGAGCAGCAGCCCGACACCGACACCAAGGTGCACATCGCCACCGTGCAGGGTCTGGTCAAGCGCATCCTGCATTCGCCCGATGGCAGTTTGCCCGTGAACGCCTACGATTGCATCGTCGTGGACGAGTGCCACCGCGGCTATCTGCTGGATCGCGAGATGGGTGACGCCGAAGTCGAGTTCCGCAACCAGAACGACTACATCTCGAAGTACCGCCGCGTGCTCGATCACTTCGATGCGGTGAAGATCGGTCTGACCGCGACGCCGGCCCTGCACACGACCGAAATCTTCGGCCAGCCCGTTTACATCTACTCGTATCGCGAGGCGGTGCTGGATGGCTATCTGATCGACCACGATCCTGCCTACCGCATTCGCACCGAACTGGGCGACGGTGGCATCCACTACAAGATCGGCGACGAAGTCGCGGTCTACAACCGGCAGACGCAAGGTCTCGACCTGTTCAATACGCCGGACAACCTCGATTTCGACGTCAGCGAATTCAATCGCCGCGTCGTCACCGAGTCGTTCAACCGCGTCGTCTGCGAGGCTTTGGCCGACCACATCAACCCTGCCGGCCCGGAGAAGACGCTGGTCTTTTGCGCCACCGACCTGCACGCCGACATGGTCGTGCGTCTGCTCAAGGAAGCTTTCCAGGCCAAGGGCATCGATATCGACGACGACGCGGTGCTCAAGATCACCGGCAGCGCCGACAAACCGCTGTCGCTGATCCTGCGCTACAAGAACGAGAACAACCCGGTCATCGCGGTGACCGTGGACCTGCTGACCACCGGCATCGACGTGCCGCCGATCAGCAACCTCGTGTTCCTGCGCCGGGTCAACAGCCGCATCCTGTACGAACAGATGCTCGGCCGCGCCACGCGCCGCTGCGACGAGATCGGCAAGGAAATCTTCCGCATCTTCGATGCCGTGGAAATCTACGCCGGTCTGGAACCGGTCAACAGCATGAAGCCGGTGGTGCAGAACCCCAACATCGGCTTCGCCCAGCTGATCCGCGAGATCACCGAACACACCAGCAAAAGCATCGCGCAGCTGGCGCGCGAACAGTTGCGGGCCAAGTGGCAGCGCAAGAAGCGTCATCTGACCGAAGCGCAAACCGCCGCGATCAAGCAGGCAGGCTATGCGCCGGAAGATTTCGCGGACTTCCTCAAGAACGCGGACGTCAAGAAGCTCGCCGAATGGTGGGCCAACCATGTCGGTCTGGCCGAACTGCTCGACGAGAAACGCGACCTGCCCGCCGATCCGCTGATAGTGTCCAATCACGCGGACACCCTGGTCGGTGTGTCACCCGGGTTTGGCAAGCCCGAGGACTACCTCGAGAAGTTCAGCAAATTCGTCAAGGATCACGGCAACAAGCTGCCAGCACTGATCACGGTGGTGCAGCGTCCGCGCGAGCTGACGCGCAGCGACCTGGTGCAGTTGATCACCGTGCTCGATGGTGCGGGCTTCGACGAGCGCTCCCTGACGACAGCCTGGGCGCAGAAATCGAATCACGAAATTGCCGCCAGACTGCTGGGTTTCGTCCGTCAGGCCGCGCTGGGCGACGGCCTGATCCCGTACGATCGGCGAGTCGATACCGCCGTGCAGGCGTTGATCACCCGGCGCGGACTCACGCCCGTTCAGCAGGGTTGGCTCAAGCGCCTCGCCAAACAGATCAAGACTCACATCGTCCTGGACGAAGAGGCCATCAACGAAGGCCCCTTCCGTGAACAGGGCGGATTCAAGCGTCTCAACCAATTCTTCGACGGCCAGCTCAGTACCATCCTGGCCGACATCAACGAAGCCATCTGGCAGTCCGCTGCCAACGAATAATGATCACGAACCATGTCCAATCGCACAATCGATATCGTCAACAAGCTCTGGAACCTCTGCAATCTGCTGCGTGACGATGGCGTCACCTATCACCAGTACGTCAGCGAGCTGACTTACCTGCTGTTCCTCAAGATGGCGCAGGAAACCGGCACCGACGGCAACCTGCCCAAGGGTTACCGCTGGAAGGATCTGGAAGCCAGGACGGCGCCGGAGCGGCTGGAGTTCTACAAGATCATGCTGATCCATTTGGGTACCCACGGCGCCCGGATCACGCAGGAAATTTTTTCCAACGCCAGTTCCTTCATCAAGAAGCCGGCCACGTTGACCGCGCTGGTCAGTGCGATCGACGAGATCGACTGGTACAGCGCCAAGGAAGAAGGCCTCGGCGACCTGTACGAAGGCTTGCTGGAGAAGAATGCCAACGAGAAGAAGTCGGGAGCGGGTCAGTACTTCACCCCGCGTCCGCTCATCGACAGCATGGTCGCGCTGGTGCAGCCGCAGCTGGGCGAAACCATTCAGGACCCAGCGGCCGGTACGGGCGGCTTCCTGATCGCAGCGAACCACTACGTTCGCGAACACGTCGACATCGAAGCCCAGGACGAAAAAACCTACCGCCGGTACCGCAAGCAGTTCCACGGCATGGAGCTGGTGCAGGACACGCACCGCCTGGGCCTGATGAACCTGATGCTGCACAACCTGGAGTCGGACGAAGAAAGCGGCATCCGCTTCGGCGACACCATGACCAATGACTACCAGTTGCTGCCCAAGGCGGACGTGGTGCTTACCAACCCGCCCTTCGGTACCAAGAAAGGCGGCGGCCTGCCGACACGCGAGGATTTCACCTATCCCACCAGCAACAAGCAGCTTGCCTTCCTGCAGCACATCTACCGCACGCTGAAACCTGGTGGCCGCGCGGCGGTAGTGCTGCCCGACAACGTGCTGTTTGAAGCCAACACCGGCGCGGACATCCGTCGCGACCTGATGGAAAAGTGCAACCTGCACACCGTCCTGCGTCTGCCCACCGGCATCTTTTACGCGCAGGGCGTGAAAACCAACGTGTTGTTCTTCACCCGCGGCAAGACCGACAAGGGCAACACCAAGGACGTGTGGGTGTATGACCTGCGCGCCAACATGCCGCAGTTCGGCAAGCGCACTCCGCTGACGCGCGCACACTTCACCGAGTTCGAGAAGGCGTTCGGCAAACAGCCGGACGGCAGTGCCAAACGCAAGGACACCGGGCCGGAAGGCCGCTTCCGCAAGTTCACGCGCGAGGACATCCGGGCGCGTGGCGACAGCCTGGATATCGCCTGGTTGAAGGACGACTCGGCACACTCCGGTGCTGACTTTCCCGAACCGGAAGAATTGGTACGGGAAGCGATCGGCGAGTTGGAAGGAGCGCTGGACGAGTTGCGCGGCATCCTCGAAGAACTAGGCATCGAGGAAGAAGTCGCGTGAATATGCTCCCGCAAGGCTGGGCGACCGTGCCTATAGGTGATCTGTGTTCGCTGAAGAACGGACGGGCTTTCAAGCCATCTGATTGGACAAAGTCTGGATTGCCGATTGTGCGCATCCAGAATTTGAACAATCGAGAGGCCTCGTTCAATCACTACAGTGGCGAAGTTGAAGAACGCTACTACTTAAAGGGCGGAGAACTTCTCTTCGCGTGGTCCGGGACGCCAGGCACGTCATTCGGTGCGCATGTCTGGAGGGGGGGCGAAGCTGTCCTCAACCAACACATCTTCCGCGTTGACTTCGACGCTTCGAGTATCGAAAAACGATTCTTTCGATTCGCCATTAACCAGAAGCTCGGTGAGTTGATCGACATCGCGCATGGTGGAGCAGGGCTCCAACATGTAACCAAGGGAAAGTTTGAGAGTACGGAAGTATCCATTCCGCCATTGTCCGAACAAACGCGCATCGCTGACAGGCTCGACGCGCTGCTCGCTCGCGTGGGCGTCACCCGCGCGCGCCTCGATCGCGTGCCCGCGCTACTGAAACAATTTCGCCAATCCGTCCTCGCCGCCGCCACCAGCGGCGAGCTGACGCGCGAATATCGCGAAATACAAGGCGCTTCTCTGACCGGGACGACTTTGGGTGAAATAATGAAAGTTTCGTCCGGCAAATTCTTGCCAGCCAAATCGATGGCGGAAGGCGGTGCGATTCCTGTTTATGGCGGTAATGGCGTCAATGGCTATCACAATGAGGCGAATGTCTTCGAAGCAACGCTAGTCATCGGCCGCGTTGGCTTCTACTGCGGCAGCGTTCACATGACACCGGCCAGCGCATGGGTCACTGACAATGCACTCATCGTGAAGCACGATGAGAATAAAACATCGCGTAAGTACCTCTTCTTCGCGTTGCAATCAATAGACTTGCGAACGAACGATTCTTCGACAGCGCAGCCGGTCATATCTGGGCAAAAGATCTACCCGCTTGCGGCCAAGCTCCCATCGCTAGCCGAGCAAGCCGAAATTGTTCGCCGCGTCGAATCTCTATTCGTCCTTGCTGACAAGGTGCAAGCTCAGTACGAGGCCGCTCGCGCCCGCGTGGACAAACTGACACCTGCCCTGTTAGCCAAGGCCTTCCGCGGTGAGCTCGTTCCCCAAGACCCAAACGACGAACCGGCAGAAAAGCTGCTGGAGCGCCTGCGTGCCAGCAAGGCCGATGAAGGCACTGTGACGAAGAGGCGACGGACGAAAGCCGCGGCAAAGAAGACCCCGAACAAGAAAGCGAAGGGAGCGCGCTGATGGCGAGGGAGTTCACCTGGATTCCGGTGTTCAAGGCGGTCGCCGACTGGCTGACCGGCTACGAGGATCGGCAACCGGAGTTGGTCCGCATCCTCAAGGAAGTCGGCATCGATAAAGGCCTCGAAGACAGGGACAAGAACGACATAGCGATTCCGCTGCAGGAGATCGACCCTTTCACCTTCTTCTGCATGTTCACCAAATTCGGTGAAGAGCACCGAAAACAGTTGTTTGCGAAGCTCATTCGAGTCACTGGACTGGGTGTATCTCCGCCGACCGACTTCGATGGCGTTCCCACCGCCAACGCCATGAAGGTATGGATGTTCCCGTATAAGGAGAAGCGCCTGGACTGGATGATTCCCACGCTTTGGGAAGTGTTCAAGCAGAGCAAGACCGAACTCAAGCCGGACACATTCAAGCGCGCCCTGGATATTCCCGGCACCGGGTTCGCGAAGCTGACTGAAGCCTTGTTCTACGTCGACCCGTTTTGCTATTTCCCGATCGACGCGCAGACCAAGCCATGGCTTGAGGAAGTGGGGATTCCCGTTCCAAAAGGCACTCTGCCTACATATCTCAGCGCCCTAGCCGAAGTCCGCAAGCGTTCAGATAAATCGTTCGCGCAGCTATCGCTCGATGCCTACGAGAAAAACCAAGGCATCGCATCTGTCGTAGCCGAGACTCCATCTAAACCTGTCGAGCTGCCCATTTCTTCCCGGAATCCATCGCCCGTCATGAAGACTCAGCCGCTCAATCAGATCCTGTACGGCCCACCCGGCACAGGCAAAACCTTCGCCACCATCGACAGAGCGCTGGCGATACTAGCCCCCGAATTCACGGGGACCCGCGAGCAGAAGAAAGCCGAGTTCGACAGGTTCGTCGGCACCGAACAGATCAAGTTCGTGACCTTCCACCAAAGTTTCAGCTACGAGGATTTCGTGGAAGGTATCCGCGCCGACACCAATGAAGGCACGCACCAGCTGGAATACGAAGTCCAAGATGGCATCTTCAAGCAACTGTGCAATGCCGCGCGACCACGCGTTGCGCAATCGCTCAAGAAGAGCATCGACCTGAAAGATCGCCGCATCTGGAAGATTTCCCTCGGCGAGGCGGGCATCGAGGAGGGTGTCTACCAGGACTGCATCGACCAAGGCCTAGCCCTGATCGGCTTCGGTGGCGATGCTGACTACAGCGGCGTGCAGTCGAAAGAGGATATCGCCCGCAAGTACCGGCGAGCGATCGACGACAAGAGTGGTTCCGACTACCCCATCATCGCGCTCAATACTTTTGTCCGCCAGGTGAAGGTGGGCGACCTCTTTGTCGTCACCCAGGGAAACCTACGTTTCCGCGCTATCGGTGAGGTCACCAGCGACTACTTCCATGTGCTTCGCGAGGACGACAGCTACTCACAGGGACGCAAGGTCAACTGGCTGCAGGTGTACGACTCCGGCTTGCCCTATGGCGAGCTGATGGAGAACCGGTTCAGCCAAATGACGATCTACGAGCTGCGCCCAGGTTCTATTAACCTGGACAAGCTTGCGCAGCTGCTGGCCACGAAAGAGGACGAGCAACAGAGCGTCCCTCGCGTCCTCATCATCGACGAGATCAATCGCGGCAACATCTCTCGGATCTTCGGCGAGCTGATCACCCTCATTGAGGACTCTAAGCGCGACGGTAACCGCGACGCGCTGAAAGTAACGCTGCCTTACTCCAAGGACAAGTTCAGCGTTCCGGCCAATGTCTATCTGATCGGCACCATGAATACCGCCGATCGTTCTCTCGCTGGTCTCGATATCGCCTTGCGACGTCGCTTCAAGTTCGTGGAGATGCCGCCTCGACCGGACGTGCTGGGAGGCAAGACCATTGCCGGCATCGCTTTGCGCGAACTGCTGGACACCATGAATCGACGCATCGAAGTGTTGCTCGGCAGGGACTATCTGCTCGGGCATTCCTACTTCCTCGAGATCAACGATCTGGATGGATTGGAGGAGACATTCCGCCGCCAGGTGTTGCCATTGCTGCAGGAGTATTTCTTCGAGGATTGGCAGCGCATCGCTTGGGTTCTGAACGACCAGGCCAAGTCGAACGACGATCACAAATTCTTGACCAAGGAAACCGCCAATCTCAATGATGTCTTTGGTTCAGGTGTGGATCTTCCGCAAGGCAACGACCTGTGGCGCGTCAACGACAAGGCCTTTAGCAATCCCGAAAGCTACGCCGGTATCCTCAAGGCTGGCTGACCGTCCAGATGCATACGATCACCGTCCGCGAGTACGCCCGGATCACAGCCGTGCCGATGGCCGGCACCAATGGCCTGGACCAGGCCACCGTGTCCGAAGCGGCGTTCGACTGGCTATGCAAGGAAAGTGAGCGCTTGCGAAAGACCGGCGCCGGACTGATTCAGCTGGAAGGTCGGCGCTGGTTGCGCCTGGACAATTATGTCGGCGTAATCGAAGCGCCCGACGGCACGCGTATCGAGATCCTGCCCAAGACGTTCGACGATGGGGATGACGGCTGCAAGGCGCGACGCTTGTTGCAGAAGATGCTGCAGCGCTGCCTGCATCTGGAGCCGCGCGTCAGTGCGCTGACTGGGCTGCAAGTCTTCGACGGGCCTTTGACCGAATGGGTGATACATCAGTTTCTGACGGCTCTGGATACGCTGATCAAGCGTGGCCTGCGATTCGAGTATCACGCCATCGAGGAAGAGCGTCAGTTTCTTCGCGGCCGCCTGCTGGTCGCAAGGCAACTACGCCAGCCGCCAGGTGGCGCCCATCATTTCCAGGTCGAGCACGAAACCTTCGACGCCGACAGGCCGGAGAACCGTCTGATTCGCTCGGCATTGGACAAGGTGTGCAAGCAGGCGAGGGCGGCATCCAACAAGCGCCTCGCGTATGAACTGGCGCACCAGGTGCTTGAGATCTCGCCGAGCCTGGACTTCACGAAGGATTTCCAACAGTGGCAAAACGATCGGTTGTCGGCGCACTATCAGCCAATCCGTCAGTGGTGCTCCCTCATCCTCAACGAGCAGAACCCTCTGACAATTCTGGGCGACTGGGCGGGGCACAGTTTGCTGTTCCCGATGGAAAAGGTGTTCGAGTCCTACGTTGAAGTTTGCCTGCGACGTGGGCTACGTCCGGGTCAAACGCTCAAGGCGCAAGCCGCCAGCCGCTGTCTGGCGACGCACAACGACCAGTCGTGGTTCCAGCTCAGACCGGATTTCCTGCTTTCCGAAGGCGGCGTTACGACGGTTCTGGACACCAAGTGGAAGCGTGTGGATGCCAGCAAAGACAACAGCGAAGACAAGTACGGTTTGTCGCAAGCAGACTTCTACCAGCTCTACGCCTACGGACAGAAATACCTTGGCGGTCGCGGGCAGTTGGTGTTGCTGTATCCGCGCACGGAGATGTTCCGAGAACCGTTGTTACCGTTCTTCTTTAACAATCATCTGCGACTGGACGTGCTGCCATTTGACTTGGACGCGGGGCTCGTGGTGAACACATTCCGCGGGCAGGCCAACTCGTAGCGCCATTCCATGTCAATACCATGCCCCTTCAACTGGATCGGTAGCGAGTGCAAGCCGCAACGGCTATATCACTATGCGAGGTGGCATTGGATCCTCAAGGACATCGTTGATGGTTCGGTTACGCTAACCGATCCATCGCGTTGGTCCGATCCTACGGAACGGCTGTGGACGAACTGGATCACGAAGAACGTTTCGCGCACCGTGCTCTGTATGTGCTTTACGCGAACGAATCGCTCCGAAGCGCTGTGGCGCGTGGAGCGTCCGACGGCCGAAGGTCCGGCAACTAGTCAAACTATCGTTCGCTTTCGAACGAGCTTTGATCGCCTGAGAAGCGCCGCAACTTCCTCCGCCGATTTGCAAGATCGCTTGCTTGGCAAGAGTTTTCTCGTGCCGGTGAGGTATCTGCGACACGACCATGAGATCGAACGGAGATTCGATGGTCTGACGACTACGAAGCAAGTTGCTGGTGAGGCAGCGCGCGCGCTGTCATTCAAGCGCTATCCTTACCGCTACGAACGGGAAGTTCGATGGGTGCACGTGACCCAGTCGGCCGGTGATCCGGGCGGGCGCACACCCGTGAAACTCGATATCCGGAAGCTTATCGACCAGATCATGATCGACCCGCGAACCGAACCTGCGATCGCAGATCAGATCAGGGCGCAAGCGTACTCTGCAGGCTTTGCTGGCGAAATGGTTCATTCCCGCTTGTTCGAGCTGCCGGTTCGGCTCCGACCTTTTGCTGTGCGGTCCTAGGCAAGCTATTTTTTTGGTGATGCGAAAGCGTCCCATAGCGCGCGGGGCACGCATAACATCTCGCGCCGTCGTCCAATCTTCGAACCAGATACAGTGTTTTTCGGCTCAGCCCAACAATGGAGCTGACCCTGCTTCCCATTGCGATGCGGTTGATTGCGCAAAAAGGGGGTAAGACGGCTTTTCGACCGGGCAAGCCTAGCTGGCTGTGCGATCGTTAACACAAGGTCGAGAACACCGATCGGTCGAAAGCCTACAACGTCGAGCCGTGAACAGTTTTGTCTCGCTAGAAACTGCCGCGCCTATATGCGCGGCCCTCGCATGCGTATCTGAACCTGTCGCCGGGCCTGGATTTCGAGACGCGGCTGTTCGCCAAGACCAATGCGGCGCAGGTGCTGCGTCAGGATCTGGCCAAGCGCGGCTATCGCTGCAGCGCTATCAATATCGGCGCGAATACCGACTGCTACCAGCCGATCGAGAAGCGCGCTACCGCATCAAGCGCCACGTGCTCGAGGTGCTCAGCGACTGCCATCACCCCTGCACCATTATCTGCTGACCGATGTCTGGATCGAGGCCATCGTCGAACAGGCCGCGGCGGCCGCGCCGCGCCGTCTCCCGCAGAAATCGACGGTACATTGCGCCGTAGCTTCAGCTGCCCGCGGGCTTGTCCGCTTTCGCGTCCGCAATCACCTGCGCGCGCGCCGCGCCGATGCGCCATTCGGTGCCGCTGCGCACGGCCACGGTCGGCGTCGTGAAGCGGCGTACGACCGTGCGGCTGCCGTCGGCGGCGATGCGCACGAGTTCGACGGTCGTGTCGGCGACGACCACGTCGTGGTTGATCGGATGCAGGCCGACCAGCGTCGTCTCGTGATGCATCTGCGGTTCCACGC
>Ga0247823_10003777_pt1 | contig 12219 bp, 14 predicted proteins | sample 13C_PalmiticAcid_2_FD_192426 | JGI IMG/M metagenome (GOLD analysis project Ga0247823, IMG submission 192426) | Soil microbial communities from agricultural site in Penn Yan, New York, United States - 13C_PalmiticAcid_Day30 | ecosystem: Environmental > Terrestrial > Soil > Agricultural land...
GAAGGGGACAAGGGCATGCGAGGGGGTGGGTGAGTTTCCACCCCCCTGGACTTGAGTGGTGGACACGCCCCCGTTGCAGACCCAGTCCAAGTCCCTGGCCTGTACCACCCCTGTCCACGGACCTCTTCTCTCTCATTGCCCACTTACATGCATGTTCCTTGCCGGCCAGACACACTCTAATTCACCCCGGCTAACGGTGCAATTGTCCTGACCGGGCCCCTCCCCCCCATGCACCAGGGCACCACCATGGTATTGTGGGGATGTACTGCCTCTCTCGACTTATAAGCTTAGCTCGTCCGGGCCCTTCCCCACGACCTTTGAGGCTGAGGTGCATTTCTGAAATTCAAGCTACCCCAAAGATAGATCTACGGCGTCGTGCAAATCTGGCTACCTGGTGGTTCGCGCCTCAGTCGGGTCCATCACCAACCTTGCTTCCCCAGATCATATAAGTCCTCGGTCGCCTTCGTCAACGACATCCTTGGTCTAGCCCACCAGCCAGCGTATGTACCTGTTCAGTCTTCCCAGTCCGTCTCACATCCGCACCACCCCCGAAGAAGAGAAGAAGATGGACTCGACATACTCAAGCCAAGGCTTCGACGACAATTACTCACGCACCCCCAGATCGAGAGCCGGTAGTGGAGTGTCGACGACAGAAGGTCTGCTCCAGAGCTTGCGACTTGCCGAGACGGCGTCTTTCGAGACCGGGTCCTACACCAGCAGCCGGCCTACATCCTCGCGCGGCCTCGCCTCACCCGCCTACTTAAGTCCGAGCCTGTCCCACTCGCCCGGCTACCTGACCACCCCACTCTCTCAACACCAACAGCCATTCCCCCATCTGTCCTCTGAAGCCATCATCTCAGACGCAGAGTGGTTCGAGGCCGAGAATCTACGAGTCCAGGGCGCGCCACTGCTTCGGTTAGAGCCCGCGCACGACCAGCTCGGAGCGGCACCATCGTCGCCCCCGCTCGCATCTGTCGAGACAGACGCTATGAGGTACAGTCCTCGCCTGGTCGCACCCGGCTCGATCTCGCCACCTCGCAGCCCGCTGACTCTCCAACAGCACTGTCGCCGTTTCGTACGACCCGACGTTCAACATGGGAACTCGATCATCCTTCACCTGGCCAGGTACGTCCGCCACCCCGCGTTCCTCTTGGTCCCTCTGTTGGAGTTGTGTGCTGACAAACTCCAGTGATGGAATCCGGCAGCGGCCTCATGCCCCCGGATCTCGGCCCCTACGGGTCGGACGCCAGCCTTAGCCCCCCCAGCGGATCACGATCGGTCACATCAAGCCCTCCGAGGACACTCACAGCAGAACAGCGCGAACTCAAACGGCAACGAGACCAGGCGCGACACGGCGTCAAGATGCACGCCCGGGGCCGGAGGACCGACAGCGCTTCTTCTTCGGTCTACTCGCCGCCCGCCTCGCTGGCCGATGCGGCCAGCGGTGCTCCGAGCATGCCCATGTACACAACCGCCCCATCCCAGATGTCGCTGCTCGCCGACCCCCAAGCACCGCAGTACCTGCCTCCGTTCTCGCCTCCGTTACCAGACCAGCACCAGGCGGCCATGTTCTCGAACCCCTACCCTCCGCAGTCTTACCTACCCGACTACGGCTACCCTCCAACCACGGCCCCGAGCCTGCCGTCGCACTATGGGTATGTTCTAAAGCCCAGAAACCGCGTCGGAATTTGATGACTGACATTTGACGGAGCAGCAGGCCGCTCGTCCCAGACCCAAATCTCGGCATGTACCCGGTGCCTCCCATCATGCCCCCGGGGCCCCAGGACGGAAGCGGGCAAGTCAGGGTGGTGCACAGCCGACCGAAGCCGCAGTGCTGGGAGCATGGGTGCAACGGCCGGCAATTCTCAACATTCAGCAACCTTCTCAGGCACCAACGGGAAAAGTCAGGGCAAGCGACAAAAGCGAGTTGCCCCAACTGCGGCGCCGAATTTACACGAACGACGGCGAGGAACGGCCACCTGCTGCACGACAAGTGCAAGAAGAAGGGCTCCAGCTAAAAGGCCGGATGACAGCGCCTAGGAGAGAAGGAAACCACCCAATCTCGAGAATCTCGGAACGATTTTACAACACAACCTTCAGCCATCCGAGACAGCCCGAACTGTCCCCTTCGACACCTCTCTTCTTTTTCTTTTCTCTTTTTTTCTTCATTCTTTCTGACGCAATGTACAAATTTTGCACGGAAACCTGCTCTGGCCGTGTGGCTAGCATTCTATTTTTGGGGGGTTGTATTTACTCTGTTTGGTGTTCTATAACTAGACTTCGACACGGTTTACCAGGGGGCTTCAACATCATGAAAGGAAAGGGAAATACCAGGGACATATGGGCGAGAACCGTCATTCGTTTTTATTATGTTTCTTCGCTTATACCTTATACCATAGCGTCACGGCTGGGCATTTGGGATCAGGATGGGATAAATCTGCTAGTAACAACTATATTTATTGACGCCTCAGACAGGCGGGATATTCCCAATACCTCGTTTCGAGATCGAATTCCCAGGCCAAAGCCAGCTCGAAGTTGTGCTCCCGGTTTGCTCTCTGTGGACAGCAGCGTGAGCTTAGCTCCTGCCGACTTGCACATAGCAGGGCACCATCCCCAAAGGACTGCGAAAGGAAGAGGCCAGAGTCCCTTCCCGTCTTTGCCCACCCCCACAACGAGTCTCCGATGACTGGGGGTGCTCCTTCCCGCTCTCATGCCGGTGGAAACAACACCACAACTGTCACGTCAGAAGCAATGGAACCTGGAAGACGGAGGCGGAAACCCTCCATCCAATTTCTCACTCCCCGACCCCGTTTGTCCCTCCGGACTTTGTTGAAACCTTACAAATCCCCAGCAACCACCCAGTAAGACCACCAGATCTTGGATCCAGAGCAAACTCGCCCAATTGCCGGCCGGGGCCCACCGTCATCTCACCCCAGATGCGGAAGGATGCGGAATCTTGGTGCGCTATGGCGCTGCAGAGCTTGATGGACCCCCATCTCACCACTCACACGCGCACCCACAGCATGCAATCGCGCTGCAAGTGCCGGTTTCCAAGTAGTGAACCTGGGTCCTCGGATACCTATTGGCAGCTACCTCCATGCAGAACCTGAACTAAACAGAAGCCAGGCGCTTATGACGCACGCCTGGCCAACAAGGAGGGCCCGTCGGCGACTTACTCGCATCGGCAACGACCAGACCGAGACAAAAGCATCCCACGATGTGCGTGGCGAGGCCCTTCTGCTGACGATGAGGTGGTTTGAGGATCTTGGACGAACAACCAACTCCTCCGTAGCGGCAGCACGAACCTGGCCACGACAGACACGGTGTTTTCTGCAGAAAAGCAATCCTTCCGCACAGGCTCCGAGCCACCGCTTCCTTCGCCCCGAAAAGCCGCCATCTGCGAATGTTTTTACTCGCTGGCTGCTGTCATCGCAGACTCACACGTCCCTCAGAGCAAGATAACACCGCCCGCAGGAACCGGATGGTCACTGATGGCCCAGTCTCGGCCGGGGCGCACTGCGAACTGGGTGCTGTGGCCTGCTCACCTGGGTCGTTAAGACCGTGCTGTCGTCGTCGGACGACAAGGGGCACCATACTGGACGTTCGACAATGTCACCTGCCGCTTCCACCCCACGCCATTACAATGTCTGCGGTCCCCCTTCTCATCGACTATTTTGAGCCCGTGGCAAAGCCCATCGCCCCATGGGGAGGCATACACCATGGATGCGGGTGGCGATCCGGGGGCTGCAAGAACAGCGAGCTAAGGTAAAGGCAATGCCATCGTCACATGTGGGTTGTCGAGGATGAAAATCGGGGCCGAGGAGCTGACGATGGAGGTCGAGAGCGCCTTGCCGAACGAGGCTCATAGGGAGCCGCAAGGGTTGAGCCCGTCGCATTCGCCAATGACTGTTGAGAGAATGCTGTTGACTGAAATCCAGCATCGAATCCTCGGAAGATGTGTTTCAGATCATTAGCTTCATTTCGCTGTTCCCATCGCACACCTTGAAACCCTCGCAACGTTGGTCGTCAGGTCGACACAGCCCCCCTCGAAATAGCAAGTCTTGGCCAGGGACATCCACGCACCACGCCCCACTGCCGGCCGCATAAGGACAGAAAAGTTGATCGTTTGCTGCACGTTGCAGCGCGATTTGTCTGATTAAAATGTATTGCCGGCCACCCCTGGACGCCTCATCAAATGAGGCCAGGCCAGAGCCGCCCGGACGAATCTGGGCACCACAGGATCGCAGAGGCAGGGCTCCAAAGGCCAACCCAATGGCGATGCCGAAGCGATTCCCAAAAGGCGTTGGCGCATCACCGCCGTCTGCGTTGCGATAATTGGATCATGTTATTGAGCCCTCAGCCTCGGGCCTTTTCCTGCAGATATCGGAGCTCGACCAAGAGACGGAAAATGTGCGGCGCAAGAGGCGGATCCTGGTCACTGTCGCGTTCTTCCGGCTGGTGCGCGCAAACCTGGTTTCCCAGGAGTCTCCAACCTGAGCAGGGAGCTTGCTGAAGTGGTTGAGCCGCCGGGGCAAGACAGACAACCTCATCCGTGGCCCCCGTATTAACTATCGCCGGCCTTGCTCGGGCGATCTTGCGGAGGACATCCCGCCGGGCCGTCACGGCTTGCCCCGGCTTTCCGCCTCCGATCTCATTCGCCTGGCGCCTTCAAGCGACAGGGGCAACCGTTGCTGGGTCTGATCCGGATAGGGACTACTGTTGACTACATGGGTGCCAAGCTTCGGTATTCCTTGTTGTGCTCGGCATGTTGCTCGTGGCCGCCAACAGAGTGGAATCTCTCTCGTGAGCAAGGGCAAAGAATGCGCGTCACCAGGGGTGTCCTGCCTGACCCCGATACAAGGATAATAGTGCGCCGCGGGAGGGTGCCCTGCTTCCCCAGTGCTCAGCCGTTCCCCGGGGCGAGCCCCCTGATTGGGCCGCTACGTCTTGGTCCTGCAACCACACCCTTCAAGTGAAACCCGCCGACAAGGACTCGGATTGCTGATCGATTCATCCATGCAAGGGCCGATCCTCTCCGCTCCCGGCCAATGCGGCCATGCAAATCATGAGCGAGTCCTATTTGGCAGCTCATCATTCACCAGACAAGCTTCTCTACATTGACCTTAGGGGAAGCGCATCATGACCGCTCCAGTGTGTTAACTCTCAGATGCTAGCAACAAGCCGGAGTAGATATGGTAGGCTGTGGTGTCGCGGGTTGGGGGCTGCAAGCGGGAGCCGGTCCCAACAGGTGCCGCAGAATTCTGCGGTGATGCGCAGCACGCAGCAACCCCACAACTTGGCATGCCGTTTCTGGCAAACAGTCTGGCATTGGCCGATGCCGAAGTCATCGCGTCGGACATGACGCGTTGCGGTTGGCGGAATAACCGTCAGTCCTTACGATATTGGGTATGCCGGTCGCTGGGTGTGATCCATCAGACGGCGGGCCACACTGGAGACGTGGAACTCACGGGGTCGCATGAATGACGCTTTCGACAGATATGCCGGCAGGCAACGTTGCCTCTCTCCCGCATCCGGCAACCCTTGGCTGCCTGGCAGGGCAATCCCTTGTTGGGGCCAGGTTTCAAAGCCGGGCTCGGCTCCGGCACGGAGCCGTGGATGGCCCCCACCACGCCGGTCCCAGCGGGCTGTGCAAGAGGGCGTTGTCGACGGCGCCAACATCTCTCGGCTCGCCGAACCAACGCCCTAGATTCGGCAGGAGGTCCGGAACGGACGGGTGGTTGGGCTCCAGGCAGCAGCATATGCCCCCAGCCCGCCAGCTTGCGCAGCCACACACCGTCGCTCTTCGAAACAAACACCACGGCAAATGGCCATCACGACAAACAGCCAGACGAACTGCACAGCCTCAACCTGACCCCTCCCCCAGCGCGGGGTTGACGAGGGTATGGGCGAAACTCGAAACATGCAACGGCAAGGGAACCACACGAAACAGGGACGGACTCGCCTGTCAAACAAAACCACGTGGGCTGTCGGCGGCACAGTCCGGCTTCACCGGCCTCCCTAGGTCTGTACTACACCAGCAGGAGCCCGGCCGGGCCGCCCACTGCGACACAAGACGTCAAAATGCCAAGGACGGCGTCTGGTTTTTGGCCGGCCGGCCCATGGGCATGGCCCCCAAGCGGCGCGGGAAAATAAAAACCTTCTAGAAAACTCCCTTCCCGGTCGAGGAGTTGCTGTGCCCTTTTGGCAGTGCTGCACCGTTTGACGGCTCTGACAGGGAGGAGGCTGAGGGCTTGACACCAGGTTGTTTGGATGAGATGATGCACCCCGGGGGAGGAGAAAGGGGGGTTGGACTCGGATTTTGGCAAGAGGCGGGCTCCGAGCTCCGAGTACCTCTGCACGAGGGGCTCGAGAGGAGATATTCAACTCATGAAAGTGAGGTTGAACGACTCCCTCTGAACCTTGAACGGAAAAATTGTTGGGCGAGCCACTATCACCAGCCACAGCAGGCGCTGCCAGGGGGAATACGGCTCGACGCTCACAACCAAACAACAACAACCGGAGATGCAACCCGCGGCCAAGGCCCCGGACGAGTTTCGGTCTTGGCGAGAGACAGGGGCACCCAAACGACAAGACGTAGCTGTCCCACATTGAGTGCAACTGCACACGACAATTTTGGACAGTTTGCTCCCGTTCCGAGACTGGGCCAAGCCCAGCCGAGCCAAACGACAAGAACCGTGCATACGGCCTTGTTCCAGGAGGGCAGGTGGTAATGAATGAGACGTTAACACGTTGGAAGGGTTCTAGTTTTATTAGCCTGGCTTCGGGCGCTGGGCTGGATTTGGGTGACGATGGCGTGGAGAGGTCGCATCCGGGTGGGGTTTACTTTTTTGGTAGCTATTTTTTCTTTGTTCTCTTTTTTTCGTCGTTGAGGACACGGACGCCAATATCGATCTCCGTGGGAAATCGGCTGATGTGACCCCCGCGCGACTCCGCTGGGCTGGGAGGGATCCGGGATGGAGAGGAAGGGAGGGGGGTTGTGCGAAGATCGATGTGCACATGCGCCAAGTACTCCGTACTTGGATCGTATTGGCACATGCACAACAACCTGGAATGCACAGGGCAGAGGAGGGTGTCTCGTTGCAGGCTGGGAAGAGAAAGTCGGAGGGTTTTTGAGGTCATTCTTGAGGTCATTTGAGCCTGCAAAGGTGGGTATGAATTGCCGTTTTGGGAGGGGAGAGTAAGCAAGAAGAGGAGAGACTCGACATTTCCCGACAGCGACCACCCACAACCCGGGCCTGCCACGCCGGATGCCGGGTTGCGAGAGACCAGGATCGGGTGGGTAACCACCGAGGATCGGCCGCCTTAGCGGCATGCGCGATCACTGATTCATGTCGGGCTGAGATGCCCTGCGGAAGCTGGGCTGCACATGACGAGGCACCCTGCCGGATGTGGGCAAGCCTGCGTCTCTGAGGAGGGTGGGCATGGGGGCTGGGTTGGGATCATTGAGGGTATCGTATCCGACTCCGGATACGTCCACAGCACTGTGTGTGAGAGGGCGTGCTGGGCATGCTGGGCATCACGGCGACGCCGACCCAGGAGAGAGCTTCGATCTCGTTTGGCGCGCAGGGCACGACATGGGGGGTCAGGTCGTTACGTTGCTTGTTGAGGTTGTGATTTCCAATCAGGGTAAAGCAGTGCGGCGTTACCGGGAATTAAATCGGAAATATTGGGGTGTTGCTGTCATGGGTGTGGTGTGTTTGGCTCCGGATTGGTTGAAGATCGAGCGAAGAGCAGGGACGGAGAGTTGATGGATGCCGTGAAGTGCAGTGAAGAGACAGTGTTCCCAATCGCGCAGCTTCAGGGTCGCTTCATGTGCCACAATCTGCAAGCCGAACCGATGGTGGCTGTTGGGGGGCCCAACGCAGCAAGGCCAGCAAGGTGCCCGACGGATTTGGAATTGCAATTCCATGGCTTCAGTTTTGCGATATGCATACATGGAAGGATAGAGTAATCTTCTCGGTTGATGCATGATGCATCCCGTCCAGGGCAGGGTCGCGGCAGGATTTACGCTAATTTCCCACCCGCCGCTAGCGCGCGTCTCCGCGGCTAAGTGGTTTATTTGGTTTGATGGATTGATGGGGGGTTGATCATTTCATCGACAAGCGCGATGCAAGGTGCAACCACCACAGACCAACCTGCACACACCAAGTCACCGTGACATCCACACACGTCGACGAGGGTGCAACTCGAAGGGCTGGCCGCTCCCATTGGCCGTTTCCACGTGTATGCCAGATCCTGCGGGCGCCTAATCGGCCAAACAGCCCGCCCAGTGCAACGGCAACCGCGGCCCCTTCCATGGCCGCAGTTTCCATCGACCAGTGACTTCCACTCCCTAGGCGGTGACTTCCACCGGTGCAGTGGCACGCCAGGCCGCCGAAACCGTGGCCTTGGCCCGCAGAAGGCGCGACCCAACGTTTTGTGGGAACTGGAGCCCATTTGGTTCACGACCCGAGTCCCTCTGGTCTCGTCAACAAACCGAAGGATTCCAAGGACCCCAGACTTGATTGAGGCGGCACACTCGACCCAACCCTGTGCGACACGATCCTCCTGTCTGTGCACCATCCCTGCTTGTCTGGATCACTTTTTGGTCTAGGGGGCCGGATAATCGATTTCTGGTACCTGATTCTGTACCATTGGGTCGCGCCACAAGCGACCACAGGCGACCCAAGCGACCCAAGCGACCCAAGCGACCACAAGCGACCACAAGCGACGGGCACATCCACCCACCACCCTCACCACCACGTGCAGTCCGTGGCTACCTGGGGCCGCCATCTAGGGCCGCCGTCCCAGCCGCCCGCCCTTGACGCCAGGGGCTTTGGTGTATCGGGTTGCTGAGCCAAAAGTCCCCTCGTGGCCCGGCTGCGCTCTCCGTGTCCACCAAATTCACGGAGACCGGCTAGGCTGCTAGATCTGAAGAGGCCAGCTTGGCCGGCCCACCGACACACCGGGAAAGAAGTGTAGGACTTGAGGGAGAGGCTGATTGCTGTTGGTAGAGCTTGTGTAACAGCTGCGCGCAATATTGGTGACGGTCACGGCTGGCCAGCAGCTTGCATCGGCACGCGCTCAGCGCAGTTCACCAACCCTATCAAGGGATTGGGCAGCCAGTTGCCCAGCATGCCGGCCGCCGTAGCATCGCAGTGGAGGGATCGCCAACAGCGCGTGTTCCAGTCCGTCTTCCAGACCAATGTCCCGCCTCCGTCAACACCAAGCACCGGCTCGACCAACCCCGGGCAGCAGCAGCAGACACACCACGGCCACGGGCACAACCTCCACGCCCCTGGAAACCCTCATCAAACAGCAGCAGCACAGCCCCTCTTCCCCTCCTCGGCTCACCCGGCGGCGGAGGAGGACCACCAGGCGACCTATGATCGTGCCTGGCACGTCGTAACCGCCCACATCGCTCTGCCCGCGTCCGCCACCGCCGACGACTCGTTCGGCAGCACCCTTGCCGCTGACTCGCAGCAGCCCCAGGACTTCCACGACGCCTTTGCCCTCCTCGCCAACCCCCGCTCCTTGCTGCCCCGCGCCGCCCGCACCGACGACATCCTCGCTTGGCATGTCCGCCAGGTCAGGGCGCACTTCACCCAGCACGTGATCCCCCTTTTAAAGGGGTGCGTTGTTGATGATGTCGGTGGTGAGGATGAAGGAGAGTCAGGGGATGAGTATCAAGGGGGAGGGGGCAGGCGATCGCGGACTGCGGATAGGAGGGGCGATCACTACGAGAGGCACATGGTGGTCGTCATGAGCAGCATCCGGACGCTGGAGGCCGCCTTGCGTCTCTACTTTTATGGGCTCAACCAGTTGCTGGCGGGGTTTGCGCGGCTGGTTGATGTGGCCCCAGAGGTCGCAAAGGATGCGGAGGTGCTCAACGCGCGCTTTCGCCGGGATCTCCACGCTCTTGTGAGTAGCTCAGTGTCGGACGGGCTGCTACGGTCGATAAAGGCCGTTTTGATCCGTCTTGCGGGAACTGTGCTGGGTATTCCTTCCCCAGATGAGTCTGGGAAAGGACCAGCTCGGCCGGTGGCGCCAGGACCAGATGACCTGAAGGTCCAGGCCGCCAGAGAACGGCTGATTGAGCTGGTGCAGCAGCTACACAACGTAGGCTTAGCTGGCGAGCGCTTTCAGGTTCTGTTTGCCGAGGTCATGGATGCCATGATGTCTGCCTTTGTCGTCGGGGCATATGCCGGTGTCTGGTCGGCGCCCGACACCCGCTCGTTTGCGACCGCGATGGACACAGTGTCACGGAGCGCTTCCCTGTCCGCGGCGTCACCTTGCCTCATCTCCCTCGACGGCTGGGTGGAGAACCACTTTGCGCGCCTGAGTTTTGAGGTCCTGACGTGCATCTCAGCCAACCCCCAGGGCCCGTTGCCGGTGTCCCTCGCCGACCTCAAGACGTATCAGTCTCTCGCCCTCGGCCGGCTGGCAGCTCTGCGTATCCAAGAGCTATTTGACATCGTCCTGGCATGGCCGGCCTCGCGCCCGGCGCTCGACGATCTGCGCGCCATCATCACCACCGCAGCGCGCCGGAAGCAACTAACAGACGGATTCTCGCGCGCTCTGCAGCGGCGTCTGCTGCATCCAGGCTGTAGCACACTCGAGATCTTGCAGACGTACATCTCCATCATCCGCGCGCTCCATGCCTTGGACCCTAGCAAAGTCCTGCTGGGCCGCGTCGAGCCGGGCTTGCGGCTCTACCTGTGCCAGCGCGAGGACGCCGTCCGTGTTGTCGTCTCCGGCCTGCTGGCCAGTCCCGAGGAGATACGTGCTGCGCGGAAAGACAAAGACGTCTGGAAGCAGCAGAAAGGGGAAAAGTCACAACGGGACGAAGCCACCCACCCCAAACGACGCGGGCGAGACCTCGGCCCCTTCACCACCCCAGGACCATCGTCCACCCGCACCCCTCGGACCACTAAACCCACGACCCCCGAGCCAGAACAACCCGGCTCCAACGACAACAACAACCATCGCGCCCCAACAAAACTCGTCGAGCTCGCCATCCTCCTCAACGAACCAACCCCCAAACCCGCCTCCTCCCAGGCAGCCATCGATCCGGATCTCGACTGGAACGACATGTCGTGGCTCCCCGACCCGATCGACGCCGGCGCCAACTACAAGCGACCCCGAAGCGAGGACGTCATTGGCACCCTCATCTCGGCGCTCGGCAGCCCGGACGTCTTCATCAAGGAGTTTGCCGCGTGCGTCGCGGAGCGGTTGCTCGCCGGCGAGGCGACGCGGGTGTTTGACCAGGAGCTGCGCGTGCTGGAGCTGCTGAAGCGGCGCTTTGGCGAGGCGCTGCTGCAGGGGTGCGATGTGATGATTCGGGATGTCGTGGATTCGAGGAGGGTGGATGGGGTTATCAGGCGGGAGCAGCGCAGGAAGGCGGTGGCAGCTGTGGCGACGCCTGGGAGGGGTGTTGAGGAGGCGGAGGGAGGAATGGAGTATCATGCGAGGATCCTGTCGAGGCTGTTTTGGCCTGGGCTGGAGAGGGAGCATTTCCTGCTGCCGGCCGCGGTGGTCGAGCAGCAGAAGCGGTATGAGGAGGGGTATGAGGGGCTGAAGTCGCGGCGGAAACTCACGTGGCTGAACCAGATGGGCCAGGCGAGGGTGGAGCTCGAGTTGGCGGACCGGACGGTCACGGTGGATTGCACACCCGTCGAGGCGACGGTTGTGTACGCCTTCCAGGACGGTGGTGGTGACGGCGACTCCACCGCGCCCGTGCAGAAGTCGGTCGACGAGCTGTACGAGCTGCTGCAGATGGACGAGGACCTCATCGCCGCGGCCCTCCAGTTCTGGGCTGCGCGCGGCGTCCTCCGCCGCGTCGGCGGCGCCAACAGCAACACCTACGTCGTCGTCGAAACCCTCACGCAACCCACCACCGCCGCCACCTCGTCCTCCAACGACGCTGACCCCACCACCGCACCCGCAACGGCCGACGAAGCAATGCAAGAAGACGACACCACCGCCGCCGCCGCGAAACAGCCGGCCATGTCGGCCAAGGAGCGCGAGCGCCGCGAGGTGTACTGGCGCTACATCCAGGGCATGCTGACCAACGCCAGCGCGAGCATGCCGCTGGCGCAGATGGCCATGATGATGAAGATGCTGATCGCCGACGGGTTCCCCTGGAGCAACGAGGAGCTGCAGGACTTTTTGGGGGAGAAGGTCGGGGCGGGGGAGATGGAGGTTGTCGGGGGGAAGTAT
>Ga0247823_10003778_pt1 | contig 12217 bp, 17 predicted proteins | sample 13C_PalmiticAcid_2_FD_192426 | JGI IMG/M metagenome (GOLD analysis project Ga0247823, IMG submission 192426) | Soil microbial communities from agricultural site in Penn Yan, New York, United States - 13C_PalmiticAcid_Day30 | ecosystem: Environmental > Terrestrial > Soil > Agricultural land...
CGCGAGCGGTTCGCGTGGCCTGGCGCGCGGGCAGATCTTCGACCGCCAGGGTAGCCTCGTCGCCAGCACCGCGCAGGAAGGCCTGATCCGGGTGGTGCCGGACGCCGAAGCGGCCTCCGCCGTGCCGGCGAAGGACTGAGGGCTTACGCATGCGGCAAGTTTTCTCCAGCCAGCGCATCGAGACCGTCGAAGGCGTGGCCAAGCTGCTGAATGACGCGGGCATTCCGGTCTTCATCAGCAACGGCCGCTCGTACCACAGCAAGCGGGGCGGCCAGTTCAGCTACACCGAGCCGGTGAAGGCGCAACTGCAGCCGGCGGTCTGGGTGCGCCATGCCGAAGACCAGCCGCGCGCACGCGAACTGCTGCGCGACGCCGGCCTGATGGAGACCACGCGCCCGGGCTACGGCCCCTCGCTGACGTTCCGCAGCGACCAGGAACCCGCTGCCACGCCGCAGCGTTCCTGGGCCTGGCGCATCCGCCTGATCCTGCTGGCGCTGATCGCGCTGGCCGCCGCCATCATGTGGATGCGGCGGCCGGTTCCGCCGCCGGCCCCTGTCCCTGTTCCCGTTCCCGTGCCGCAGCAGGAAGCACCGCCGGCGCCCGTGGATGAGGCGCCGGAAGAGGACCGCATCCGCATCCAGCCCGCCACCGGCGGCTGAAGGCATGGGTCCGGGACGATCGGTCACATCCGTCCTCCCGGGGCGTCAGGGTCATCAGCCCACCCGATGATCCTGACGCCATGAACGCCTTTGCCCTGGACCTGATGCTGCAAGCCGAACTGCCCGCCGCCACGCGCGGCAGCCAGGAGGCCTACGGCCGCATCGTCCACGCTTGCCAGAACACGGTCACCGCGATTGCCTTGGCGATCACCCGCGACGTGCAGGCCAGCGAGGACATCGCGCAGGAAGCCTTCCTCAAGGCGTGGCAGCAACTGGACCGGCTGAAGAACAGCGCGAGCTTCCTGCCCTGGCTGCGCCAGATCACCCGCAACCTCGCCCGCGACTGGCTGCGCGCGCAGCACGGCCGCCCGCTGTCGGGCGAAGCCGCGGAGATCGCGATCGGCATGGCGGCCGATCCCGGCCCGACGCCGTCCGAGCACCTGCTGCAGACCGAAGAAGAGATCGTCGCCACCGAGATCATCTCGTCGCTGCCCGAGGACAGCCGCGAAACCCTGCTGCTGTACTACCGCGAGGGCCAGAGCTCGCAGCAGGTCGCCGAGCTGCTCGGCTTGAGCGATGCCGCCGTGCGCAAGCGCCTGTCGCGCGCGCGCAGCATGGTCCGCGACGAGTTGATGCAGCGCTTCGGCGAATTCGCCCGCACTACCGCGCCCGGCGCCGCGTTCACGATGATCGTGCTGGGCGGACTGGTCGGCGCGATGCCGGCGGCGAGTGCGGCGACGGTGATCGGCAGCGGTGTGCTGGGCAGCGGGATCGGCCTGGGCAAACTGGGCACCGGTGGCGTGACCACCGGCGGCATCACCGGCGGCGTGGCCGGCGGTTCGCTGGGCGTGATCTTCGAACAGATCACCCAGCATCCGTTCGCACTCGGCGGCGCGATGGGCGGCGTGGTCGGCGGCCTGATCGGCTATGCCTTCACCTGGTGGTACCTCGCACGCTTCTGCCAGACCGCGCAGGAACGGTTGCAGGTGCGCCGGTTCATGGCGCTCAACACCATCACCGGCTCGGCCTGGCTGTTCTGCCTGATGCTGGCGACGGTGCTCGGCCGCGGCTGGGTGGCGATCGCGACGGTCATGGTCGTGGGCATGTGCGCGCTCAACTACCAGTACCTGGTGACGCTGCCGCGGATCATGGACCCGATCCTGGCCCATCCGTCGAACGCGAAGCGAAAGCGCGGCTACGACTACGTGATCGGCCGCAAGGCCGTGGCGCTGAGCAGCCTGCTCGCGGTCGGCGCGATCCTGTTCGTGCTGGTGCGCACCGGCCGCCTGCCGCTGTAGTGCCGCGGCCCGCCGGGGTGGGTCACACTTCGGTCCGTCGGTCGTCGTGCCTGTCGGGCCCGGATGCACCGGGCGGCACACGGAGAGCGGATGGACACCCTGGCGATCGAACTTTCCCTGCGGGATGCCCTGCCCGCTGCCGCGCGCGGCGACCAGGCCGCCTACGGCCGCGTGGTCGCGCTGTGCCAGAACGCGGTCACCGGCATCGCCCTGGCGATCACCCGCGACGTCCAGGCCAGCGAGGACATCGCGCAGGAGGCCTTCCTGAAAGGCTGGCGGCAGCTGTCGACGCTGAAGAACCCGGACAGCTTCCTGCCCTGGCTGCGCGAGATCACCCGCAACCTGGCCCGTGACCACCTGCGCGCGCAGCGGCGCCGGCCGATGACGGGCGAAACCGCCGAGATCGCATTGACGCTGGCCGCCGACACCGCGCCCACGCCGGCCGAAACGCTGTTGCAGACCGAACAGGAAGCAGCGGCGCGCGAGGTGATCGCCGCCCTGCCGGAGGACAGCCGCGAAGTGCTGTTGCTGTACTACCGCGAAGGCCAGCGCTCGCAGCAGGTCGCCGCGCTGCTCGGCATCACCGATGCCGCGGTGCGCAAGCGCCTGTCGCGCGCGCGCCAGTACGTGCGCGAAGAACTGATGACGCGCTTCGGCGACTTCGCGCGCACGTCGGCGCCCTCGGCCGCGTTCGCCAGTGGCGTGCTCGGCATGCTCGCGATCACGGCGCCGCCGTCGGCGGGCGCGGTGGTGCTGGGCACGGGCGGTGCGGTCGCCGGCAAGGGCCTGATCAAACTGCTGGGTGGCGCGCTCGGCGCGACGGCCTTCGGCACCCTGGTGGGTATCGGGGCGGTGTGGTTCGGCATCCGCAAGTACCTGCGCGATCCGCTGGACACGCGCGAACGCGACGCGCTGTTGCGCTACGGCACGGTGAACACGCTCGCCATCCTGCTCTTCATCGTCGGCATCAGCGCGCTGGCCCGGGTGCCCGGCTGGATGCCGCACATGGCGCTGACCCTGGCCTACATGGCCGTCATCGGCTGGACGTCGGGCCGCTGGCTACCGCGCATCCTGCAACGCCGCCAAGCCCGTGACCTGTTGCGCGATCCCGAAGGCGAGCGCCGCCGTATGCGGCGCCAACGCGTCTGGCGCGTGTGGGGCTGCGTACTGGGATTCACGCTGGCGACCGCCGGACTGCTGGCCGGCCTGGTCATGTCGGGCCGGCTGCAATTCTGAAACCACGTGACGTGCACCCGGGACGCCGGGTGCACGCCGTTCCCCTCAGCGGCGGACGGGCTTGCCTGCCGCCAACTCGGCCTTGGACAGGAAGCCGTCCTTGTTGGTGTCGAGCGCGTCGAAGCGGCTGGCCAGGCGACTGTCCTTCACTTCGTCACGCGACAGGCGGCCGTCCTTGTTCGCGTCCGCCGTCGCGAAGCGCTCGTCCATGCGCGCCTGCATGCGCTGCTGGGCTTCGGCACGGCGCGCGGCATCGGCCTGGTCGATCTCGGCGCGGGTCAGCTTGCCGTCCTTGTCGGCGTCGGCCTTGGCGAACCATTCGTCGCGGCGCTGCTTGCCGCGCAGGTCGCGATCGACGCGATCGATCGCGCCATCCTTGTTCGCGTCCAGCGTGTCGAAGCGCTCGGCGAACTTCGGATCGGCCGAGGCTTCGGCACGGCTGACCTTGCCGTCGCCGTCGGTGTCCAGCTTCTTGAAGGCGATCCCGCCACGCTCGCCGCCGCCATGCCGGCCGGGGCCACGCATGCCCTTGCGATGCGGACGTTCCTCGGCGCTGAGTTTGCCGTCGCCGTTCTTGTCCAGCTCGGCGAAGCGTTCGGCCAGGCGCGGGTGCGCGGCGGCCTCGGCCTTGTCGATCACGCCATCGCTGTTCTTGTCCAGGCTCGCGCGCGCCGGCTTGTGCGCGTCGCCCGCCTGGGTGGCGGCCAGCGCGGAACCGGCGCCGAGGGCGGCCAGGACGGCCACGAAAAGCAGGGTCTTGCGATTCATCATGTTCTCCTGAAGACGCGGCGCGAGCTGCGCCACTGGCAGGGAAAACGCCTGCACACGACCACGGTTGACGCGCTGACGGACGCGTTCAGCCGGCGGACGGTCGCGGCCCACGCGACGGAGGCGCCGCAGTATGCTGCGGGCATGTCCCACGCCCTCGCCCGCGCGCTCTCGATCTTCGGCCACCCGATGCTGGTGCTGCCGCTGGCCGTGGTCGTGATCGCCCTCGCGCGCGGCGACCGCGCCGCGGCCCTGTGGTCGGCGCTGGGCTTCGGCCTGTTCGCCGCCCTCGTCATGGGCTATTCGGGCTGGCAGGTGCGTCGTGGGCGCTGGAACCACGTGGATGCCAGCGCGCGGCATGAACGCGGCCATCTGAACCGCTTCCTGCTGGCCGCATTGGCCGCCGGTGCCGTGCTGGTCGCATGGCGCGGCACGCAGCCCCTGTTCGCGCTGGGCATGGCGCTGTCGGCCGCGATGATCCTGGTCGCGATGCTGACGGCGCGGTGGTGCAAGCTGTCGCTGCACCTGGCGTTCGCGGTGTTCGCTGCCTGGCTGCTGCGCGAACTCGGCACCGCCTGGATGCTCGTCGCCCTGCTGTTCGCCGCGACGATCGCCTGGTCGCGACTGGCGCTGCACCGGCACGAACCCCGCGACCTCGTCGCCGGTGCGATCGCCGGCTCGGTGGCGGGCGCCGCCTTCTGGCCGCTGGCCTCACGCTGGATGCCATGACGATGGGCGAGAACTCCCACCCCATCGACGATCTGCGGCTGTTCCACACCGGCGAGCATCCATGCGGCTACTGGCCCGATCGGGTGGCGCGCGATCTGGTGCTGGACCCGCGCGATCCGCGCCTGCCGCAGCTGTATCCCGATGCCCTGTCGTGGGGCTTCCGCCGCTCCGGCGACATCGTCTACCGCCCGCATTGCCGGCAGTGCCGTGCGTGCGTGGCGGTACGCATCCCGGTGGCGGATTTCGCCCCCGACCGCAGCCAGCGCCGTTGCGCGGCCCGCAACGCACGCGTCGAGACGCGCATCGTCGCGGCGCTGCGCGGCGAGGAACACCTGGCGCTGTACCGACGCTACCTGTCCGCGCGACATCCCCTCGGCGGCATGGACAACCACGGCGCGACCGAGTTCGACCAGTTCCTCGTCGGCAGCTGGTCGCGCGGCCGTTTCGTGGAACTTCGCGAGGACGGCCACCTGCTCGCCGTGGCGGTCACCGACGTCATCCCGGGCGCGCTCTCCGCCGTCTACACCTTCTACGAGCCGGACCTGGACGCACGCGGCCTGGGCACGCTCGCCATCCTCCGCCAGATCGAATGGGCGAAGCGCGACGGCTATGCGCACCTCTATCTCGGCTACTGGATCGATGGCCATCGCAAGATGGACTACAAGCGCCGCTTCCGGCCGCTGGAGCACTTCGACGGACGCCAGTGGCGCCGCGCCGAATGAGCGGCGCTGGCACGAGGATGTCATCCGTGCGTGGCATCATGGCCGCATGCGAACCCTTGCCGCCCTGCTTCCGATGATCCTCGCCCTGGCCGCCTGCAGCGCCGCCCCGCACCGCGACGGCGCCGCGCCGGAAAGTCGCTCGCTGCGCGTGGCCACCTACAACACCTCGCTGTATTCGGACGAGGCCGGCGGCGTGATCCGCGAACTGCAGGGCGACAGCGCGCATGCGCGCAAGATCGCCTCCGTGCTGCAGAAGGTGCGGCCGGACCTGGTGCTGCTGAACGAATTCGATTTCGACGACGCGCACCGCGCGGCGGACCTGTTCCAGCAGCGCTATCTCGAAGTCGCCCAGCCCGCGGGGGGCGAGCCGCTGCGCTATCCGTACCGTTACCTGGCGCCGGTCAATACCGGCGTGCCGAGCGGATTGGACCTGGACGGCAACGGCACCGTCGGCGGCACCGGCCGCGACCGCGGCAACGATGCGTGGGGCTACGGCCTGCATCCCGGCCAGTACGGCATGCTGGTGCTGTCGAAGTTCCCGATCGACGAAGCGCAGGTGCGCACGTTCCAGCTGCTGCGCTGGAGCACGCTGCCGGACGCGACCAATCCCGTCGACCCGGCCAAGGGCCGCGGCTTCTACCCCGACACCACGTGGGCGCAGCTGCGCCTGTCGTCGAAGTCGCACTGGGACGTGCCGGTACGCACACCGCAGGGCACCGTGCATTTCCTCGTGTCGCATCCCACTCCGCCGGTGTTCGACGGTCCGGAAGACCGCAACGGACACCGCAATGCCGATGAGATCCGGCTGTGGCGCGAATACCTCTCGGCCGGCGACACGCCGTGGCTGTGCGACGACCAGGGGCGCTGCGGCGGCCTCGCGGCGGATGCGCGCTTCGTCATCGCCGGCGACCTCAACAACGATCCGGTCGACGGCGATGGCCACCACGACGCCATCCTCGAACTGCTCGAACACCCGCGCGTGATGCGCATGGCCACCCCGCGCAGCGAAGGCGGCGAGGAAACCGCCCTCGCCTACGCCGCGAAAGGCCTGCAGCGCCGCGGTGCGCCGGCGCACGTGACCGGCGACTTCGGTCCGCGCGCAGGCGCCATGCGGCTGGATTACGTGCTGCCCTCGACCGGATTCGCCCTGGTCGGCAGCGGTGTGTACTGGCCGAAGAAAGCCGACCCGGACGCCGCCATCGCCGACGGCAGCGACCATCACCTCGTATGGGTGGACCTTACGCCGTAGGCGGCGTCGATGTTCCGGGCGGCGTCGCCACCCGCGGCCCGAAGCCGAACAGCGCTTCGCTCTGCGCCGACACGATCATCCGGATCATGCTGCCGGGCACCATCAGTTCCACCTGCACGTCGTGGCCTTCGGCGTCCTTGCCCACCAGGGTCATCTCGGTGAAGGCGCCGCCGGTGTCGATCTCCCTGCAGAAGATATGCGGCCCTTCGGGCTGGTTGGTCAGATAGGGCTTGATCGCTTCGCCCAGCGCTTCCAGCGCCTGCGGGAAGAAGAACACCGCGTAACCGCCATGGCCGTTCATCGCGCGCGCCTCACTTGAGTTCGATGGTGATGGCCGCGGCGGCGGCCCGGGCCTTGGAACGGGCGACGTCCACGTCCTCGCCGCGTGCCAGCGTCACGCCGACGCGGCGGTGGCCTTCCACGCGCGGTTTGCCGAACAGGCGCAACGCCGTGTCGGGTTCTTCCAGCGCGCCTTCCACATTGCCGAACACCGGCACGCCGGTTCCGTGCGCCAGCATCGCGCACGACGCGGACGGACCGCTCTGGCGGATCACCGGGATCGGCAGGCCGAGGATGGCGCGCGCATGCAGCGCGAATTCTGAAAGTTCCTGCGAGACCAGCGTCACCAGGCCGGTGTCGTGCGGGCGCGGCGAGACTTCGCTGAACCACACCTCGTCGCCCTTCACGAACAGCTCCACGCCGAACAGGCCCCAACCGCCGAGATCGTCGGTCACCGCCTTGGCGATCTGCTGCGCACGCTCCAGGGCACGCGGCGACATCGGTTGCGGCTGCCAGCTCTCGCGGTAGTCGCCGTCCTTCTGCCAGTGGCCGATCGGTTCGCAGTACGAGGTGCCGTCGGCGTGGCGCACGGTCAGCAGGGTGATCTCGTATTCGAAGTCGATGAAGCCCTCGACGATGCAGCGGCCGGCGCCGGCCCGACCGCCGGTCTGCGCGTACTCCCAAGCCGGATCGATGTCCGCTTCGGCACGCAGCGTGCTCTGGCCCTTGCCGGACGACGACATCACCGGCTTCACCACGCACGGCAGGCCGATCTCGCGCACCGCATCGCGATACTCCTCGTGCGTATCGACGAAGCGGTACGGCGAGGTGGGCAGGGCCAGCGTTTCGGCGGCGAGCCGGCGGATGCCCTCGCGGTCCATCGTCAACCGCGCGGCGCGCGCCGTCGGAATCACCCGGGCGGCGCCCTCCGCTTCCAGTGCCACCAGCGTTTCGGTATGGATCGCCTCGATCTCCGGCACCACCAGGTGCGGTTGTTCCTGCGCAATCAGGGCGCGTACCGCGGCCGGGTCCAGCATGTCCAGCACGTGCGCGCGATGCGCCACCTGCATCGCCGGCGCATCGGCATAGCGATCGGCCGCGATCACTTCCACCCCCAGCCGCTGCAGCTCGATGGCCACCTCCTTGCCCAGCTCACCCGACCCCAACAGCAGGACACGGGTGGCGTAGGGGGACAACGGGGTGCCGAGCGTGGTCATGGGGGACGATCCTGGAAAGGGGGCGCCAGTGTACCGGTCGGCCCGACGGACGGCGGCCGCGGGGCCGTTGACATCTGATATCAAATTGATATCTTTTAATCCATCAATGACCGGGGACCGACCATGCTCCATGTGATCCACCAGATCCAGCGCCGCTGGCCTTCCCAGGCGCACAGGGTCGTCCCCGGCCTGCTCCTTCTCTCCGTCGCCCTGCTCGCGCTGGGTGCCGGCCTGTCGCTGCTGTGATCCCGTCCTGAGACCAAGACCATGAAAGAGAACGCCACGTCGTCGCTGCCCGGAATCCCGACCCTGCTCGGCCTGCTGGTGCTGGGCCTGGGGGTCATTGCGTTGTTCATCGCGGGCGCCGCCGACAAGCAGCCCGCTTACATGGTGGTGGCCGTCGTGCTGGGCTTCGTCGTTATGTTCCTGATGGCCGGCCTCTACAAGCTCGAGCCCAACCAGTCCGCCGTGCTCAGTCTGTTCGGCAAGTACGTCGGCACGGTGAAGGACAACGGCTTGCGCTGGAACAACCCCTTCTTCAGCAAGCGCAAGATCTCGCTGCGCATCCGCAACTTCGAAAGCAGCCGACTGAAGGTCAACGAGCTGGACGGCAGCCCGATCGAGATCGCCGCGGTCATCGTCTGGCAGGTCGTCGATTCGGCCGAAGCCGTGTTCAACGTCGACGACTACGAGAGCTTCGTGCACATCCAGTCCGAATCCGCGTTGCGTGCGATGGCGTCCAGCTACCCGTACGACCAGCACGAGGAAGGCCAGATCGCGCTGCGCAGCCATCCGCAGGAGATCTCGCAGCACCTGCAGGAGCAGATCGCCGAGCGCCTGGGCAAGGCGGGCGTGGACGTGATCGAAGCGCGCATCAGCCACCTGGCCTATGCGCCCGAGATCGCCCAGGCCATGCTGCAGCGCCAGCAGGCCAACGCGGTGATCGCCGCGCGCACGCGGATCGTCGCCGGCGCGGTGGGCATGGTCGAAATGGCCCTGGCCGAGCTGCAGAAGAACGACGTCGTCAAACTGGACGAAGAGCGCAAGGCGCAGATGGTCAGCAACCTGCTGGTCGTGCTCTGCGGCGAACGCGGCACCCAGCCGATCGTCAACACCGGCTCGATCTACTGACCGGCGCCACGCCATGCACGCGCTCGCACCGCTCATCCTCGCGCTCTCCGGCCTGCCCGCGCTGCTCATCGGCGCGTGGGTGAGCCGGGCACGCGACCCGCGTTCCCGGGGCATGGCCCTGCACTGGGTGCTGATCGGCCTGGCCATCCAGGCCGGCGCGGTCGGCCTGTACTGGGCGGGCGACGACGACCGCATGGCACAGGGCGCCGTGATCGCGATGGTGGTGCTGGTCAACGCGCTGATCGTATCGATGGTGCTGCAGCTGCGCCGCCACGGGAAGCGCCGGTGAGCGAAAAGCAGGACAAGAAGGCCTATCCGCTGCGCATCAGCGCCGACGTGCTGACCGCGGCGCAGCGCTGGGCCGACGACGAGCTGCGCTCGCTCAACGCACAGATCGAGTACGTGCTGCGCGACGCGCTGCGCAAGGCGGGACGGCTGCCGAAGAGCGGTTCCAACCCGGACGACAACAAGAAGGATTCGCCATGAACCACCGATGGAACCACAAGGTCATCGAAGTCCCGTACAAGATGTTCGCGGGCAAGCTCACCGATCGCATCCAGCAGGAACTGGACAAGATGAGCGCACAGGGATGGGAGCTGGTCAGCACGCTCTTCATCGAACACGAAGTCTCGGTGCGCCTGTTCTTCAAGAAGCCCGCCTGACCCTTCCGCACGGAGCCGCCGCATGCACCACCCGCAGGACTTCCCCGTCGCCTCGCCACCCGCCCACGTCGGTTGGTGGCTGTGGCTGCCGCTGGTGCTCGCGCTCGTCGCCATCGTCGCCGCGATGACGACGGCATCGAAGACGCCGCCATCGCTCGCGGCCTGGTCGATGGTGCCGTTCGTCCTGCTCGTCGGCGCAGTCCTCGCGCTCGCGCTGCGGCGACGCGCGATCGTGCTGGACAATCGCGAGCTGCAGGTGCGCGCCACGTTCTACACGAAGAAGCTCGCGGTGGAGTCCATCGACCTGGACAAGGCCCGCGTGGTGAGCCTGGAGGAGCACACCGAGCTCTCGCCGATGCTGAAGACCAACGGCTTCAGCCTGCCGGGCTTCAAGGCCGGGCATTTCCGCCTGCGCAACCTCGGGAAGGCGTTCTGCCTGGTCACCGATCGCACACGCGTGCTGACGCTGCCGTTGCGCGACGGCAGCCTGGTACTGGTCAGCCCGGCACGCCCGGCCGACCTGCTGGCCCGCCTGCGCGAACTGGCGGCGCCCACGCCGCGTCGCTAAGCTGCGGGCATGCCCCGCCTGCCTGCCCAGCCGCTGAAATCCGTCCTGCTCAACACCGCGCAGATCGAGCTGTGGCCGGCCGACACCTTGCGCGTGCGCAGCAATGCGGATGCGCGCGTGCTGGCCGGCGCGCACACGGTCCTGCGCCGCAAGGCCGATGGCCGATACCTCGCGGCGGTGTCTGCGCGTGGTGTGCACCCGTTGGTGACGGGCCTGCCCCGCGAACCCGGCCTGGATGAAGCATGGGACGCCCTGGAGCGGTTCGAGGCCGCCGCGCGCGGATTCGACGCCGACACCCAGGGCCTGCTGCCCTTGCACGCGCTGCAGGAACGCCTGCATGCGCTGGGGCTCGATGATGCCTACGGCACGCGCACGGGCCTGGCGCTGGTCGCCGAGCCCGCTGCCCTCGCCTTCGCCGGTCGTGACCGCTATCGCCGCCCGCTCTGGCTGACGCGTTCCGCGGCGCGTGGATGGCAGGCACTGCGCGCGGCCGCTGCGCGTGATGGGATCGTGCTCGAGGCCATCTCCGGCTATCGCAGCCACGATTACCAACTCGGCATCTTCGAACGCAAACTGGAGCGCGGACAGACCGTCGAGCAGATCCTGACCGTCAACGCGGCGCCCGGCTACAGCGAACACCACAGCGGGCGCGCGCTCGACATCGGCACGCCGGGCGAACCGCCGGCCGAGGAATCCTTCGAGCGCACACCCGCCTTTGCGTGGCTCACCCGCCATGCCGGTGGGTTCGGCTTCGTCATGAGTTACCCGCGCGACAATCCGCATGGCATCGTTTACGAACCGTGGCATTGGTACTTCGCCGACACCGCTCTCCCTTGACGTGAAGGGGGCGAAGCAGACACGCTCGCCCGTGGGGCCCTTCACCGATATCCCGTCGCCGACGGCGGCGGACCGGACGTGCGCCCGACCCTTTGGCCAGGAAGGACGCGCATGGACCCCGCCAACCCGTACGAAAGCCCCTCGGCCGCCATCACGGAGACACGTCGCCCGCCGGAACGCGACGTGCCCGACGAGATTGCGCGCCCGATCAAACATGGTTGGGTCGCCGCGTGCGTTTCCTGCGCCATGACCCTGATCGTCACGCTGGTGGCGTTCGGCGGCGGCACGGCGAACTACGATGCGGCCTGGAATCTCATCGACGTCGCATTGATCGCCGGCTTCGCCTTCGGCATCTACAAGCGCAGCCGAACGGCGGCCACCCTCATGTTCGCGTACTTCGTGCTGTCGAAAGTGCTGATGATGATGGAGGCCGGGCGCCCGTCCGGACTTGTCCTCGGCCTGCTGTTCGCAATCTTCTATTTCCGCGCGATGACGGCCACCTACCGCTACCACCGCTTCGTGCGCGACTGGAAGCGCAATCCGCCGGCACCCAGGCGCCCGCTCAGCGAGGACCCGCTGTTCGCTCCCAAGGCCACGGACGCCGGCAACGCCTGAGTCGCTTCAATCCTGCGACCGCTTCGTCGCCGTCTTGGCCTCGGTACCGAAATCCGCGATCCGCCACAGATACTGAGCGGCATAGGTGCGGTAAGGGCCCCACTTCTCGCCGCGCGCGAGCAGCTCCTTCGGCGTCGGCATGACATCCTGCTTGTCGACGAACTGCGCGCCCTTGCGCACGCCCAGGTCGTCGATCGGCAGCACGTCGGGGCGGCCGAGGCGGAACATCAGCATCATCTCCACCGTC
>Ga0247823_10003782_pt1 | contig 12203 bp, 8 predicted proteins | sample 13C_PalmiticAcid_2_FD_192426 | JGI IMG/M metagenome (GOLD analysis project Ga0247823, IMG submission 192426) | Soil microbial communities from agricultural site in Penn Yan, New York, United States - 13C_PalmiticAcid_Day30 | ecosystem: Environmental > Terrestrial > Soil > Agricultural land...
ACAACTCCACGAGCAAGAGCCGTTCGTGGCTCGTGGCCATTCTGCCGTACATCGATCAGGCACCGCTCTTCAATCAGGTGAATTTCAGCGTCCCGCTGGCCCTGACCGCTGCCAATCCGCTGCCGACGACCGATTACACGGTCAATACACCGATTGCGATCATGTCCCTGCCGGCCTTCCTCTGCGCTTCGGATTCGACCAACGGCGGCGGGAAGCTGATCAACCGCGCGAACATCGAGAACATCGGTGCGATGGGCGTCACGAACTACAAGGCGGTCGCCGGCGGCAACTGGGCCTGGGGTACGTTCCCCTACACTCATCCGACGGGACGCAATCAGGGAAGCAACAATGGTCTCGACGCGGGCAACGGCTGGAACTGCCGCACCGCAGCGAATTCGTCCACGAACATCACCCGGATTCGTGATCTGACCGACGGAACCAGCAACGTCCTGATGGTCGGTGAAGCGGCCGCCGGGCGCTGCACCCATACGCAATGGTGGTGGTTCAACGGTTCCACGGCGACCTGTGGCGTGCCGCTGAATTATTACGTCAAGAATACCGCGATCACTGCCGGCGACTGGCCCAACAATTATTCGTTCGGCAGCATGCACACCGGCGGGGGACACTTCCTGATGGGTGACGGCACCGTCAAATTCCTGTCCGAAAACATCGACCTGCAGATGTACCGGAATCTCGCCACCATCAATGGCAACGAAGCGGTCGGCGAGTTCTAATCGGTCGACGATCGAGTGAATCTGCGCGTGATAAAACGACGGACGGTCGGCTCGACACTGACCGTCCGTGTCTTCTTCAACTGGGATCCGAGCGCGATGCGTAGTCTTCCATTGCTGGTGTCTGTTCTGACCCTGACCACGATCCTGGGTTGCGGCGGTGGCGGGGGAAAAGACCGCGTCAAGCTCGCCGCCGCGTCGGGGGTGGCCCGGTTCAAATCCCAGCCGATCGCCGACGCCACGGTGACGTTTTATCCCGAAAAGGGCCCCCCTGCAGTCGGCCGCACCGACAAAGACGGCAAGTTTGCGGTGAAGACCAACGGCCAGCTTGGAGCCGTAATCGGGAAGAACAAAGTCACCGTCATTGAGGACGGCAACAAGCCGGGAGCCGCGATTCCCCCGGCGGGAGCCGATGCGATGAAGTTTGCGGTGACATCGACCTTCTCCAAGAAGTACACCGACCCCAACACGACGGACCTGATCATTGATGTTCCGGCCGAAGGAAACAATGAACTGGTGCTTGACCTGACGCCATAAGCGGCTCAGACCTGATCGGCAGTCCGAACTCGGTCGACGGCGTCCTGCAAGGTCTGGCAGAGTTCGTTGAACACGCGTTTGCTGGCGAACATGTTGCCGGGGATGTGAATCGTCGTGTCGGCGTAGTGAATGCGCAGCAGTTGCGTGCGGCCGATGAAGGGGACGAGTTCCAGCGCATGGATCGTCGACAGCGCGATCTCGATTTCGTCCCGCGAAAGCCCCGTTCGTGATGGCTGCGGCAAGATCAGCGTGGAGGGAGTGATCACCACGCGGCGATCCCAGGCGAAGGCGATATAGACCATCACCACGAGCATGGTCGCACCGCACGAGGTGACCGCGGCGATCACGCCGTAGAACACACGGCCCATTTCCGGAGTCAGCCGCCAGCCTTTCACGTTCACCGGCGCGTCATTGGTGCAGGCCATGTAGATCATCCCGACAGCACCGCACAGCGCCAGTGTTGTCAGGCCCACCAGTTGAAGACGCGGAGGGCGATAGTCGAATTCGACAGTCGGGGTCGAGCCGTTCATCGCTCAGGAACACTCCCGGCGAAGACGGTCTACACGAGCCGCCGCAGGTGCCGCAGGCTGGTGGCATCCAGCTGTGTCGTATCGGCGATCAGATAGCGCACGCCGTCGCTGTCGGCAATCAGTGCGCCGTGCTTGCCGATCTTGCGGACATCGTCTTCGCTGTCGATCTTCACCACCGTCTCGCCGCGGTCGGTGATGACATCCCAAGTACACGGAGGCCACGGTCCGGAAGACCTGGTGATGCGTGAAATCTTCGGCACAAATTCGCGGTGGGACAAGTCGCGCTCGAGGATCGCCCCGGCCTCGGCGGACAACACCGCCAGTGCCGGGATGTTGGCGATCTCGTGACCATCGGCTCCCACGAGCGCGATCGCCTCATGCGGAGCGGTCCAGGGAAAGCAGCGCACCGGTTCGACATCGGTGTGCACGGTGCCATCGGGCTGGGTGACCACAAGGCGGCCCCAGTCATCGTGATGAAACCGCCACGCGGAGTAGTCGATCGTGCTCATGATTCCATCGTACCAGCGCGGCACGACAAAAAAAGCCCAGGGAATGGCTTCCCTGGGCTTCGGTGCTGTCCATCCAAGTTGTCGATCAGCCCTTAGCGGGTACGGTCGTCGGGGCTTCGAGTGCCAGCCGGTTCAGATATTGTTCGATCCATTCCATCGCTGCGTGCACCTGGTCGACCTGCACCAGCACGAGGTCGCCGGGCTGCATCAGGTCGAGCGTCGATTCAATCGCGTGCCGTTCGTTGCCGTTGATCTCGATGCACTCTTTCACCCGGCTGGTGGGTTTGACGCCTTTCCGCAGCAGGGCTGGGACTTCCCCCGGTTTGCGGCCGCGGGCGCTGACGTCCTGGAACAGGACCCAGACATCAAACGCCTCAGCGACGAGTTCGCCCTGCGCGATGATATCCTGATCGCGACGGTCCCCAGTCGCTGTGTACAGGATCACGCGGCGCTCGCACGGGAAGTTGTTCAGGCCGTCAATCAACGCCTTCAACGCCGACGTGTTATGGCCGTAGTCGAGGACGATTGTCGCTTCACGGAATTGGATCACATTGAAGCGGCCCGGCGCTTTCGACGGCGACGCGGCGAACGTTTCCAACGCATGGCGGATCGTCTGGAACGGCACGCCGAGCGTCCACGCGGCGGCCGCGGCGGCCATCGCGTTTTCCACCTGGAAGCCAATCGCTCCGCCCATCGTCATCGGGACGCTGGCGAGGTCGGCGATCTTCGCTTCCCATGTTCCTTCCGCGGCGATGATGGCGTTGTCCCGCACGAAGCAGACTTTGCCGCCCTTGGCCCGGTGTGCGGCCAATACGGGTTGATCCGCGGAACGGGCGAAGAACAACACGCGACCGGGGCAGTAATCGGCCATCGCCACCACATGCGGATCAGCGGCATTCAAAACCGCATAGCCGGTCGGGGCGACGTTCTCGACAATCACTCGCTTCACCCGCGCGAGCTGTTCGATGGTATCGATCCCCATCAGGCCCAGGTGATCGCCGTCGCCGATGTTCGTCATGATCGCGGCGTCGCACATGTCGAAGCCGAGACCTTCGCGGAGAATTCCGCCCCGTGCGGTTTCGAACGCGGCGGCTTCCACTGCGGGATTGGCGAGGACCATCCGCGCGCTTTGCGGACCGCTGCAATCGCCGTCATCGATGTGACGGTCATCAATGTAGATGCCATCGGTGCTGGTGAGACCGGTGCGTTTGCCCCAGGTTTTCATGATGTGGGCCGACAACCGGGTGGTGGTCGTCTTGCCGTTGACCCCGCTGACGGCAACGATCGGAATGCGGCCGCTGTCGTTGTTGGGGAACATCATGTTGACGATCGCTTCGCCCACCGGACGGCCTTGACCGAACGACGGCTCGAGGTGCATCCGCAGTCCCGGAGCGGCGTTGATCTCGATGATCACGCCACCTTGTTGTTCGAGCGGGCGGCTGATGTCCTGCGCGATGACGTCGACACCGGCGATGTCGAGTCCCACCATGCGGACGCCATCGATCACGCGGCCCGAGACTTCCGGGTGGACGAGATCGGTCACGTCCGTCGCGGAACCGCCGGTGCTGAGATTCGCGTTGCGTCGCAGCAGCACGACCTGTCCCGCCGCGGGGACGGATGACGAAGTCAGTCCCTGTTCCGACAACACGCCGATGGCGATCGCATCGAGCGGAATCTTGCTCAGGCACGTCGCATGGTGTTCCCCGCGGCGCGGATCCTTGTTCACTTCGTCGACAAGTTCCGAAATGGTCCGGCGGCCATCACCGATAACCTGCGGTGGTTCACGCCGGGCCGCGGCGACGAGCTTGTTGTTGATGACGAGCAGACGGTAATCGGCCCCGAAGGCGTACTTCTCGACGATGACTTCGTCGGATCGCGCGACCGCGGCAGAGTAACCCGCGAGAACCTGTTCCTTGGTGTGCAGGTTCACCGCGACACCACGGCCCTGGTTGCCGTCTTTCGGCTTCACCACAACCGGCACGCCGATTTCCAGCGCGGCGGCCCAGGCGTCTTCGCCGTTCTTCACCGCCCGACCGCGCGGAACGGGGACGCCGATCGCCTGCAGCAACTGTTTCGTGAGATCCTTGTCCTGCACGATGGCCTCGGCAACCGCGGACGTGCGATCGGTCGCAGCGGCGAGAATACGGTGCTGCTTCGCCCCGTAACCCACCTGCACAAGGCTTTCTTCGTTCAGGCGGCGGAACGGAATTCCGCGCTTCACCGCGGCGCGAACGATGGAGTTCGTGCTCGGTCCGAGGCGGATTTCCTGATCCAGATCCCGCAGCTCGACAATCTGCGCGGCGAGATCATAGGGCTGATTGCCGCGGACCGCGGTGACAAAGGCCATCGCGATTTCGAGGGCCTTTTTGCCGACGCGTTCTTCACGGTACTGAACCGCGAGTTTGAACATCCCGGCCTGATGGCTTTCCGAAACCCGCACGAAGTGGATTTCTGACCCGGCGGCCACCTGAATCACGGCGATGCACCGGGCGATCAGTTCGGCGACAGCCAGACCCGAAGCGCGGGGCAACAGGACCAGACCCGAATCTCCTTCACCCTGAGCGTTGCAGGGGAGCGGTTCCATCAGGCGTGGCAGCTTCTGGACGAGCGCGCCGCGGAAGACATCGACTTCGGTGAAGGTCCACGAGGTCATCGGGCTCAGGTCGATCCAGACTTCGAGGACCGTCGCCTGCGTCCAGGTGTTCGGGCCACGCAACACGCGTGTGTTACGGATTTCCATGTCGTTTCCTTCGTCTGCTCAGTCGTCGTCACAGGTTGAGTCGGACGATGCGGCCTGGTCCCAGCCGCACTGCTCAGGCCGGGGATCGATATCCCGGAGCACTTGGCATCTGCGAAGCGTCTGTCTCAACGGTGGCGATGGTGTTCGGAGGGCCTTATTGGTTCTTTCCCGCTGTCCTGGCGGGCGAGTGTCTTTCATTTCGGGGTCAGCGATTCACAGTGGTGACACCGGAATCGGTTTGGTCATCCCGACCACGCATCAGGCGACGGAGGCCGCCCAAGCGCCGCCCTCCGATGGCGGCGATAAACCGTCTGCCGGTTCCAGTCCCAGCAGAGAATAAATCTTGCGAACCGTCCGCGGGATGGTGGCCGATTGCACCACCAGCAATTCGCCGCGGCCCAGTTGCCGCCAGGCGGTTTCTACCGCGGCACTCCAGTCTGTGATCTCTCGAATCTCCTGAGTGCGGGTCGCTCCTTCGAGACCCTGACGGAGCAGATCCACGACCTCTCCCGCCGGCCGGTCCTGGCCGCCATCCAGATCACACAGATAGACGCGATCAAATCCGGTTCCTAACTGCGCTCCCTGTACCCGGATGTCTTCGGCGCGGCGATCCCCCTCGGCGGAGTACACCACCGAGCGTTTCGTGTGGGGGAACTTGTCGATCGCTGTCAGCAAAGTGTTGAGGGCTAACTCGTTGCGTCCATCCATAATCACGAGCGTCTTGCCGCCCCCTTCCATCACGCTGAACCGGCAGGGGTTGTCCACCAGATTTCCCTGGAAGGCTTGCAGCCCCTGACAGATCACGGCGGAAGGGATATTCAAATGCCATGCCGCAGCGACGGCCGCGAGCACATTTTCGATCTGAAATGGCACTCGGCCCCGGTGAGTACAGGGGATTTCCTCGACAGAAAGGAGCGGACGCTCGTCCTGACCCTCACACAAAGTGATCGCACCATTTGTAAAAATGACGGCGCGCTTGCCGTTTTTACGATGCTCCACAACAACCGGATGTTCCGGATTGATCGAAAAGAACGTCACGCTGCCCGCAGACAGCGTCGCCATTTCTACCACTAATGGATCGGCCGCATTCAAGACGGCGGTCCCGGTGGGCAGAACCACGTCGACGCCGCAACGCTTCACTTTGTACATCTGTTCGGGCGTGTGCAGATCGTACTGACCGAGGTGATCGGCCGATCCGAGATTGGTGACGATCGCCACGTCACATTTATCGAATCCGAGGCCTTCCCGCAGGATCCCGCCGCGGGCACATTCAAACACCGCGGCATCGACCAGCGGATTGAGCAGCACGTTCTTCGCACTGCGCGGCCCGGCACAGTCGGCAAGTTCAATCGTGCGACCGTCGACGAAAATTCCGTCGGTGCAGGTCATCCCGACGTGCCGGCCGGCGGCTTTGAGAATTGACGTGACCAGCCGCGTGGTGGTCGTTTTCCCGTTGGTCCCGGTCACGCACACCAGCGGAATGCGGCCGGTTTCGCCTTCCGGGAACAGACTGCCGATGATTGCCTCGCCTACGGGACGCGGTTTGCCAAACACCGGCTTCAAGTGCGGCAGCAATCCCGGCCCGGCGTTCACTTCCACAAACCGCCCGCCTTGCACTTCCAGCGGCTTGGAGATGTCTTCCACGACGAGATCGAGCCCCGCGATATCCAGACCCACGACTTGCGCCGCGAGAATTGCGTGCTCTGCCGTAGTAGGATGAACGAGGTCCGTGCAGTCTTCCGACAGGTTGTCATTCCGGCGAACCAGCAGCTTTACGCCGTCGGCAATGATGTCACTCGGGACATGGCCCTGCCGCTGAATTTCTGCGAGCGTAACCGCATCGATCAGCACCGGATTCAGCGGGCAGTCCTCGGTTTCTCCGCGGCGCGGGTCGGAGTTCACCTGCAACTCGATCAGCTCGGCGACGGTGTGCCGGCCATCGCCGATGACGGTCACGGCGTCTCCCCGCGCGGCGGCGACGAGTTCCCCGCCGATGATCAGCAGGCGGTGCTCCCGACCGGGAGCGAATTCCTCAACGATGACGCCGGAACCTTCTTTTAACGCTTCCCCGTAGGCGGTTTTGATCTGCTGCTCATCGGTGAGGTCCATGAAGACCCCGCGGCCGTGATTGCCGTCGAGGGGTTTCACGACGATCGCCCCGCCAATACGTTGTGCGGCCGCCCAGGCATCTTCGGGGCTGTCCACAAGGCGACCGGAAGGAACCGGCACGCCCGCGGACCGCAGCATGGCTTTCGTCAGGTCTTTGTCCTGCGCGATGGATTCCGCGATCGCGCTGGTCTGATCCGTTTCCGCGGTCCAGATCCGGCGTTGTTTCGCACCGTATCCCAACTGGACCAAGCTGCCCGCGTTCAGGCGGCGGAAGGGAATATTCCGCTGTTTCGCCGCCCCGACAATCGCCTGCGTCGAAGGACCGAGACAGACGCGGTCCACGAGATCGCGCAGTTTTGCGACTTCGCCGGCAACATCAAACGGCTGGTCAAACACCGCCGCGAGACACAGCCGATAGCCCGCATCGAGACACGCCCGGCCGACGGCTTCTTCCTGATACTCGATCGCAACTTTGTAGATGCCCTCGATTTCCGACTCGCGAGCCCGGCCGAAACCGCAGGGGGTGCCGGCGCGATCCTGCAATTCGAGCGTGACGTGCTCCAGAATGTGCGCGAGATACGTCCCGCGGCGGAGACGGATGAAAAAGCCGCCGCGTTCACCGGGGCTGCAGCGGTGTTCGATCATCCCGGGCAGCCACGCCATCAGCCGGTCGTTGAAGCCGGGCATGAGTTCCGACGAGGTGTCCTTGAGCGGACCCAGATCGACCCACGCTTCCAGCACGGGGCGGCGGAGCCAGATGTTGGGGCCGCGAAGGGCTCGGACCTCAAGGATTTTCATGGACACAGCTTTCCGGTGGGCAGCGAACGAATTCGGGCAGGACTGGCGGATCGGTCACGGACGAGGGACCCGATCGCCGGGGAGCAGGGGACGGAACTGGTATTCCGCCAGAGATTAAGGGCAGAGGGGCCGACTGAGGACGGCGAGGAAGAGAGAGAGGGTTGACAGGGGGGACCAACGCACGGGTGAGGCTCCGAGGCAGTTCGCCGCTTCGCATCATGGAACGGCGACGCCGGGACGGGCCGGACATCCTGTCTAACCGAGGCTGCCTATTATTACGGCTGTCGAACGATCATTCCATGACAAATTCCGCGCCCGCGGGGATCGTGCTCAACTTCTTTGCGGGGGTCGCCAAAACCCCGTCGGCAGAAACGGCCGTTGCGAAGGGAAAAGTCGTGGAAGGGTGGCGGGGGCGCACCGCAGGAAGACCCCGGACCGAACGCGTTGTTTCGGGGGCTTCTGCGAGGACGCGGTGCGCCCCCGCCACCCGCGTCACTGTAGAGACCCATCCCGCCGCGGGATACACTCTGCGTACGTGTCGAAAATCGGTCGTCGGCGGAGAATGCCATGAATGTTCATCGCGGTCTTGTCGGGTTGTGCGGGCTGGTCTTCGCCGTGGGATGCATGCAATCCCTGGAAGAGCAGACGAAAAAAGACCCGAATAGCATCATTGGCAAGAAGACGCAGAACATCGGCGAATTCGATCCCAACGCCGGTGCGAAGGTCAGTGATTCGAAGATCCACGCGACCGATCCGGTGACGGCACCGCTTTCGGCATACGGTCCGATGCTGGAGCAGATTTCCAAGTCGCACATTGAAGGCGCGTTGCGGCTGTTCGAAGCCACCGAAGGCCGGTATCCGAATTCCCATGAAGAATTCATGACTGCGATCATCAAGGCCAACAACATCCAGTTGCCGGTGCTCCCGGGCGGCAAGCAGTATCAGTACGATGTCGAGAACCACAAGCTCGTGGTCGTGGAAGCCCCGGCCCCGGCGTCACCGTAGAAATTGCATCCGCGAGAAGTCGGGCAACCGCAGTTGCATTTCATAGTTGCCGACACGCAACCTTCCCGGCTTTGACGGCAGATGGACCACAAACGGTTTGCCTACCAGCAGGCTCGTTTTCACCGCGCCATCGGGCCAGCGGCGGCTGTCGTGCGACACCGGGCTGTTGTCCCCGAGGACGAACAATTCGTCGGCATCGAGTTGATATGGCTTCTGCACGCCATGTCGGGCCCGTGTCGCCGTGTAATACACATCGCGGTAGAGTTGCAGTTCGCTGACCGTGGCATGCAACCCGCGGGCACCGAAGCGGGCCGGATAGCGCGACACCGGGGTCTCGGCCGGCGTTGAGAACGTCCACGGTCCCAGCAGCGGTTTGCCATTCACCGCGACCAGAACCTGCTGATCAAACAGCGACATTTCAATCGTCGGTGACCCGGTCAGCAACTCGCCGGGCCAACCGCCGGTAATGACAGGATCGGATTCATCCCCGGCGTAAAGCCGTGTCTCCTGCCGACCGTAATCGAAGACGCAGGTAAAGTTCACGGCCCCGTCCGACATCTCGACGGCGAACTCCCCTTCGCCCTCCTGATGCTGCAGCGTGAGCGCCAGCATGACATCGCGCACCGGTGCGGGAACGTAATCCCCTTCGCGCGGGTTGTAGCCGTAATCATCATCAACCGGCGCGAGCTGCGAGCGCTCGCTCAACGTTCGCACCGCCTTGTAGAAATCGTCGTCGGCGTTCGCTGCCAGCAAGAGATCGCGAGCCGAATCGGGCAGTACTCCGATACAACTCAATTGCTGGTGAACCGCATCGAACTTCAATCCCGCGGGGGGGATTTTCGAGGTGTCGAGATCGACCGGCCAGCTGCTGAGCTTCACCGTGGTCTCGTGCTGACCGCGCTGCCGGACCCGGTGTGCGAACTCGACCCAGCCCCAGGCATCATCGCCGGTGTTGTCCGCCGCGTTGAGCAGGAATTCATCGCCCACGGGTTCCCAAGCGACCGCACTCTCGCCGCTGGTTTTCAACGGCTGCCACGCCGGTTCGGTGTCCCGGGCGCGAAACTGATGCGCATGAACCGGCAGCCGCAGCACGCGTTGTTCGGTCCAGTCCTTGCGGCAGAGGACGCCGTCGGCGTAGATGTCGCCGTCAATGATCTGCACCTTTTCACCGGGCAGGGCGACCACGCGTTTCACGTACGCTTCCGTCGGACAGTACGGGTTCCGGAAGACGACGACTTCCCATCGTCGCGGTGGTCGCAAGCCGTAGGCGGGTTTGAACACGAGGAGTTGATCGCCATGATTCCGCGGAACCGCCCGCAGATCGATGGCCCCCTGGCCGCAGTTCGGGCAGACGGCGCGGCTGCGGGTCGGCGCGGACTCCGCGGCGATGGCCCCCTCGTCGGTGTCATAGGCGACGCCGAACGGGAATTCATACTGACACGTTGGGCAGCAGACTCGCTTGTGATAACCGAGCAGATGCGGAGCCATCGACCCCGTCGAGATCATGTATCCTTCGGCAGCAAACGTGCGGAAGAGCACGACCGCGAGGAGCAGACAGACCGCGGATTCGCACAGCGACCGCGGCAGGCTGACGCCGGCGCGTGCGGGCTCGCTAGGTGCGAACACCGGCGGCGGTTCACCTCGATCGTTGGTCGCGAAGTCCATGCTCACGCTGTTCCGAATCGCCTGACGAGCAAGCGGTTCGTCATTCTACGGAAAAGCGGTAGATCGCGGAAAGACCATCCGTCACAGAGCGCTGCGACAGTGCGATTCTGTCAACCCTGTAAGTCGTGAGGGAATCGCCGCGAAGCTCACTCCATCGAATCGCGTTCTTCGACCGTGAACTCGTTGGAGACGACTTCGCCGCTGGTGGTCTGCTTGCGCATCCGGGCGACTTTGGCGGAGGTCCCCCGGAGGGCGTACGCGACCTTGTCCGCCGTGAAATTCGCCACTCCCGCGGCGGCCATCCCCATGGAACCGGCTTCCGCAAACGAGTCCTGGTTCGCGCCGAGGAACGTGAACTGCCAGTTGTAGACCGTCTGCTGGTGCTCGATCATGGTCTTGATCTGCGCCTTGGTGAACTCCTGGCTGGAGTTTTCCTGCCCGTCGGTCATCACGACGAACACGACCAACGCGGGACGGTCGGCTTCGGGCATCTTCGCCAGCCGCTCGCCCGTTTCATTGATCGCGCGACCCATCGCATCGAGCAGGGCCGTCGACCCCCGTGGGACAAGCTGATAGCGCGGGACCTGTTTCGCCGGCACGCCCTGATGGACGAACTCGTATTGGGTGTCGAACTGCACCAGCGTGACCAGCGCCTCGCCGGGCTGCGCGGCCTGCTCGGTGATGAACGTGTTCACGCCCCCTTCCGCATCCGCGCGAATCGCTTCCATGGAGCCGCTGCGATCGACAACCAGCGTGATATCGGTGAGATTCGTGTTCATGGAAGCCTCCGGCGGGGGTGCGAAACGGGACCAATAAAGATCATACGCGGCGGAGGCGTCCGCGGATCACAAATAAATTGCCCCCCCGCTGTGAACAAGGGGGGCGTATTGTTTTCGACGTCCCAAACGAAGAGCCCCCGGTTGAAGACAACCAAGGGCTAAATGTCTACTCTTCCGTTTCACGCAACTTGGCCAGGACGGAGTAGTCTTCCAGCGTGCTGGTGTCGCCGCTGGATTCGCGGCCGGCGGCGATGTCGCGCAGCAGTCGCCGCATGATTTTGCCGCTGCGGGTTTTAGGCAGCCCCGCCGTGAACTTCACTTTGTCCGGCGTGGCCAGCGCGCCGATGTGCTTTCGCACGTGCGCGATCATCTCGCGCTCGAGGGCATCGTTTCCTTCGCCAGTCTTCAACGTGACGAAACAGCAGATCCCTTCGCCCTTGATGTCGTGCGGGAAGCCGACGACGGCCGCTTCGGCGACCAGCGGGTGGGCCACGAGGGCCGATTCCACTTCCATCGTGCTGAGGCGATGACCGGCAACGTTCAGCACGTCGTCGACGCGGCCCATTACCCACACGTAACCGTCTTCATCTTTGCGGGCACCGTCGCCCGCGAAGTAGCACCCCTTGATCGTGCTGAAATACGTCTCTTTGAAACGTTCGTGATCGCCGTACAGCGTCCGCAGCATCGACGGCCACGGCTGCTTCATGACGAGCAAGCCGCCTTCGTTGGCACCGAGCGCGTTGCCGTCCTTGTCAACGATTTCCGGTACCACGCCGGGCAGCGGCTTGGTGCAGCTGCCC
>Ga0247823_10003783_pt1 | contig 12203 bp, 5 predicted proteins | sample 13C_PalmiticAcid_2_FD_192426 | JGI IMG/M metagenome (GOLD analysis project Ga0247823, IMG submission 192426) | Soil microbial communities from agricultural site in Penn Yan, New York, United States - 13C_PalmiticAcid_Day30 | ecosystem: Environmental > Terrestrial > Soil > Agricultural land...
CCCCACCGCGGTGCCGCTGTCACTCTTCGTGGGCTATCTCTCGGGCGGCCCCGCGCCCAATATCCCGGTCGAACTGCGCACCAATTTCCGCTCATCCTGGTCGCCGCCCGAGGATTATCGCGACTGGGATTTCGACGGCCAGCCGGTGAAGGAAGGCGTCGTCCAGCTCGACGACAGCGGCGACACCCCCTCCGCCGACCTGCCGCTCGCACGCTCGGTGCCGCTGAAGCTCGACGCCAATGGCGCCGCGACGACCAATGTCGCGGTCGACCAGCCGATCACCGAACCGACGCTGATGGCCGCCGAAATGGATTATGAGGATGCCAATGGCGAGACGTTGACGTCGAGCCGCCGCATCACTCTCTACCCGTCGGCCGTTCGCCTCGGCGTCAAGACCGACGGCTGGCTGATGCGCGACAATGACCTTCGCCTCAATTTCATCGCGCTGAACCTCGACGGCAAGCCGATCATCGGCCAGCGCATTTCGGTCGCGCTCTACAACCGTGAGATCATCACCGCGCGGCGCCGCCTGATCGGCGGCTTCTACGCCTATGACAACCAGATGCGCACGACGAAGCTCGATGCGACCTGCTCGGCGACCACCGACAAGCTCGGCCGCGCGAGCTGCGCGATGGCGCCGGGCATCTCGGGCGAGGTCACCGTCGTCGCGACCACGCAGGATGCCGATGGCAACGAAGCCCGCGCCGTCCGCTCGGTCTGGCTCGCGGGCGACAATGACTGGTGGTTCGGCGGCGACAATGGCGACCGAATGGACGTGATCGCCGAAAAGCCGCGCTATGCCGCGGGCGACACCGCACGCTTCCAGGTCCGCATGCCGTTCCGCGAAGCGACTGCGCTCGTCACCGTCGAACGCGAAGGCGTGCTCTCCAGCTTCGTCATGCCGCTCAAGGGCACCAACCCCGTCGTGCAGGTCAAGCTGCCCGCGACCTACGCGCCCGACGTCTATGTTTCGGTGATGGCGGTCCGCGGGCGCGTCACCGGCGAGGAAAGCTGGTTCCGCAAGATGAAGCGTGCGGTCGGCTTCAAGATCGAGAATAGCGAAGGCGCGCCGCCGACCGCGCTCGTCGACCTTGCCAAACCGAGCTACCGCATGGGCATCGCACGCATCAAGGTCGGCTGGGAAGGCCATCAGCTCGGCGTGAAGGTAAAGGCCGACAAGGAGAAATATTCGGTCCGCGAAACCGCAAAGGTCGCGATCGAGGTCAAGACCCCCGACGGCAAGGCGCCCAAAAACGCCGATGTTGCCTTTGCCGCGGTCGACGAGGCCTTGCTCCAGCTCGCCCCCAATGAAAGCTGGGACGTCCTCCCCGCGATGATGGGCGAACGCACGCTCGATGTGCTCACCTCGACGGCGCAGATGCAGGTCGTCGGGAAACGCCATTATGGCCGCAAGGCACTCGAACCCGGCGGCGGTGGCGGCGGAGACCTCAGCGGGCTGACCCGCGAGGATTTCCGCCCGGTCCTGCTGTGGAAGGGCAATGTCCCGCTCGACGCCAAGGGCCGCGCGACGGTCGACGTGCCGCTCAGCGACAATCTCTCGGGCTTCCGCCTCGTCGCGATCGCGACCGACGGGTCGCAATATTTCGGCACCGGCGAAACCAGCGTGCGCACCGTGCAGGATCTCGGCGTCTTCGCGGGCATGCCCGAACTGGTGCGTACCGGCGACACCTATGACGCGCGCTTCACGCTGCGCAACGGCACCGATCAGCCGATGGAGGTCATAGCGACCCCGACGCTGTCGCCCGCCGTCGCGACTGCGCCGCCGCTGACCGTCACCATTCCGGCGGGCGGCGCGGTGCCGATCAGCTGGTCGATGACCGCCCCCGAAACCACCGGCCCCATCGAATGGACGGTCGATGCGGTGGCGAAAAGCGGCAAGGCGCGCGACCGGCTGGTCTTCGCGCAACAGGTCGAACCCGCGGTCCCGGTCGAAACCTGGGCCGCCAGCCTGTTCCGCGTCGGTCCGGCAACCACGCTGCCGATTGCGATCCCGGCGGGCGCGCTGCCCGGCGGTTATGTCGATGTCGCGCTCGCAGGCACCCTCGCGCCGCCATTGACCGGCGTGCGCGACTATATGAGCGCCTATCCCTACAACTGCTTCGAACAGTCGACATCGCGCGCGGTCGCGCTCGGTGACGTCGGCCGCTGGCAGGCACTCGCGGGCGCGATGCCGACCTATCTCGATGACGACGGGCTGCTGCGCTATTGGCCGAACGAGCGGATGGAAGGGTCGATCGAGCTCACCGCCTATGTGATGAGCGTGACCGCCGCGAACGGTTTCGCGATCCCCGAAGCCTCGAAGGCGAAGATGGTCAAAGCGTTGCAGGCGGTCGTCGAAGGGCGGCTGACGCGCAAGGGCTATGGCCCGTGGGACATCCGCCCGGTCCGCATCGCCGCCTTGGCTGCGCTCGCGCGGAACAACGCCTCGAGCGCTAGCCTCGTCGCCGCGATCGACGTCGCGCCGGTCGACATGGCAACCGGAACGCTCGCCGACTGGCTTGTCGCGATCGAAAAGACTCCGGGCGTGCGGGGCGCTCCCGCGCTTCGTACCGCGGCCGAGGCCGAACTCCGCAAGCGCCTCGTTTATGAAGGCACGCGCCTCGATCTCGTCGACGACGCGAAGGCGCCCTGGTGGATGATGACCAGCGGCGACGAAATGGCGATCAAGACCTTGGAAGCCGTGCTCGGCCGCAAGGGCTGGGAGGATGACGCGGGCAAGCTGATGGTCGGCGTCGCACAGCGCCAGCGCAAAGGCCATTGGGACACCACCCCCGCCAACGCATGGGGCGCCGTCACCGTCCGCCGCTTCGCCACCCTCTATCCGGCAAGCGCGATCACCGGCGTTACCAACATCGGCCTTGCGGGCGCCACCGCATCGCAAAGCTGGCCGCTTCCTGCCGAGCCGGTCTCGCCGCTCCGCGTCGCGCTGAACGCCGCGACAATGAGCCTGAGCCACGAAGGCACCGGCACGCCGTGGGCGACCGTCAGCGTCAAGGCGGCGGTTCCGCTCAAGGAACCGCTCAACGCGGGCTACCGGATCAAGCGTTCGGTCAGCATCGTCAAGGCGGCGAATAAGGACCGGCTGACGCGCGGCGACGTGATCAAGGTGCGGATCGAGGTCGTCGCGGCTGCGGGCCGGACGTGGGTCGTGATCAACGATCCGATCGCGCCCGGCGCAACGATCGTCGGCAACCTTGGCGGCCAGTCCGAAATGCTGGCCGAACAGGCGGGCGGATCGGGCGCGCAGCCGAGCTATGTCGAGCGCGGCAAGGACAGCTGGCGCGGCTATTTCGGCTGGATGCCCGCGGGCACCCACGCGGTCGAATATGTCGTTCGCCTCAACGGGTCGGGCCGCTTCACCCTGCCACCGACGCGCGTCGAGGCGATGTATTCGCCCGCGATCCGCGGCCAGTGGCCGAACGCACCGATGACGGTGGCGAGCGTGGGGCAGTGATCGGACGGCACATTCCTGACTTCCTCCCTGTCGCGCAGCGATGGGGAGGTGGCAGCGCACAGCGCTGACGGAGGGTCCAATGGCGCACCGTCGCAGCCCTTCCACCATCCTCCGGATGGCCCCCCTTCCCATGCCTGCGGCACGGGGAGGATTTTTCGGGCCTTTTAATCGATGACGCCGCGCAAGCACCGCCTCCGTGACGCCCTCGCATGGATCGCGCTCGCCCTGCTCGTCCTCGTCACCGCGGCGCATCTCGCGACGCGACCGCCCGCGATGCCCGCCTTCGACGACGTACGTGCCGACTGGCGCCCAAGCGAGGCCTGGCTCTACGACCGCGACGGCCAGCTGCTCGACAGCGAGCGCGTCAATTTCGAGCGCCGCCGCCTCGCATGGGTGCCGCTGAAAGACATCAGCCCCGCCGTCCGCACCGCCGTCGTGCAAAGCGAGGACCGTCGCTTCTGGTCGCATGGCGGGGTCGACTGGCTCGCCATCGCCAGCGCGGTCCGCGCGCGCCTGACAATGTTGGGAGGGACCGGCGACCGTTCGCGCGGCGCCTCAACGCTTGCGATGCAGCTCGCCGCCTTTCTCGACCCCAGCCTCGCGCAACCCGGCAAGCGCGACTGGCGCACCAAGCTCCGCCAGATGCGTGCGGGCCAGACGCTCGCCGCCGACTGGACGCACGAGCAGATGCTCGAAGCCTATTTCAACCTCCTCCCGCTGCGCGGCGAGGCGCAGGGGATCGGCGCGGGCGCGCAAAGCCTGTTCGGCAAGAAGCCCGCCGAGCTGAACCGCACCGACGCAGCGCTCTTCGCCGGCCTCCTCCCCAACCCCGCTGCGGGCGCCGACGCGCTCGGCCGCCGTGCGTGCCGTGTCGCGCAGACAAAGGACTGCACCGCGATCCGCGCCGCCGCCGCAACGCTCGTTTCGGGCGAGCACGCCGCGCGCTTCGACCCCGCGCTCGCGCCGCACCTCGCCGTGCGCCTGCTCGACAAGCCCGGCAAGCGCGTCAAGACCACGATCGACCGCCGCATCCAGACCGCCGCCATCGTCGCACTGCGCCGCCAGCTCGCCGGGCTCGGTTCGGACCGCGTGCGCGACGGCGCGGTCGTCGTGCTCGACAATGCCACCGGCGAGGTGCTCGCCTATGTCGGCGGCGTCGGCCTCAAATCGACCGCGGCGTCGGTCGACGGCGCCAACGCGCGGCGGCAGGCAGGCTCGACCTTGAAACCGCACCTCTATGCGCAGGTGATCGAGCATGGCTGGCTCACCGCCGCCTCGATCCTCGACGACAGCCCCGTCCAGCTCGACACCGCCTCGGGGCTCTATGTCCCCAAGAATTACGACCACAGCTTCAAGGGGCCGGTCAGCGTCCGCCATGCGCTCGCCAGCTCGCTCAACGTCCCCGCGGTCCGCGCGCTCGTGATCGACGACGTCCAGCAGTTCCGCGACCGCCTCTGGGCCCTGGGCTATCACGGCCTCGTCGAGGACGGCGAATATTACGGATTTTCCCTCGCGCTCGGCTCCGCCGAAGTTTCGCTCGTCGAACAGGCTAATGCTTTCAGAACATTTGCAAATTCCGGAAAGTGGTCCCCCGTCCACTTCGTCGATATGCGCGATGATCGTAAAGATGCGCGCCAGATCGTGAGTCCCGCCGCCGCCTTCATCGTCGGCGACATCCTCGCCGACGCCTCCGCCCGCGCCGATGCCTTCGGTGCCGACAGCGCGCTACGCCTCCCCTTCTGGGCCGCCGCCAAGACGGGAACCTCGAAAGGCATGCGCGACAATTGGTGCATCGGCTGGTCCGACCGCTTCACCGTCGCCGTGTGGGTCGGCAATCTCGAAGGCGATTCGATGCGCGCAGTCTCGGGCACCTCGGGCGCCGCGCCCGTCTGGCGCGATGTGATGCTCGCGCTCCACGCGGGCAACCCCGGCAAGCCGCCGACGATGCCCGGCGGCATCGAGGCGCGGCAGGTCGCCCTCCCCGGCACGCGTGAACCGCCGCGCCGCGAATATTTCCTCGCCGGCACCGCGCAGTCCGAAATGGCCGCGGCGCCGCAGGCCTCCCGCCGCCCGCGCATCACCAGCCCGGTCAGCGGCAGCGTTTACGCGCTCGACCCCGACATCCCGATTGACCGCCAGCGCTTGGCCGTTACCGTCAGCGGGTCGGTCGCCGGATACCGCCTGGTCCTCGACAAGCAGCCGCTCGGTGACGCCGACGCCGGCCAGCAGATCTTGCCACGCCCCGGCATCCACATGCTCGCGCTCGTCGATCCCGGCGGGCGGATGATCGACCGGGTCCGCTTTACCGTACGGTAAGCCGCGGCTGCCCTATGAAATTAAGTTGCGCTGACGCGCGGAGCGGCTAGTCTGCCCCGCCATGAGACGGGCGGCAGCTCAGCCGCCCCAAAGGGGAAGAATATGCTATTTGACCGGGTAAAACCGTTGGATGCCATTTTGGCGACAGCGGAAAAAAAGTCGCTTCACCGCACATTGGGTGCCTTTCAACTCACGCTGTTCGGCATCGGCTGCGTCATCGGCACCGGCATTTTCGTGCTGACGGCGGCGGGCGCGCAAAAGGCAGGCCCCGGCCTGATGCTCGCTTTCGCGATCGCCGGCCTGATCTGCATCGTCGCGGCGCTCTGCTACGCTGAAATCGCGGCGATGATCCCCGTCGCCGGCTCCGCTTATACCTATACCTATTCGACCATGGGCGAAATGCTCGCCTGGACGGTCGGATGGGCGCTCGTTCTCGAATATGCTGTGGCGGCCTCCGCCGTGTCGGTCGGGTGGTCCGGTTATTTCACAGGAACGATATTGAACGAATTCCTGGGAATACAGCTTCCATCCTTCCTTGCCGGCGCACCGCTGGCACTCGGCGGCGTCGAGGGCGGTTTCATCAACCTGCCCGCCGTGGTCATCGCGCTGCTCATCACCTGGCTGCTGATGATCGGCACCACCGAAAGCGCGCGCGTCAATGCGATCCTCGTCGCGATCAAGGTCACCGCGCTCACTGCCTTCATCATCCTGACGCTGCCCAGCGACTATTTCACCACCGACAAATTCAACCCCTTCCTCCCCGCCGGCGTCTTCGGCGGCTTTGGCTCGGGCGTCGGCGCGGTCGGCGCGGCTGCGACCATCTTCTTTGCCTATGTCGGTTTTGACGCGGTTTCGACCGCTGCCGAAGAAACCAAGAACCCGCAGCGCAACGTGCCGATCGGCCTGATCGGGTCGCTGCTGTTCTGCACCATCTTCTATATCCTCGTTGCCGCAGGCGCGATCGGCACCGTCGGCGGCCAGCCGATCATGGGGCCGAACGGTGTTCCCTTCCCCGCCGGTTCGGAAGAACTGGCCCGCCAGTGTGCAACCTATGCCGCGAACGAACTCCCGCTCGTCTGCTCGAACGAAGCTCTCGCGCACGTCCTCCGCCAGATCGGCTGGTCGGGTGTGGGCAACATGCTCGGCATCGCCGCTTTCGTCGCGCTGCCGTCGGTCATCCTGATCCTGCTGTTCGGTCAGACCCGCGTCGCCTTCGTGATGAGCCGCGACGGCCTGCTGCCCGAATCGTGGAGCAAGGTGCATCCGAAGTGGAAGACGCCGCACGTGATCACCGCGATCACCGGTGTCGCGGTTGCCTTCGCCGCCGCGTTCCTGCCGGTCGGCAAGCTTGCCGACATCGCCAATGCGGGCACGCTCTACGCGTTCATGATGGTCGCCATCGCTGTGATGATCCTGCGCCGGACCGCTCCCAACCAGCCGCGCGCGTTCAAGACACCTGCCTTGTGGCTGGTCGGTCCGCTCACGATCGCCGGCACGATCTTCCTGTTCCTCAACCTGCCGCTGGATGCGATGCTGGTCCTGCCCATCTGGGGTGCGCTCGGCTTGCTGATCTATTATCTCTACAGTCGCAACCGCAGCCATCTTGGCCGCGGGATTGTCGAGGTGCACGAGGATGATCTGGAGCCGCACGCTCCGATCAACTGAGGCGTCAACCAAGATAAGAAAGGGGCCGTCCGGGCGAATGCCGGGGCGGCCCCTTTTCTTTGTCAGTAGGGGCTTTTCGGTGCGGTTCCCGGCCGGGTGAACAGCTTGCCGCGTTCGGCCCAGAAGACGAGGGCGAGACCGACGACGGCGCTGATCAGGAAGGCATAGGCCAGCGGCAGCGTCGACCCGTCATATTGCTGGCCGATCGTCGCGCCCACGGTCGCCGCGAGCAGCGTCTTCGCAAAGCTCTGATATGACGACGCGACCCCCGCCATATGGCCGAAATCCTCCATCGCGATCGACCCGAAATTGCTGCCGATGAAACCGACAAGGCCGACGTTGACCATCATCAGCGCGGTGAACATCCACAAAGTCTCGACCCCGCTCAGCGCCGCGACGATCTGCAGGATCGAGGTCGCCATGAAGGCGAAGACCGCCGACTGCGACACGCGCCGCGCGCCGAAACGCTCGACGATCGCGGCGTTCGAGAAATTGGCGATCGCGATGCCGATCGCAACGCACGCGAAGATCAGCGGGAACATCGCCTGCGCGCCGAACACTTCGGATATGATCTGCTCGCTGCTGTTGAGATAGCCGTAAAGCGCGCCCTGCATCATGCCCGATGCGATCATATAGCCCGCCGCGCGGCGGTGGCGCGTCACCGTCGCCCAGCCCGCGACCATCGTCTTGAAGTCGAGCGGCCGCACGTCCGCGGGATCGAGCGTTTCGGGAAGCCGGCGGAGCCAGAGCAGCATCACGATCGACATCACCGCCAGCACGATGAAGATCGCGCGCCAGCCCGCGACCGCTGCAATCCCTGCGCCGATCGTCGGCGCGATGATCGGCACGATCATGAAAACGAGGAAGATCAGCGACAGCCGCTTTGCCATCGCGTCGCCCGCGAACAGGTCGCGGATTACCGCGACGACGATGACGCCGAGCGCCGCGCTGACCAGCCCGTGGATGAAGCGCAGCACAAGCAACATGGTAAAGCTCGTCGCGAGACCGCAACCGATCGACAGCGCCAGATAGGCGAATAGCGCAGGGACGAGCACCCCCTTGCGCCCGAAGCGGTCCGATAGCGGGCCGTAAAGCAGCGAGCCAAAACCAATGCCGAGCAGGTAAACCGAAATGACGTGCTGGCGATCATTCGCAACGGTGACCCCCAGCGATTCGCCGATCGCGGGCAGTGCAGGCAACATCGAGTCGATAGCGAGCGCATTGAGCGCCATCACCATCGCCATCATGACGACCATTTCACGGGCGCCCGGCAGGCTCCGTTGGGGGGATTGGGCCGGTTTGTGCATGGCAGCAGCCTATGCGCCTAACCCGCCGCTTTGGATAGCCCCTCAAGGCAAAGGGCATTGCTATGCAACGCAAAAGGGCCGCCCGCCCCCGTAGAGGAGCGGACGGCCCTTCGCGTGTTTGCAGAGGGCGGCTCAGCCCTGGCGGGTGCCGGTCATCGCCATCGAACCGAACGCACCGGCCTTGATCGTGCCGGTCAGCGCGTCCCCGTCGATCGTCGCTTCGCATTCGAGCGTCATCGGCATCGGCACCTTCATGTTCATGGTCCAGGTCAGCTTGTTGCCGTCGACCTTGCCATTTTCGACATCGAGCGAACCCATCGCGCCGGCGTTCTGGCCGGTGAAGCTGCCGCCGTCGCTGTTCACGGTGAACACCGACTTCTGGTCGCCCATCGGCGATTTGGTGACGCAATCATAGCTGCCATCGACTTGGGACATATGGGCTCTCCTTACTGAAACTGATGTTAGTTAGACAGGGACACCGTTTCCACAGGCAGGCCCAGTCCGTCAAGCTGCGGTTTCACCACCGCGGCATCGCCGACGACGACATAGACGAGATCGTCGGTGCTGAGCGCCTTGCGCGCTGCAGCATCGATTTCGGCGGCGGTCATCGCCTCATAGGTGGCAGGCAGCGTTTCGTAATAATTGTCGAGGCGGCCGAACTTGACGATCTGGCGGAGCCCGCCGAGCACATCGCCCGAGGTCTCGAAGCTGCCCGGCAGTTCGCGGACGCTGCCGTTGATCGTGCGCTCGAGCTCTTCCTTCGTCACGCCCTTGTCGCCGAGGAAGCTCTTGAGATCGCTCCGCAGCTCCTTGATCGAATCACCCGTGCGGTCGGCCTGCACCGGTGCCGCGGCGACCCACGTCAGCCGGTCCTGATCGCCCGAGATGCGGCTGCGCACGCCGTAAGACCAGCCCTTGGTCTCACGCAAATTGGTGTTGAACCGCGACAGGAAATTGCCGCCAAAGATATCGTTCGCCGAGCGCAGCACTTCGAGCTCGTCGCCGCCCTTGGCAGCGAGCACCTTGCCCGCGAGGATCACCGACTGCGGCGACTTGGGCCGGTCGAACAGCAGGATACGCGGCTTCGGCGCAGGGATGGCGATGTCGAAATGCTTAACCGGCTTCGCGGTCGCCGGTGCCTTCCATTGACCCAGCGTCGCGTCGAGCTGCTTTTTCACCTCGGCGAGCGTCGTGTCGCCAACGACGAAGACGCGCGCGTTGTCGGGGCGAATCCACGTCGCGTGGAAGGTCGCAAGCTGGTCGCGCGTCGCTGCCGTGACCGACTTCGCATCGCCCAGTCCCGACGGCGGAATGCCATAGGGATGATCCGCTCCATACAGCACCGGCGCCAATATGCGCGAGGCGATGGCGTTCGGATTGTTCAGCTCGGCCTTGAGCCGGTTGAGCTGTTGCGCGCGCACGCGCTCCAATTCCTTGCCGTCGAACGCCGGGTTACGAATATAATCGGCGAGCAGGCCGAGCGAGGCGCGAAGATTGGGCTTGAGCGCGAACAGGCTGAATACCGTCTCGTCAGCGTTGGCGGTAGCATCGATCTGCGCGCCCAGCCGTTCCTTCGCTTCGGCAAAGGCGATTGAATCGAGGCTCGTCGTACCTTCGTCCATCAGGCTGAGCATCAGCGACTGGGTGCCCAAAGCGCTGTGCGGATCGGCGGCATAGCCCGCGTCGAAACTGACCGCGACATTGACCGTCGGCACCGTCGTGCGGCGGGCAAAAACGACTTCGACACCATTTTTGAGCTTGGCGCGCTCGATCGCGGGAAAGTCGAGTGCCTTGAGGTCGGCGACTGCAGGAAGCTGCGAACGGTCGGCGAACGACGATGCGCCGCCCGTGTCAGGGCCGACATCGCCGAGCGCTTCGTTCCAGTAACGATCGGGCTGGACCGGCGCGGTCACCTTACCGCCGATCACCGCACCGCCGCGATTTTCGCCGCCCTCGGTGCGCTCGCCCGGGGTGTAGGTCAGCGAAAAGGCCGGGCGGGCGAGCCATTTGTTCGCGATCGCCTTGACCTGATCGGGGGTCGCCTTCGCCATCCGGTCGAGCTCGACCTTGTAATAAGCCGGATTGTTTGAATAGAGCGCGCCCTCGGCCAGCGTCACCGCCTTGCCGCCGAAACCACCCACCGATTCGAGTCCCGCGATCGTGCCCGCCAAATAGCTAGCCGCGGTGCGCTGCAATTCGTCGGCAGTCGGACCGCTCGCGAGGAAGCTCGCGATTTCCTCGTCGAGCCGCTTCGCGACCGTCGCGGGTTCGACGCCCGGCTTCACATCGGCTTGGACGAGCAGGATGCCCGCGTCTTCGAACGGCTGCGCCACCGCCGATACGCTGACGGCGACCGGATCCTTGCGCACCAGCGCATTATCCAGCCGCGACGACGACAGCCCGCCGAGCACGCTCATCGCCATCTGGAGCGGCACCGCTTCGGGATCGTTGAGGCCGGGGATCGCCCACATACGATAGATGCGCGTCGTCGGGACGAGGTCCTTGACCTCCTTCGCGAGCGGCGCGGGCAGCGTCGGGACGGGAACGGCGGGCATCTGCACCGCGGGGCCGCGGGGGATGTCGCCGAACCATTCCTGTACCTTGGCCTTTGCTGTGGCGACATCGACATCGCCCGCAAGCACGAGGACGGCGTTGTTCGGGCCGTAATTGTCGGTGAACCATTTCTTCACATCGGCGAGGCTCGCCGAGTTGAGGTCGCCCATCGAGCCGATCGTGCTGTGGTGATAGGGATGACCGGTCGGGAAGAGATTCTCGAAAATCTCGTAGCGCAGCAGGCCATAGGGATTGTTGTCGCCCTGGCGCTTCTCGTTCTGGACGACGCCGCGCTGGTTATCGAGTTTCTCCTGCGTCACCGCGCCGAGCAGATGCCCCATGCGGTCGCTTTCGAGGAATAGCGCGCGGTCGAGCGCGCCCGTCGGCACAGTTTCGAAATAGTTGGTGCGGTCGACGTTGGTCGTGCCGTTGCTGTCGGTCGCACCAACCTGTTGCAGCGGTTCGAAGAAGTCGCCGGGCGAATTTTCCGACCCGTTGAACATCAGATGTTCGAAGAGATGCGCGAAGCCCGTCTTGCCCTTCGGTTCGTGCTTCGACCCAACGCGATACCAGACCGACACCGCGACGACGGGCGCCTTGCGATCCTCGTGCACGATCACGCGCAGCCCATTGTCGAGCGTGAACGCCTGATAGGGAATGTCGACCGCCTTCACGAGGTCGGCGATCGGCGCGGCCTCGCCGGCTTTCGCCTTGGCGAACGCGGGGCCCGCGGCGACGAGCGAGGTGGTGACCGCCAAGACAAGGGCGAAGCGATGGAAACGGGGCATGGATATCCTCTTGAAAGCGTGCAGGCACGGACAGCCTGTCGAAAGCGGGGGTGCCGGACGGCACTGTATCAATGGTTTAGGACAGCGTTTCGCGGCTTT
>Ga0247823_10003784_pt1 | contig 12199 bp, 11 predicted proteins | sample 13C_PalmiticAcid_2_FD_192426 | JGI IMG/M metagenome (GOLD analysis project Ga0247823, IMG submission 192426) | Soil microbial communities from agricultural site in Penn Yan, New York, United States - 13C_PalmiticAcid_Day30 | ecosystem: Environmental > Terrestrial > Soil > Agricultural land...
AGCGCGACGTCGCGCCGTGATCATCGGGCATCGTCGCGACGTCGCGCTCGATCGTCGCGCGGATCGCGCGCTCGGCATCGACCTGCATGCGGAGCCCGCCGTCGCGCGCGAGACGCTCCTCGAAGACGGTGCGATCGGATGGGCTCAAGGTGCCGTCGAGATAGCGGGCGACCTGGTCCGGGTGTCTCCTGTCGGTCATCGTGGGGTCCCCGCCTGATTCGTGTACCCGCCTTCACCTGCCTCGTCCGCGGTGCCGAGCGCGAGCGCCGTGCGTGCGGCGCTCGCGGCGCTCATCCTCACGACGATCGCACGGAGCTTCTCCCTGGCGCGCGAGGCACGCTTCCAGATCGCCTGCGGCGACTTGCCGAGCATCGCGGCGATCTCCTCGTGGTTGTAGCCGCTGTAGGCGTTGAGGATCAGCACCTCGCGATACTCGAACGGCAACTGCTCGAGCGCCGACTCGACGATCTCCTCCATCTCCGTCTTCTCGCGACGCTCCTCGAGCGGATGGGCGGACTCGCCGAGCTCGTCGAGCGAAGTCAGCCTGCGTCGGTCGCGGATCGCGTTGAGCGAGAGATTGCGCGCCATGCGCACGAACAGACCGCCGGGATTGTGCACCGACGGCGGATCCAGGCGCATGCGCACGACCTTCTCCCACAGCTCCTGTGTGAGGTCCTCGGCACGTGCCGCACTGCCGACGAGCTTGACGCAGTAGACGTAGAGGCGGTGATTGTGCGCGTTGAACAGTTCGACGAGCGCCGCATCATCACCACGGAGATGCCGCTCGAACAACTGCGTATCGCGATCTTCGGCTGTTGCTCTGACCTCCATCCAGACATCCCGTCGTGTCGATAGGGGGGAGGGCAAAGCTACGACATACTCGCTCATGGCTTCCAGGATCGTGTTCGTTGACCCGTTGACACCGGAGCCCCGACGACCCTGACACCGGTCAGGAAGAAATCCGCTCGCGTGTCAGCACCGCGACGGCAGGCAGATCGCCTGCCGGACGCAGGGAACGACGATCACAGGGTGACGCACTCATGACCGCGATGAAATCCAGGACAATGACGGTTCTCCGATGGGCGACCGCCCTCGCAACCATTCTCGTGCTGCTGGCCGCTCCGGCGGCCACCCAGGAGCGACGGCTGCCGCCGTTCGTGCTCGGTCTCGGCGGCGGCTACGACATCGCCGCGGGCGGCTTCATCAACGGCCCGGGCGACGACCGTGTCTTCGACCAGCAGGCGTCGATGCGCCTGGCGAATCTCAGCTTCATCTTCCCGAAGCTGTTCATGAACGGATGGGGGCTGACGACGTCGCTGACCTACGGCGACTTCGACCTCTCGGCCAGCGGCGCGGGCGATCGCACCGTGTACATCGGCGGCGCCCCGACGACCGGGCGGACACAGCAGCGCTACGACCTCGCGCTGCGCGTCGCGACGTTCGAGCTGATGACCCACATCCACATCGGCGGCAACGCGAGGCTCGAGCTCGGACCGCTTGCCGGCATCGGCTTCTTCCCGGACCAGGTCGATCGCGAGGAGGTGCTCTCGCCGGCCGGCGCGACGTTTTTCGACGGCGCCACGGTGCGCACCGATTCGAGCTCCTCGACCGTCGACGGACTCTTCCTGAGCGGCTTCGGCCTGCGCGCCGGCTACGAGATCCCGTTGCCCGGCGGCCTGGCCCTCATGCCGGTCGTCAACCTGCGAGGCATCGTCGGGTTCGACGGCGATGGCGATGGAATCATCGTCGCCGGAACCGCCGGCGTGGGTCTGTCGCTGCTGACCGGGCGAACCGGCGGAGAGGAGGCGAGCGAGCCGATCGTGCCCGCACCGCTCGGAGTCGTCGACACGGTGCGCATCGTCGACACCGTTGCCGCCTCGTCACGGCTGCGTGCGGAGCTCGACCTCTACAGTCTCGACGACGCCGGTCGTCGCAGCGACACGCTGGTCGTCTCGCTGCGGCGCACGTTGCGTCGCATCGAGGTGCCCGTCGACGGCATGGTGCGCTTCGAGCACGCCTCGGCCGCGCTTGCGCCCCGACCGGTCGCGAGCGACGCCGACGCGGCAACGTTCAGCGAGGAGGATCTCGTCGCGATGCGCCCGACCGAGATCCGACGTCGCAGTCTCGAGATCATCGCATCGCGTCTGCGCGCCGAGCCGTCGCTGCGCGCGAGCGTGGCCGGGGCGCGCGGTGCCGACGAGCCGGCCTGGTTCGCCGAAGCGCGAGCGCGCAGCGTCCGGCGCCATCTGCACGCGGTCTGGGGGATCGACTCCTCGCGCGTCGCGATTGCGAAAGGCACCGTCGCTCGCGGCCATGGCGAGCCCGGCGTCGCGATCGCGGCGACGTCGCCCTCGGTGCTCGCGCCGGTCGTGAGCGAGTGGATCGAGCAGGAGGTCGACGCCGCGCCCGTCGGCGTGCAACCGACGATCGTCGCCGAGCAGGGCGTGCAGAGCTGGCGCGTCTCGGTGATGCAGGGCGCGCGCGAGGTCGGCGTCGTGCGCAACACCGACGCCGACGATGCACGACAGATCGATATCGGCATGGCGCTGCGACGCCTCTCGCGCGACGAGGCGCGCCACGCGCTCGGCGCCGAGCTCGTCGTCGAGGATTCCGCCGGAGCGGTGACCGTGGCGCGCGATCGCATGGAGATCGTCGTCGCACCGCCCGCGACTGCGGCGGTCGATGCTCCGGCCGAGACCTTCTTCGGCGAGTATGTCGTGGCGACCGCCGACTCGACCGCGCTCGGCCGCGCGATCGAGCGTATGGTCACGACGCTTCCGGTCGATGCGCGGATCGTCGTCGGCGCGCCGATCGGCCGCGACGCCGAGGCGGGTCTGGTCGAGCGCCGGGTGCGAGCCGTCGCCGCGGCGCACCACCGGTCGATCGGCTCGATCGCCACCACGATCGTCGCGCGCGAGGAAGGCCTCAACGGGTCGCTCGTGCTCGTCAGCGTCCGCGGCGCGCTCGAATGAGCCCCCTCAAACAGAAGCCCCAAACATGATTCCCGTCATGGTGACGCCGTCGGACCCCGGGTAAGTTCTCTCAGGATGATTCGATCCGGAGGAGCTTCGATGGACGCGATGAAGATTCTGATAGCGTATGACGGCACGGCGAACTCCGATGCCGCCGTGGCGAGTCTCCGGCGAGCGGGACTGCCGGAGAAGGCGGAGGCGATCGTCCTGACGATGTCGGACCGACGCCTGTCGCAGGAGCTCGACGAGCAGGAGGAGCTCGAGGCCGGCGTCGCCGTCGCCGAGAGTCGCGCGACGAGCGGGCTGCGAAGCGCGCGTACGGCCTCCGCGGCCGCCGCCGAGCGCATCGCGGGTTGGTTCCCCGGCTGGAGTGTCGGCGCCGAAGTGAGCGACGATGCGCCCGCGGCGGGCATCCTTCAGAAAATCACTGCCTGGTCTCCCAACCTCGTCGTCGTCGGCACGCATGGCCGCTCGCTCGTCGGGCGCGTGCTCCTCGGGAGCGTGTCGCAGCGAGTGCTCGCCGAGGCGCGCTGCTCGGTGCGCATCGGCCGGCGCACGCGCAACGAGGAAGGTCCGATCAGGCTCATCGTCGGCATCGACGGCTCGCGTGACGCGCTGGCCGCGGTCACCGAGATCGCGCGCCGCGCCTGGCCATCGGAGACCGAGGCACACCTGGTCTCCGCCTATGCGCCGCTCGACCTGCATTACGCACCGGTCGTCGCCGCGCGCGAAGCGGGGCATGCCGACGAAGAGGACTGGGAATTTCGATTCGTGCGCGAGCAGGTCGAAGAGGCTGCCGTCACGCTTTCGGCGGCGGGATTGAAGGTCGTTCCATCGGTACGTGTCGGCATCCCGGTGCCGGTGCTGCTCGACGAAGCGGAGACCTGGTCGGCCGACGCGATCGTCCTCGGCGCGCGCGGTCACAGCGTGATCGAGCGCCTGCTCCTGGGCAGCGTCTCGTCGTCGATCGCCGCGCGCGCAAACTGTCCGGTCGACGTCATCCGTCCGTGGGCACTCGACGCCTGACAACGAGAGGAGTAGGCATGGCGATGAACACTCATTCATCTGATCGAAGCGACGGATCGTGCGACCGTCGCATGCTTCCGACGGCGCCACAGCGCGCCGACATCATCCGCGATACCGACGGCGTGATCGCGAGATTGCGGCTGTGTCGCGACCAGCTCTCGGCCGCGCGCACCGACCTTGCCGAGGCCATCGCCGCGTGCGGCTGGGCCACGCGGCGCTACGAGAGTGCCGCGACACGCGCCCAGTCGGCTGCGACCGCATGGAGTCATACGCACGGCCGGTGGCAGGCGACCAGCCGCGCCCTGCGACGCCAGTTCGTCGACGCGGTCACCGTCGCCGAGCGGCTGCGCAAGGAGCGCCTCGAGGTCTCGACCGCGGCCAAGGCACTCCGCTCGGAGATCGAGCTGATCGAGCATGAGATGGTTGCCCTGGCGCAGCAGATCGGCTCGCTCGTCGAGAGCGAGCTCGGCGAGCAGGGGAATCTCACCGCCTGACCGGCGTCGCGGCAAACGGTCGAAACGAAGAACGCCGGCTCTCTGACGAGGGCCGGCGTTTTCGATGCTCTGGATCGATGTTCTGGACTGTCGCGACGCGATGTTCTAGTTGCGGCCGGACTGATGCTCGTGCCGCTCGATCTGCCGTTCGATCTCGGAGAGATTCTGGCAGACGCCTTCCATGACCCTGACGATGATCGGCGGGTAGTCACGCACGAGCGAGCGGACGATGCGCGCGGGGACGAAGCAGACGCGGGAGTCTTCGAGCGCGACGGCCGTCTGCTCGTGATGACCGCCTTGCAGCAGGTCGCGGGCGCCGAGGCCATGTCCCGGGCGCGAGACTGCCACCACGTGCTCGTCGGCTCCGGAGCTGCGCAGCAGCGCGAAGCGGCCCGAGTACTGGCAGCAGAGTCCGTCGACCGGTGCGCCCTCCTCGAAGAGCGTCGCGTCCTTCCTGAGCTCGCGTACCTCCTTGACGGCCACGATCGCTTCGAGCAGCTCGACGGGGCAGCTCGAGAAGATGCTGATGTCGAGCACCGGGCAGCCGATGCATCGTGGCGTTGCGGGATCGTCGGAGGTGCTCATCTTCGCTCGGTCGGACGCGTGCAAGTTCGGGATAACCGAACGCAAGCTACCGGAGGACCGTCCGGTCAACAATGACTTGCGTCAGACTTGCCCGATGAGCCTGTGGGTCTCACCGACGCGGCCGTCACCAACGAGAACGGCCGGGATCGTGTTCGATCCCGGCCGGTGCAATCTTCTGCGATCGTTGTCGCGTCAGTCTTCGACGTTGGCCAGCGCCAGCAGGCCCTGGCGATCGGAGATGATGAGCTTGCGACCGCGGATCTCGATGAGACCCTCCTTGTTGAACTCCGACAGCAGTCGGATGACCGACTCGGTCGCGGTGCCGACGATGTTGGCGATCTCCTCGCGCGTCAGTCGGATGCCGAGCGATTCGCCATCGTCGTCGGTGCCATACTTCTCCTGCAGCAGCACGAGGGTCTCGGCGAGGCGCTCGCGCACTGGCTTCTGCGCCAGACCGACCATGCGCTCCTCGGCGTTGCGGAGCTCGCTCGAGAGCAGCGACATCATCCGCATCGAGAACGTCGCGTCGCCGGAGAGCAGGTTCATGAACTCCGCCCGCGGGATGAAGCAGACGTGCGCGTCGTCCATGGCCATCGCGAACGAGGCGTAGGCGGTGCCGCTGATCAGCGAGCGGTAGCCGAGCACGTCGCCGGGACCAACCAGTCGGATGATCTGCTCGCGACCGTCGCTACCGACCTTGTAGAGCTTGATGTTGCCGTGGCGGATGCAGTACAGGCCGGCGGGGCGATCGTCGACGTAGAAGATCATATCCCCCTTGTGATAGACCCTGCACGCCTTGTTGTCCGACAGGACTGTCAGCTCCGGTCCTTGAAGACTCGAAAAGACGGACGAATCGCGCGAGTCGCAGTGCTCGCAGTCGAAGTGGGTGGGCGACGGTTTTCTATTCGTCATGATCCTGGCTGATTGGCGGCGCCGGCGAAAGGCACACGGGAAGGTGACGTCAAAACTAGCCCATGATTGTCGGGAATGCAACGGCGGGCCGTAACGAATGGAATAGTCCAATGTGCGCCATGTCCCGCGCCTCATGTCATGAGCGTCACGATGACGTCGTACAGCGCATGGGTCATCGCGGCGATGCCGAAGCCGCGCAGCAGGAACAGTGCGTTGAGCGCCATGCCCATGATCGCACGGAACGCAAAGCTCGAGAGCGTGAACTCGTAGCCGAGCGGTCCGATGTAGTGTGCCCAACTGAAGATCAGCGCCCCGACGACCGCCGCGATGCTGTATCGGGCGGCGTTGCTGATCGGCGCAAGCCGCAGCAGCGCATAGAGCGCCGAGACCAGGACGAGCCGGAACAGGAGCTCCTCGTACAGTCCCGCGCCGAGCGACAGGACGAGTCCCTCGGCCAGGCTGCTCGAGCCGGCGATCTGCAGCGGAGGTGCCGCGGCGAAGATCGCTCCAACGAGCGTGCTGACAGCCAGGCCGACGAGCACGGCATAGACGAGGCTCTCGGCGAGCATGCCTCCGAAATACCAGCCGCGAAGGCGGATGCCCTGGCGCCGCTCGACCCCGACGATCACCGCGCCGACGACGATCACGAGCACGCCCAGCCAGAACGTGCCGTCGACGCCGATGAGCGCGAGGAACTGCCGGATCAGCACTTCCGCGCCGACGCGCACGCCGGCGCCGGTACCGCCGCTGAGCGCGAGGATGCCGACCTCGTAGAGCACGAACAGGGGAAGCACGAACAGGTACGAGTATGTCAGGGTCTTCGTCAGCCCGGCATACCCAGTCCGCGGCGTGACCGCGGTCGCGGCGTTGATCGTGCTGTCGAGCCGCAGAGCGTCACGCATCGTGGCGTCGTCGCGGCGGCCGGAGGGGTCGAAATCGGTCATCGAGGGCATTGCGTTGGGCGCGCCGGCGGTCTGGGGTAACCGCATCGGCCCGCTAGTGTATATTCCGGCCGTTCCACTCTCCTTTCATCCTTCGCTACGGACCATGCGACGAGTCGTCACCGGCCTGGTGGTCATGCTCATGCTGCCTGCAGCCCTCGCTGCCCAGTCGGCCGATGAGACCCGATACTATCCCGAGGAGCTCTATCCGGGGGAGAACATCGTCACGATCACCAATCCCAACGGAATCGAGCGTGTCTCGTTCCGACCCTCATCCGGCGTCAAGGTAACCGTTCCGAAGATCCTCGGGTGTCCGAAGTCCGTCGACGTCCGCGTCGTCGTCGACAACGCCGTCGAGCAGGAGTCGGTCGGCTTCACGACGTACGACTGCCGCGGAGGATTCGGTCCTCAGACCCTCGCGTCCACCAACTGGACGATCCTGCACCACCGTATCGGACCGCTGGCGGTCGGCCGAGACACGTGCACCGATGCGATGGTCTCGATCGGAGTCGGAGGGGCCGAGGGGTTGCGTACGGGCTCGGAGAAGATCATCGACTCGATGGTCTCGGATCATCCGGCGGTGACGATCGTCATGCCGGCGCGCGAGGCCGGACGGTGGATCGCCCGCCCGGGAGCGCCACTGCCGTATCGAATCTGCTTCAGCTCGGCGAATCCCGACACGATTACGACGAGTCTTCGTCTGTACATCCGTCGTCGCCAGCCTCACCAGGGTCTCACCGACTACGTCATCATCAAGCCCGTGACGGCGCTGGCGTTCGTGCCGCCACCGCCGCCTCCGCCGAAGAAGCCCGACCCGAACGCCGGCCCAGTGCTGCCGCCGCTGGTCGATCCGACGACGTTTCGCAACGTGCTCATGCCCACGGCCGAGACGCTGCCACAGGGACGCTTCTTCGTCGGCAACTTCGATCTGGCGGGATGGCTCGGCGGCTACGGCATCACCGACGATCTCATGGTGATGGGCGGAGGCGCATACATCCCTGAGTTCGTCCAGCAGGTCGCCATGGTCACGATCGGCGCGAAGTACCGCGCGCTGAGCATCGGGCCGGTGCAGGCCAGCGTCGCGGCGCAATATGCGTACTCCTCGAGCGAGACCGATATCTCGGTGATTGCGCCCTTCGGTGTCGTCAGCATCGGTGATCGCGCAACCCGCATCTCGGTCGCCGCTGGCTATGCGTGGAAGCGACACACCAACGACGTCACGAGCTTCGATGAGAACGCGACCGCGTTCGCGATCGGCGGCGACGTGTCGCTCAAAAGGGGATGGAAGCTTCTGGCTGAGACCTACTTCATCGAGAAGTCCGGACTGCAGCCGATCACGGTCACCTCGCGCTGGTTCGGCGAGCGCTTCGCGTTCGACCTCGGCCTTATCGTCGACCTCAAGGGCACCAGCGACATCCAGGGCACCGGGACGCTCTCCGGCGAGATCAAGGAGGTCCGCGCCGCGCCGTTGCTGTCGCTCGTGATGATATTCTAACTCCCCGAAACGAGAACGGGGCTTCTCTGCGTGACAGCAGGGAAGCCCCGTTCTCGTTTCGTCCTGCCGATCAGCTCAGCGCCGGGCTTCCCACCTCGACCGCGTCGGTCTCGATGTCGCGCTCGATCTGCTCGTACTTCTGGCGGAGCAATCCGATGTGCGCCACGAGCGCGAGCGAGGCGGCGTAGTTCGGGCCCATGAGATCGTGCAGACCGCGGCCGATGGCCGCCGCCCAGCTCAATGCCCCGCCGAGCGGGCTGGTCAGGGCTTTGATGACCGCGACCTTCGACGCCGCGATCATCGTCCGGCGCACGCGGGTCGTGCGCGCGACGTGGTCGACGACGCTGAAGATGCGGTCGCCCGCGAGCGCCGTCGCGCTGTCGGCCAGCCTGCGACTGACCTCCGCCTCGGGAAATCCCTCATCGGAGCCACGCTCGAGCTGGCCGTTGGCGCCGGGTGCGATCCGGCCGTAGTCCCGGTCACCCTCGCTGCCGGTCTCCAGGCCGGGCGTCGGACCACCGACCTCGTCGGAATCCTCGGCGCCGGGAGCATCCGCGGTCTCGCCCGCGATCTCGCTTTCGAGCGCGAGCAGGTCGGCGAGAGCCGTGCGGTCCTCGTCCGACATCTGGTCGGCGCCGAGTCGAAGCACGCGCAAAATGATCTTCTCCTCGAGGGTCGCCACCGTATCGGCCTCCGACTCGACGACACCGAGCTTTCCGGCGACGTCGCGGACCATGTCGACGTAGGCGACACCGTGACCGCGAATGAGATTCGCGATCGTGTGCCCTCCGAAGGAGGTTATCTCGTAGACGATAGCGTCGACGTAGGCCTTGTGGTCTCCCGCGTGCTCCTGGTACTCGGGACGCATCGACAGCGTCTGGGAGGGAAGTGAGAGGATCGACTCGACGATCGGGTCGAGGTCCAGATTATCGCAGTTCTTCAGCAGGCTCGTCAGATCCTTGTCGAACACCGGGTTCTTCATCGCCCTTACCCCTTCGCACAGTGTGTTGTGATGGCTGGCTGCGTTGCGTTTCGTCCAACCTGGGCGGAGAGGTCAAGTGCCATGCCAGTACGCGACCACCATGACGTCCTCGCCGACCATGCGCACCGCATGGATATTGAGCCGATAGGCGTCCGCGACATGCTCGATCGGCTTCCCCTTGAACGCGGTGACGCCATGGCCGAAGAGCTTCGGGGCAATGAACAGGAAGACCTTGCGTGCGAGCTCGCCCTCGACGACGGCGCCCGCAAGGGTCGCGCCTCCCTCGACAAGGAGCGAGGCGATGCCGCGGTGACCGAGCATGGTGACGATCTCGTCGAGATCGAGCTCGCCGGCTCGGCGCTCGCGCACGGCGAGCACGTCGATGCCCTCGGCGCGCAGCTCGTCGGCACGCGGGGTGGCCGCGGCTTCGTGGCTGGTGCAGACGATCGTCAGGGCACGCTCGTCGTCGGTGAGCATCGTGAGCGTCGGGGGCAGCGCGAGCGACGCGTCGAGCACGACGCGCCGCGGGTTGCGACCGCCGACGCCATGGCGCACCGTCAGCGACGGGTTGTCCTTGAGCGCCGTGTTGAAGCCGACCATCACCGCGTCGGACTCGGCGCGCAACTGGTGCACGCGCTGGCGCGCGAGCTCGCCGGTGATCCACTGCGACTCGCCGTTGGGCAGCGCGATGAACCCGTCGAGCGTCTGAGCCATCTTCACGATCACGAACGGACTGCCCGTCGAAATGTAGTGGATGTACGCCTCGTTGCGACGCCGCGCCTCCTTCTCGAGCACGCCGAGAACGACCTCGATGCCGTGACTGCGCAGCCGCTGGTTGCCCTTGCCACCGACGAGCGGGTTCGGATCACGCATCGCGACAACGACGCGGCCGATGCCGGAGCCGATGATCGCCTCGGTGCAGGGCGGAGTCTTGCCGTGGTGATTGCACGGCTCGAGCGTGACGTACATCGTCGCTCCCCGAAGATCGGCGTCGCCTGCCTTGCGCAGCGCGTTGATCTCCGCGTGCGCCTGGCCGAAGCGCTCGTGCCATCCCTCCGCGATGATCGTCCGGTCGGCGCCGGTGATCACCGCGCCGACCATCGGATTCGGACTGACGAACCCGGCGCCGTGGCGCGCGATCTCGAGCGCACGACGCATCATCGCCTCGTCGAACTCCCGCTGTCCGATACTAGAATCTTCCACCCCAGCGTATCTCCTCGTAAATGAAGTACGGTCGCGGACTCGCGTCCACGGTACCGACCACCGTATAGCGCCCCGGTGGCACAGGGCTTCTCATTCGTACATCTCTGAACGCGCGACGCAACGCAACGCTGTCGCCGACGCGATCGGGCAGCAGTGGACGCGGCATCGGTGCGCTCAGCCCATCGCCCGACGTCCATACGACCGCACCGCTGGAGTCGCGGAGCTGGATGCGCATCTGCTCGATGCCCGCGAAGAACTCGTCGCGCGCCGGCGGCAGCCGGCGGCGCGCGTGCAGTGCGATCGAGTCGCCAGTGACCTCGAGTCGCAACTCCAGTCGCGTCGAGTCGACGCCGAGCGGCAGCTCGCCGAACAGCGGACTCGAGCGCACGACGACGCCCCGGTCGGTCCGGATGGTCATCATCACATACTCGTCGCCCTCGACCAGACCGGCCTGCACCCACTTGACGCCGGCGTACACTGCCGGCGAGGCCGAACCCCGGACGCCGGCCGTGTCGATCGCGAGCTCGTGCCTGACGAGCGAGTCGACGCGGCGAACGCCGGGTCGATAGACCACGAAGCTCACCCACTGAATCCTGCGCGCCTCGGCGTCGAGCGCGACGGCGTCGGCGGCACCTACCTCGGCGCCGTCGGCGACACCGTCCACGGCGCGCGGGATCTCGAGCTCGAGCGCCCACTGTCCCGCCTCGAGCGGCGTGACGACGAGCTGCGGATCGAGCCGATCGAGCCGCTCGTCGACGTCCGGCCCTGCGCTCGTGGTCGACGGCACGCGAGGGGCGCACGCGGAGGTTAACAGCAACGCGAGAAGAAACAATCGCGCGTCGAGCCACGGCCACGCCCGCGAGTCTGGCCACAGCCACCCGTGGAGCCTTAGCCGCGCGTCTTTACACAGCCGCGCGTCGGGAGCGCTCATCGGCCCGCCCACGTCAGCTCCTCGCGCAGCACATACGGGCTCGGCTTTGCCGGGATCGTCGCGACGATGCTGTAGCGCCCGGGCGCCAGCGACTCGTGCGTCACGTCGTTGCGGCCATCGAAGCTGGCTCGGTAGCTCACGCGCTCACCGACGCGCGCCGGAAGCACCGGCCCGAGCGCCTGGGTGAACATCTGTCCGGCGCTCGAGGACCAGACGCGCTCGCCGGCGTCGCCGAAGATCTCGATGCGGAATTGCTCGCCGCTCGGCATGTACTCGTCGGGCGCGCCCGGACCGACGCGCTCGACCTCGAGCACGAAGTCTAGGCGACCCGCTCGCTCCTCGCTCGTGAGCGTCAGCGCGAGGCGCTCCGCGCTCGACGGCGCGATCTCGCCGCGCGACGTCATCGGCAGCTCGGCGATGCGGACGATCACGCCCTCGGCGCCGCTTGCGCGCATGACGACCTGCATCGGCGGAGTCAGCGCGCTCCTCGGGCGCCACGCCACGCGGCCGGTCGCCGTCAGCGACGCCGCGCCATCGGCCCCCGCGATCCCGCTGGTCGGGATGTCGGTGGTCCCGAGCGAATCGATCATCGCTCCCGATCCGTCGTGCACCGTGAAGCTCACTTCGACGATGCCGCGCAGCAGCCGCATCGTCGAAG
>Ga0247823_10003786_pt1 | contig 12195 bp, 7 predicted proteins | sample 13C_PalmiticAcid_2_FD_192426 | JGI IMG/M metagenome (GOLD analysis project Ga0247823, IMG submission 192426) | Soil microbial communities from agricultural site in Penn Yan, New York, United States - 13C_PalmiticAcid_Day30 | ecosystem: Environmental > Terrestrial > Soil > Agricultural land...
GTTCATGTGCCGCCCATCCCCGCCGATCTTTTTGCGATCTCCATTTTCGCTCCGCAGCCGACATCCGACAACCATGAGTTACGCTGTTACCGCTTGCCGTGGGTACTTCACGACAACCGCTGTCGGAGACAACAGAGATATGAACAAAAGCTTAGGAGAGTGTAGCCGATCTGCAAACGGGGTTGCGAGGAGCGTGATCCATCGTTAAATTTGGATGTAAGGATTGAATGACGTTTTCGAAAGGGCACTATGCGCTCATCCTTTCGAATCCGTCTGACCGGCGTTCGTCTTCGAGGCGAAGTCGCCGATCAGTCGGGTTATTTGCAACGGGTGATCTCCTGTGGGGGCCTCCCCACTCTCAGCGTGCGACAGGAAGGCTGGCAGGAAGCCCTCCGGCACAAATGGATCGAGAGCCAGAAAACGGGCTACGATCTCGGTGACACCGCTCTCAAAGACTGGTTCCGCAAGCACTGGCTCCCCTTCTGTCGTGTCAAACGGCTGGAGCATGTCGAAGGCCAGCAACGTTGGGAAGAATTCGCCGAAAAGGAATTCGCCCAGGTTTTCGAACTCATCCTCGACGGCGACCTCCTGCTGGATCGCATTCTCGATCGGATGGAAGACGGCTCAGAAAACCTCGAGATCATCAACTGGGCGCTGGACTGGGCGGTCTCCATGCCGCGAGTCCTTGAACTTCTGGAAATGATCGATATCAACCGCGCCCGTCTTGAACCGCTTATGGCAGACTAACCGCTTGAGTGAGTGCTATAATCCGCGTTCCCCTGGAACCGTGATTGTCCCGCTTCGAGCGACCGATGCCCTACGACTCGCTGGGTGATTTTCTCGCCGTGCTGCAAGACACCGGCGATGTCGTGCGCGTCGCCGTCCCCGTCGATGCCGCCGAAGAAATCGCCGCCATCACCAGCCAGGTGGTGAGCGCTCACCAAGATGGCGGCCCGGTTCTTATCTTTGCCAACGTGCGGAACAGCTCGTTCCCGGTTGTGACCAACGTCCTGGGGAACTCTCGCCGCATCTGCAAGGCATTGGGTATTTCTCACGCGAATGAACTCGCGCAGCGCTGGACGGATCGCGGAGCCGCATCGGCGGATGCTCGTACCGGATGGTTGCCGCGGTCTTCACGACAGGCTCCCGCACAACAGGTCATCCGCCTGGGCCGCGATGTCAACCTGTTCGAGCTGCCGATTCCGCGTCACACCGGCGAAGCCAATCCTGTGATCCATGCGGGACTGCTCGTCCTTGGCGATCCGCACACCGGGCAGCGATTTCTCGAACGGGTTCCCGTGCAGGTGCTTGATCGGGCCCGTCTCGCGCTGCACTTTCCGAAGTACGGATCACTCGCTGATCGTTTGCCGAACTCTGATCGGCAATGGCCGGCGGCGATCGTGCTTGGCGGTGATCCTTTGCATGCAGTCGCCGCTGAAACGCGAACCTGGCCGCAAGTGCCGGAAGGCTACGCCTGGGAGGGTTGCCTTCGCGGCAAAGGAATCGAGACCGCGCGGTGCCGGTCGCATGATCTGGAAATCCCTGCACACGCGGAGTGGGTCATCGAAGGCTTTCTGCATCCGGCCGGGCTGGACGCAGAACCGGCGTGGGAAGAGGCGCCTCCGGTCGCCTTATCGGGGGGACGGCTCGGCCGTGGTGGCCGACAGCCGGTGGTCCTTGTGAGTGCGCTCACGCATCGGGCCAACCCATTGCTGCCCGCGACGATCTGGGGCGCATCCCCGCAGGAAGAATACTGGTTGCGGCAGACCGCCGAGCAGATGTTCCTGCCGCAGCTGCAGCAGAGCTTTCCCGAGCTGGTCGACTGGCACGCACCGCCATTCGGTCGCGGCGAAGACGTGCTCTTTGTGAGTCTACGGCCGCAGTACCCCGGCCATCCCCGACAGCTCATGCATGCCTTATGGGGCCATCCCCGCGGGAAGACGGCGAAATTCATCGTCGTGGTCGATGCCGAAGTTAATGTTCACCAGCCGGATGCGGTTTGGTCCGCAGTCGCGGCGAATGTCGACGCCGAACGGGATACAGTGCGGGTGACCGGTCCTGCGGCCGCTGACGATTTCAATGCGCTGAACGGGCTGGTGGGTAAGATCGGAATCGATGCCACAAGAAAAGACAGCAGTGCAGCCATTGCGGCTCCGCCGGCAGAACTGAGACAGCGATTACGAGAACGCTGGACGGAATTGGGATTGCCACCTCGTTGGGGAGAGACATTGTGACGGCGACCGCCGCGGCGGAATCTTCGAACCTGGGCAGCGCGGGCGTCGACAAATCGGGCGAGCGCGTGCGGGAAATGTTCGGCGAGATCTCCGGCCGCTATGACTTCCTGAATCATCTCCTCTCCGGGGGCACCGATGTCTACTGGCGGTGGCGAACGGTCCGTGCCTGTCCGCCGCGCGGTGAGGCGCCGATCCTTGACGTGTGCACCGGCACAGGCGATCTGGCGCTGGCGTACTGGAAAAAAGGCCGCGGACAGATCGAAGTCGTCGGGACCGACTTCACGCCGGAGATGTTGCGGATCGCCGAGAAGAAGCGCGACCAGAGTGCGGCGAAATCAGCGGCGAAGGCCCCGCTGACGTTCATTGAAGCCGATACGCAAACGCTTCCGTTCGAAGACAACCGCTTTCAGATTGTCTCCGTCGCGTTCGGCCTGCGAAATGTGTCGGACACTGAGCGTGGAGTGCGCGAAATGACCCGCGTCTGTCAGCCCGGCGGCCGCGTGTGCATTCTTGAGTTTTCGATGCCGACCAATGCGCTCTTCCGCGGTGTCTACCGCTGGTACTTCCGCAATGTCCTGCCACGGATCGGACAGTTTTTCGCCCGCAATCGGCAGGCCGCCTACAATTATCTGCCGGAATCCGTCTCCGAGTTTCCGTACGGCCAGGCTCTCGCCGACAAACTGACCGCCTGGGGCCTGGAAAACGTGACTCACACCCCGTTCACGTTTGGCATCGCGACGCTGTATATCGGCACAAAGAAGAAGTAATCGGATTCAATGATGCGGGATCTCGTCGTTGCCATCACCGGGGCCAGTGGAGCCATTTACGCGGTACGCCTGCTGGAAGTGCTATTGGCCTGCGGTCGCACCGTGCATGTCACGCTCAGCCCGGCGGCGGCTGAAGTCATGGAGCACGAGCTCGGCCTCAAGATTGATCTGCTGAAGTGCGACGAGACCTCACTCATTCCCAAACCGGAGATGCTCCCGGACACGAGTCCCCTGAAACATCTGCGGGCGCATCCCGCCCCCGTGTCGCATAACAGCTCCGTTTTCAGCGACAGTGAAATCTACGTCGGAAAACTGATTTATCACCATTACCGCGATTACTACGCCGGGATTGCGAGCGGGTCGTTTCTCACCGAGGGGATGGTCATCTGCCCGTGTTCCGGCGGGACCCTTTCCAGCATTGCTACCGGGCAATCGCAGAACCTGATTCACCGCGCGGCCGATGTCCATCTCAAAGAACGCCGCAAGCTGATTGTCGTGCCTCGCGAAACGCCACTCAGCGGCATCACGCTGCACAACATGAAAGTGCTGTCCGATCAGGGGGCGGTGATCCTGCCAGCGTCGCCGGGGTTCTATCACCACCCGCGCGACATTTCGGATCTCGTCGACTTCGTCGTCGCCCGCATCTGCGACCAGCTCGGCGTGCGTCATGATCTGACCAAACGCTGGGGCGCTCCGACCCAGTTGTCGGATTGATTTCTCTCGGGAGGGCGAAGCTCCCGCTGAGCCACTGTGAGGCAACATGCTGTGAATCTATCATGGCTCAGCAGGAGCTTCGCCCTCCCACAGAAGGACATTCACGCGAGAATCGGTTGCACAACCTGTCCATGCACGTCGGTTAACCGAAACTGCCGGCCCTGGAACTTGAACGTCAGGCGTTCGTGATCGATGCCCAAGAGATGCAGCACGGTCGCCTGGAAGTCGTGGACATGCACCTTGTCTTTCACCGCGTTGTAAGCGAAATCATCGCTCTCGCCGTAACTGATGCCGGGCTTCACCCCGCCGCCGGCCATCCAGAGCGTGAACGCATACGGGTGGTGATCGCGACCCCAGTTTTTCGTATCGGCGAAGTTCCCCTGCAGGAACGGCGTGCGGCCGAATTCCCCGCCCCAGATGACCAGCGTGTCTTCAAGCAACCCACGCTGCTGCAGATCTTTCACCAGCGCCGCGGCGGGTTGATCGGTGTCCTTGCATTGAATCGCAAACTGCGTGGTGAGGTTACGGTGGTGATCCCACCCCGCGTGCATTAGTTGCACGAACCGCACGCCGCGCTCAACCAGCCGCCGGGCCATCAGGCAGTTGTAGGCGAACGATCCCTGTCGGTGCACATCGGGCCCATAGGAATCGAGGACGTGCTGTGGTTCCGAGGTGAAATCGGTCAACTCCGGCACGCTCGCCTGCATCTTGTACGCCATTTCGTACTGGGCGATGCGTGTGAGAATCTCCGGGTCGCCAAACTCCTGGTGATGCGTTTCATTCAGGACCGCGAGGTCGTCGAGCAGTTCTCGACGTACGGGACGACTGACGCCATCCGGATTCGACAGATACAGTACGGGCTCACCGCTGCCGCGGAATTTCACCCCTTGGAACTTCGACGGCAGAAAGCCGCTGCCCCAGTAGTAATCGTAGAAGATCTGGCCGCAGGACGCTTCCTTGTCGCGCGAGGTCATCACGCAGAACGCAGGCAGTTCTTCCGCATCGCTGCCGATGCCGTAGCTGAGCCACGAGCCCAGACTCGGACGGCCGGGGAGTTCGCTGCCCGTGAGAAAAAAGCAGATTCCCGGCGAATGGTTGACTGCCGAGCTGTGCATCGACTTGATGAGACAGACGTTGTCGATAATGGACGCGGTGTGCGGCAGGAAGTCACTGACCCATGTGCCCGACTGACCGTGCTGGCTGAACTTCGGAAACGCGGGCAGGCACAACTTCTCCTTGCCCTGCGTCATTGTCGATGTGCGCTGGCCCTGATGAATCGATTCCGGGATCGGCTTGCCGCGGTACGCTTCCATCTGCGGCTTATAGTCGAACGTATCGACATGCGGCGGCGCGCCATTCATGAACAGATAAATCACCCGCTTCGCCTTCGGAGGATGGTGCGGCAGCCCGGCGAGCCCCGTCGCCGCATACCCCTGCTTCGCGAGCAATGACGCGAGCGCCGCGGTTCCTACCCCGGCCGCCGACCGCGAAAAGAATTCTCGCCGAGTGATGTCCCGCTGATGAGCTTCGAACGGATTCATAACGTTATTCCTTCGACAGCATCTCATCGAGGTTGAGCACGATGGCACAAATTGCGGACCAGGCGGCGAGATCGGGCGGAGCGATCACGGGGTCGGCGGGTTTCTCACCGATCTTGAGGAGCGACCGCGCGGACGATGTGTCGCTCGCATAATCCGTCTTGAGCTTCACGAGCCGCACGAGCAATCGGTCTTGCTCGGGTTTCGTCGGCAGCCGACCCAGACAGCGGCGATAGAGATCGTGTAGTCGGCCAGTGTCATCGGGGGCTGAGTGCCAGACGCGCTCGGCTAGGATCCTGGCGGCTTCGACATACGTCGTGTCATTCAGCGTGGCGAGGGCTTGCAGCGGCGTGTTCGTGCGTGCCACATTCACCGTGCAGTATTGCCGGCTGCTCACGTCAAAGAACATCGTTGGGCCGACGATCCGTCGCCAGAATTGATACACACTGCGACGGTACAAAGCCGCGCCCGTATCAGGTTGATAACGGATCTGGCCGAAGGTTGCCTCTTCCCAGATGCCCGTCGGTTGATATCCCTTCACGGGCGGGCCGCCGATGGTTTCGACCAGCAATCCCGCAGCGGCGAGCGCTTGATCCCGCAGCATCCAGCTCGGCCAGCGGTACCGCGGTCCCCGTGCGAGCAACCGGTTTGCCGGGTCGCGCTCGACGAGTTCCGCCGTCACTTTCGACGTCTGCCGATAGGCGGCACTGGTTACGATCATGCGGTGCATGTGTTTCACATCCCAGCCGCTGTCGACGAATTCGCGGGCGAGCCAGTCAAGCAGTTCGGGGTGACTCGGCGGTTCCCCCTGCGATCCGAAATCTTCCACCGTCTTGACGAGACCGGTACCGAAGAACTGCTGCCAGATGCGGTTCACGACGACGCGGGCGGTGAGCGGATGCTGCGGATCGACCAGCCATTGAGCGAGTGCAAGCCGTGTCTTCGGTGCTTCTGACAGAAGCACCGGCAAGGCCTGCGGCGTGCCATGTTCCACTTTGTCGAGCGGCTTGTCATACGCCCCGCGATAGAGGATGTGGGTGTCACGCGGCTGGGCACGTTCCCGCATCACCATCGTGCGCGGCAGACTTCGTTCAAAGCCTTCGCGTGTTGATTTGGCTTTGTTGGCGGCATCCCGCGCCGCGATGACTTTGGGTTCTGTATCTGCGAAATACTTTGACAGAGCTTTCTTCTGGTCGTCGGTCCGCTCGGCATCCGGTTTCGCAATGGTCGCACGGATGTCGTCCGGCAATCCGCGCAGCACTTCATGCCGTTCTGAAGTTGCCGAGATGCGGAACTTGCCGATGGTGTGCTGCGCGTGCGGCGACTGAAACACGAGCCGGACCACCAGCGGGCGCTCCGCGGGAACCGACAGCGTTTCCTTCAGCGCGATGGTCAGCTCATGCGGCTTGCCGAACTCGGGTAACACGGCCCAACCGGTGTCGTTCTTGCCATCCGCGGTCGCCGCCGCGGTGAATCCGCCTTGCGCGAAGTCGACCCGTAGCGGTTCGACATCAATGCGACGACCGTAGACTTCGACGATGACTTCCGAGAGAACGAAGTTGCCATTCTCCGCACGGCCGGGCCCCATGCCGGGCAATAACGGATCGGGCAAGGCTTCAATCTTCAGACCGGTGATCGCCGACGTTGGTGCGGCGTACATCACGGTAAAGGTTTCCTTCGCCGGGTTGTCTCCTTCGGCAGCAATCACGCCCTCCGAGAGGTGCCGCAGCTTGGTGCCGTTCTCGACCGTCATCTCGTTCGGCAACAACGGTTGCCAGGAAATCTCAGCGGGCTTTTCACCACCAGTCGATGCAAGAATCGCTTTTTCCCATTCCGGCTGACCGGCGAGAATCTCTTGCTCGACGGCGTCACGGGCTTTGTTGGCCTCTCGCTCCGATTTCTGCAAAGCGGCAAGCCGCTGCTGCTGGTCTGGCGTGGCGAGACTGATGATCGGATTTGCCAGCCCGCCGGCATCGTTCGCTCCGGACTCTTCGATGGAATTGAAGAACGCCGCGAGCTGGTAATACTCTTTCTGCGAGATCGGGTCGAACTTGTGATCGTGACAGCGGCAGCAGTTGAATGTCAGCCCGAGCCACACGGTTCCTGTGGTTTCGACGCGGTCCTGCACATAATCGATGCGGGATTCCTCGGCGATGCGGCCGCCTTCGCCGTTGATCATGTGATTGCGGTGGAAGCCCGTCGCGATGAGCTGGTCCTGCGTGGGTTGCGGTTGCAGATCCCCGGCGAGTTGTTCCATCGTGAAGCGATCAAACGGCATATTCGCATTGAGCGCCGCGACCGCCCAGTCGCGCCAGTACCACATCGCCCGCGTCGGATCGCCCTGGAATCCGTTGGTGTCGGCATACCGTGCTGCATCGAGCCATTCCCACACCATGCGTTCGCCATACCGCGGGGAAGCCAGCAAGCGGTCGACCGCCCGCTCATACGCATCCGGCGATGAATCCGCCAGAAACGCGTCCACATCCGTGGGCGTGGGAGGCAGTCCGGTCAGATCCAGCGCGACGCGGCGCAGCAGTCGAATGCGATCCGCCTCCGGTGACGGCGTGAGCTTTTCCTGCTTTAACCGTTGCAGAATGAACGCGTCGATCGGTGTGCGGATGACACCGTCCACAGCCGGAACGGCCGGCCGCTCCGGCGGGATGAACGCCCAGTGTTCCGCATACGCCGCCCCGGCGTTGATCCAGGCCTCGAGCTTCGCTTTGTCGGCATCCGAGAGCTTTCGATTCGACTTCGGCGGCGGCATGACCTCGTCAGGATCGACCGACCGGATCCGTTTGATGATCTCACTCGCGGCCGCGTTGCCGGGGAGAATCGCGTGACGGCCATCCACCGCTTTGATCGCCGCGTCGCGGACATCAAGGCGCAAGTCGGCCTGGCGTCCGGCGGCGTCGGGACCGTGACAGTGATAACAGTTCTCGGACAGAATCGGTCGGATATCGCGATCGAAGTTGATTTCATCGGCGGCAAAACAATGCGGCGAATGTGACGCGATCAACCACGTCACCGTGAGGAAGAACCAACCGCTTTGGCATGGTCGCCACATGGGAGCATCCAACATGTGAGACGAAAAATCACCGGGGGGACTCACGTCCCCCCGCTCGCCATTCTTCTACTTGCGGAACATCGCATCTTGCGCGTTGCCGCGCGAGAGCAGGTACGCCAACAGATCGAGAACCTCGGTTTCGTTGAGCGTCTTGAGCAGATCCTTCGGCATCAGCGAAGTCGGGGATGCGTGCATTTCGTCGATGTCCGCCTTCTTCACTTCTACTGTCGCCGTCGAATCTTCGGGATTAGTCACGATCAGCAGCGAATCTTTCGTTTCACTGACAATGCGACCGGTGATGGTCTTGCCATTGTTCGTCAGCACGACCGACGCCTTGTACTGATCAGAGATCACCTTGCTCGGATCGACGATGGCTTCCGTCAGATCCTTCGGGTTGAACCGTCCGGCGAGCTGTGTCAGATCGGGACCGGTCGCCCCACCGTCGCCACCAAAGCGGTGACAGACCACGCAACGCGCGGCGGCGAACATCTTCTGCCCGTTCTTGAAATCGCGGCCGCTTTTCAACCCGTTCTGTGCGGAAGCCAGCACTGACTCCAGCGTCCAGTCACGGCCGGGGCCTTGCGCCTTCGGCAATTCCGGGGCTTTGTACGCTTGTCGTGCCCCGGTGGCTTCGATGGCCAGCCGTTCCGCATCGGTAGCGTTGGCAAACGAATCAACGTCGGCGAACTTCAAATAGCCACGAAAACTCGCGCCGCCGCTCCAGGTGTTCGCCTTCTGCAGGAAGGCGTAGTACGCCTTACGTTGCTCGATGGTCCAACCCTTCTTCAGATTCCGCAGTGCGTAGGCGTAGTGGATCTTCTGCGAATCGGGCTGATTCTTTGACATCGCCGCGAGCGGGCCGCCATAGCCCTTGTTGCGATCCAGCAGCGCACCATATTCGGGTTGCACGCGATTGTCCGGCCCTTCGAGCAGGGCGATCACCTTCTTCGCGATCGTCGGCGATTCGAGATACACCAGCAGATTGCACAACTCGCGATTCACCGGGTCGTTGGACGTCGGGAAGAATCGATCAAACTTGGCAGCGAGCTGCTCGCGATCGGCTTCTGTCGGTGCGCCCGTGCGTGTGAACACGAGTTGGTAGGCTCGCAGAGCTTCGAGTTGCTGTTCGTCGCGAAGCTGAGAGAAGTCGACCTTGCTCAACGTCTTCAGCAACGCGGGCTGCATTTCGGAGCCGGTTGCCTGCCGGGCAAGACCGACAACACCATTGATGGCGACTTGTGCTTCGCCGGTATTAACCACGGCGTCCTGCCACGCGGAGATCGGCTGGTTTTCCAGTCCGATGCGAGCCGCATAACGGATGAACCGGTCTTCGTGGGCCAAGAGCGGGATCAGGAATTTCGCGGCTTCGGCCGGGTTATCAACTCGGCGGTGATACGTTTCGGCCTTCTGCCGCAAGGCCCGCAACTCGGCGCCACCGTCATCATGCGCCGAGACCGGAGCGGTCGATTCGTCACCGGTGTAGGTCACACGAAAAAGTTCCGACTGCGTACCACGACCGCCGACGGTGAAGTAGAGCGCGCCATCCGGACCGACGCAGTTATCCGTCAGCGGCAGCGGCGTGCGCGACACGAATTCTTCCTTCGTCGCTGTGTACGACGCCCCCTTCGGGCTGATGTGAATCGCGTACATCGTCCCGAAGGTCCAGTCACAGATGAACAACGCCTTCTGATACTTCGCGGGAAACTTCAGGCCGTAACCGAAGGTGACACCGACGGGTGAGCCGGGGCCGATGTCGACCGCGGACGGAAGGCTGTCGACGAAGTAGGGCGGCCATTTGCCACTGCCGCTGCGCCAACCGACTTCGCTGCCGCTCGTCGCATGATTCACGCGCGTCGGGCGGTGCCACGGCATGCCGAAGTCGTATTCCATGTCGGCGTCATACACGAAGAGTTCACCATCGGAGTTGTACGCCATGTCGAACTGATTGCGATAACCGATGCTGAGAATTTCCCACGTTTTGCCGTCCGGATCGGTCTTCGCGATCCAGCCGCCGGGCGCCATGATGCCCGCCGCATGCCCGCTCGGGTCCCAATGCCGGTCGAGCAGCAGATCTTCACCCCAGTTGGTGGGCATGCGGCTGCTGTACGCTGAGTTCGTCTTCTCTTCACCGGGAGTGAACGGCGGCAGCGTGTGATTGCCGCAGACGACAATGATTGACTTGCCATCCGGCGTGAGCCGCAGCGAGTGCGGGCCGTGTTCGCCTCCGCCTTTGAACTCTTTCAGCTTGGTGACTTCGTCGTATTGATCGTCGTTGTTCGTATCGCGCAGACGGTAGAGCCCGCTGCCCTGACCCCCGTTGACGGAGACGTACAAGCTGCCGAACGCATACAGCATCCCTTGAGCCGCGGACATTTTCACATCGAGTCGTTCAACCTTGGTTTCGCCATTGGAACCGATCGGCGCGGGCGTGATCCGACAAAGGCCTTTGTCGCCCTGATCCGACACGATGAACCGGCCTTTGTTGTCCGTGGTGATGCAGACCCACGAGCCAAGGACATCCTTGGGTACGGTGAAAAGCTTTTCGACTTTGTACCCCGGCAGCGTGTTGAACAGTCCGCGATCCCCGCCGGCGGATGCCGTGAGGACTTCGCCCCACGGTTGGTCGCCATACTTGCCAACGCTGCGGACCGCGACCCAGTCTTTGGCGTCGCGTGATTCAGCGACCTTCCATGATTTGTTCGTGATGACCGCATCCACCTTGCCATCGGGACGGACCAACGTCAGCACGGCGAGAAAGCCCGCCGGGCCGCCCGCATTTTTCACTTCGGCGAGCAGTTCGTTCTCGCCGTCTTTCAGGAATTTCTGGACATCGAACTCCGACGGGGTATTCCAGCTGTCGTTGTCGCCGACCTTCTTACCGTTGAGGAAGAGGACCGTGCTGTTATCCGCCGCGGCCCGCAACCGGGCCGACTTCGAGCCACCGGTGAAGGTGGTCTTCACAAAGTAAGTCTTGTCGTCGTTCGCGCCCCAGATCCATTCCGCGTTCACGCCGGCAGGGAGCGGCGCCGTCGGTTCGACCGGGGTGCCGCTGTCATGAATCGTGGGTGCGATTTCGGCCGCCTGAGTGAACATTTCCCCCGCTTGAACGTCGGTCGTCGCAACCGTTAGTCCGGTCAGGAACAGAACAAGAAAAGTCCGATGCCACATCCGCGGGGTGCTCCTCAAAGCCGTGGGGCGATCTCACAGGGTGAACAATTCAACGAACCTTGATTTTTGCCGACGCGAGGAGGAAACGCAAACGGTGTCGACTGTGCGGGATTCGATTCCCAGATCTGGATTTGCCGGAGTTCCTGCCGAACCGCATCCTTGTTTCCGGTCTCCGTGCACACTACAGTAGGTCGTTCTTCCGGGCGAGGCCCGGGCGGTCGCGGTGCGCAAATTCTTCCGGCGCATCGCCATTGGACAAGATTTATGAAACACGTTCTGTCGGCGATTGTGATGAACCAACCGGGGGTGCTCGCGGGCATTTCCGGCATGCTGGCGTCCCGCGCTTATAACATCGAGAGCCTCGCGGTCGGCGAAACCGAAGACCCGAAGTTCTCCCGCATGACCTTCGTTGTGGCCAGTGACGACCAGACGCTGATCAAGGTCCGCAAGCAGCTCGAAAAGATCGTCACCATCGTCAAGGTGGTTGACTACATGAACCAGCCGATCGTCGAACGCGATCTGATGCTGGTGAAGGTCAACTCCGAAGGCGGCAAGCGCGCGCAGATCGGCGAACTCGCGGACATCTTCCGTGGCCGCATTGTCGATGTCAGTCACGAGCACGTGATCGTCGAAATCTCCGGGCAGGAAAGCAAACTCTCCGCGTTCATCGACCTGATGCGACCGTTCGGGATCATCGAACTGGTCCGCAC
>Ga0247823_10003787_pt1 | contig 12194 bp, 13 predicted proteins | sample 13C_PalmiticAcid_2_FD_192426 | JGI IMG/M metagenome (GOLD analysis project Ga0247823, IMG submission 192426) | Soil microbial communities from agricultural site in Penn Yan, New York, United States - 13C_PalmiticAcid_Day30 | ecosystem: Environmental > Terrestrial > Soil > Agricultural land...
GCCAGGTCGAAGATCAGGGTGGCGCGCAGGCCGAAGGCCTGATGCATCAGCGCCGCGCCGGCCTCGTCGCAGCGTTCGGACAGGCCGCAGAACCCAAGGCCGCGCGCGCGATCGATGACCAGCGCCCCGGTCAGTTCGCAGGGATGTGGCTGTGCGGAAAGATCGTGCTCCCGGTAGCCGAGGGTGTCGCGGAAGAATCCACGGATATCCCCGCGCGCCGCTTCGCGCTGCCTGATCTCGTGGCGCATGCGGCCGACGATCAATCGGCCGGGCGCGGTCGCGAAGACATTGTTGGGGAACACCGCGTCCGGCGTCGCCGGGTCCCCGGCGAATGCGATCACCGGCAGTTCGCTGGACAGGGCGCGCTGCAGCGCCCGGTGTTCGGCCAGCGCCGCGCCGGCATCGAAATCCGGAGCGTCGGCCATGTAGCGGTTGTCGGACGCCGATTGTTCCGCGCGGACGAAGCCCTCCGGAGTGACCAGGAACGCGGCCCGGGCGGTGGCCGGCCCGAAGTCCGGCGCGGTGTCGCGCGCGGCGCGCAGGAAAGCCTGACAGTCCCGGGTCGGCTGCGTGCCGGACATGTCAGGCGGCCGGCTGCAGGCGCGATTCGGTCGCCGCCAGGGCGCGCTCCACCAGCGACCAGTCCGCGCCCGGCCGATGGGCGCCTTCGCTGAGGATCTGGCGGAACATGCGTCCGCCGGGCTGACCATGGAACAGGCCCAGGACGTGGCGGGTGATGTGCTTGAGCGCCACGCCCGCCGTCAGCCGCGCTTCCACATAGGGGCGCAATGCGCGCAGCAGTTCGGCGCGGCCGCGCAGCGGCGCGCCCCACAACGAGGCTTCCAGCGCATGCAGCAGATAGGGATCGTGATAGGCGGCGCGGCCCAGCATCACGCCATCGCTATGGCGAAGATGGACCTGCACGTCGGTTTCGGTGGCGATGCCGCCGTTGACCGCGATGGTCAGTTCGGGGCGTTCCTGCTTGAGCTGGTAGGCCCATTCGTAGCGCAGCGGCGGAATCTCGCGATTTTCCTTCGGCGACAGTCCCTGCAGCCACGCCTTGCGCGCGTGCACGAAGAACGTCGTGCAGCCCGCATCCGCCACGGTGTCGATGAAGGCGCGGAAACGCTCGTAGTCTTCCAGTTCGTCCACGCCCAGCCGGCACTTCACCGTCACCGGGATGGCGACCGCGGCGATCATCGCCGCCATGCTGTCGGCCACCAGCGCCGGCTCCTTCATCAGGCAGGCGCCGAAGCGGCCGGCCTGCACGCGATCCGAAGGACAGCCGACGTTGAGGTTGATCTCGTCGTAGCCCCATTCCTCGCCGATGCGCGCGGCCTGCGCCAGCAGGTCGGGCTCGCTGCCCCCCAGTTGCAGTGCGACCGGATGTTCCCCCTCATCGAAACCGAGCAGGCGATCGCGATCCCCATGGATGACGGCCTGCGCGTGCACCATCTCGGTGTACAGGCGCGCATGCGGCGACAGCAACCGGTGGAACACGCGGCAATGAGAATCCGTCCAGTCCATCATCGGGGCCACGGACAGGGTCACGCCCTCTGAAATGTAAGGGCTGCGGGGCTTTCCGCCCGTCTTTGCTGCGTTCTCGGCTTGTTGCATTCCGGTGTATTTCTGGGGGTTTTTGGGTGTTTCCGTAAGTTCGGTGCTACAGTCGGTGCTACAAACCCGGCCATGTAGCACCGATGGGAACCATCACCGCCCGACGTCGCGCCGACGGCTCGACAGGATACACCGCGCAGATCCGCCTCAAGCAGGACGGCAAGGTCGTCCACAGTGAGTCGGAGACCTTCAGCAGCAACGCCCTGGCCAAGGAATGGCTGAAGCGCCGGGAAGCGGCGCTGGAAGCCCAGCGCGCCCGCGGCACCCCTATCGGGAAGCGAATGAAGCTGGGTGACCTGGTGGCCTGGTACGAGACGCGGGAGCGGCCGGCTGAGCCGTGGGGCCGGACCAAGAAAGCGGACCTGCAGAGGCTGCGCGTAGGCGTGCTGAAGGAACGTTTCATCGACTCCCTGACCCGCAAAGACTTCGTCGACTACGTCGACGCCAGGCGCAAGGATGGAGCTGGTCCTGCCACAGCCGGCAACGACATCATCTGGCTCCGCGGGGTATTCAAGGCGGCCGCCGCTGCCCTGCACATCGCCGTTCCCCTGCAGGAGCTTGAGCTGGCATCCGAGTTCCTGCGGGGAGATGGCGCCATCGCCAAGTCACGCGATCGAGAGAGGCGCATGACCAAGGCGGAAGAGAAGAAGTTGCTGGATTACTTCGACGGGCGACGAGGCGACATCCCGATGGTCGACATCATGCAGTTCGCCGTTTTGACCGCTCGCCGACAAGAAGAGATCACCCGGCTGCTGTGGTCTGACCTGGACAAGGAAAGTGCCACCGCCCTGCTTCGAGACGTCAAGCATCCCAGGAAGAAGATCGGCAACCACATGCGGTTCCGCATTCTCGCCGAGGCGTGGACCATCATCGAGCGACAGCCGGTACGGGAAATCGTCCATGTCGACGGCACTCGGACCAAGGACCCGCGCGTATTCCCTTACAACGCGAAGTCCATCAGCGCTGCCTTTACACGCGCCACGCGCGTGCTAGGCATCGAAGACCTGCACTTCCATGACTTGCGTCACGAGGCCACATCCAGATTGTTCGAGCGAGGCTACCAAATTCAGGAGGTCGCCCAGTTCACGCTGCATCGATCATGGGCGACCCTAAAGCGCTACACACATCTGCGGCCTGAGCAAATTCAGGAACGCACCCTGACTCCCTCTGGGGCTAGTTCATAACCTTTGCGAATTCGGCCATCATTGCATCGCTCAGGTAGTTCTCCACGTATAGCTGAGGAACTCCATAGCGACGCGCGATATCGGCGTAGTCAACATTCCCGCCCGAAGCAGCCAGGATCTTCAGACGTTCGGAATAGGGCAACAGGAATTCCATCGCGGCAATTTCGGCCAGAAGCTCCCAAGCAACAGGCGATTCGGGACTGTTGTCGTCAATTGAGAATGCTGCGGCGGCCAGTTGAACATGCGCATAGATGTCCATGCTTCGGCATTGCTCGTCGTCAAGGATGACGTGGAACAGTTCCTTGCACTTGACAAATCTGCGTTCTCGGTCGCCAAGCTCAGAGAGCAAATAGATCTCGTAGCTACCGTCGTGCATTGCGGCAAACATGCCGCGAATAACCATCTCGTCAGCAGCAAGCTTGAGATCGTAGATCCGGACTGATTTCCGAAGGTATTCCCCGCACAACCATGCCAAGTCATCTACTGAACGTTGGCAGTGATCCTTGGCTCTGGAGTACGTTTCGTACTGTTCCGTGAGTTCCTTTGCCTTGTCCAGGCAGTAGCGCACATCCGTATCCGACAGTCGCATTCGCTCTCCCTCTCCCACAAAAAAGGACACCAGTACGGTGTCCTTTTAGGTCCATTAAAGATCTGAAATCTAACTCTCTTATGCGCGCACAGAATCGCCCAACTGCTTGGCGTCGTCAAAGCGCTTGCTGACCACGGCGTCCAGCACGTCGACCACGTCCGAAACGACGCCCGTCAAGGGCTTCTTCGTGTGATCAAAGAAAAACTTCACATCCACGACGCCGCGATCCTTAAGCGCGGCTTCAAGAGCCTGCAGCTTATTTTTTGCGTTCATGTCGTTCTCCATTTCGATTCCCCAGTTAGCCTAATTCTTGGATGCTTATTTGACGGTGAAGTTGCGCGAAGAAAGGCCACGTCTGCGGCCTTGTTCATCTCTTATATCGGTTACGTTCTTTCGCACTTAAGCCGGCCGCACTTCGCGGAAAGTTCCGACTTATTCCGAACCGTTCCGGTTTGTTCCGAGCGAACAATACACGAAATGTTTTCGAAAAATGTAAAGTCCTTTCACAAAAAAAGAGTACGGATTCAGTGACTTACGGCATACGGCTGCTAAAAAAGTGACAAATTTTGTCAGCCAAACCTGGCCTAGGTTAAGTTGAGCTATACAAATCAATGACTTGTCGCAGGTCATGCGACAGGGGGTCTGTCAATCCCTACGGTTCGCCGTTCGTCGGAAAGATGAACGGGGCTATGGGATGGCGCCGGCTCCAGCCGGCGCCATCCCAGCAAGGCAGAAGCAGTTTAGCAGGCGACGTCAAGCCGTCAGGATTTGCTCGAAGCCTGACGCCCGTATGGGTGCCCCAAGTCCCTGGCTCACGGGGAAGCGCGGTTGAGCGGCCAATGGCCCGCGCTGGGCAAGGTCAATATCGGGCTGCCGGGCGGCGCCAGCAAGTCAGCCATCGCCGCCCCGTTCAGTAAGAGTTTCCCTACCGGCGCCGACGCGCCTTGCGCTTCGGGACATGGAAACTGGCTTCGTCGAACCGCACCGGCGGGGGGCCTGTTCGCTCGCCCATGACGCAGGCCAGGGTGTGGGGCTTAGGGTGTTGGTCGACCTCGTCGCGCACGCGCGGGAAGTTGGCCGCGAGCCAGCGCTCAGCCATCCGCTTTCCGAAAGCCAGCGATGGCGTCCTCCCGCTCGGATTGCTCCGTTCGATGGGCCATTGCCGGTTGATGTAGACGACCCAGTCGCCAACGGGCTCGACCGGCGTCACCTGGGCGACGACGACATGCTCCACGAACAACCAGTGGTGGCCGTAGAACGGGTCGTGCCGCCATTCCGTGCCGGCGGGCAGGCTCAGGATCGGCGGCGTGTGCTCCATCGTCATGGCCCGGAAAGGTACGCCTGGGGCGACGGCGGCCGCTAGGTGAAAGCCTTAACTGGCCGTCGCAATGTCTGAGAACGGCCGGCGTATAGTCCGCCCCATGAGCTTCCAGACCTCCCCTACCTGGCATTCGTTCCTGAGCCAGATACCCGCCATCAAGCAAGCCGGCCTCAGCGGTGACGCCCTTTGGGACCGGATTGAGGCGGCTTGGGCACCCATCTTCGAGGGCGTCTGCGAGACCGACGGCGCCAACCTGTACGAGGACGCCATGCATCGACTGGTGGCCGAAGGCGTCATTCCCGCCGCAATGGCATCGGAGCACTGACCATGTGCTACAGCGCGATGATTCAGGCCGACTACGACAAGTACGTCCGCAAGTACGGCGCAACGATGAGCCTGGAGGATTTTGCCCAGAACGTGTGGAATGCGCCGAACCGGAAAGCCAAGAAGCGCGTGCGGGCGATGGAGGATTGGCTGGCGGCGACGAAGGTCTGGCCCCAGATTGTGGCCGAGCGCGCGGCGAAGGAGACGGCAGCCCAGCAGGAGCTGTTCAAGCAGACCAAGCGCAAGGCTGACGCTGAGCGCGCCCTTCAGGCCAAGGTGACAAAGAAGTCTCAGGAAGACCTGCGCATCTCGACCGACAAGATAGCCAAGCTGAAGGTGGACCTGGACGACCTGCAGCGGACCGACTCAAGGCCACGGGACGCTCGGTTCTTCCCGGGCATGTACGCCCCCGTCATCGTCATGGAGAACGGGAAGCGCGTCATCAAGCCGATGCGCTACCAGTGTCGGCTGCCCGGCTGGAATGAGGCCGTCGAGCGGAAGTACCCCGGCACCTACAACGCCCGACGGGACTCCCTGGGCAAGGCGTGGTCCGAACTGTTTGGCGCGCGCCATGGCATTGTCGTGGTCACCGCGTTTTATGAGAACGTGGAGCGGCACGCCATGGAGCACCGGGAACTGAAGCCTGGGGAGGAGTCCGAGAACGTGGTGCTGGAATTCAAGCCACGGCCCGAGCACGACATGTTCATCGCCTGCCTGTGGAACGAGTCCCCCGATGGCGATGGCACCCTACTGTCCTTCGCCGCCATCACCGATGAGCCAGCCCCCGAAGTGGCCGCTGCTGGCCATGACCGGACCATCATCGAAATCACCGCCGAGAACTGGGACGACTGGCTGACACCGGGATTGCCCCTGACCCGCTACCAGGAAATCCTCAGCGAACGACCCAAGGTCTACTACGAGCATCAGGTGGCGAAAGCTGCTTAGCTCGTCGGCAGCGGGAACGGCGGTGGCGTGAAGCTACTGACGCCATATCCGCCGGTGCCTCCGTACGTTGCGCGGACGCCGCGAACCATCGCCGCCAGGCCATTGCTTCCGTCCGATTGCGCGCCGACGCTGGTCGGCTGGCTGGTGTCGTTGATGGCGCCGCCCGAACTCAGGATTCCCAGTACCGATCCGGCCACCGAGACATAGAAGGTGCTGCCGATGCGATACAGGGCGACATGGGTATCTGTGCCGGTTGCGATGGGCAGGGCCGGAGCCTCCGGAAAATAGTTGGTTCCGGCGATGCGCACGAACAGCACGAGCCGCCGTGCCGTGTTGATGCCGAAATAGAAGGACAGTCCTGAGCCCTGCCACTTGGCGATGATGGGGACGTAGCCGCCTGGAGATGCGGGCAGATTGACGAAGGCCTCTACGCAGAATTCCCCTGAACCAAAATCGAAATCCGCGCTCTCCGGTGTACTGATGTAATCGTCGATGCCGTCCAGATTCAACCACCCACCACTGACTGCGGCACCCCCATGGGCGGTCCAGATCTTGCCCTTTGCATCGGTGAGGTCGGTGTTCAAATTTGCTACAGCGACTCGGCTGGCGAAATACGGGTCTGTCGCGCCGGACCCGCCGCCTGCCATGAGGGCGCCCAGGATGCTTAGGAGGCTCATGCTGCCACGCCCTTCATGCTGAAGGACCAGCGGGTGCCCGCATCCGTCGACGTGGCCACCAGCAACGTCCGGGCGTTGGCTGCGGACTGTACGGCGCTGTCGCTGCCGGTGATGGCCTTGAAGCTGGATGGTAGAGCCACCGTGCGCCCGCCGGTGGCATCCTGCTGCAGTTCCAGGTGCAGCGCGGCCGCGTACCCCAGGCTGGGCAGGTTCGTGATGACGATGCTGGTGACGTTGGCCGTCAACGCCAGGGTGAAGTAGTCGCCCAGCGAATAGTCGATAGTGACCACGCCTGACACGATGGACAGAGTCGACACCGCGCTGCGATCCACTCCGGGCGCTGGGGCCGGCTGCTGGAAGCTGACTTCCAGTTCATCGCCATTGGCAAATGTGCCCGCGCTGGCCAGCAGCGTGACGCTGACCTTTGCATAGCCCGATGCGTCGGTGACGCTGGTGACCTGCCACTTTTGCCAGTCGCCGGCCTTCAGCGGCCCGGCGCCCTGGATGTACACGAGACTGCCGGCGGGCAAGTTCGGCCATACAGGCGTCAGGTCTCCGGCGTCCTGGTCGGCGTCGTCCACGTAGAGGGTCGATGCCGAGCCGGGCGTGGCGTGGTTCCAGCGCAACTTGCCAGCGCCGGGATCCGCATCGCTGGTGGAGCTCAGGTCGGCCAGCATCGGTGCGCGCAGGGCCAACACGGTGCCGCCCCACTGCCGGCTGGTGGCGAACAACGGCAGACCGATGTTGCCGGCGCTCTGGAGCGCGGGAAAGCGCTCCAGGCCAGTCAGCGCCGCGGGAATGGGGAGTTCGGAAATCTTGGCCATAGGGGGTCAATCCAGGGTGATTGATTCGTCGGATTCGGTGGTGATCAGGCCGCCGGCTTCCAGCTCCAGCACTTCGGCTTCGACGACCGTGTAATCGAACTCGCGCACCTGCTTCTGCCAGCTGACCAGGCCATCGCGCACGGCTTCCAGTTCGATCCGCATGCGTCCATCGCTGGCGGGGCTGTAGGTCTGGCTGGTGCCGCTCAGTGCCGAGTCGGTGTGCTCCAGCACGCTGTTGCGATACCAGCGAACCGTGTAGGTGGTGCCGGGCTCAGGTCCAACCGCGGCCGCTTCGTTGTCGACCAACTGGTCAGCCTGCAGAAGCCGGTCGCGGTGCACCCAGGCCAGGGTCAGTTCCCCGAACAGGTACGACGGGAACGGGTCGGCATTGACGCGGACGCGTGCCGGCGGGTACGGCCGCGCATGGCGGCCGACAATAGTCACCTGCAGCGGCGGTGCGGCGAAAGGCGGGAGCACCTGGGTGGCGCTGATCGGCAGGATCTTTGCCTCGACGGTTTCGCCGTCCGCGTATTCCTGCCCGTCCGTGGCCAGCCACTGGTCGTAGAAACAGATGACGGTGTTCTCCGCGTGCGCGGCGGGGACGGTATCCGCGCAACCCCGCCCCAGGGAGATGGTCTTGGCCTCGGGATCCAGCGCATCGACCCGACAAATCTCCTCACCCCACAACACCGCGGTACCCACTTCAATGCGGTCCAGGTCCGAGCCGCTCTTGACGATGAAATCCGTCTGCGGGGGCGTGGCCGCGCCTTCGACCTGCACCGCCGGTGCCCAGTGCCCAACGCCGCCTTCCTGCAGCGGCGTGGCGATGGGCGCCATGTACAGCCAGTACTCCGTGCCTACGGTCGGCCGCACGGCGACCGCGCCGGCATAGCCAACATCCGGCGGCAAGGCATCCAGATCCGAACGAGCCAGCGCCTGCACCAGTTCCAGGTACGGCAGCTCGATCAGGCGTTGGTATTTCGGCACCGTCGGGGCGTCGTCCCCAGCCGGCGGCGGCGGTTCGGTGCCGACGTAGGTGGTGTCGGGCATGCTGAACACATCCTCGATCGCGATCAACTTGATCGCGCCCGATCGCAACGTGCCGGCGTCGATGTCCGCCACCAGGCACACCATGTCGGCAATGCCACGGCGCGGGGCCTGCAATCGGAAGTAGGTGCCGGTGCTCCAACTGTACGGAGTGCGATCGGTCGTCAGCGTCAGGCGGTTGCCGGGCGACTTGGCGCGCAAGTCACGCGCGGCGACGCGATTGGCCAGCCCTTCGGCGGGAATCTCGGGGTAGGTCAACGTTTCAGGCACCACGGCGCCGATGGCCTGGATGGCGCCCAGTGACTGCAGCGGCGCGGTGGCGCGCTTTTCCTTGCGCTCGGGATCGAACCACTCCACCGTCACCTGGTTGACCGCATCATCCAGAGTGGATGGGTCCTGCTCAAAGTCCAGGATGTTGTCGTCGGTCAGGATGGGGAGCGCGGAAGGGTCGCCCGCCCCGCGGATCAGGTTGAGATTCCAGCGGCCGTCCACGCGACTTCGGGTGCACGAGGCGCTGATGATGTTGCAGATGCGCTGGCGGAACTCGTCCAGGTCTTCCGACCCGGGGTCGTACTCCACGCACAGGCCGAAACCTTCGGCATAGAGCCGATCCGCCGCCGCACGGAAGCTGTCCTCGTTGATGAGGCCTGTCGGTTCGCCCTGCATGTTCTGGGCGACCAGGCAGTCCACCAGAATATGCGCAGGGTTCATGCCGTACATCAGGCCAGGCGCCAGCGTGTACCAGTTGATCTGGCACTGAAAGGACGTGGTCGCGCCTACGTTGTAAATCCAGATTTCGCGCGTGTAGGCCACATCAGTCGGCACGCCGAAGTTGAAGATGTGGTCGGCGTGATCGCTGTCGGTGATCGGACCAATGAGATCGGCCAGGCCCTGAGCGGTCAACTGAGCATCCAGCGCCTCTTGCAGGGCCGCCGGTCCAATCCACCCAGTGTCCCAGGCAAGATCGCTGTCCGTGATTTGTAGGCGGGTGCGCATGACATCACCGGCTATCGTCGGATTGTCGTCAGTCTCCATCCGGCAAAGGACCTTGGCCGGCAAGGATTTCGTGACGCCCCCTGCCACGTAGTGCACAAAGGATCCGGCCCCCGCGCCCGTCACGCTGTCGGTCGCCACCGGAGTCGGTAGCTGGCCGCCCATCACGATCGCGGCCTTCTCTGCATACCAGCACTGGTCATCCCAGCCGTTGAAGATGCGCCGGTACTTGAACGCGACCGGCTTGGGATATGGGTTCATGGCGCCGAAGCGACCGCCTTTGAACACGACGCTGGCGCGCCCGCGATAGGCGGTCTGGTCCGGTCCCAGGTGTTTGGCCAGATAGTCGTTGGGCTCCTGATCAGCGTCGCCGAACATGACGTCGACGTAGCCGGCAATGCCTCCTTCCTTTTTCTCCCCGCCCCACAGGTTCATGGCGTCAACGTAGACTTCGCCACTGGCTTCCATTTGGCCTTGCCAGGCAGTGCGGTCGCCGCCACGCAGTTCCAGGAACGCATCGATGGGGCCCTGGCTCAGACCCATGTGCCAGACCGGCCGGTACCAATAGCCCAGCGTCTGCGCCTTGTTCTTACTGCCCACGTTCCACCTCCTTGCGCGCGTGCTCCACCAACGCCAGGGCCAGCGCGTCGCCGGTCGCCTCGAACGTGGATGCCGGCAGTCCGTGGCGCACGAAGGCCCCGAAGTCCAGCCCATGCCGGGCGAACCATGCGCGTCCGCCATGCACGCAGTGGCCGGTGGTGCCGCTGCGTACCGGGACGGTCCGGTAGTGGTGCCACGTGACGATGAGTTCAGTCGCCGCCACTCGTGCCTCCTCCCAGCGGATCGTCCACGTCGGCCAGGCCGGAGACGTTCCACTTGTCATCCAGCCAGGACTCAATCGGATTGGTCGTGCCGGGCAACAGGCCGGGCTTCCACTTCTTGCCGCCCTTGGATTTGATTTCCTCCACGCCCAGGTTCTTCCATCCCAACACGATGGAGTCATCGGCCCAGACGGTGCCGTAGATGCGTTTGATGGGCCGGCCGTCCTCGGTAGTGGGCGTGCCTCCTTCCTGCGGCTGCGGCTTCTCGATCTTCGGTCGCATCGAGTAGGCGATCAGCGCACTGATGACCATCACCGCGATTTGCCAGACGATTTGTACCCAAGCCTTCTGTACCTGCACACCGTCCACGACCAGGGGCGGGGCGGCGGCGTCCATAGCGACGCGAAAGCCAGCCGCGAAGGCGATGGCCACGCACAGCCACAGTGCCGCCACGCGCAGTTGGGCGTGGTATTTGTCCAGCACCCAGTAGCGCAGTTGCCAGCGCGCCCAGCGTGCCTTTCGGATCAGTCGGCTCACCATACGGGCTGTCCGCTCCATGGGTTCTGTACCGGCGCGTACTTGTTGCCGCCGTAGTTGTCGGTATTCTCGTGGTCCTCGCAGGCTTCCCAGTTGTGCGCGCAGCCCAGGTAGGCCGTTCCCGTCATGCCGGAGGTCAGGCCCGGGCCGCCATAGTTCACGACGATTGAGGTGCCCAAGTGCGCCATGATCGTGCGCGACTCCAAGCCACCATCCGGACGCGTCCACTCGAAGATGCCGCCAGCCAGTCGCCCGCCGGATACCGTCCCGAACGCCACGGCGTTCAACGTCAGGCCCACGACGTTGATGCCGGTGACGGCTACCGCACGGGAGGCCTTGTCCAGGTTGCACTGCCCCACGCCCTGCGAATACAGCGTCAGGGTGCAGTTGCGCTGCCAGCGCAGTTGCTTGCCCGTGCGGCGGCCGGAAGACCGCGAGGGCTCGCACGTGAGCTCCAGGCTCGTGTCGCGCAACTTGGGAGCCAGCACGCGGCCGGTCCATTCCATGTTGACCTCATCGTCGCCGCGATGAAGTGCCATGCAGTCGACGAACACGCGCTCGCTGGGCGGGAACGGGCGCCAGAGGTTGCCCAGGGTCTGCGTGACCGGCAGGTTCGATGCGTTGGGATCCAGGCTGTACGGAAACCGGATGGTGACGTTGTTCTTCGCGTACTCCACCGACTCGCGGATAGAGGTGCGCGAAATGGCGGCCGGCAGATAGTCGCCGTCATCCAGCGTGATGACTTCATCGCCGCTGGTGAATCGCCACACCGACGTGCCGCGGCTGAAGCGGAACAGGTGCACCGGCTGGCCGAACCAGCGGCTGAGCTCCAGCAGGCTAAAGGTCATGAATCACCGCCTTGAAGCTCAGGTCGCACAGGACCACGTCCCGGTCCCAGTAGCGCATCAGGTTGACGTCGGTGTCCTGCTGGCACAGGGCCATGAACGAGATGAGCGCGATGTCACTCGCGGAGATGGCCTCCACGAACGGCGCGTCCAGCGTCAGGCGGTCCACGCCCAGGGCAGGCGTGGACACGGCACTGACGCGGCGGTAGTGCACGGTGCCGTCGTGCAACTCGATGCGCAGGTCACGGCGGTTCGAGGCCAGGGCCTCCAGCGACAACACCGGGCCTTCCACGTCCAGCGTGGCGCCACCGGCGGCGATGCCGGCCACGGGGCGCAGGTCCGCCGCCCACGTGGGCACCCAGGCCACGCTCCAGCGCCCGGCCAGCGCCGCCAGCAGGCCGCGCAGGGCGGCGATGGCGGTAGGTCCGTTCGCACACAGCGGAAGCGTCTGCTGCGGCATGGCGCGGCGC
>Ga0247823_10003789_pt1 | contig 12193 bp, 10 predicted proteins | sample 13C_PalmiticAcid_2_FD_192426 | JGI IMG/M metagenome (GOLD analysis project Ga0247823, IMG submission 192426) | Soil microbial communities from agricultural site in Penn Yan, New York, United States - 13C_PalmiticAcid_Day30 | ecosystem: Environmental > Terrestrial > Soil > Agricultural land...
GACGGCACCACCGCCGGCCGGCAGCGCGGCGAGCACGCGACGCGTCGTCATGTCGATCACCGAGACCGCGTTGTCGTCGGGCGTGGTGACGAACACCTTGCCCGCCTTCGGCACCGCGACGACGCCAGCCGGCGATTTGCCGACCGGCAGCGTGGCGCTGACACGGTTCGTGCCCAGGTCGACGACGGAGACGCTGTGCCCGCCCTGGTTGGTGATCCACGCGGTGGGGGCAGCGGCCGCCGGCGGGGCGGCGAGGAAGGCCATGGCGGCGACGATCGGCAGGGGCAGGCGCGTCATGGGCGCATCTTGCCCGAGTGCACTCGCCGCCTTAGCGCAGCCCCAGCTTGAACCCGATCATCGCCCGCAGCTTGTTCGGCGCCACTGGCTTGATCAGCAGGTGGAAGTCGTGCCGCTCCGCCTCTTCCTCGTGACCGGTCATCGTGCTGCCGGTGACCAGGATGGCCGGCAGAGCCGCGCCGAACGTGTCGCGCAATGCCTTCAGCGCTTCGACGCCGGTGCGGCCCTCGGGCAAGCGGTAGTCGACGATCGCCAGGTCGGGCGCTGGCGGCGTGCCCTGCGCCCAGGACTGCACGGCCTCCAGGGTGTCGAAGGCGTCGACCGTGGCCCCCCAGCCGCGCAGCAGCACGATCAGGCCTTCGCGCACGGCCGCCTCGTCCTCGACGATGACGATGCGGCGCCGCTCCAGCGTCAGCCCCAGCGTCGAGCGCAGGCCGCTGACTGGCGGCAGCGCCGCGGGCGCGAGCCGGCCGATCGGCAGCGTCAGCGTGAACACGCTGCCGCGACCCGGCGCCGAGGCGAGCGCCAGCGGGGCGTTCATCAGCCGCGCGAGCCGCTGCACGATGGACAGGCCCAGGCCCAGGCCCTTGGCCTGGTTGGCGGCCAGCGGGCGCCTGCCGTTGACCTGGTAGAACTCGTCGAACACGCGCGACTGCTCGGAGGGCGCGATGCCGACGCCGGTGTCCCGTACCTGGACGAGGACATGCTCGCCGCGCCGCCGCGCGCTGACGAGCACGCCGCCGTCCTCGGTGTAGCGGATCGCGTTGCTGAGCAGGTTGCGCACGATGCGATCCACCAGCACCGGGTCGGCATGCGCGGCGTGATGGGCGCCGCGAAAGCGCAGCGCCAGCCCCTTCTCGAAGGCGGTCGGCTCGTACTGCAGCTTCAGGCGCTGGAACAGGTCGCGCAGCGCGAAGTGCTGCGGCTGCACGTCGACGCCGCCGGTGTCGATGCGGGTGATGTCGAGCAGCTCGCCGAACAGGCCCTCGAGCGCGTCGACCGAGCTGTTGATGCTGTTGACGAGGTGGGTGACCTCCTCGTCACCGCGGCTCTTGGCGCGCAGCGCCTCGGCGAACAAGCCCATCGCGTGCAGCGGCTGGCGCAGGTCGTGACTGGCTGCCGCGAAGAACTGCGTCTTGGCACGGTTGGCGGTCTCGGCGACGCGCCGCGCGGCGTCGGCGGCCGCCTTCTCCTGCTGCAACTGCACCGCGAGCTGCTCGGTGCGCACCTTCAGGTGGATCACGCCGTCGAAGGTGTTGCGGTAGGCGCGACCGAGCATCGCGGTCATCAACCAGGTCAGGAAGATCACGCCGGCGAGCACCAGGTTGTCGTCGCCGCCGGCGGTCGCGATGCGCGCGATCGTCGGCACGAAGGACAGGCTGATGAAGGCCAGGAACACGCGGTACTGCGTGGCCAGCAGCGGGATCGCGCCGACGCAGTAGCTGTAGGCGATGATCAGCAGCGCGGTCTGCTGGTGCATGCGGCCATGGGTGAAGAGCAGCCACACCGCCGCGCCCCAGGCCGCGCCGGAGGCCAGCGCACCCAGCGTCCACCAGTGCAGCCAGCGCTCGGCGTCGCGGCGCGTGTGCTCGCTGCGGGTGTAGCGGCGCAGCGTGGCGAGCCGCAGCGCCCAGATGGCGACGAACAGCGTGCCCCAGGTCACGAGCTCGGCGCCCGGCGCGGTGCCGGCGAACAGGCCGACCACCACCATCGCGCCGAGCAGATGCCCCGCCAGCGCGACGCCGGTCTGCTGGTACAGCGAGTGGACGGTGTCGGGCAGCAGGTCTTCGGCCGTCAGCTCGGGCGGCGGCTCCTGCAGCAGCGTCGCACCGGGCTCCAGGGCATGCAGCGGGGCGTTCACGGGCGCCGCGCGGTTCAGCGCCCGCTGCGGCGCCAGCGACCGACGGCCGACCCCTGCTGCTGCGTCATCTGGCTGACCGCCAGCACCGCCTGGGTGCGCGAGTTCACGCCCAGCGTGCGCAGCACCGCGGCCACATGGTCCTTGACGGTCTCGACCGACAGGTTGAGGTCGCGCGCGATCAGCTTGTTGGGCTTGCCCTGCAGCAGCAGCGCGAGCACGTCGGTCTGGCGCGGTGTCAGGCCGAGCGAGGCGAGCGAGGGCGTGCTCTGGTAGTCGCTGCGGCCGGCTTCGTGGCCGACCACGCGCAGGTAGCCCGGCGTCGTGTCGGCCTCGGCCGACGCCGGTGCCGGCCCGCTCGTGTCGATGCCCAAGGACATCGGCGGCACATAGATGCCGCCCGACATGACGAGCCGCAGCGCCTCGAACAGCGTCTCGTTGCTGGCGCGCTTGGGCACGAAGCCCATCGCGCCCATGTCGATCGAGCGGATCACGTCGCTCGTGCGGTCGCTCGCCGAGACCACGACGACCGGCAGCGACGGGTAGGCGGCGCGCAGCTCGCCGAGCAGGTCGAAGCCGTTGGCGTCGGCCAGCTGCAGGTCGAGCAGCACGAGGTCGAATGCGGGGTCCTGCTGGAGCATCGTCCGCGTCTCGGCGGCGCTGCCGACGCCGACGACCTCGAGGTCGTCGCCCAGTCCCCGGATCACCGACGTCAGGGCCGACAGGATCAGCGGGTGATCGTCGATCAGCAGGACTTTCATGGCGAGGCTCCCGATGGCGCACCGAGCGCGCGGGCGCCCCGGTTCATGGTAGCGGAGCCCCGGCGCGCGGCCGGCACCCCCATTCGGGTGAAGGGGGCCGCGGCCCTCACGCCGCGTCGGCCCAGCGCAGCAGCGGGTGCCACTGCTCCAGGTCCTTCTCGACGCGGCTCGGCGCCACGTCCCACAGCGTCAGGCCGCGCGCGGCGAGGTGGATGTAGTTCTGCGTGTCGCGCAGGTGGCCGAGCAGTGGCACGCCGAGCGTGCCGAGGAAGGTGTCGAGCTGGCCGGCCGAGATGCTGCCATCGCGAACGCGGTTGCCGACCACCGCGACCTGCACCTTGTCGTGCTTGCGGCGCGCCAGCAGTTCGGTGACGAAGGCGCGGGTCGCGTAGATGTCGAAGATGCTCGGCTGCAGCGGCACCAGCACCTTGTCGGCGATCTTCATCACCTCGTCGAGCTTCTTGCCGTGCAGGCCGGCCGGGGTGTCGAGCACCACATGGGTCGTGCCCTTGGGCGGCTTGGCGAGGTGGTCGGGCTGGACCTCCCAGCCGGCGATCAGCGGCAGCCCCGCCGGGCGCAGCCCGAGCCAGGTGCGCGCCGACTGCTGGCGGTCGGCATCGCCGAGCATCACCGCGTGGCCCTGCCGGGCCAGCCAGCCGGCCAGGTTGGTCGACAGCGTGGACTTGCCCACGCCACCCTTCGGGTTGGCCACCACGATCACCGGCATCGTTCGCTCCTGTGAGGAGAGGGAGTCGCTGGGAGAATGCGGCGCATGTTAGCGGCTGGGCCCCGGGGCCCGGCAACCCAGGAGTCCTGCCATGGCCCCCGTGCTGGTGCTCGCCGCCCACCCCGACCTGCGGCTGTCGCGCGTCAACCGCGCCCTGCTCGACGCCGCCCGCTCGCTCGCCGCCGAGCCGGGCGCCGCGGTCGAGGTGCGCGACCTCTACGCGCTCTACCCCGACTATGTGATCGACGTTCCGGCCGAGCAGGCGGCCTGCGAGCGGGCCCGGCTGATCGTCTGGCAGCACCCCATCCAGTGGTACGCGATGCCGCCGCTGATGAAGCTCTGGCTCGACGAGGTGCTGACGCTGGGCTGGGCCTATGGCCGCGGCGCGAACGGGCCCGGAGCGGCCTTGAGCGGCAAGGACGTCTGGCTGGTCGCCTCCACCGGCGGTGCCGAGAGCGCCTACCGGCCCGAGGGCTACAACCGCTACTTCTTCGACGCCTTCCTGCCGCCCTACGAACAGACCGCGGCGCTGTGCGGCCTGCGCTTCCTGCCGCCGCTGCTGCAGCATGGAGCGCATGCGGTCGGCGCCGAGGGCTTGCGGCGGCATGTGGCGGCCTACCGCGAGCGCCTGGCGAGCTACCCTGACTGGCCCGAGATGGCCGAACTCGAACCGTGCCCGGCCTGCGACATGCCGCCGGGCGACCGGCCGGCCGATCCGATGGCGGCCGAGAAGGCGGCGGCATGAGCGGTGTCACGCCCTGGCTGACCAGCAGCCTCGTCTTCCTCGGCGCGGCGGTTGTCGCCGTGCCGCTGTCCAAGGCCCTCGGCCTCGGCTCGATCATCGGCTACCTCGCCGCCGGTCTGGCGATCGGGCCCTTCGGGCTCGGCCTGGTCAGCGACCCCGAGACCATCCTGCACTTCGCCGAGTTCGGCGTGGTGCTGATGCTCTTCCTCGTCGGCCTGGAACTCGAGCCGCGGCGGCTGTGGGCGCTGCGCCGGCCGATCTTCGGCTGGGGCGCGGCCCAGGTGGTGGGCTGCGCCGTGGTGCTCGCGCTGGCCGGCTGGGCCTTTGGCGCACCCTGGCGCTGGGCCGTCGTGGCGGCGCTCGGCCTGGCGCTGAGCTCGACCGCGATCGCGCTGCAGGTGATGGGCGAGCGCAACCTGATGCCGACCAGCTCGGGCCAGGCCGGCTTCTCGATCCTGCTGTTCCAGGACGTCGCGGCGATCCCGATCCTGGCGCTGATCCCGCTGCTCGGCGTCGCGGCCGACGACGGCGGCAACGCCTGGCTCGAGGCGGCCCGTGCGCTGGCGGTCATCGCCGCCATCGTCCTCGGCGGCCGGCTCGCGCTGCGGCCGCTGTTCCGCTGGATCGCGCGCAGCGACACGCCGGAGATCTTCACTGCCGCCTCGCTCGGCCTGGTGGTCGGCATCGCCGCACTGATGCAGGTGGCCGGGCTGTCGATGGCGCTCGGCGCCTTCCTGGCCGGCGTGCTGCTGGCCGACAGCGAGTACCGCCGCGAGCTCGAGACCGACGTCGAGCCCTTCAAGGGCCTGCTGCTCGGCCTCTTCTTCATCGCCGTCGGCATGTCGGTCGACTTCGACGCGCTGCGGCAGCACCCGGGCATCGTGTTCGGCCTGCTGGTCGGCTTCCTCGCCATCAAGGCTGCGGTCCTGTGGGCGCTGGCGCGCGCGATGGCACTGCCCTGGCAGGAGCGGCCGGTGTTCACGCTGCTGCTGGCCCAGGGCGGCGAGTTTGCCTTCGTGGTGTTTCAGGCGGCCTCCAGCGCCAAGGTGTTCAGTGCCGAGGTGGCCTCGGTGCTGATCGGCGCGGTGGCGCTGTCGATGCTGGTCACACCGCTGCTGCTCGTGGCCTTCGACCGCTGGGTCGCGCCGCGCTACGCGGACTGCGACGAGCGGCCGGCGATGGCCGAGATCGACGAGCCGCAGGAGGCGCCGATCATCATCGCCGGCTTCGGCCGCTACGGGCAGATCGTCGCGCGGCTGCTGTACGCCAACGGCCTGAAGGCGACGGTGCTGGAGCATGACGCCGAGCAGATCGAGTTCCTGCGCCGCTTCGACTTCCAGCTCTTCTACGGCGACGCGACGCGGCTGGACCTGCTGCGCACCGCCGGGGCCGCGACGGCCAAGGTGCTGGTGCTGGCGATCGACGACGTCGAGCAGAGCCTGAAGGTCGCCGACCTCGCGCGCGAGCATTTTCCGAACCTAACCGTGGTCGCGCGGGCCCGCAACGTGACCCACTGGTACGCGCTGCGCGACCGCGGCGTGATGCACATCGAGCGCGAGACGCTCGACGCCTCGCTGATGAGCGCGCGCAGCGTGCTCGAGGCGCTGGGCTGGCAGCCGCACCGCGCGCGCCAGCTTGCGATGCGCTTTCGCCGCCACAACGTCGAGCAGCTCGAACGCCAGTGGCCGCACCACCGCGACGAGGCGGCGCTGGTGTCGATGGCGCGGGCCGGCCGCCAGCAGCTCGAGGAGCTGTTCGCCCAGGACCGCGCGGCGCGCGATCAGCGGCGTCGCGAGGGCTGGGGCGAGTAGCGCCGCGGCGCGATGCGGGCTCGCCACCCATGCGGCGAACGCCGAGCAGACCCCCGTATGCAGCCGTCTGCATAGGCGGCGGCCGTATGCAGCAGGTTTCATATTGAGTCGACCGCGCCCTCGCTCCTAGCATCCGCCCGCCCTGTCGCGCCGGCCGTCGCCTGCGTGGCCGGGCCCACGACGACGAGCGCGGAGGTGGCCGGTGCACGGTCAAGGACATGGGGCGGGAGACGGGCAGGGCGGCGGGCAGACCAAGAGCGCTGTCGGCGAGATGCTGCGCGCCGAGCTGGCGCAGGTCGGTCTGCGCTGGCGTGCGCCGCAGCCCGATGACCTGCTGCTGGCAATCGACGACACCGACAACCTGCAGTCGCCCGGCACCGGCTTCCGCGCCCGCGAGCTCGCGCTGCTGCTGGCGCGCGCCGGTCTCGCACGGCCGCTGGCCATCACGCGCCACCAGCTGCTGGTCGATCCGCGCATCCCCTACACCTCGCACAACAGCTCGGCCTGCCTGCTGCTCGACGGCGTGCGCGATCCCGAGGCGGTGTTCGACTTCGGCTGCTACTACCTGAGCAACGCCGCCGCCGAGGGTTCGGACGCGGCGATCGCGCTGCTACGCCGGCATGAAGTCGGCGCGCCGCTGCGCGCCTGGGGCCGGCGCGCCAAGGCCGAGGTGCTCACGCTCGACGACGCCCGCGGCCTCGCGCGCGACACCGCGCTCGACGGCGCTGAGCTCACCGGCACCGGCGGTGGGCTGATCGGTGCGCTGGCCGCGATCGGCCTGCACGCCGCCGGCTACGACGGCCGCCTGCTGTGGCTGCGCGGCCTGCGCGAGCTGGCCGGCCGCACGCTGCCGGCGGCCCGGGTCGCCGAGTGCAGCGGGGTCGAGTTCGAGACGGTCGACGGCCGGCCGGCCGCCGCCCCCGACGACCCGATCGCGCTCGGCGACTGGCCGCGCGCCGTGTTCCGCGACCACCGCCCCGTCCTGCTGCTGGAGGAAGACCATGGCTCACCCCACTCTCGATGGCGCTGCGTCGACCGCGAGGTCGTCAAGCGCTACTAGCCCGCTCGTTGTCGAACTCGCGCTGCTGGCCGCGGCCGGCCTGGCCGCCGCGCTGCTGCACGAGGCCTTCCGCTGGCCGCTCAAGCTGCCTGGCCACCACGGCCTGGAGTGGCTGGCGATCCTGATGGCGGCGCGGCTGCTGTCGCAGCGGCCCGGCGCGGCGCTCGCGGTGGCCGGCGGCGCGGCGCTCGGTGCGCTCGGGCTGATGGGCACCGAGCCCAACGCGCAGCGCGCCGGCATCTACCTCGTGCAGGGGCTGGTGCTCGACGGCCTGTTCCTGCTGCTGCGCGGCGGCGTCGCGCCGTTTCTGCTGGCGCCATTGCTTGGCGCGACGGTGCATGCACTGTCGCCGCTGGTCAAGAACGCGCTGTTGCTGCCGGGCGCAGCGACGCTGGGCTCGCTCAGCCAGGGCCTGGCCTGGCCGCTGGCGACCCACGCCGCCTTCGGCGCCGTCGGGGCGCTGTGCGGCGCGCTGGCGGTGCGGGCGCTGCGGCGCACGCGGCCGCCGGCCAGGTGAACCCGGCCCGTTCCCGCTTCCTTGTCCCCTCCATTCCCCGGGCGCCCGCCGGAGCGCCCAGGGCGTCTTCACGCCGAACCGACCTCGCCATGCTGCCTGCCTGCTCCTTCCATCCTCTGCGTCCCGCGTTGCTGGCTGCGCTGCTGGGCTGCTGCGCGGCCGCGCGTGCCGAGACCGTGGCCACCGAACTGGGCCGCGTCGAGGTCAGCGGCGCCGCCAGCGTCGCGCCCGAGCGCGTCGCGACGCGCTGGGTGCTGACATCGCAGGACATCGCCGCACGCGGCGCCCGCACGCTCGACGAGGCGCTGGCGCTCGTGCCCGGGCTGAACGTGCGCACCGGCGCCGAGGGGGTGCCGCGCATCGACATCCGCGGCCTGCGCACGCGCCAGATCAAGCTGCTGATCGACGGCATCCCGTTCAATGCAGCGGGCGATGGCCAGTTCGACCCGACGCTGATCCCGGTCGCGCTGATCGACTCGATCGTCGTGACGACCGGCGCCGCGTCGGTGCTCTACGGGGAGGGCGGCACCGCCGGCGTCGTCGAGATCCGCACGCGCAGCGGCCGTGGCGCGCTGGCCGGCAGCGCCGGGCTGCAGGCAGGCAGCGGCGGCGAGCGCATCGCCGACGCGGCGCTGGCCTTCGGCGACGCGCGCTGGGACCTGTCGCTCGGGGTCGAGCATGCCGAGCGCGACGGCTTTCGCATCGCCGACGACGTGCCGCGCAGCGCCGCGCAGCCGGGCAGCCTGCGGGTCAACAGCGACGCCGAGCGCGACAGCCTGTACGCCAACCTCGGCCTGCAGGCCACCGGTGCGCTGCGCCTCGGCCTCGGCCTCAACGCGACGCGCGGTGACCGCGGATCGCCGCCCAGCGCGATCGACGACAGCGACGACCGCTTTGCGCAGCGCCCGCGCTACGAGCGCACCGAGAACATCCGCAGCCACGGCGTGCAGCTGGCGATGGATTGGACGGCGGCGCCCGGCACGCTGCTGCGGGCCTGGGTGGCGGGCAACCGCCTCGGCCAGGACGAGCGCCGCTACGACAACGCTGACCTCGACCTCCTGCTGGATCCGGGCGTGCGCGGCGGCTACGACCTCGCGACGGTCAGCGCGAACCGCAGCCTGCACCTGCAGCTGAGCCAGTCGATCGGCGACACGCTGTCGCTGGCGGTCGCCGCCGACACACGGCGCGAGCGCTACGAGCAGAGCGGCGTCGTCCGTGATGTGGCTGCGTCCGGCGGTGGCAGCGGTGGCGGCAGCGGCGGTGGCAGTGGTGGCGGCAGCGGCGGTGGCGGCGCCACCTACGACCTGCGCACCGTCGACACCCGCCACGAGGCCGACATCGACTCCTTGAGCCTCGAGGCCGCCTGGCAGTCCGGCCCGAGTACCGGGCTGGTCGCCGGCGCCGGCTGGGTGCGGCAGCGCCGCGAGGGTGGCGACGAGAGCGAGCCAATCGCCTCGCTCGCGCTGACCCACGCCTTCCACGAGGCGCTGCGCCTGCGCGTCGGCATCTCGCGCCGCGTGCGTGCGCCCAGCCTCGTGCAGCTCCACGACAGCACGAACGGCAACCCCGACCTCGCGATGGAGCGGGCCACCACGGCCGAGGTCGGACTCGATGCGCGCCATGCCTTCGGCCGCGTGCAGGCCACGCTGTTCCAGTCCCGCGTGCGCGACCTGATCCAGACCGACGACGCGACCGGTCGCGCCGCGAACCGCGAGCGCGCGCGCTTCACCGGCCTCGAGATCGCCGCGCCGCTGGAGCCGGCGGCCGGCTGGCGCCTGACGCCGGCCTGGACCACGCTGCGCGCCGTCGACCGCTCCGACGGGGCGCTGTTCGAGCGCCTGTCCTACCGCCCGCGCAACAAATGGAGCCTCGACGCGCGCTGGCAGGCCACGCCGTCGCTGCAGCTCGCGGCCGCGCTGCTGCATGTGCGCGGCCAGGTCTACGAGTCGCGCAGCGGCACGCCGCAGCAGGCCGAACTGGACGCCTACACGCTGCTCGACTTCAGCGCGCGCTGGCAGCTCGGCGCCTGGCAGCTGGCGGCGGGTGTCGACAACGCCCTCGACAAGGACTACGCGACCAGCTATGGATTTCCGCTGGCCGGCCGCAGCGCCTGGCTGCGCGGCACGGTGTCGTTCTAGTTCTTGCCAGCCAGTGCCGCGGCCCGCTCCTCGAGCAGCGCGCGCTCGCGCGCGTTGCCGGCCAGCGCGGCGGCGCGCAGCAGCTCGGCGCGCGCCTCGGCTGTGCGGCCCAGCTTGGCCAGCAGGTCGGCGCGCACGCTCGGCAGCCAGGGGTAGCGCTGCAGCGCTGGCAGGCCGGTGAGCGCATCGACGAGTTCGAGCGCGGCCGCCGGCCCGTCGGCCATGCCGACCGCGACCGCACGGTTGAGCTCGACCACCGGCGACGGGGCGCAGCGTGCGAGCGCGTCGTAGAGCGCGACGATGCGCGGCCAGTCGGTCGCGTCGGCGGTGGCGGCGCGGGCATGGCAGGCGGCGATCGCGCCCTGCAGCGCATAGGGCCCGGGCGGCCGGTCGAGCGCTTCGGCCAGCGCCTCGGCGCGCGCCAGCGCCGCGAGCCCGCGCCGGATCAGCAGCCGGTCCCAGCGGCCGCGGTCCTGCTCGAGCAGCAGCACCGGGCGGCCGGCGGCGTCGGTGCGCGCGGCGGCGCGCGCGGCGGTCAGCTCCATCAGCGCCAGCAGGCCCTGCACCTCGGGTTCGCGCGGCGCGAGCTGGGCGAGCACGCGACCGAGCCGCAGCGCCTCGTCGACCAGCGCCGGGCGCATCCAGTCCTCGCCGGCGGTCGCCGTGTAGCCCTCGTTGAACACGAGGTAGACGACCTCGAGCACCGACGCGAGCCGCTCGGCGAGTGCCGCGTCGTCGGGCAGCTCGAAGGGTACGCGCGCCTCGGCCAGCGTGCGCTTCGCGCGCACGATGCGCTGGGCGATCGTCGGCTCGGGCACCAGGAAGGCGCGCGCGATCTCGGCGGTGCTCAGGCCGCCGAGCAGCTTGAGCGTCAGCGCGACGCGCGCCTCGGTCGACAGCACGGGGTGGCAGGCGGTGAAGACCAGGCGCAGCAGGTCGTCGCCAATGCGCGCGTGCTCGCGCGCCGCGTCCAGGCCGTCGACGAAGTCCGGCACGGTCAGTGCCTCCTGCGCCTCGAGGTCGAGCCCGAGCTCGGCATGCTTGGCCTCGGCGAGTTTGGCGTGGCGCAGGCGGTCGAGCGCGCGGTGCTTGGCGGTCGTCATCAGCCAGGCGGCCGGCTTGTCGGGCACGCCCTCGCGCGGCCAATGCTCGAGCGCGGCGACCAGCGCGTCCTGCGCCAGTTCCTCCGCCAGCCCGATGTCGCGCACCAGCCGCGCGACGCCGGCGACGATCTTGGCGCTCTCGATGCGCCAGACCGTCTCGATGCTGCGCCGGACCGCGTCGTCCATCAGCCCGCGGCTGCGGCGTCGACCATATGGACCAGCTCCCAGACATGGCCGTCGAGGTCCTCGAAGCCATGCTGGACCATGAAGCCATGGTCGACCAGCGCGCGCGGCACCGCGCCGCCGGCGGCGCGCGCCTTGGCGACCAGGCCCTCGAGTTCCGCGCGGCTGTCGCAGGACAGGCAGATCAGCACCTCGGTGACCTGCTTCGCGTCGGCGATCGGCTTGCCGGTGAAACCGGCGAAGAAGGGCTCGACCAGCAGCATCACATGGATGTTCTCGCTGATCACCATGCCGGCGCCCTGGTCGTTGGTGAACTGCGGGTTGAAGCTGTAGCCGAGCGCGGCGAAGAAGGCCTTGCTCCGGTCCAGGTCCTTGACCGGCAGGTTGACGTAGATCTGCTTGTTCATCGGGTTGTCCTCTCGGGGGGTAAGGCAGGGGCCGCGACCGCGTCGCCCGCGAAGTCCTCGAGCCCGCAGAGCGGGCGCACCTCGATCACGGCGCCGGCGCGCTCGCCCATCGGCGCCGGGAAGCGCCGCGTCCATTCGAGCGCCTCCTCGCGGCTGCGCACCTGGATCAGCGTGTAGCCGGCGACCAGCTCCTTGGTCCCGGAGAAGGGCCCGTCGATCACGCTCGGCCGGCCGGCGTCGTAGCGGATGCGCCATCCCTGGCTGCTGGGCTGCAGGCCGGCAGCGTCGAGCAGCACGCCGGCGCGCGCGAGTGCCTCGTGGTACTCGGCCATCGCGGCCACCAGGCCGGGCGCGGGTGGCTTGGCGGCCTCGCTGTCGGCGTCGGCCTTGACGATGATCATGAAGCGCATCTCAGGCTCCTTCGACCGTGCGCGGCCTCCGCGGCCTCACGGTCGAACCACAGACCGGGGGTCGTTCGCCGGGACATGGGTCATCCTCCTGTCCAGACGACGAACGGCGCACGGCGATTTCGACAGCCGCCGGCCCCGGGGCGAACCCTAGCCCGCCGCGGGGCCGTCCGCGTAAC
>Ga0247823_10003790_pt1 | contig 12193 bp, 8 predicted proteins | sample 13C_PalmiticAcid_2_FD_192426 | JGI IMG/M metagenome (GOLD analysis project Ga0247823, IMG submission 192426) | Soil microbial communities from agricultural site in Penn Yan, New York, United States - 13C_PalmiticAcid_Day30 | ecosystem: Environmental > Terrestrial > Soil > Agricultural land...
ACTCATTGCGCGCGGTTTGCCGGGCGACTACCTCAGCCTGACCATGCCCAACGAGACCCGCTACTACGTGCCGAAGCTGCAGGCAGTGAAGAACATCATTGCCAATCCGGAACGCTATGGGGTGGTGTTGCCGGACATCCCGGATCATCCGTACTTCGTGACCGTGACCACGTCGCGCGACATCGACGTGGCGCTGGCGGCCAAGCTGGCGGGCCTGCCGCTCGATGAATTCAAGGCGCTCAATCCGTCGTTCAACCATCCGGTGATCCTCGGCGCCTCGCGTCCGCAGATCCTGCTGCCGTATGACAACGCCGAGACCTTCCAGTACAACCTCAATACCTTCCGGGGCGGGCTGTCGAGCTGGACAGCCGTGACGGTGAATAGCCGCGAACGGGTTGAGGCGCTGGCGGCGCGCCTGAACCTGGATGCCGAAACGATCCGCGAGATTAACCGTATTCCACGCGGCATGCGCCTGAAGGCGGGTTCGACAGTGGTCGTGCCGAAGTCCGACCGTACGCAGGGCGATATCAGTGCGACGATTGCGGAAAGCGGCACGATGGCCATGGAGCCGGATGTGCCGGATGCACGCCGTGTGGTCGTCAAGGCGCGCAAGCGCGATACCGTGGCTGGCCTGGCCAAGCGCTATGGCGTCAGCGCAGGTCAGGTGCGCCAGTGGAACAAGCTGTCGGGCAACCGGCTCGATGCCGGAGAGAGCGTGGTGCTGATGCTGCCCGTGCGCTCGGCGGTGGCGCGTCGTGCCGTCGCTGCGGACCGCGATGAGCCGGTAGCACGCGGCAAGGCACGCAGCACGACTGCCAGGGCAGAGCCAAAATCCCGTTCGGGCAAGACCGTCGAGAAACGTTCAGCACGGCGCGAGGTGGTGGCCACTTCCCACAGCGGACGTGCTGGCAAGGTCGCGGTGAAGAAGGCATCACCCGTCAAGACGTCCGTTAGCAAGACCGCGCGGCGGTAAGAGCGTTGTAAGGATTGCATCGCACACTCGGTCTCATTCAAGAGCGGTTCACGCCTCCGCCGGGGTTTTCATGGTCTTTTCCCGTTGGTGAAAACCCGGGAGGCGGGCACGCTCTCAACACGATTGCCGGGTGTGGCCGCGGGCTGCACGTCAGGCAGGAGGAGACCCGCAATGCCGCGTTACGATGCGTTCTATCGCCATTCGATCGAGCAGCCGGAGGCGTTCTGGGCCGAGCAGGCCCAGCTGATCGACTGGCAGGAACCCTGCACCGAAGTCCTCGATACATCCCGTTCGCCGTTCACGCGCTGGTTCTCCGGTGGCCGCACCAATCTGTGCCACAACGCCGTCGACCGCCATCTCGCGGCGCGCGCCGCGCAGCCTGCGCTGATCTACATTTCCACCGAAACCGGCGTCGAACATACCTATACGTATGCCGAGCTGCATACCGAGGTGGTGCGCATGGCCGCCATCATGCAGGAACTGGGCGTGCAGCGTGGCGACCGTGTCCTGATCTACATGCCGATGATTGCCGAGGCGGCATTCGCCATGCTGGCCTGTGCGCGCATCGGGGCGATCCATTCGGTGGTGTTCGGCGGGTTTGCCTCGGTGAGCCTGGCGTCGCGCATCGACGATGCGACGCCGAAACTGATCGTCAGTGCCGATGCCGGGTCGCGCGGCGGCAAGGTGGTGGCCTACAAGCCGTTGCTCGATGAAGCCCTGCAACGTGCTGCCCACCACCCGGAACACGTCCTGCTGGTCGACCGCGGGTTGGCGCCGATGGCGCACACGCCGGGACGCGACGTCGACTACGCCGAAGCCCGCGCGAGAGTGGCAAGGGCCGACGTGCCGTGCGTCTGGCTGGAATCCAACGAGCCCTCCTACATCCTCTATACCTCCGGAACCACCGGCAAGCCCAAGGGCGTGCAGCGCGATACCGGCGGCTACGCCGTCGCGCTGGCGGCGTCGATGCGCTACATCTTCGGCGGACAGCCGGGCGACACGATGTTCACCACCTCCGATATCGGCTGGGTGGTGGGACACAGCTACATCATCTACGGACCCTTGCTGGCCGGCATGGCGACCGTAATGTACGAGGGCACGCCGCTGCGCCCGGATGCCGCGGTCTGGTGGCGCATTGTCGAACAGTACGGCGTCAACCTGATGTTCAGTGCGCCCACGGCGATCCGCGTGCTGAAGAAGCAGGACCCGGCGCTGTTGAAGCGCCATGACCTGTCATCGCTGCGCACCTTGTTCCTGGCAGGCGAGCCGCTCGACGAGCCGACCGGACGCTGGATCCATGAGGCCATCGGCAAGCCCGTGGTCGACAACTACTGGCAGACGGAAACCGGCTGGCCCATGCTGGCTCTGGCGCGCGGCGTGGAGGACCTGCCCGGCAAGTTCGGCTCTCCGGGCCTGCCGGTCTATGGCTATCGCCTGGAAATCCTGGATGAGCTGACAGGCGAGCCGTGTGAGGCCGGGCAGAAGGGCGTGCTGACGCTGGCTGCGCCGCTACCGCCGGGCTGCATGTCGACCATCTGGAATAATGATGCGCGCTTTGTCGAGACCTACTGGTCGGCCTTCCCGGGCAAGCAGCTGTATTCGAGCTTCGACTGGGGCATGCGCGACGAGGATGGCTATGTGTACATCCTGGGCCGTACCGACGATGTCATCAATGTCGCCGGCCACCGGCTGGGCACGCGCGAGATCGAGGAGAGCCTCAGTTCCCATGCTGCCGTGGCCGAGGTGGCGGTGGTCGGCGTCGAGGACAAGATCAAAGGACAAGCAGCCGTGGCGTTTGCCATTGTGCGCGATGCCAGGCGTATCGCCACGCCCGAGGAGCGTCTGGCACTCGAAGGCGAGCTGCTGAAGACTGTGGAAGGCCAGCTCGGCGCGGTCGCGCGGCCGGCGCGCGTCTATTTCGTCAACGCACTGCCGAAGACCCGCTCCGGCAAGCTGCTGCGGCGGGCAATGCAGGCCGTGGCGGAAGGGCGCGACCCCGGCGATCTGACTACCATCGAAGATCCGACGGCGCTCGATCAGGTGCGCCAGGCGTTGGCTGGCGTCTAGCGGGCGGGGGCGCTATCCGGGCATACTGCGATTTCGGTAAAGGCACACTGCATCGCAGCGGTCCACGCATAAAATCGCGATGGGAGATAGGGTTGGCGCAGCTCCGTGATTGCGAGCTGCGAAGAGGCGCATGCACTTTCTCTTGTGAAGGTACTGGCGGCGTCTACGAATGTGATGTCACCTTCATGTCGGTAGGCTTCACCGGTCGTCCGCTGTGGCAGCAGTAGCGTAGGCGTAGGCACTGCATGATCCACAGGCAGTGGGTTTCCGGCGGGCTATGCCGTTGAAGAAAAAGCGCTTTCGAGGTATAATCGTTAGGTTTAAGTTCAGAAACCCATCACCCTAGCGCCTACCGCAATCTACCTTCCGCCTGCCGACCCGGTTTTCGTCATTTTTGCCTGTTTTGCGCCTGTTCTGCGCGCATGCCGGCCGCGCGAAAACGGCGTCATCCGCCCGGCTGACCTGCCGCGGATGCGAATGTCAGTCTACCCAGTGGGGCAGCGGGCGCGAGCGGAGCGGCAGCAGGGTGAACCATGCAGGAGCTACCCGTGTTGCCGTCTTTACCCCCAGCCATTCTCGCGCTTGCAGACGGCACGGTCTTTCGTGGCTATTCCATCGGTGCGTCCGGTCATACGATCGGCGAAGTGGTGTTCAACACCGCGCTGACCGGGTATCAGGAAATCCTGACCGACCCGAGCTATTCCCGCCAGATCGTGACCCTGACCTACCCGCACATCGGGAACGTCGGCGTGAATGGCGAGGACATCGAAGCCACCAAAGTCCATGCCGCCGGCCTGATTATCCGCGACCTGCCGATCCTGGCCTCCAATTTCCGCAAGGAACACACGCTGGCCCACTACCTCAAGCAGGAGAAGGTGGTGGCCATCGCCGGCATCGATACCCGCAAGCTGACGCGCCTGCTGCGCGAGAAGGGTGCGCAGAACGGCTGCATCCTGTCTGGCGAGGACAATCCGCAAAAGGCCATCGACCTGGCCCGCTCGTTCCCCGGCCTGGCCGGCATGGACCTGGCCAAGGTCGTGTCGGTGGCCGAGCCGTATGAATGGACGCAGCGCGAATGGGCGCTCGACAAGGGTGACGGCGCGCCAGGCTACCGCACGCTGACTGAGCCGCGTTTCCACGTGGTGGCGTACGACTACGGCGTGAAGTTCAACATCCTGCGCATGCTGGCGGAGCGCGGCTGCAAGGTCACCGTGCTGCCGGCACAGGCCACGGCCGCCGACGCACTGGCGCTCAATCCGGATGGCATCTTCCTGTCCAACGGCCCCGGCGATCCGGAGCCGTGCGACTACGCCATCCGCGCCACGGCCGAGCTGATCGAGAAGGGCATTCCGACCTTTGGCATCTGTCTGGGACACCAGATCATGGGCCTGGCTTCCGGCGCCAAGACCGTGAAGATGGCTTGCGGCCACCACGGCGCCAACCATCCGGTGAAGGATCTGGACGATGGTCGCGTGGTGATTACCTCGCAGAACCACGGTTTCGCCGTCGATACCGACAGCCTGCCGGCCAACCTGCGCGCCACGCATGTGTCGCTGTTCGACGGCACGCTGCAGGGCATGGTCCGCACGGACCGTCCGGCCTTCAGCTTCCAAGGTCACCCGGAAGCCTCGCCCGGTCCGCACGATATTGCCTACCTGTTCGATCGCTTCACCGCGATGATGGCGGAGGCGCGCAAGTAAGTCGCGGCGGGAACCGGCTGCGGCTGCTAGGAGAACCGTATGAACGCCCTGATGAGCACATTCGGCATCACCGATTTCTGGACCTTTGTGTTCGGCACGATCTTCATCGTGCTGCTGCCGGGTCCGAATTCGCTGTATGTGCTCAGCGTGGCAGCGCAGCGCGGTGTGGCGGCGGGATATCGCGGCGCGTGCGGCGTGTTCCTCGGCGACGCGATCCTGATGCTGCTGTCGGCGGGCGGCGTGGCTTCGCTGCTCAAGACCAGCCCCGAGCTGTTCTACGTGGTGAAGTACATCGGCGCAGCCTACCTGGCCTGGATCGGCCTGCAGATGCTGCGTGGTGCGTGGCGTAACTGGCGCGCACGCGGTGTGCTGACCATGCCCGAAGCCGCGCCGCAGCGCGAGGACTTGCTGCAGCCGTTCCGCAAGGCGCTGCTGATCAGCCTGCTGAACCCGAAGGCGATCCTGTTTTTTGTATCGTTCTTTATCCAGTTCGTCGACCCGGCCTATGGCCATCCGGTTCTGTCGTTCGCCATCCTCGGGGTGGTGTGCGAACTGATCAGCGCGACGTATCTGACCGTTGTGATTTTTCTCGGCGCGCGCCTGGCGGACCATTTCCGCCGCCGCCGCGCGCTGTCCGCGGGCCTCGGTGGCGGGGTCGGCACGTTATTTATCGGCTTTGGCGCCAAACTGGCGACGGCCACACTGAATTGAAATTAGAGAGAGCGTAATGCCAAAACGCACCGACATACAAAGCGTTCTGATCATTGGAGCCGGCCCGATCATCATCGGCCAGGCCTGTGAATTCGACTACTCCGGCGCACAGGCCTGCAAGGCGCTGCGTGAGGAAGGCTACAAGGTCATCCTGGTGAACTCCAACCCGGCGACCATCATGACCGACCCGAACACGGCGGACGTGACCTATATCGAGCCGATCACCTGGGAAGTGGTGGAGTCGATCATCGCCAAGGAGCGTCCGGATGCCATCCTGCCGACCATGGGCGGCCAGACGGCGCTGAACTGCGCGCTCGATCTGCACCGCCACGGCGTGCTCGCCAAGTACAACGTGGAACTGATCGGCGCATCGCCGGAAGCCATCGACAAGGCCGAGGACCGTCAGAAATTCAAGGAGGCAATGACCAAGATTGGGCTCGGCTCGGCCAAATCGGGTATCGCGCACTCCATGGAAGAGGCGCTGACCGTGCAGGCCCAGATTGCCGAGGAAACCAAGTCGGGCGGATACCCGATCGTGATTCGCCCATCATTCACGCTGGGCGGTACCGGTGGCGGCATTGCCTACAACCGTGAAGAATTCGAAGAGATCTGCAAACGCGGCCTCGACCTGTCGCCGACGCGCGAGCTGCTGATCGAGGAATCGCTGCTGGGCTGGAAAGAGTATGAGATGGAAGTGGTGCGCGACAAGGCGGACAACTGCATCATCGTCTGCTCCATCGAAAACCTCGACCCGATGGGCGTGCATACCGGCGACTCGATCACCGTCGCCCCGGCGCAGACCCTGACCGACAAGGAATACCAGATCCTGCGCAATGCCTCGCTGGCGGTGCTGCGCGAGATCGGCGTCGATACCGGCGGTTCGAACGTGCAGTTCTCGATCAATCCGAATGATGGCCGCATGATCGTCATCGAGATGAATCCGCGTGTGTCGCGTTCGTCTGCACTGGCGTCGAAAGCGACCGGCTTCCCGATCGCCAAGGTGGCGGCCAAGCTGGCCGTGGGCTATACGCTCGACGAACTGCGCAACGAGATCACAGGTGGTCAGACGCCGGCCTCGTTCGAGCCGAGCATTGACTATGTCGTGACCAAGATCCCGCGTTTTGCCTTCGAGAAATTCCCGCAGGCCGATAGCCACCTGACGACGCAGATGAAGTCGGTGGGCGAAGTGATGGCCATCGGTCGCACCTTCCAGGAGTCGTTCCAGAAGGCGCTGCGCGGCCTCGAAGTGGGCGTGGATGGCCTCGATGAAAAAACCACTGACCGCGACGAGATCGTCGAGGAAATCGGCGAGCCGGGCCCGGACCGCATCTGGTATCTGGGCGATGCCTTCCGTATCGGCATGTCGATCGAAGAGGTGTATGCCGAGACCGCCATCGATCCGTGGTTCCTTGCGCAGATCGAAGAGATCATCAAGCTCGAGAAGATGCTGACGGCACGCACGCTCGACAGCCTGTCGAAGGACGAACTGCGCTTCCTCAAGCAGAAGGGTTTCTCCGATCGCCGCCTCGCGAAGCTGATGTCCGCCAAGGCCGACGACGTGCGCGCACTGCGTAAGAAGCTCGATGTGCGCCCCGTGTACAAGCGCGTGGATACTTGCGCCGCCGAGTTCGCCACGAACACTGCATACATGTACTCGACTTACGAGGACGAGTGCGAGGCCGCGCCGACCGACAAGAAGAAGATCATGGTGCTGGGCGGTGGTCCGAACCGGATCGGACAGGGTATCGAGTTCGACTACTGCTGCGTGCATGCCGCACTCGCGCTGCGCGAGGATGGCTATGAAACCATCATGGTCAACTGCAATCCGGAAACCGTGTCGACCGACTACGATACTTCCGATCGCCTGTACTTCGAGCCGCTGACGCTCGAAGACGTGCTGGAGATCGTCGAGAAGGAAAAACCGGTTGGCGTGATCGTGCAGTACGGCGGCCAGACGCCGCTGAAGCTGGCGCTCGACCTCGAGCGCAATGGCGTGCCGATCATTGGCACCAGCCCGGACATGATCGATGCGGCCGAAGACCGTGAGCGTTTCCAGAAACTGCTGCATGCGCTCAACTTGCGCCAGCCGCCGAACCGCACGGCGCGAACGGAAGAAGATGCGCTGACGCTCGCCGCCGAGATCGGCTATCCCCTCGTGGTGCGCCCATCGTACGTGCTGGGTGGCCGCGCGATGGAAATCGTGCACGAGCCGCGCGACCTCGAGCGCTACATGCGCGAGGCCGTGAAGGTATCGCATGATTCGCCGGTGTTGCTCGACCGCTTCCTGAACGATGCCATCGAATGCGATGTGGATTGCATCTCGGACGGCAAGCGCGTGTTCATCGGCGGCGTGATGCAGCACATCGAACAGGCTGGCGTGCACTCGGGCGATTCCGCCTGCTCGCTGCCGCCGTACTCGCTGTCGGCGGAGACCGTGGCGGAGCTGAAGCGCCAGACCGCGGAAATGGCCAAGGCACTGAACGTGGTGGGTCTGATGAACGTGCAGTTCGCTATCCAGCAGAACGATGGCAAGGACACCGTGTATGTGCTCGAAGTGAACCCGCGTGCCTCGCGCACGGTGCCGTATGTGTCGAAAGCCACCAGCCTGTCGTTGGCGAAGATCGCCGCGCGCTGCATGGCCGGGCAGTCGCTGGACGAGCAGGGTATTGCGAACGAAGTGGTGCCGCCGTACTACAGCGTCAAGGAAGCCGTGTTCCCGTTCAATAAGTTCCCGGGTGTCGATCCGGTACTTGGACCGGAAATGCGTTCCACCGGCGAGGTCATGGGCGTTGGCCGCACCTTCGGCGAAGCACTGTTCAAGAGCCAGCTGGCGGCCGGCTCGCGCCTGCCGGAATCGGGCACGGTGCTGCTGACCGTGAAGGACAGCGACAAGCCGATGGCCGTGGAAGTCGCGCGCATGCTGCATGAGATGGGCTATACCCTGGTCGCCACACGCGGCACGGCGTCGGCCATCGAAGCGGCCGGCGTGCCGGTGCGCGTGGTCAACAAGGTCAAGGATGGCCGTCCGCATATCGTGGACATGATCAAGAACGGCGAACTGGCGCTGGTGTTCACGACGGTGGACGAGACGCGCGGCGCGATTGCCGATTCACGCTCGATCCGTACCTCGGCACTGGCCAACCGCGTAACCTACTACACCACGATGGCTGGCGCCCGCGCCGCAGTGGAAGGGCTGAAGCACCTGCAAAACATGGAGGTCTATGACCTGCAGGGCTTGCACGCTTCGCTGCAGTAAGGTCCAATACGTCCTATACGCCTGATAGGCATCAAGATGGCGACTGGCCGCCGCGCCCGCTCCAAGGGTGCGCGGCCTTTGTCTTGAATCCGGCCCGGAATTTGGCCTAAACTACGTCGTATCCCATCAGTCAAACTGACAGCCGCGGTTGAGCGGATTGCGCACAGTGCGCGTCATTCGCTCCGCTGCGGCTCATTTTTTTGTCGAGAGACTATGAGCACTATTCCCATTACCACGCGTGGCGCCGAGATGTTGCGCGAGGAACTGCACCGCCTGAAGGCCGTTGAGCGGCCGAGCGTGATCAATGCGATTTCCGAGGCGCGCGCGCAAGGCGACCTGTCGGAGAACGCCGAATACGATGCTGCCAAGGAAAAGCAGGCCTTTATCGAAGGCCGTATCCTGGAAATCGAAGCCAAGCTGTCGGCGGCGCAGATCATCGATCCGAGCCAGCTCGATACCGATGGCCGTATCGTCTTTGGCGCGACCGTCGAGCTGGAAGACCTGGAGTCGGGCGGCGCGGTGACCTATCAAATTGTCGGCGATGATGAGGCCGATCTCGAGCGCGGCAAGATCTCCGTCAGCTCCCCGATCGCCCGCGCGCTGATCGGCAAGTTCGAGGGTGATGTCGCTACCGTGGTCGCGCCGGCTGGCGACCGCGAGTACGAAGTCCTGGCCGTCAAATACCTCTGATGATGCCGCATCGCGTCTCCTTGCTGATCGCCACGGTGTGGGCCGGCAGTCTCTGGACCATCGGCTATCTGGTGGCGCCGACGCTGTTCGCGGTGCTTGATGACCGCCAGGTGGCCGGCATGATTGCAGGGCGCCTGTTCCGCGCAGAGGCGATCCTCAGCGTGGTGTGTGGCGTCCTGCTGCTGGCATTGGCCAATCTGCTGGTGCGTCGTGGCGAGGCATCATATCGGGCAATCCGCTGGATCGTGCTCGGCATGCTGCTGTGCACGCTGGTCGGCTATTTCGGCGTCCAGCCATTCATGGAGGTGCTGCGGAACAAGGCGGCCGCCATGGGCGTGGCTGTGTCGGAGTCCCCGTACAAGACGCAGTTCGGTATGCTGCACGGTGTATCGGGCACCATCTATCTGTTGCAAAGCCTGCTGGCAATCGTGCTGATCTGGCGCCTTGGGGCGCGGTCGGGACGTTTCTGAGACACTATCCGGTACATCATCGGGTAGTTGCCTGGGCAAAGCGGGGTATGGCCCCGCTTTGCCGTGTCAGGACAGGGCTTTCTTTTTCCGGCTGACCGGGCGTGCCTTGGCACGCTTGACCGTACCTGCCTTGGTGATGCGCTCGTTGCCGAGCACGGTAACCTTGGACGGCTTGGGCGGACGTGTGGTGCCGCTGCTTTTCTTGCGCACCAGCACGGTGCGGATGCCAGTGCCGCGAATCGCTTCGGTGGCAGTGTCGGCGCGCTTATCGCGGTTTTCGCGCAGTACGGGCGGGCCGGAGCGCCAGATCACCAGCAGCTTGCCGATATGCTGAACCGGTGCGGCATTGAGCGTATCGCAGATCTCTTCGTACATAGCGATGCGCACGTCGCGGTCATCGCCGAACACACGGATCTTGATCAGGTCGTGTGCGCTCAGGCTGCGGTCGATTTCGAGCAGGACGGCACGTGTCAGGCCCTCGCTGCCGACCATGACGAGCGGATGCAGGGCATGTGCGCGGGAGCGGAGTTCCGACCGTTGGGCGGGAGTGAGGTGTTGTGCGGGCATGAATCTTCGAGAAAACGGGGTTGGCGCGTATTATCCGCCAAGTTGAAGGGCTCGGGCGGAAAACCGGCAGGAATCGTCCGAAATGTTCGGGCAGGGCTGGTGGCAACGGCAAGATGGCAAAGGCGATGGCAAAAAGCAAAGCAAAGAATAAGTTCAACCAGTCGTGGCTGCACGACCACATGAATGACCCGTACGTCAAGATGGCCCAGCGCGAAGGTTACCGTGCGCGGGCAGCGTACAAGCTCAAGGAAATCGACGAGCAGGACAAGCTCATTGCCCCTGGCCAGGTGATTGTCGACCTCGGTGCGGCCCCAGGCAGCTGGAGTCAGTATGTCCGTAACAAGCTGGCTGATTCACCCCGCGCCAAGGATGGCCGCATTGATGGAGCGATCATTGCCATCGATCTGCTGCCAATGGAGCCGGTGGCCGACGTCACCTTCATCCAGGGAGATTTTCGCGAGGAGGCGGTGTACCGTGAACTGGAGAAAACCGTGCTGGCCGCGTCGGGCGGCAACAAGGTAGACCTTGTTTTGTCGGACATGGCCCCCAATCTATCGGGTGTCGCGTTGGCTGATGCGGCACGGATCGAGCACATCTGCGAGTTGGCCCTGGAATTTGCTCAAGCCCATTTGAAACCGGACGGGGCATTGCTGATCAAATGTTTTCACGGTAGCGGCTATAGCCAGATCGTGAAGCGCTTCAAGGACCAGTTCAAGGTGGTGGCGCCCCGCAAGCCCAAGGCCTCCCGCGACAAATCGTCCGAGACGTTCATTCTCGGGCGGTACCTGAAGACTCCCTGACCGGCTCCCTGGCCGGCGATAGGGAATGGCTCTGGGTCTGATTGATACGTTCAAACAGACCAGGCAGCCGCGCGGGGCCGCGGTGCATTACAATGAAGGCATTCCGTGCCAAGGCATTTACGGTTAAAGGAGTTCGGCCTTGAATAACAACTGGTTTCAAAAGGCGGCAATCTGGCTCGTGATCGCGCTGGTATTTTTCACCGTCTTCAAACAGTTCGACAAGCCGCGCGCGCAGGAAAGTGTGACGTATTCGCAATTCATGGACGATGCGAAGAACGGCAAGGTCCAGCGTGTCGACGTGCAGGGTCGTAATCTGGTCGTGACCCCGAATGACGGCAACCGTTACACCATCATTTCCCCGGGCGACATCTGGATGGTGGGCGACCTGATGAAATATGGCGTGCAGGTCACCGGCAAGGCTGAAGAAGAGCCGAACATGCTGGTGTCGGCCCTGTATTACCTTGGCCCGACCCTGCTGATCCTGGTGTTCTGGTTCTACATGATGCGTCAGATGCAGGGTGGCGGCAAAGGCGGGGCGTTCTCGTTCGGCAAGTCGCGCGCGCGCCTGCTCGATGAAAATACCAACTCGGTCACCTTCCAGGACGTCGCCGGCTGCGACGAGGCCAAGGAAGAAGTGGTCGAGCTCGTCGACTTCCTGAAGGACCCGCAGAAATTCCAGAAACTGGGTGGCCGCATTCCGCGCGGCGTGCTGCTGGTCGGCCCTCCCGGCACCGGCAAGACGCTGCTGGCGCGTGCCATCGCTGGTGAGGCCAAGGTTCCGTTCTTCAGCATTTCGGGTTCGGACTTCGTCGAGATGTTCGTCGGCGTGGGCGCGGCCCGCATGCGCGACATGTTCGAGAACGCCAAGAAACAGGCACCTTGCATCATCTTCATCGATGAAATCGACGCCGTGGGCCGTCATCGTGGCGGCGGCATGGGCGGCGGCAACGACGAGCGCG
>Ga0247823_10003791_pt1 | contig 12189 bp, 9 predicted proteins | sample 13C_PalmiticAcid_2_FD_192426 | JGI IMG/M metagenome (GOLD analysis project Ga0247823, IMG submission 192426) | Soil microbial communities from agricultural site in Penn Yan, New York, United States - 13C_PalmiticAcid_Day30 | ecosystem: Environmental > Terrestrial > Soil > Agricultural land...
GGTGAAAGCCGTAGGTGGTATCGCAGGTCTGAACGTGATCAGCTTCTCCAATAAATCAAACATGGGTACGGTGTTCGTATCCCTGAAGGACTGGGATCTGCGGAAAGACAAGAAGGACCATGTGCAGAGTGTGATCGGGCAGATCATGGGCGGCATGTCTGACCTGAAAGAAGCCCGCGTACTGGCTATTGCACCGCCGGCCATCCCCGGTCTCGGTCAAACCGCCGGTTTTACTTTTGAATTGCAGCAGACCACCAGTACGGATAATATCCAGCAGTTTGAAGCAGTGAGCAAGAAATTCCTGGGAGCCTTGTATCAACGCCCGGAGATCGGACTGGCCTATACCTTCTTCAATACAAAAACACCGAGCTACAAAGTGAATGTGGACCGCGACAAGGCCAAGAAACTCGGCGTGTCCGTTGCAGATGTGTACAGTACCATGAGCACGCTGCTGGGTAGTTCTTATATCAACGACTTCAATATCTACGGAAGGAACTTCCGTGTGATGGCGCAGGCAGACAGCAGCTTCCGCAGCAACCTGTCAAACCTCAACAGTTACTTCGTGCGCAACAGCCAGGGCAATATGGTGCCGCTGAGCTCACTGGTGACCACCAAGGTGATCGAAGCGCCGGCCGTGATATCACATTACAATATCTACCGTTCTATCGAGATCAACGGATCGCCCAAGCCCGGATTCAGTTCCGGTGAAGCCATCAAGGCGCTGGAAGAAGTGGCGGCGCAGGTACTGCCCGCAGGTTACGGATATGAGTTCTCCGGCCTCAGCCGCGAGGAAAAGAAAGCAGGCAGCAGCACGGTTGTGATCTTCATGATCTCCATCATCTTCGTGTTCCTCTTCCTGGCAGCCCTGTACGAGAGCTGGAGTATTCCGTTCTCCGTACTGTTTGCCGTACCGATCGGGGCCTTCGGTTCGATCCTCACCCTCACCTTCCTGCCAAACCTGAGCAATAACGTGTATGCGCAGATCGGTCTGATCACACTGATCGGTCTCTCGGCCAAGAATGCGATCCTGATCGTGGAATTTGCCAAGGAGCGGGTTGACAGGGGAATGGATATTGTACACGCCACTTTGCAGGCCGTACAGCTCCGTCTGCGTCCGATCATCATGACCTCCCTCGCCTTCATCCTGGGTGTACTGCCGCTGGCATTCTCCTCAGGTGCAGGTTCAGAAGCACGTAAGACCATCGGCTGGACGGTATTCGGCGGTATGCTTGCGGCTACTACCCTGGCCATCTTTGTGGTGCCGGTATTGTTTGTACTGATCTCCAAGATAGCCCTCGGCAGAAAGCTGAGAAGGCTGCAGGAGCTCAAGGCAAATGAAGCCACCGTGGATAGTAATATCCAGGGCATGAAAGACTAATCCGCTTCAATAATATGTAAGCTGCAAAGGGTGTCTCCAAAATTTTGGGACACCCTTTTACTTTTGGATTCAATCTCTTTATTACATTCGCTGAAACAGCCACACAACCGATGGAGATCAAGCTAAACAACTGGGTAAAATTCCTTTTGGTTTTCATATGCCTGGTTGCTTCCATTGGTGGCTTCATGATAAAACTGCCTTCCGTTTTCAGGGGGCATGATAAAGAATTACACGCCGCCTTCTACTTTCTGGCAGCCGCCTTCCTGAACATCCTCTTCACCAATGGAAGATTCACAGTTCATATCCTCATCTTCGCCATCCTTTACTTTTTCAGTGTGGGCATAGAATACGCACAGGAATACTCCAACAAACTGCTTCGTAAACGTATACATGGCCGTTATGATCCGGAAGATGTGAAACAGAACCTGAAAGGGCTGGTCGCTTATTCAGTGCTATGGATCACATACAGGCTGGCAGTCCTTGTTTACAAAAAGACAACATTGAAAGAAGCCACCGGTAACCAGGACGGGCATTAAGCTCCGGGCCTGTCATAAAAAAGATGCCCGCAGTGGACACTGCAGGCATTATACCCATAACAACAATTGCTGGCCAGCAGCAATATTTTCAATATGTTGAGTGCGTGAATGGCACCGTGAATAATAGTCTACTAATTTGGTAGACTAAAGATACAGGGTTTATCCGGAACAAAGAAAAAACGACAAAAAAAAATTGAAAAAAGTTTGAAATGGCTGATTCAAATAAATTGAGTACATTTATTTACAGGTAAACCAACCGGTTATACCCGCTTACCTACTTAGCCTGCAACTTTTTGGAACATTCATTTAGCCTCCTGTAGTTCAACTCCCCCCAGCCGTGGTCCAGGATTGGAGCATCCCGTCCATCGTATTCATCCATTTCAAATATATTCCCATGAGCAAAAGTTTCAGGAAGGAACATGACTTCCTCGGAGAAAAGCAAGTGCCCAACAATGCCTACTATGGCGTACAAACCTTAAGGGCCAAAGAGAACTTCAACATTACAGGAATCCCACTCAGCAATCAGCCGCTCTTTATCAAGGCCTTAGGGTATGTGAAGAAAGCGGCCGCCATGGCCAATAAGGACTGTGGCGTGCTGGATAAAAAGATCGCGGAAGCCATCGGCTTTGCCTGCGATGAGCTGATTGCCGGCAAGTACGCAGACCAGTTCATAAGTGATCTGATCCAGGGCGGGGCGGGTACTTCCACCAACATGAATGCCAATGAGGTGATCGCCAATATCGGCCTGGAATACCTGGGTTATGCCAAGGGCGATTATGAACATCTCCATCCCAACAACCATGTGAACTGTTCACAATCCACCAATGACGCTTATCCTACGGCTTTCCGCATTGCGCTTTTTTTCACCATCAATAATTTCATTGATGCGCTGGAGAAGCTGCAGAAATCTTTTTACAAAAAAGGAAAATCATTCAGTGATGTATTGAAGATGGGCCGCACACAATTGCAGGACGCTGTGCCTATGACACTGGGACAGGAGTTCAATGCCTTTGCCACTACTATCGGAGAAGATGTGTTACGCCTCCGTGAAGTACAGAAGCTGATCACCGAAGTAAATATGGGCGCCACCGCCATTGGTACAGGCGTGAATGCGCCCAAGGGGTATGCAGAGAAATGCGTGAAGCACCTGGCTAAATTCAGTAAAGTACCGGTAGTACTTGCCGAAGACCTGATCGAAGCCACTTACGATCCGGGGGCTTATGTACAGCTCAGCGGCACCATGAAGCGATGCGCCGTAAAGCTCAGCAAGATCTGTAACGATCTGCGCCTGCTCAGCAGCGGCCCGCGTTGCGGCTTACAGGAGATCAACCTGCCACCCATGCAACCCGGCTCCAGCATCATGCCCGGCAAAGTGAACCCCGTGATCCCCGAAGCAGTGAACCAGACCTGCTTCTACGTGATAGGTGCGGACCTTACTGTGACCATGGCTGCGGAAGCCGGACAATTACAACTCAACGTGATGGAGCCCGTACTCGCCTTTGCTCTCTTCACCTCTTTTGAATACATGACCAGGGCCTGTGATATGCTGCGCGAAAAATGCGTGGACGGTATCACGGCCAACAAGGAACGCACAAAGGATATGGTGATGAACAGCATCGGCATCGTTACACAACTCAATCCCATCCTGGGTTATGAGCAGTCTGCCGATATCGCGAAAGAAGCGCTTAAAACAGGCAAATCCATCCACGACATAGTAGTGAAAGAAAGGAAACTGATCACACAGAAGAAATGGGACCAGATCTATTCCATCGAGAACCTGATCAATCCGAAGTTCATCAATCAGTAACCTCTTATCACTCTGCTTATGATCTGGGTACAATTCATCATTCTGCTCGCCGCCATTCTCATCGGTTCGCGTATGAAAGGGATCGGACTGGGTGTAATGGGCATGGTGGGTATGCTGATCTTCATCCTTGTGTTCCATATGCAGCCCGGCGATCCGCCGATAGAAGTGATGCTGATCATTCTCTCGGTAGTGTCGGCGGCAGCTACCTTACAGGCAGCAGGAGGCATGGACTATCTCGTTCAGCTGGCCGAGGCCATCTTACGGAAGAATCCTTCCAAGATCGTTTTCCTGGGGCCGCTGGTCACCTGGGTATTCACCCTCTTTGCAGGCACTGCGCATATCAATTATTCCATCCTGCCCATCATTGCGGAAGTGAGTACCAAAAAAAGGATCCGGCCTGAAAGGGCACTGAGCATATCGGTAGTAGCCTCGCACCTGGCCATCATGGCCAGTCCGGTTTCAGCGGCCACCGCTACCATGGTGGGCATTGTGCGGGACTCAGGATTTCAGCTGGTAGACATTCTCAAAGTGAGCATTCCAGCCACCCTCATCGGCGTGATCGTGGGAACACTTGCTGTGGTGAGGATGGGCAAGGACCTCGACAAAGACCCGGAATTCCAGGAGAAGCTGAAAGACCCTGAGTTTGTGAAGAAACTTGATGCAAGCTCCGGTCATTCAGGCCCCTTGAAAAAAGGCGCCAAACTCTCCGTGCTGCTCTTTGGTATTGGTGTGTTGCTGATCATCCTCTTCGGATCCTTTCCGCAACTGTTGCCCAACTTTGCCGATGTGGAAGGCTTTACGCCGAACCTGGCAGTAGGTGCTGATGGCGCTATCCGCATGGCGGCTATGATCGAGATCGTGATGCTGACCGTTTCAGCGGCCATCATCATCCTCTGCAAGACCAGCACCGCTGAAGTAGTGAAGGCCAGCCTTTTCAGTTCCGCGGCACAGGCCACGCTCAGTGTATTCGGCGTGGTATGGATGAGCGCTACTTTCATGGATCATAATGTAGTGGCCATTGAACAGGCATTGGGATCGATGGTGAGAAGCGCGCCCTGGACATTCAGCTTCGCGCTCTTCATCTTCTCGATGCTGAGTTTCAGTCAGGCTGCCACCACGCGTGCGCTGATGCCGCTGGGCCTCAGCCTGGGCATTGCTCCGCCGCACCTGATCGCGATGTTCCCGGCTGGTAACGGGGATTTCTTCCTTCCCGGTTACCCTACCCTGTTAGCTGCCATTCAGTTCGACAATACCGGTTCTACCCATATCGGAAAATATCTGCTCAATCATAGTTTCATGCGGCCAGGGTTGGTAGCCGTCTCCGTTTCGGTGGCGGCAGGCTTCCTGCTGGCCGGCATCCTGTTATGACATGAGATACAGCTTCGTTTTTCTTTGCAGTTTGATTACCGGCTTTGCGATTGGACAATCACCCGCCAAACAGGTGAACGACCAATCGCAGAGCTGGTTTTCTCTCAACTCCACTTTCCGTCTCAATTCAAAATGGGGGCTGGTAGGCGATGTGCATGTGCGCCGCACCAGTTTCATGGCTGACCCCAATTTTTACTTTATACGCGCCGGAGGCGGTTACTGGTTCAATAACGGGCTGAACTATATTGCCGGTTATGCGCATATGTGGCTTACCTCAAACAAAAACAAGGAACGTATTTTTGTAAACGAAGACCGGCTCTACGGTCAGCTTGCCTACAGCACCACTCCCGGCAAACTCAATCTCCTCCACCGTTTCAGGCATGAGCACCGCTGGCGTGAATCGGTAGTGGCGGATTCCCTGCCTAACAAAAGAGCTTTCTCTACAAGGCTTCGTTACCTGATCAGTCTTACCTACCCGGTGTTCAAAGATCCATCACTTCCACAAGCATGCCTGGCCAATGAACTGTTGGTGCAGTTCGGTAAACCTATTGTCAATAATACATTTGATCAGCTGAGATTATTTGCAGGGATCAGGCAATCACTCGGCAAAGGCTGGAGTTATGATTTTGGATATATGATGTTGTATCAGCAGCGCGCAAGCGGGTATCAGTATGATCGAAACCATACGCTGAGATTATTCTTCTATTACACCTGGAATAAAAAAACTCCGGCGATGGTTTCGCCGGAGTATACTGATGAGTAAATATTTCGTAGTTGCCTGTCGCTCGCGGTGACGCGAGTTACCGGGCACACACCTCTTTTATCTTATCTGCCCGTTGCCTCTTATCAGCCACTTCTCCGTTACCAGTTTCTCAAGAGCAAACGGCCCGCGCGCATGCAGCTTCTGTGTTGAAATCCCGATCTCTGCTCCCAATCCAAACTCTTCGCCATCCGTAAAACGGGTGCTTGCATTGGTATACACTGCCGCCGCATCCACTTCACGCAGGAAGCGTTCACAATTCTTCTTATTCTCAGACACGATCGCTTCGGAATGTCTTGTACCGTGCTCACGGATATGCACAAGCGCTTCATTGATATCCTTCACCACTTTCACAGCACATTTCAGACTGAGGAATTCCCTCCCGAAATCCGCTTCTGTAGCCAATTGCAGCTCAGGATAGCCTTTCAGCAATTTATACGCCTTAGGTTCTGCAAATATTTCAACACCATGCTCAGCCAACCTGGGATGTAATTTCTTCAGGAACTCCGGCGCCACGGCAGCATCCACCAGGATCGTATCGGCAGCATTACAAACAGAAGGACGGGATACTTTTGCATTCACCACAATATCAAGTGCTTTTTTCAAAGCTGCTTCTTTCTCCACATACACATGGCAAACACCGGCCCCGGTCTCGATCACCGGTACCTGGCTGTTCTTACGCACGTATTGTATCAGCGAATCGGAACCGCGGGGGATCAGCACATCCACATAACGGGTGGCGGTGAACAGTTCCTGCACCACTTCTCTTTCGGCAGGCAGCAGGGTGACGCAATCCGGATCGATATCATGTTCTTTCAGGATCTTTTTGATCAGCGCTACTGCGGCCTTGTTGGTATTGTCCGCTTCACTGCTGCCTTTCAGCACGCAGCCATTGCGGCTCCTGATACAGAGTGCGGCAATATCGAAGGTCACGTTGGGGCGTGATTCATAGATGGCTCCTACAACGCCGAGCGGAACGGTCACTTTCTCCAGCAACAAACCATTCTTCAACGTGCGTGATTGAAGCAGCTTACCGGAAGGATCAGGCAATTTGCTGATGGTGCGGATGCTGTCCGCAATATTTTTGATGCGCTGCTCATTCAGCAGCAGCCTGTCGTTACGCGGATTATCCGGCGCCTGTTTTGCGAGGTCTTTTTTGTTGGCGCGTATCAGCACTGCACTGTTTGCTTCCAGTGCTTTGGCCAGCGCGCTGAGCGCGGCCTTGAGTTGCTTCTCGCTCACCGATTTCAGGCTCACGGAAGCTACACTCGTTTTTATTATCAGGGGTGTAATGGACTTCATGATTGTTGATTCAATGGCAGTACTAAAATACGACAATATCATCGGCATGCGCTGCCACTACATTCTTCGCTTTCAGGTTCTCTTTGATGGCCGCTGCTCCCAGCTTCACTTTGGCAACGCCCAGGATGACACCTTCCTCATCCATGAGCTGCACCACTTCGCCCTGCGTGAATTTACCCTGCACCTGTGCGATGCCTACGGTCAGCAGGCTGCGGCGTTGCTGCAATGCTTTGGCTGCGCCTTTGTCAACCGAAATACTGCCGAGGGTGATGGAGCCACTGGCCAGCCATTTCTGGCGGGCTTTGAGGTTACTGTCCTGCGGCAGGAAGGTGCTGCCCTGCTGCCCGGCCAGGGCCGAAGCAAACGGAGTACTGCCTTTGAGTCCTGTGATGATGACTTTGATGCCCAGTGAATTTGCCAACCTGGTGAAGGTGAGTTTGGAGGTCATACCACCCAGGCCCAGGCTGCTCTTATCTGTGGTCACGAAGCCGAGAATATTCCTGTCTACATTTTCAACCAGGGGAATGATCTCTTTCTTATCGTTCATGAAACCTCCCACGGAGGTGCAGATGATCAGTGCTTCCGCATCGAAGCCGATGGCCATGAGGGTTGCCAGTTCATCGTTATCGGAGAACTTCAGCTCAACATTACTGATGAGATCATTTTCATTCACGATAGGAATGATATTGTTTTCCCAGAATGCATCGAAGGTTTCTTTCAGTTGCAGGAACTGCGGTCGCCTGCTGAAATGCACGCGTTCACACAATGCCTGCGCCACGGGGATATCGTAAGCGGAGAAATGTTTCTGATATAATCTGATGAGGATGGGATTACCGATTGCAGCAGCGGCTTTGCGCTCTGTGAGGGTTCCCTTGTATTGTTTGATGAAGGACTTACCGCTGCCTACTGCGCCGCTGCTCACCAGTACAATGCGATAGCGTTTTGCGAGTGAGGCAATCTCTGCAGCCACTTTCCTGATGATGGCCTGACTGATCACGCCCTTACTGTCTGTGATCACCGCTGTACCCAGCTTGATCACTAATACCGGTCTCTGCATGGTATAAAAGTAAAAAAAGGGTCAGGATAGAAATCCAACCCTCTTTTATAATCCAATATCCTATGAAAAACCATAGTATAAACGGGAAGAAGGTTGGGATTATTGTATCTATTTCAAAATCCCTGAATCCACAACTCGTCTTAAATATTTTTTATCCTGGATGATCCAGGTCACTTCGTAGCTTCCGATAGTTTCCCGGTTAAGCATATAAATATAAATGGTACGCTTATCCGGAGAAAGGTAAACACCGTTATACGTACGCACAGCGCCCTTTTCATCGTTATAGGTGAACACGGGACTGTAGAGGTCCGCATAGGCTTCTGCGGGAATCTGCACTGTGTCCTTACCGATGGTCATGGTCACTGACGCGATCTTATAACTGGGCATGGTACCATAGTTACCATAGAAAGGCTTGCCATTGATACGCACCACATGTTTCTTTTCGCCAAAGGTTCCGATCTTACTTTTGGATGGATCGAATGGGCCGGCCTTGATATTTACGGCAATATTATTTCCTTCAAAAGTGATGAAGTTGGCGCCATAGTCAACCGGCGGGATAGCCGGGAGTGCGGTCTTGTTAAGCCTGTCTTCCAGCGCAGCCAGCGCAAAGGAAGCCACTTCTGCTTTCAGGTCTTTCTCGGCCATCCTGGCGTAACCTTCCGTTTTCTTACGATAGTCGGGATAGGTATCATCATCCTGCGCCATGATCTGCACACTGCAACACATGAACAGTAAACACCATACAAACTTCATAGTAGTAATTTGCTGCTAAGTTAATACATCTTTCAATGCGCGCTTTGCTGCGTAGTAACCGCACATGCCGTGCACGCCCCCGCCGGGCGGCGTGGCCGAGGAACAACAGTAGATGCCTTTGGCGGAAGTTCTGTAGGGGCTGCGGCGCAGGGCCGGCCTGGTGAAGAGTTGACCTATATCAAGTATGCCTCCGTTGATATCCCCTCCCACATAATTGGGATTGTACTGTTCCATATCCAGGCTGTTCATGGTATGCCTGCCGATGATGCGATCCCGGAAGCCGGGCGCAAATCGCTCTACCTGCTGCTCTATCGCTTCGGTCATGGATTCGCGTGAGCCATGCGGCACATGGCAGTAACCCCAGAGGGTATGTTTGCCGGCCGGGGCGCGGCTGCTGTCGAATAAACTTTGCTGCGCCAGCAGCACAAAGGGCTTTTCTGAATGGATGCCACTCATAGCCTGTTGTTCAGACAGCGCGATCTCTTCCAGGGTATTGCCGAGATGCACCGTACCCGCCTGCCTGCAGGCTTCCGCCCTGAATGGAACCGGGCCATCCAGCGCCCAGTCTATCTTGTAAACGCCCATGCCATACCGGTAACGGTTCAGCTGCCATTGATAAAGGGAGGAGAATTTATAACCAGCCATCTGCAATAACTGCTTAGGTGTAACATCCAGCAGCAGGGCTTTGGAAGAAGGAAGCTGGTCAAGCGAATGAATATACCGGTTGGTTTCAATAACGCCGCCCAGGCTTTGAAAGTAAGCCGCGAGGGCATTGGCAATGCTTTGCGACCCGCCTTTGGGGATGGGCCAGCCTTTGAGGTGACCGTTGGCTATCAGCACCAGGGCAATGGCAGCCGTGGTGGAATTGGTAAGCGGCTGCATGGAATGCGCTGCCATACCGGCCCAGAGGCCGCGCGCCTCGCGGGTTTGAAAGCGTTTGGCAACCGCAATGGCAGGAGCCAGGGCCTTCATGCCGAAGGCGGCCATCTTCAGGGGATGCTTTGGAAAGCCCAGCGGGCCGAGCACATCGGGTGCTATCGAGGGCCAGTTGTTCACCACCGGCCGGATCAGATCCAGGTATGCCCTTGCATCCTTTCCCAGGGCATTGGCCGTTTGCTCCAGTGATGGGCTGAGGAAAGCCGCAGTACCGTCATCAAAAGGATGGGCCGCCGCTACCGGAGGATAGATGTATTCAAGTCCGAACTGATCAAGGGGTAGTGTTGAAAAGAAGGGAGATCCCGCCGCCAATGGATGGATGGCCGAACAGATATCATGGTGGAATCCGGGAAGGGTCAGCTCTGCTGTACGCAGGCCGCCGCCGATAGTGGATTTCCCTTCGATAAGCAGCACGGATTTGCCAGCCTGTTGCAGCGTGATGGCTGCCGACAGGCCATTGGGACCAGAGCCCACAACAATGGCGTCATAATCCGCACGGTTCATGAAACGAAAATAAGCCCTAAGCGGGTAGCGGCAGATAGAAAATTTCCGGGTAGGGGCTTTTAGCTGTTGGACTGTAATGTTATCCCCTCCCGGCACAGCCGGCTTTCCGCTCTTCCAAAACAAGCCTGAATGAAAAAAGCCGGCTCATTACAAGCCGGCCTTCTCAAATATATCAATAACCTTATTTCAGGTTTGCTTTCAGCAACTCAACTGCTTCAGTAGCATCTTTCTCTTCTGTGAGATCGAATATAGAAATGTTCTTGCCATTCACAGTTACATTCTCGTTGTTCACGATCTTCTCGATCTGCTCAGCCGTGAAATTAGCAGCCAGTGTTTTGCCGAAGCTGAAATCACCGAATGCTTTGATCTTGCTGTTGTCAGCGAAATCAGAGTTGTAGCGGCGCAGTTCTACCAGTGCTTCAACAGGACCGGCGGAGAGGTGAACACCGTTCACACCCTGGGAAACCTCAGCCAGACCGAGTTTAGCCTGATTGTTCAGGAACTCGCGACGGAGACTGCCTTCGTTGGCGGTGTTAGGATTGGTAGTTCCGATGAAGTTGTTGCGGGCATCGCTCCAGTTGAGGTCGCCGCTCAGTGTCATTACCACGATGCTTCTTCCCTTCTCAGTGAAATGTTTCAGCTGACGTGGGTGGAAGCCGTTGATAACGTATACCACTTCGCTGTCGATCTTGATGTCTTCAGCATAGGTACCGCCTGCCAGTTTCTTGTTCTCCTTGTTCATCCAGAGATAATCCAGGGAGTAAGCGTTGAATGCAGGGTATTGTTCCAGGAACTCTACACCACCCAGCAGTTTAACGTCGCTGGCGGCTTTGCCGTAGATAGCGCTGAATTTCTCCAGGGCAGCTTCGGAGAGGCTGTTCTTTGCATCGGAAGCGATCTTGTTGATCACACCGTAGTGTTGTGCAATGATATTGTATTGCTCCAGGTATTTGGCAGAAAGTACTTTCACGTTATGGATGGTCAGACCGAAATGGCTGATCCTTTCACGCACCAGTTCCAGAACCGCTTCAATGTTGATGGAATCAGAAGCCAGGGTGATCTCAGGCTTGATGAAAAATAAGAACTCATTCTTTCCAACAGGGGCAGTAGGATTTGAATAAACTTCTTCAAAGAAAAGCTTTTCTTCCTGTGCTTTTTTAATACTGCCGATGATGCTGGCGGAGAGTTGATCGGCTGTAACCGTTGTATTGCTCATTGTTTATTAAAAATTTCGGCAAAGATATCCGGTTTTTTCCGGTTTTTTTTACCAATTTTTAAGCTTGGAGATCATACGGGATTTCCTCTGAAACCCTTGCCACACAGGGATTTCTATTTTCCGGGTAGCGGTTTACCATCCTTAAATAGCCATTTATTTGGTTTGTACCCCCCTGAATGTCGATGTATGTTTGCATTATGAAAATAAGCACTGACCAAGAGTGCTGAGACCCGAGAAAAAGCAGTACTGCCCTGCCAGATGAATAGATCGCTTGCCTTCCGCGAACGCTTCCGATGAGTAAATTGAATATTGAGTATTAAGCGATCATTAACTTTTAAAATATACTATTATGAATAACGTAGTTAAAACTATCCTGTCATTTGTTACCGTTCTGGTACTTACCGTATCTGTTGCCTTTGCAAACGGAGAAAAGAATCCTAAGGCTAATGTTACCAACAGCATCGAAGTTAAACATATCGGCAACTACGAGAATCAGCCTATTTTCCAGCTGAACCTCACCACTGCAGAAGCTGATGAGTTCACTATCACACTGCGCGACAGCGACGGAAACG
>Ga0247823_10003792_pt1 | contig 12189 bp, 13 predicted proteins | sample 13C_PalmiticAcid_2_FD_192426 | JGI IMG/M metagenome (GOLD analysis project Ga0247823, IMG submission 192426) | Soil microbial communities from agricultural site in Penn Yan, New York, United States - 13C_PalmiticAcid_Day30 | ecosystem: Environmental > Terrestrial > Soil > Agricultural land...
GGCCATCGAGATTCAGGCGGCCCAGAGCAGTAAGGCACGGGACAGATAAGTTCTAGACTGCGCAGACGAGATCCGTGTCTAATGATGGGGGTAGTGCTGAGAGACGCAAAGTTGGGCACCGTGATGGAGTCGAGCATGGAGGGGATGGTCTCCAAGAAGTGTATTATGGCTCGTTTGTTGTGCTTGTAGATAGTTGGGAACTCGTGAGCCGAGCAAAGGTCAACTTTATGCAGCGCCGTCAGCTGCTGCGCGATCCGGTGTGCTAGCGAGCCCTTAGGTTCAACTAGTCGGCGTAGATGGGACCAGTCACAATGGCTGGCCTAGTAGTCTTGCTCGACTTCATCTTTCTTGCCGGGATACCCTTTGACACCCTATGGGAAGCGACTCCCATCACGGCCCCAGGGGTATTCGAGGAGAACGAGTTCCTCGAATGGAGGTAACCGCTCATCGCCTACCAGACCAAGGCCGTAGTACTCGACGCAAGGTTTATACTGTAGGCAGCCCTTGCGCGGCCTATAAATGTCAAGGGAGAGCTTGCGTAGGTTGGGATATGATAACAAAAGTTGTTTTAATGGCCGAGTCGTCTGTATGCATTCCTCGGCGGGGATGTACTGAGTGTCGGCCCGAAGTGAATAAAGATTCGAGCTGCCTTTTAGATTGTTGAATTTGCGGGCTATAATGGCTACGGTTCGCTCATTGAAGGTCGTGATAGAAAAATGAAGTCGGACCTAAGTACGCCGTTTCAGATTCTCGAGTAGTGATGCGGGGACGGGGTAGTAGAACGCGTCCACGTGGATATCAAGGAGGCCAGTCATCTGGTCGATCAGGCCGTACAGAGGCGTCGGAAACTGGTAGCCCTTCTGCTTGGTGTCGGCGAGCTCGACAAACCGAAGGGAGCGGATGGCGGGCAATAAGCCGTTGGAGGAGAGGTATTTCAGGAAGGCAATCTCATTCTTGGCCTTGCTTAATTTGAGACTGATGGCGATGTGCTGGTGTTGGACGTAGCGGGCCTTGGTGTAGACGAGCGAGCTCACCGAAGCCAGGACGACGACTGTTCCGGGGCTGATATCTTGTACGTGTTGGATGATCAACATGATGATCTCATCAGGTAGGTCGTACAACGACCGTCGTCCTGGGTCTGCCGGCTTGGGCTTGCGCGCGGTGATGGTCGAGGTAGAGCGCTAGGGCCGGCCGGCACCAATGCCGAGGACTTTGAAAAGCGAGCGTCCCGGAGCTATGGTTGGCCGTCTTTACAATTAGTGGTTGTTTTGGATCTCTCTGTAGCAGGACTGGGATGGGGTGGAAATGAGCAGCGGCAAATCCTGTGGGTATGGCGGGATTATGAGGGGCTCGAGGGGGCCCTGGAAAGTTAGGTTTGTTAGTCTGGTTCTTTAGATAGGGGTCCTGGTCATTTTTTCAAAACATGACCAAAAAAATCCAAGAACGCCAGAAAAAAGCAGAAAAATGGACCGCCTTGATAAATAGCAGCAGGAGAGTACAGTGAGACTGTTTTTCTATGTAAAAATTGGCTATTTGGCTGTAAAGTTGTGTGTTTTCCTTTGGCGTGTGGTAGGCTAATAAGCGCCTTGAACATATTAACTGGCTTGCTGGGGAGTTGCAAACTTAATGCCTGGCGTGCTGCGACGAGGTGGGGTTTTTTCAGCGTAGCACTCTCCTCGTGACTGCCGCCTTACCAATGAGTCAGGACTTGTCTCAAATTAGACATTCATTGGGCTTTGCAGCTCTGGGCGGCGGCTAGGCTAGGGTGGGTGGTCAGACTCACCTCCCTATTGGTCAGTTGGCGTACGAGACAAGTGGCCCTGGACAGAACCGTGGTCCGTCCATTGGATGAAATTGTAGGACTCACGCTACCTATAGCGCTTAACGATTGGTCCGTACTAGTAGATCCCATTCCTATACGCTCGTAGCCATCCATTCCTCACACGTCACTCCATCTCGAGACCTTCTTCCCCAGATATATAACCAGGACCTCGCGGCTCCCCTCCGTTCTCATCGCCATAGCCCACACTCGAGCCTAAACAGCGGCCTAGAAGGCGCTTCCGTCGCCAGCGTCAAAAAATCACGGTACTTATTCTTCGTAGCGCTAAAGGATATCTCCCGCTGACACTTATAGGAAACCAACCGCAGGGCATCCAGCCGCGTAAAGGCAGTTCTCAAAAGCGCGCAACCAAGCGCGCAACCAGCCACGCCGAACGCAATCGCCCACATCCAACTACGCCATCTCTACCACAACTTGAGTCACAGGATTCACAGCATTCACCGGCGCCTGTTCAGAGCAGAGGTCGTAAGCGCAAGCAATCAATCGAATACGAACTCGAGGCCAGCCCAGACCCAGACCCAGACCCGAAGCGACGACGGATATACCCTTCACATCCTACCAGAGACGCATTTAGCAAGCCGGCGATTAATAGCGGCATCTATAAATAGAATAACCTAGTTGCATTCTAGGTAAAGGAACGGCGCTAGCTAGAGGAGCGGGACTAGCTGGAAGAGACCTTAAAGATGGATTTTACTATAGACTATCTTCTTACGCGGAGGAAATCCTTGTCCAATTTGTCCTAGAAGCGATCGAACTCTACTATATCTATAACGCCTAGCGATTAGAAGCTAAGGGAGGAGAAGAGTGCGCTATATCGAGACTAGCGTTATAAGACCCTATTAGAGGTCGAAGGTAGCTATATAACTAAAGCTCCGTCAGGCTTAACTAGCGCTAGCTAGGCTCTTTATCGGTCTCTCCTAGAGAAAACGCCGCTAGTTCCTAGCGATATACTCTTCTACGACGATATCTTTAAAACAATATACTAGAAGATATATAATAAAAATAAGATATAAATCATTCAAGATATTAGTCGACTTATTATTCCTTTAACTAAAAGTCTTACGATATTCGGTATAAAATACCTCGATATTCTAATAGAAAGTATTAACAAAGGGTAGAATAATTCGATCCCCCTTACAAGTACCTATCTATAGCCTAACTACTCTATTAGGTTTAGACAAAATATATTTACCAAGGACTAGCTCGCTAAGCTATCGCTATTTATTGGCAACTTTATCGCTAGGGACCAATCCTTCTTTATAGCCATATACTATATATACTTCCTATTTCTAATTTGCAAGGTAAAGTACAGCGCCGCTACACTCGACATCGCAGACTAGTAGAACGCCTATAGTATAACCCTAGCGGTATAGGGCATCGTCGAGCTCTTCCATACTATCAAGCGCAAGGATAAAGTTAACTAGAAGATCCTTACCTTCTCTATCTCGTATAACCACTAGTCGGTATAGCTCTACGGCTACTACCTAGTATTAACTAGGAAAGATATTAAATACTACTATTATCTAATCTACGAATTTTCTTTCGCCGCGCTCGATAGTAAAGAGAAGTGGATAGTATATCGCTTTACAAAAAACATCTACAATACATAGATGCCAGCTCACTTTTAGAACATCTGCTCCGCCATTGACCAGTTGCCGTCGGATTTGAACTTTGATATCCCACCACTCTCCAAGGCGACCGGGCTTTCCCAGGATTTAGGGAACTTGATATAGCCAAGTGCCAGCTACGCTTCTATACCTAACACGCGGGACAACCAGTCAAGCAATGCCAAATAGCAAGCGGTCACTCCAGACACCTCATTCAGTGGGGTAGCAAAGAGGAGGAAAGGCCAGAAGGATAGATAGGATTTCCATTTCAGAGCCGGACGGTCCCGTCGGTTGAAGCCGACGCGAGCGTGTTGCCGTCCGGCGAGAACGCCACGGCGCTGGCCCAACCGCTATGCCCCTCGAGCGTCTGCCGGGGCGCACCGGTCGCCATATCCCAGAGCCGGACAGTCCTGTCGTCTGAAGCCGACGCGAGCACAGCCGGTCAACTCACAGATATTTTTCTCCGAGTTGCTTCGTGACTTCGACCGCATCTAGAATCGTCCGAGGCCAATCCCCGCTCGTCGGTCCCCAGACGTAACCCAGCGCAACGTAACTCTCCGCCCATGGTCTCTCTTCAACAGCCGGGGGACATTTGGTACAGTTGATGGCGCGGAATCCGGGAAAAGAGGCCCGGCCGGCTTTTTGCTCCCTCTGTCTTGTGGGGAGCAGGTGGCTGCCCTTTGCTCCGCATGACTGAATCCGGTCCCCGTGTGGCCGCATCCGCTTCCCATGTAGCCGTATCCGGTCCCTTCGGTCTGTGGGACGTTCCGTCCGCCTTGTGGGGAGTCAGCGCCTGTCCTATGCTCGGTGGAGCAGTTTTAGCCTGAGGGGGAATGGGGATATGCCGCCCCAATGTCTGCCAAGGCGCTAACCCCAGTCCACTAGCGCCCGTGCTCTTCGAAGCTAGGGAAGCGCTACTAGGCCAAGAAACGCGTGCCTCGTACACAAGGTTCTTCCATAGGAATCGGAGGTTCGTGTTGCTAGCGTTACCGGGACTTCAAGTCGGCCGGAATCATCTTACAGTGACTTTGCGCCAGTGCCTCGAACAAAAGAGGAGGTATCTTACCGCTAATCGCCCAACAGCACCGCCACAACACTTAGGCGACCAACAGGCAATTGAGCTAGCCGCCGCTTTTCAGCCCAGCCCCGCGATAGCCGCTACGGAATGCAGCTGTCAACTTCTCATCGTCGCTACCGTTGCGATCAGGTTACACTACTACCAGAGACCAGTCAAGACAGCGAGTAAAGCGAACAGGTCCCAGAACGTCTTCGATGCGAGGATCTTTGTCGATCCATTCGGACCCATCATGACGCAGAAATCGTGGAAGAAGCTCTTTAGGCGTCGCCGTGCAGCCTCGCCAGCTCCGTCTGCCACGCCGTCGACGAGTATGTTGAGACTCTGCCTAGCATAGCAAGGCTTCCCGTAACTCACATTCTTCAGCAGACACTCGGTCATCCAATCAAGGAAATGCAGAACATGGATCGAAAGCGTCTTCCATTGTCGCGACAGAGTCATGCGCTCCTCCCTCCCCGCCTGCCGCTGCCGCAAAGGCCGCCCGAGCGGGCACAGACGCAAGAGTCCCCGAAGATCACCAGCCACCCGCAGCATCGCAAGCACTGCCTCTTCTTCTGCCCGCCGAATCCGTACCCAAACCACCGCCGACCGAATCCACAGAGCAACCGACCCCTGTCCTTTCCGTGTCCGAGAGACTGTGGAACGCCGCGTACGACAGCCTTGAGACGGACAGTGCAGAGCTTGTCAGTTCATATGTGAAAACGTTGGAAATAGTTCTCGGAGCCAACCCAGGTGTTACTCCTGACATCAACATCTCGGCCGAGCTCCATAACCCGACCAAACGACAGATGCATATGATGAGGCTGGTGGAGGAAGGCCAGGCGAAAATATCCAGAGTGTCCAAGATCACAAACGGAGTAGGCGATGTCGCCGGTTTCGTCCTGTCGGTCAAGGGAATAATTGACCTGGCTGTGCAAAGCGTGCCGCAGGCTGCGCTTCCGTGGGCCGGTGTTTGCGTTGGGCTGCAAGTAAGCAGTCGTCCTTCGAATTCCACTTCGTGCTGGGCTTTGCTAAATGCCTCCAGATTCTCCAGAATCCTGCGCAAGCAACAAAATCCAACCTTGCCGGTATCGCTCATGTCATCTCCAGAATGGACTGGTACTGCGCCCTCACCGAACATCTCCTAAACAAAGACAACGTTGCCGCTGGCAAGGACTTCCAAGCAGTCTTACGCCAGCTGGAAAAGGGGATTGTCGAGCTCTACAAGGCTCTTCTCCAATACCAGATGAAGAGTGTTTACTCCTACTATCGCAATCAAGGGCTTGTCTTCCTTCGCGGCATGCTCAATCTGGATGATTGGGACAGCGATCTGAAGCTGGTTACCAACGCAGAGGCTGCCGTTCAGAACAATGCTGCCCAATCCTTCCAAGAACAAACGAAAACTTCCTTAGTGAAGCTCGTTGAGCATGCCGAGGGAATGGAGAGGCGGCTCGGCGACATTCATCAGGCTATCTCTAGTCGTTCCTCTATTTACGGCAAATTGCAACTCGAGATAGTCTACTTGACTCGAGGAAATCCTAATGACTCTTAGGCGATCAAGTCGAGAAGCTGTAGCAGATCTATCACACACTCGTCAAGTACGTCGATAACTAAGTAAGTCGGTTATAGGTTCGGGTCTCGTAGGATGTTGGTGAAGATTCTCGATAGTGCGTGTTCTATGCCGGCAAATCGCCTCCACCTCCCACTCCTCCTCCCTTTTAAGCTTAGTATAATACCTCAACTGGATAGCCCCAGCACTACGCCCTAGGAACTACTCGGCGATCTCGATCCAAGAAAGTCCCTACCCCTTTAGCCAAAGGATCGTTGCATTATCTACCAGGGTATACCTCGCCCTCCTTAAGGTTGAAGTTGGTTTATCCTTATACTTAGTGATCCAATTGCTCTTCTATCTCGCTAGACGGTACCTCTTCGTAGCGGTGCCCTAATTCTCCACTCTACAGTACCCCTGCCCTACTCCGTATTCTACGTATAGATCCCAGGTGAACTATACGTTGAAAGTGGGTAGCGAACCATCCATTGTAACGCGCTTGAGGACTACGTCTCTAAGGGGCCATTCCCTAGATACTACATATTCTACGCATAGATCCCAGGTAAACTACACTATGAAAGTAGATAGCGAACCGTCCGTTGTAATACGTTTGAGGACCGCATCTCCAAGGTACAATTCCTCGAATGTTGCGGTGGGGGTTCTAGCCATCTCAATATCCTTTTCCAAGGACGATGGCAGATAGGTAGCGCCGTGCTAGCGCCTAGGGTATCGGGACGATCTTAGAGCGCCTTTCGAAAAATCGCCGTAGGATAGACGGGTCTACTACTGAGATACTATTCCGCCGGTTGGAATGGTCATAGTATCCCCCCTACAGCGCTTATATAGCAGCGGCCGGACAATATCATCCTCATTATATTCAGCGTCGCGGCACACACTAGGACAGTAGTCCTCCTCATCATCGGTATTGCGATATCGACGACGGCTAAGGCTACGCTAGGACGCCATTCCACCGGTCGTTATATTACAACGGCTAGTAGTATACTATAGATTAGCCTAGTCTCGGCTAGCAGGTAACTATATCTATAGGCTAGCATCGGCCAGCTTACGGTTATTATTCCCTTCGTCGTCTAGCAGTACGGTTGAGCCTACTATACACGCTCGATCGATATCGTTATAGTAACTACGATATCGAGGGAGGCCGTAGCTACTAGAGTGTCAGCAGAACCACTGAGGCAAAAAGGAGATCAGGGACTGTGGGATCTGAGGGATCCCTGGAATACGATCAGGTGGCGATGCGCCGCCGCACCCTGAACAAAAGGGGGACTGAACCCCTCTGCATCCAAAGGGAGCCTGCTCCCTAAGGATCAGCCTTTGTATCCAGCTTTGCAGCAGAGCAGAGACATCAGCCAGACCGTCAGTGGTAGCCTCCGAATCGGAACCATTTTCCCAGACAAGATCCTCCGTGTGACAGCAGCGCTGAACCATCTTCCTCGACAAGTGAAGCCTGTTGTGAGAGATCCCTGACATAGAGCTTCGTTGTAGATCAATACTACGACTAGGAACGGCACTATATTAGCTATAGGGCTAAAGATATAGCTCGGTACCTATCGGATCGAACTCGCTAGTACTCTCGTCTAGTATTTAACTAATCTAGGGGTCTAAGATATACAAGTATTTCTATTTATAAGCTACTTTAGGCTAGGCTATTGTAAAATATACTATAGAGAATAAGATAAATGGGCTTGCGAGAATATACGACCTGGCCGCCTAAAATGCACCTCTTGAATGTACTATTTGAAATGCACCTCCTAGAATATACCACCTAAAATGCGCCTCTTGAAATACGCCTCCTGGAATATACTACCTAGAATGAGCTCCTCCTTTACGGTTCGAGCTATTGTCCCATCTAAAAGTAATAGGCGGTTCCCTACATTCGTTCGCTAAGTAGTACTTAGTAGGCCGACTCGATGATGCAGGTAGTAGGGCATTTCGTACAAATGTTACAGCACCGGTCGGCGAGATAGGTATAGTTGCAATTAGTAGGGAGATCCGGGTATTGCAGGGCGGGAGGAGCGGTGCCCTACTGCCGAAGCGGGGAGCGGGGAGCATATCAACCAATCGGACAGAATACTAACAACCTTGTCCGGAGAACCCCTTCTCTGTGGGGGAGCGCTTCAAGTGGGCTTAGACGACTCGGCGTATTCTCTTCTGGCATCTTCGGGGTCTCCGCATCATCAGCCAATAGGGGTAGCAAACTGGACCCACTACGGACGCAGCCTGCTGCGTCCGTAGTGGGTCCCGTCTTGGCGCCAACGAGCGCTGTCGCTACTCCACCTTTAACGGTCCTCCAATGCAAAGTAAATCGCCGCCATGCCGCAAGCCACGATGGCAATCAGGAACTGGCCAACTCCGAATCCTTGCTCCTGCGTCTTGCAAAACGCGGCCACCAGACCGGATACAAGGGACGCAATAGCAATCCCAAAATGCTAGGATGAGACTCAGGCCGGCCTGGTTCGGGCCTTCTAGGATGTGCACTCCCCAGCCGAAAACAATATCGTCCTCCTCAGATTCCTGCGCCAGTTGTGCGTTGGCACCCGGGTTCCGGGTCGACCGCCGTACCTCATCCAGGATGCCGGCATTGAGCTTTTTTGGTAATCGCTGGAGCCAAGTGTCTCCCAAGTGGCCGTCCCGAGAGTCTCCGCGAGGGTGACGGAGAAAGTGGAGGAAAAGATTAGCTGGCATTAGAATCTTGGGGCTCCGATAATGGTAATGCCACTTATCGACTTCCTCCTGTGGGGGGTATTCGCTGGGTTTCCGGTGGATGCCAGCCAGGTCGTAGTATGCTTGGCTAACCGAGAACTGCGAGATAGGTTCACTGTTAACAACCCACTGTACTTGAGAAGAAGCATGAACATCGTGATTTAAGCATGAATACTTACTATCACGAAGTGTATATTACGAGGTTTTAGGAAAATCTTCCGGATACCAGATCCCCGGGCGTGACAGTATCGGTCCCAGATCTGTTGGAAGAGGTCGCCATCCGACGTCACGTAGTCCAAGTCAATCTCATTGAACGTTATCGCATGACGCCTAGTGTTGATGCAGACCTCGAAAAACCGTTTCTTCTGGGGCGGTGGATGTACGACGGAAGTCAGGGTACTAAGATGAATTCCCGGTGCAAGTTGCCTAGAATCGTACGCCGGGGCAACCCTGATGGTACTGCTTTGCCGCAGCGCTGCAGTTCCGAGACTTGCTGACACCGAGTGTGATGTCCTTGGGGCGGGCTCTTGTCTCCCTGCGCCTGGCCCGGCAGGGTTTCTTTCCTCGATCCCCACTGGCAGCCGACCCGTAGTCTCGGCATGATTGACGTAAATAGTCTTGTACGTCTTCCAGTTCTTGTAGGCGGTCTCGACAACTTGTGCGACGTGATGCAGTTCCTTCAAGAGCTCCTGCAAGGCCTCGGGATGAGAGTTGTCGAAGTCGGCGCACAGCAGAGTGCCGCACGACTGAGCAGGTTAGTGACTAGAACTGTTCCCCGCCAATATTGTTAAAGGGGGGCTAGTGGAACTCACACAGCGCCACCTGAGGCGTCTGTAGCCTTCCTTTACAGGAGGCATGAAGTGGCAAATTCTCCGGGGAGAAAGTCATCGCAGAGCGCCTCGGCCGACAGGCTCTCCTTCATCTCCTTGATCCTTGCATCCTTCTCGTCGTCTGTACCAACCTTTAGACCTTGCCATGGCAACGAGCCCCGGGCAAGATACACGAAAACATACCCAAGGGACTCCAGGTCGTCCCCCCAAGACTGTTCTTCGTGCGCGTTAGCGTACGGACGATTAGCATCGCGATGAGACACCTACCACGGCCGTTGTGGTTGTTGATGCTTGCGTACCGTCTGGTACCGCCCAGCGGTAGACCTTCTGTATTCTTGCAACGCTCGGCATCATCGAACTCCTTGGCGAGGCCAAAATCAATCGTGTAGAGGGTGTTTCCCTGCCTACCAGCCCCCATCAGGAAGTTATCCGGCTTGATATCGCGATGGAGGAAGCCCTTCGAATGGATGTATTGGATTCGAGAGATGGCCTGGTCGGCGATGAGGAGGATGGTCTTGAGCGAGAACTTTCGGCCGCAGTAGTTGAGCAGGTCCTCGAGCGACGGGCCGAGGGCGTCAATGGCCAGCGCGTAGAAATCGCACTCCTGCCCGAACCATCGCACTCGCGGGATTCCAACCCCGCCGTTCAGCGCTTCGTATGTCTCCTTCTCGCCTCGGAGCACATCGGGGTTATCTCGAACGGACGTGAGCTTTATGGCGACCTCCTCGCCCGATGAGAGATCGGTCCCTGCCCGGTCAGCGACAGCTGAAGCAAAGAGAGACAGCGCCGTACCAGAATAGACGAGGCCGAAGCCTCCCGCGCCGATCTTGCGGTCAACGCGATACCTGTCGTCGATGAGAATGTCCTAGAGGGTATGTGAGCAGTCTCCTGTTTGTCGGCAGCGTCGGATCTGTACCTTCATTGTGAGATGGCAGGCGATGCTGCGAAGTTAAAGGCGCTGGAAATAATCTCGCTGACCACACGGATCATGTCGGACGTCGGGCACCGCCGTCGCAGAAGCATGCTCGAAACACAGGGGATGGCGGTAAACGCAGAAGCAGCCCCACCTCGGCGGATCTTGTTGCGCCAGACGGCGTTCGGCGCTGTTTCGACCCGAGCCATTGAGAGGATACCCCGCACCGTATCCTTGCAAAAGCGGCTAGTGGTTGGCTGACGCCTTCCGCAAGCGCGACGCGCTCGCATGAGTCACACACCCACCCGCAGGCGACGACGCGTTTCAGCCCAATCATTCCCATGCCACGCACACCAACTGAGGTCCTGCAGGCCAGCTCAGTCCTGGCCCCCGAGCACGACCTGAATATCCACATGGATTTCCCTCGGTCTCAAGGTTGTGAAGTAGCTGCTCATGGCGAGCGCGGAAAATCGAAAGAGAGCCCGCGCAGACGACTTCTCGCAAGAGCACCGTCCTGACAAGAAGATCAAGTCGAGGGGCAGGCTCCACAAGCCGTCGAACTTCCCACCCGAGTTCTGGGACAACCTGTCCAAGGTTCCGCTCACGCGTCGCGCACTGCGAGAACTCGACCGGCGGAACAGCGCTCGGCCTGGCCCAGGGCCCGCGGCACCTGCAGTGTACACCACGGATCGTGCCCGTTTCGCAAGACACGGCGGCCCAGATCTTCGCCATCTTCGAGGGGTATGCCTGCAATGTACTGACTAGGAACGGACACTGACTTCCTGTCTCAGTGCCACGAACCGAAAGGCGCCGTATATACCATGGCGTCTAGCCGCTCCGTATCTTCAAGCCGACGAACCAAGTCGACAATTTCGCAAGAAGAATTAACTCGCTCTATCGTACATCTAGCAGCTATCTAAGTTTAAGGACAGAAGGAAGGGACGCTACGAGGTGCAAACCAGAGATAGACGAGACTTCTACCCGTCGCCCGTTCGGAATTATATCTTCGACCGTATCTTTGCCTATATATAGTACTACGGATTGAAATTATTATAGATTGATCGGTATAGCGTAAAGCAGTACGCGTATAAGGTTACGTGCGACTATAAGAAGTATAAAGATAAAAGAGCTGCCCTTTAAACGATAGATCTAGTTTATAGATTTAGTTACTAGCTTATTATATTGCTCGGTAGACCTATCGGCTTAGGGGATAAATTGGATCTCTTTACGAGGATCCTTAAGGGAACGCTTATAGATAAAAATTAGAAAATAAGATAGTTCTAGCTATTGATAGCGACCGCCCGTTTAGAGGTATATAGAGCGCTAATATTACTAAACGCTATAATATACAACCATTAGTAGACGAGAGCTTAGACGTTCTAAAAGTCTTACCATATAGGGTATTAAATAACGCTCCTAATCTGCTATTTAGTTAGTTTAGAAAGAAGCAAAAGGTCTTACCATATCTTTAACAGTATCCTAGGCAAGCTCTACTTTAACTATATCACCTTCTCCTTCGAAGCTATAAGGCTATATTAAGCCTTTCGATATATCGGATCTCGTATATAAAAAGAGAGCGATGCGATTAACTAAGTCCTTAGAACGGCCAGCAAATTTATAATTATATTAGAAAGGTCAAACGCTATATTTCCAACGATTATCGATAATATTGGAA
>Ga0247823_10003793_pt1 | contig 12188 bp, 10 predicted proteins | sample 13C_PalmiticAcid_2_FD_192426 | JGI IMG/M metagenome (GOLD analysis project Ga0247823, IMG submission 192426) | Soil microbial communities from agricultural site in Penn Yan, New York, United States - 13C_PalmiticAcid_Day30 | ecosystem: Environmental > Terrestrial > Soil > Agricultural land...
GCGGTGGGGCGTCGGCGGGCGGGCTCGGCGGCGCGACCTGTCGACTGGTCTTCGGCGGCGCGGGCAGCGGGTTGTTGGCGCGCTCCCAGAGCGGGCGCAGCGGACGCGGATCGCGTTTGACCAGGCGGCACAGTTCCAGCACGGCGGGCCACGGCGGCACCGTCTGCCCGCTGAGGTAGCGCGACAACGACGACGAGCTCAGCCCGGTGTCGCGAGCCAGCGCACGCACGCCGCGGCCCGACAGCTCCTGGATCAGGCGCAGGCGCGCCGCGAGTTCGTCCTGCGGGTAGGCCTTCGCCGTCTGCTGTTGCACAACCACCGTTTCCCACTGTCGCTGTCCCGGCCCGGATCAGGAAGTTTCCCGAGGACAATCGGGAGGTCAGGGCCGTTTTCCACTGTCCCACAGTGTCCCACAGCCATCGTTTTCCGGCGCACGACGGGCTGTTATTGGGTCACACCGCAAGCAGCGGAGAACAACGGGAAACAAGGAGAACGACATGCAGTCTCGGATGCAGAACCCGGCCATGGTCCTCACCGACGCGATGGGCCCGATCCAGCAGGTCCTCAAGGCCGTGCAGACCGGCGGCGTCGACGGCGAGATCCTGGAGCTGGTGCACCTGCGGGTCAGCCAGATCAACGGCTGCAGCGCCTGTGTCGACGGCGGCACCAAGACCGCCCGCAAAGCCGGCGTCAGCGAGGATCGCCTCGCCACCGTCGTCGCCTGGCGGGAGACCCCGTACTTCACCGACGAGGAGCGCGCCGCCCTCGAGCTGGCCGAGGCGGCGACCCGCCTGGCCGACCGTCCCAACGCCGTCACCGACGAGATCTGGGACGCGGCCGCCAGCTACTTCGACGAGCGCCAGCTCGCCTCGATCGTGCTGATGATCGGCGTCACCAACATGTTCAACCGGCTCAACGCCACCACCCGCCAGATCGCCGGCGCCTGGGGCTGAGCCCCGTTCACCCCCCTGATCCACCGAAAGGAACCTTCGAGATGACCACCAACCAGTCCCACAAGAAGAGCTCGCACGGGGGTTTCTCCCGGTGGATGCAGCACCGGATGAACGCCAGGATGAACCGCAAGGTCCGCTCGGGCCACGGCACCTTCATGGGCATGGACGTGCTGATCCTGCACACCATCGGCCGCCGCAGCGGCGAACCGCGACAGACGCCGATCTCCTGGTTCGCCGACGGCGACTCCTGGCTGCTGGTGGCCTCGGGCGGCAAGAACGGCCACCCCGACTGGCACCTCAACCTGATGGCACACCCGGACCAGGCCACCATCGAGCTGCCCGGCGAGGCACCGCTGCCGGTCACCCCGCGCGTGCTGACCGGCGCGGCGCGGGCCACGGCCTGGGAGTCCATCACCGCCGCGCAGCCCCGGTACGGCAAGTACCAGGCCAAGAGCGAGCACGAGTACGCGGTGGTGCGGCTCAGCCCGCGCTGACCGGACGCGAACTCACGCGGGCAGCAGCCGGCCGATCACCTCGGCCAGCTGCCGCACCGTGCGGCATTCGTGCATGGTGACGATGTCGGTGTAGACGTGGGCGGCCGAGTCACCGGTCGACCACGAGCGCGACGGCTCCGGATTGAGCCAGTACACCGCCTTGGCCCGTTCGGTCATCGCTTGCAGCGCGGCCAGATTCGGGTCGGTGCGGTTGGTGCGGGCATCGCCGAGGATGAGCACGCAGGTACGTGGGCCCAGGGCGTCGAGGTAGTGGTCGACGAAACCCTGGAAGGCCTCGCCGTAGTTGCTGGAGCCGAAGCGGGCCACGCCGGCGTCGCGGACGATCTCGCGCGCGAAGCCGGCCGGGGGTGGTTCACCGGGGGTGAAGTAGTCGGTGATCTCGGCGCACACGTCGACGAAGCCGAAACTGCGGACCCGGCTGAACTGGTCCTGCAGGGCCTGCACCAGTTGCAGGGTGAACTCGGCGAAACCGGTCACCGAACCCGAGACATCGGCCAGCACGACGAGATCGGGGCGGCCGTGGCGGCGGGCCCGCAGCACCGGATCGATGGGGACACCACCGGTGGCCATCGAACGGCGCAGGGTGCGGCGCAGGTCGATCTGCCCGCGCACGGCCTTCTTGCGGCGCACCGCCAGGCGGGTGGCGAGCTTGCGGGCCAGCGGATGCACCAGACGCCGCATCTCGGCCAGGTCCTGCTCGCGAGCACCGAGGAAATCGGTACTGTCCGCGCCGGATTCGACGCCGCGGCGCGCGATGTAGTCGGTGCCGCGCAGCTGCGCCGAGCGCAACCGGGCCTCGGCCTGCACCTGCGCGCGGAACTGCTCCACCCGGCGACGTGCCTCGATCGTGTGCACCGCCGCGTCGAACTGGCCTGTCCCGCCCATGGTCTGCGCGACCTGTTCGGAGATCTCGTCCGGGCGCAGCGATTTCATCGTCAGATACGACGACCAGCCCGCGCCCGACGCCGAGGTGACCCGGCCCGCGCTCTCCCCCGCGCCGCCGTAGGCACCGAAGGTATTGAGCGCCTCCCTGGCGAGTTCGGCGGTGTCGGCGCCTTGAATCAGCGCCGCGATGACCCGCTCGCGCAGCGGATCGGCATCCTCGTCCGCCACGGCGACCGGCCGGGCGCCGTCGAGGAAGTAGAGATCGAAGAGCTGATCGAACACCGCGCGCTGGCCGTTGCGGCGCAGCAGGCAGGCGGCCAGGCCCGAGCGCAGCACCCGGGAGTCTGCGGTGCCGAGGGCGACGATCGTCGCCGCGGCGTCGACGGTCTCGCTGGGGCCCGCGTGGATGCCGTGTTCGCGCAACAGCCCGACGAAGCCGACCAGGCGATCCGACATCGGTGCTTCGACACCGCCGTGCGCCGCCACGATGGTCACCACGCCACGGCGCCGGTCATCGGGCCACGCTGCCGTCGGTCCGATCGTCGAGACCGAGCCGTTCGATCGCCACCCGATGATCGGACTGGTACTTCAGCAGCACGCCCAGGGTGGCGCGGACAACGCCCGCGCTGAGCGTGCGGCTACCCAGCGCGACCAGGGTCTTGGCCCAGTCCACGGTCTCGGCGATCGAGGGTGCCTTGCGCAGCGACAGCTGCCGCAACGCGCTCACGGTCGCCACGACCGGCTCGGCCAGGTCCGCGTCCAGTTCGGGCACCTTGAGCCGGACGATCGCCTTCTCCAGTTCGGCCGCCGGATAGTCGATGTGCAGGTACAGGCAGCGCCGCTTCAGCGCTTCGGACAGGTCGCGGTTGGCGTTGGAGGTGAGGATCACGAAGGGCTTGCGCACGGCGGTGACCGTGCCGAGCTCGGGAATGCTCACCTGGAAATCGCCGAGCACCTCCAGCAGCAGGCCCTCCAGCTCCACGTCGGCCTTGTCGAGCTCGTCGATCAGCAGCACCGTCGGATCGGGGTTGCGGATGGCGGCCAGCAGCGGACGGGCGAGCAGGAACTCCTCGGTGAAGACGTGGTCGCGGGTGCCCTCCCAGGTCTCCCCCGAGGTCGCGGTGATCCGCAGCAGCTGTTTGGCGTGGTTCCACTCGTAGAGCGCGCGGGCCTCGTCGATGCCCTCGTAGCACTGCAGGCGGATGAGCTCGGCCGAGACCGCCGCGGCGACGGCCTTGGCGAGCTCGGTCTTGCCGACACCCGCGGGCCCCTCGATCAGCAGGGGCTTGCCGAGGTGATCGGCCAGGAAGACCGCGGTCGCGATGTCGGGGGACGGCAGGTAGCCGGCCGCGGTCAGCCGGTCCTGCACCTGGTCCACCGAGGCAAAGAACTTACTCATCGGTAACCAGTGTAGGCGGCGAGGACCTCAGTAGGCGTGCGGGGCCGCGGTGATGCGGCCGGAGTCGATGGCGGCGAGCAGAGAGTGGCGGTCGGCGAGGGTCTGGTCGCCGTAGGCGAGGCCGAACTCGCCCATCGCGCGATCGAAAACGTCGCCCTTGCCGAGGTAGGCGGCGATGGCGACGCGATCGCCGGAGCGCGCGTGCGCACGGGCCAGCACCGAGCCGCACAGCTCCGCGTACTGGGCCAGCTCGCTGTGGGTCTGATTGGCGACGTCGGCGGAGCCCTTCATGTCGCGCAGCTGCCGCATGTAGAAGAACCGGCCGGCCGGCCCGGTCGCCCAGGCCAGGAAGACATCGCTGGCCGACTGCATCAATCGCTGCCCGACCACCACCCGATGCCCCTGGTGGTGATACTTGCTCGGATTCAGGTGCGGCGCCAGCACCGAGGTCTCGGCCTCCTTGAGCTGCAGGAACAGCGGGCTGCCCGTCTCCTTGTCCATCATCAACGCGATGAAGCACCGGGTGCCGACGCTGCCGACACCGACCACCTTCATCGCCTGATCCACCAGGCGGTGCCGGTCGAGCAGGATCCGGCGCTCGTCGGGCAGGCTACGGCGGAAGTCGGCGAAGACCTCCTTGATGATCTTCTCGTCCGGCACCTCGATCGGCACCAGCAGCGGCGGCTGGTTCTTGATGCGTGGAATACCGTTCGCGTCGGGCTCGGTGAGCTTGTTCAGCGCCTGCAGACTCGTCTTACCGCGGGCGGTGCTGATGGCACGGTCGAGCTTCTTGCGCACCTTCGGCTTCTGAATCAGGTCGTAGACCTGCTCGGCGTCGACCCGCTCGTACCAGACCGACATGCTGTCGGCCTCGGCGAGCATGTGCATGGCCTCGCGGTAGCCGCGGGCGGCGGCTTCGACGGCGGTGGCGGCCCGATCGTCCTCGCACCCGTTGTCGCGAGCGGCCACGGCGACACTGGCCGCGAGGCGTTTGACGTCCCACTCGAACGGACCGGGCAGGGTCTCGTCGAAATCGTTGACGTCGAAGACCAGGTTGCGCTCCGGCGAGGCGTAGAGCCCGAAGTTCGACAGGTGGGCGTCACCGCAGAGCTGCACCGTCAGGCCGGTGTTGGCGCTCTTGGCCAGATCCGCCGCCATGATCGCGGGCGCGCCGCGCAGGAAGGTGAACGGGGACAGACTCATCCGGGCATACCGGATGGGCACCAGCTCCGGCACCCTGGTCATGGCCTGACGCTCCAGAATGGTGACCGGATCCTCCCGGTCCGGCCCCGCGCCCCACTCCCCCAGTTCCGAGCGCGAGATCCGTTTGCGCGCCGCCTTGCCCTGTGCGACCGCTTCGTCCGCGAAGTCCTCCACCGTCTGATTCGTCATCGAGCAAGTCTCGCGCTATCGGTGATCAACAGCAAGGACGCGCGCCGAACCCGACCTCAGCGGCCGATCGGCAAATCGATGGCGAAGGGCCCGCTCGCGCGCGGCGAACGGGCCCTTCGACAGCGAACAGCGAGAACTTACGCGGTCTCGGTGATCGGGCGATCGACCCAGCTCATCAGGCCGCGCAGCTTGGCGCCGGTGACCTCGATCGGGTGCTCGGCGTTCTCCTTGCGCAGACCCTCGAGCTCCTTGTTGCCGCCCTCGACGTTGGCGACGAGGCGCTTGACGAAGGTGCCGTCCTGGATGTCCTTGAGGATCGCCTTCATGCGCTCCTTGGTGTCGGCGTCGATGACGCGCGGACCGGACAGGTAGCCACCGAACTCCGCGGTGTCGGACACCGAGTAGTTCATGCGCGCGATGCCGCCCTCGTACATGAGGTCGACGATCAGCTTCAGCTCGTGCAGGACCTCGAAGTAGGCCATCTCGGGGGCGTAGCCCGCCTCGACCATGACCTCGAAACCGGTCTTGACCAGCTCCTCGGTGCCACCACAGAGGACGGCCTGCTCACCGAACAGGTCGGTCTCGGTCTCTTCCTTGAAGGTGGTCTTGATGACGCCGGCGCGGGTGCCGCCGATGCCCTTGGCGTAGGACAGCGCCAGCGCCTGGCCCTCGCCGGTCGGGTCCTGGTCGACGGCGATCAGGGCCGGAACGCCCTTGCCGTCGGCGAACTGACGGCGCACCAGGTGGCCGGGGCCCTTCGGGGCGACCATCGCGACGGTGACGTTGGCCGGAGCCTTGATCAGACCGAAGTGGATGTTGAGGCCGTGGCCGAAGAACAGCGCGTCGCCGTCCTTCAGGTTCGGCTCGATGTCGTTGGTGAAGATCGACGCCTGGGCGGTGTCGGGCGCCAGCACCATGATCACGTCGGCCCACTCGGAGACCTCGGCGGGGGTGCCGACGGTCAGACCGGCCTCTTCGGCCTTCGGCCGCGACTTCGAACCCTCAGCGAGGCCGACGCGGACGTCGACACCGGAGTCGCGCAGGCTCAGCGAGTGCGCGTGGCCCTGGCTGCCGTAGCCGATCACGGCGACCTTGCGGCCCTGGATGATCGACAGGTCAGCGTCGTCGTCGTAGAACATCTCGACTGCCACTGTGGAGTCCCTTCTGGATAATTTCTGGTGGGTAAAAGTTAGCGGGTGGCCGTGATCGACTTCGGACCGCGTCCGACTGCGACCACGCCCGACTGCACGATCTCGCGAATGCCGTAGGGCTCGACCATGCGCAGCAGGGCATCCAGCTTGGACCGGGTGCCGGTGGCCTCGATGGTCAGCGCGTCGGGCGAGACGTCGATCACCTTGGCGCGGAACAACTGCACGGCTTCGATCACCTGGGTGCGCACCGACGCGTCGGCCCGCACCTTCACCAGGATCAGTTCGCGGGCCACCGAGGCGTCGGCGTCCTGCTCCACGATCTTGATGACGTTGATCAGCTTGTTGAGCTGCTTGGTGACCTGCTCGAGCGGCAGATCGTCGACGGTCACGACGATCGTCATGCGCGAGATCTCGGGGATCTCGGTGCCGCCGACCGCCAGCGACTCGATATTGAAGCCGCGGCGCGAGAACAGGCTCGCGACACGCGCCAGCACGCCCGGCTTGTCCTCGACGAGAACGCTCAGGGTGTGGGTGGTGCTCATTCCTGGGAACCCTTCTCGAAGGCCGCCTGCTCGCGCTCCATCGCCTCGTGGATGACGGCGGGCTCGGAGACCTGCTCGTCCTCGTCGAAGAGCGGGCGGATGCCGCGGGCGAACATGATCTCGTCGTTGCTGGTGCCCGCGGCGACCATCGGCCACACCTGGGCGTCCTTGCCGACGATGAAATCGATCACGACCGGGCGGTCGTTGATCGCCTGCGCCTGCCGGATCGCGGCCTCGACATCCTCTTCCTTCTCCACCCGGATGCCGACGCAGCCCAGGGCCTCGGCCAGCTTCACGAAGTCGGGGATGCGAAGGGTGTGCGTGCCGAGATCGGTGTTGGAGTAGCGCTGCTCGTAGAACAGGGTCTGCCACTGGCGGACCATGCCGAGGTTGCCGTTGTTGATCAGCGCGACCTTGATCGGCACGCCCTCGACGGCACAGGTGGCCAGCTCCTGGTTGGTCATCTGGAAGCAGCCGTCACCGTCGACCGCCCAGACCTCCTTCTCCGGGGTGCCCATCTTGGCGCCCATGGCCGCGGGAACCGCGTAGCCCATGGTGCCGAGGCCACCGGAGTTCAGCCAGGTGCGCGGCTTCTCGTACTTGATGAACTGCGCGGCCCACATCTGGTGCTGACCGACGCCCGCGCAGTACACGGCGTCGGGACCGGCCAGCCGGCCCAGCGTCTCGATGACGAACTCCGGCGAGAGCGAACCGTCGCTGGGCGTCTTCCAGCCCAGCGGGTAGTTGTCGCGGATCCCGCTGAGGTAGGCCCACCACTCGGTCAGGTTCAGCAGCGGGGCGGCGCCGGACTGCGGATCGGCCTTGAGGGTCTCGATCAGCTCGACGATGACCTCACGCGCGTCGCCCACGATCGGGACGTCGGCGTGGCGGTTCTTGCCGATCTCGGCCGGGTCGATGTCGGCGTGGATGACCTTCGCGTCGGGGGCGAAGGAGTCCAGCTGACCGGTGACGCGGTCGTCGAAGCGGGCGCCGAGGGTGATCAGCAGGTCCGACTTCTGCAGCGCGGCCACGGCGCCGACGGTGCCGTGCATGCCGGGCATGCCCATGTTCAGGGTGTGGCTGTCGGGGAACGCGCCCCGCGCCATCAGGGTGGTGACCACCGGGATGCCGGTCAGCTCGGCCAGCTCCAGCAGCTCGGCCGAGGCGTCGGACTTGATGACACCGCCACCGACATAGAGCACCGGCGACTTGGACTCCAGGATCATCCTGGCGGCCTCGCGCACCTGCTTGCCGTGCGGCTTGGTGACCGGACGGTAGCCGGGCAGCCGCATCTCCGGCGGCCACGAGAACGTGGTCTGGGCCTGCAGAGCGTCCTTGGTGATGTCGACCAGGACGGCGCCGGGACGGCCCGAGGCGGCGAGGTAGAACGCCTCGGCCAGGATGCGCGGGATGTCGATCGGGTCCTTGACCAGGAAGTTGTGCTTGGTGATCGGCATGGTGATGCCGGAGATGTCGGCTTCCTGGAACGCGTCGGTGCCGACCAGGCTCGACGGCACCTGACCGGTGATCGCCACGATCGGGACCGAGTCCATCTGGGCATCGGCCAGCGGGGTCACCAGGTTGGTGGCGCCGGGGCCCGATGTGGCCATACACACACCGACCTTGCCCGAGGACTGCGCGTAGCCGGTCGCCGCGTGACCGGCGCCCTGCTCGTGACGCACCAGGACGTGGCGGACCTTGGTGGAATCGAACAGCGGGTCGTAGACGGGCAGGACCGCGCCGCCGGGAATGCCGAATACGGTGTCGACGTCGAGCTCTTCGAGGGACCGGACCACCGACTGCGCGCCGGTGACGCGCTCGGGCGCGACCTGGCGGCGGGTGGGGTTGGTCGCCGGGCTACCAGCGGCAGGCTGGTTCGCCGAAGGCGCTGACCTGCGGGCCGATGGCCCGGGTCGTGCGGTTGGTGCACTCACCGTCTTCGTTCCTAACTTTGTCGTTCTGACCCCGGACAACACTTGGTGTGCCTGACACGCGGTGCCTTGCGACCCGCCGCGTCGGGTAATGCCCGAACACAAAAAAGCCCCCGACCAGCCATGGCTGTTCGAGGGTGGCGCGTCGCAACGCGAGCTGACGTATTCGACTCAGGCAGTCAGGCTCAACGCTGGACGCGCCGGCCGATTACGAGCAACTCGGTTCGATTCACGAGCACGACGTTAGGCGCGCGTGAGCCGAAGAGTCAAACAGACTACTCTCTGCGTCCCATTATGTGGGACGTGAGTGGTTGCGTGGGTCCGTGTACCAGGATGCGAGGATAGGAGGGTGTCATCACCGCATCAGTCCGTGCCACCGGCTAAATCGTCCCACACCGCCGCCGAGGGAACCGATACGGGTCGCTCCTCGCGACCCGGCGGCCTGCGCTCGGCGAGCCCGGGCAGGCTCGCGGCCATCGCCGCGGTGGTGCTCGCGTACCTGATCTTCGTCGTCGTCGGCACCGTGCAGGACTGGTCGCTGGGCCTGCGGATCGGGCTGATCGTGCCCACCGCGGTCGTCGTCTGGCTGCTGGTGCCGCGCAGGTCGACCACGCCCACGCCGGGCGTGCACGTCATCGGGGTGCCGCGCCTGGCCTACATCGGCGTGCTGGTGCTCGCGTTCTGCGTGTTCTTCCCGTTCGTCGGCTGGCCGGCGGGACTGTGGTGGCTGCTGCTGCTCCCGCTCGTGGCGATCTGGTGGGTCGTGCGGACGCACACCACGATCTCCGACGCGGGCCTGGACCTGAGCACGATGGTCGGCACGAAGCACCTCGACTGGGCACAGGTCAAGGGCATCAGCATTCCCAAGCGTGGCGCGGTGAAGGCACGGCTGGCCGACGACTCCGAGGTCCGGCTGCCCGCGGTGGGCTACGACCGGTTGCGTGAACTGATCGACGCCTCCGGTGGCCGCCTGCCCGATGTGTTCGCCGCCGCCGAGCAGGCCGAGGCCGAGCGCGTCGCCGCCGAGCGGGCGGCCGAGGCGAAGAAGGCCGAGCAGTCCGAAGCCGAGGAGCCCGGCACCGCGGAGTGAGGGTCGGCTCCGTCACTGTGGGAATCGGCACGGCGCCGCCTGCGGTTGCAGGGGTACGCTGACGGCACCCGGGCACCCCGCGCCGACGGCACCACCGCGGCGACACCTTCCGGAGCGACACTCCCGCCTCGAGCCCGGTTCCGGCACCCACCCGCACCCACCACCGGCGCGACGCGACCACCGCGCGCCGGAGTAACGTGCAGGCTTGCCGGACGCACCGCGCACTCGCCTTGTGCGGCGCAGGTCAGCCCCCTGCGCGCACGCTTGGACGCACCCAGCGACACTACGAGGACTCCCCCATGCCACCGCTTCGCTCACGCACCACCACCATCGGCCGCAATGCCGCGGGCGCCCGCTCGCTCTGGCGCGCCACCGGCATGACCGACTCCGATTTCGGTAAGCCGATCATCGCGATCGCGAACTCCTACACCCAATTCGTTCCCGGCCATGTGCACCTCAAGAACATGGGCGACATCGTCGCCGAGGCCGTGCGCGCCGCGGGCGGCGTGCCGCGCGAGTTCCACACCATCGCCGTCGACGACGGCATCGCCATGGGCCACGGCGGCATGCTGTACTCGCTGCCCTCGCGCGAGATCATCGCCGACTCGGTCGAGTACATGGCCAATGCGCACACCGCCGACGCGCTCGTGTGTATCTCCAACTGCGACAAGATCACTCCCGGCATGCTCAACGCCGCCATGCGGCTCAACATCCCGGCCGTGTTCGTCTCCGGCGGCCCGATGGAGGCGGGCAAGGCGGTGGTCGTCGACGGTGTCGCGCACGCGCCGCTGGACCTGGTCAGCGCCATCTCGGCGAGCGCCAGCCAGGCCGTCTCCGAGGAGGGCCTCGACGAGGTCGAGCGCTCGGCCTGCCCGACCTGCGGTTCGTGTTCGGGCATGTTCACCGCCAACTCGATGAACTGCCTCACCGAGGCGCTGGGCCTGGCCCTGCCGGGCAACGGCTCCACGCTGGCCACGCACTCGGCGCGCCGCGCGCTGTTCGAGCGGGCGGGCACCGTCATCGTCGACATCGCCAAGCGCTGGTACCAGGACGACGACGCCTCGGTCCTGCCCCGCAATATCGCCAACGCCAAGGCCTTCCGCAACGCGATGGCCCTCGACGTCGCCATGGGCGGTTCCACCAACACCGTGCTGCACACCCTCGCCGCCGCGCAGGAGGGCGAGATCGACTTCGATCTGAGCACCATCGACGAGATCAGCCGCCGGGTGCCGTGCCTGTCGAAGGTCTCGCCGAACTCGGACTACCACATGGAGGACGTGCATCGCGCCGGCGGCATCCCCGCCATCCTCGGCGAACTGCGTCGCGGTGGGCTGCTCGAGACCGACGTGACCACCGTGCACACCGCCGACTACGAGGAATTCCTCGACACCTGGGACATCCGCTCGGGCAAGGCTTCCGAGGAAGCGATCGAGCTGTTCCACGCCGCGCCCGGTGGCGTGCGCACCGTCGAGCCGTTCTCCACCAGCAACCGCTGGTCCTCGCTGGACACCGACGCCGCGGGCGGCTGCATCCGTGACATCGAGCACGCCTACACCGTCGAGGGCGGGCTGTGCGTGCTGCGCGGCAACATCGCCCCGGACGGCGCGATCCTCAAGACCGCGGGCATCGACGAGGAGCTGTTCACCTTCGAGGGACCGGCCGTGGTGGTCGAGTCCCAGGAGGAAGCGGTCTCGATGATCCTGGGCAAGAAGATCCAGCCCGGCGATGTGATCGTCGTCCGCTACGAGGGCCCCTCCGGCGGCCCCGGCATGCAGGAGATGCTGCACCCCACCGCCTTCCTGAAGGGCGCGGGCCTGGGCAAGGTGTGCGCGCTGATCACCGACGGCCGCTTCTCCGGCGGCACCTCGGGCCTGTCGATCGGCCACATCTCCCCCGAGGCCGCCCAGGGTGGCGTGATCGGCCTGATCGAGAACGGTGACCGCATCCGCGTCGACGTGCACACCCGCGCGCTCGAGGTCCTGGTCTCCGACGAGGTGCTGGCCGAGCGCCGCGCCAAGATGGAGGCCTCGGAGCGGCCGTGGCAGCCGGTGGACCGCGTCCGTCCGGTGACGACGGCCCTGCGCGCCTACGCGGCGCTGGCCACCTCGGCCGACAAGGGTGCCGTCCGCAAGGTGCCGTAATCGCCTTACCCGCGAGCAGTGCGCCGCCGGTCGCGTTTCGCGACCGGCGGCGCACTGCTCGGTCAGCTCGACTCGGTGAGTTACCCGGGCCCTCACCGAATCGGCGGTTCCGCGCTTACACGAGCGCGGGTTGTGTTGTCGGCGTGGACGACTCGTCGTCCGTGCGGGACGGGATGAGCGCGGTGGCGA
>Ga0247823_10003795_pt1 | contig 12187 bp, 12 predicted proteins | sample 13C_PalmiticAcid_2_FD_192426 | JGI IMG/M metagenome (GOLD analysis project Ga0247823, IMG submission 192426) | Soil microbial communities from agricultural site in Penn Yan, New York, United States - 13C_PalmiticAcid_Day30 | ecosystem: Environmental > Terrestrial > Soil > Agricultural land...
CCTGTTCGGTCGCGGGGTTGACCACGGGCATGTCGGCGCGGGTCTTGCGCCAGGCGCCGCCAATGTAGAGCTGGAGGTCGGGGTAGTCGGTCATCGATTGCATCCTTGGCAGACGGGGGGTTCGTCCGGGGTCACTATGGCATGCCAGTGCAATTCCAAAAAGTGAATTCCGTTACCATTAACTTGAATAAAAGTCATGGCTCAGGCACTCGCCCCACTCCCACGATGTGCCGCGCCCTCACAAGAAAAGGTGGTGCCCATGTCGAACTGGGAACAGCGCATCTCCCTGCGCCACTTGCGCCTGGCCGACGCCATCGAGCGCGAGGGAAGCCTCGTGCGTGCAGCCGAGCGCCTCAACATGACGCAGTCGGCGGTGACCAAGGCACTGCAGGAGATGGAGGCGCTGACCGAAGCCCCGCTCTTCACGCGCACCAGTCGCGGCTCGGTGCCGACGCCTTTCGGACAGGTGCTCGTGCGGCATGCACGGGCCATCGTCGCGCAGCTTCGCAATGCGGATCGCGAAGTGAGCGAACTGCGCGAGGGACATGGCAGCGTGACGGTCGGTACGCTGCCATCGACCGCCGGCGGCATCCTTCCAGCCGCATTGGCCATCGTGTTGAAGCGCCAGGCGCATTTGAAGGTGACAGTCGTTGAAGGGCAGCATGACTGGCTGACCACGCTCTTGCGCCGTGGCGATCTGGACCTCATGACCAGCCGGCTGCCGCGCCGGCGGCTGCCGGCGGACATCACGCAGGAAGTTCTGGGGATGGACCGTGCCCGACTTATCGTGAGCGCGCAACACCCTTTGAGCAGAAAGCCGCGCCTTCGATTGGCCATGCTCGATGGTTACGGATGGGTGCTTCCCCCGCACGAAACGTCCATGCGGCGACAGCTCGAGGTGACCTTTCGCGAAGCCGGATTGGATGCGCCCGTGGCCACGGTGGAATCCATGTCGTTCCTGACAAATCGTGCGTTGATACTCACGACGGAAATGATCACTGTATGGCCGCAGCACTTGGCCGACGTGGAGGCACGCACCGGGCTGATCAAGGTCCTACCACTCGAGCTGGCCAAGACCGATCGTCCACTGGGAGTCTGGTGGCGCACGGCGCCGGGGCTTTCGCCTTCCGCGCAGATGCTCGTTGACGCACTCAGAAAGGTCACCTCCGCAGCTGCCGACGGCGGAATGGAGGGCTGAGAAGCCGCGTGCTATCTCTCTGCAAGGCTTCAAAGTTCGCCCCTTCGCAGTTGGCGCGGACTCGAGAGAGCCGACGTGGCGAGGTCTGCTCGTCGGTTCAAGACCAGACATTGACGACAGATCCAACGAAGGACTGCTCGTGGCCGATTGTGCCCCTTGCCGCAGTTCAGGCATAGCCGCGAAAGCTGATGCCTAACCCATGGAACGCAAGTGCGGCATCAAGGACAACTGCACACGGCGCGCGCATGCTCACATTCCCTCAACTCGATGGTAGACCATCATGGGATCAGCAAACACTGGAACCTGTCGCGCGCCCTGGAACAAGGACAAGATCGTCGGCCAGAAGGCACCTTTCAAACTGAAAGACATTTGGGCGCTGCGGGTGCTGCTGCAACTGGAGTGCCGAGTGCGTGAACTCGCCCTCTTCAACTTGGGCTTGGACAGCAAGCTACGAGGTTGCGATCTTGTCAGCCTGAAAGTCAGGGACGTCTGCCACGGAGAGCAAGTTGCCCCAAGGGCAACAGTGATGCAGCACAAGACGCAGCGTCCGGTGCAGTTCGAGCTCACACCCGGAACCTGCGAGGCAGTGCAGGCGTGGATCCAGCGCTCCGGACTGCGATCGGACGACTTCCTTTTCCCGAGCCGAATGCACGACTCGCCGCACCTCGGCACCCGGCAGTACGCCCGGATTCTTGGTGGCTGGGTCAGAGAACTTGGACTAGATCCTGCCGACTACGGAACGCACTCGATGCGACGGACGAAAGCGACGCTGATCTACCGGCGAACGAGGAACCTCCGCGCGGTGCTGCTGCTGCTCGGCCACTCCAAGCTTGAGTCGACCGTCAGATACCTGGGCATCGATGTGGATGACGCCCTGGAGATCTCGGAGCAGACGGAAATCTGAACGAGCGTCGATTGAGCAGCGCCAATCCGTCCGCCTTGCTGCGACGGTGAGGCGGATCAATGTGCCGTCGGGTGGCTCGATTGCATCGCACAGCAGTCATTCAGCAGGTCGCGCCGATTGACTGCTGCCAGTCGAGGCTGTGTGAAAACGCATTGAATCCGTGAATGCCGTCGCCTAGATTGAGACAACGCCACGAACTGGGTTGTCACATGAAGCGATTCATCGAGCCAGGGGACCGAAGCCAGATCACACTGCTGCCAGAGTGCCTTGACGACTACATCTCAGAAGAGAACCCCATCCGCGTAGTCGATGTCTTTGTCGATGAACTCAAGCTTTATCAGCTCGGCTTTGAAGGTGCGGAACCTGCGGCCACCGGGCGGCCGTCGTACCACCTCTCAGTGCTGTTGAAGATCTACATCTACGGCTATCTGAACCAAGTGCAATCCAGTCGACGCCTGGAGCGCGAGGCACAGCGCAATGTGGAGTTGATGTGGCTGACCGGGCGCCTGACCCCTGATTTCAAGACCATCGCGGACTTCCGCAAGGATCATGGTGACGCCATTCGTCTGGTGTGCCGAGAGTTCGTTCTTTTGTGCCGCCGGCTCAAGCTATTTGCCGACGGCGTCATCGCCGTGGACGGAAGCAAGTTCAAGGGCGTCAACAACCGCGACAAGAACTTCAACGAGCACAAGCTCCAGGTGCGAATGCAGCAGCTCGAGCAAAGCATCGGCCGATACCTTGCCGAACTTGATCGAGCTGACCGAGATCCAGCGATGGTTCTCCCCGAGCGTGTTGCGCGCCTCCAGGAAAAGGTAGCCAAGATCAAAGGACAGATGCGTGATCTCTCTGCCATCGAGAAGCAGCTTCAGTCCACGCAAGAGCGACAGATCTCGCTGACCGATCCGGACGCCCGCTCGATGGCGACCAGCCGACTTGGCTCAGCAGTCGTAGGCTACAACGTCCAGGCCGCGGTCGATGCAAAACACCACATGATCGTCGCCCATGAGGTGACCAACGCAGTGACCGATCGAGGCCAGCTGGCCGCCATCTCCAAGGCGGCTCAAGAGGCCATCGACACCCCAAACCAATCGTGCTGGCGGATCGAGGCTACTTCGAGGGCTACGGGATTTTGGAGTGCGAACGTGCGGGCATTGCGACACTCGTCCCGAAGCCCTTGACGAGGTCTGAAATGCTTGCCGCCACTGAAACGCGAGGTCGACCATGGGACGGCATCATCCCAGAGGAAGAGCAGGCCATCTATCGGAAGACCGGCTGGGGGACGCCGACCGGTCTTGGCAAGCGCCCGGCGCTGCTGGTGATCGACGTGCAATATCGCTCGATGGGGGATGCACCCATGCCAATCGAAGAGGCGATCACGACGCTGCCAACGAGCTGCGGTGAATATGGCTGGCGCGCCGTGCCCCACATCGCGAAACTCCTGGCGACATTCAGGGACATGGGAGCTCCGATCCTCTATCCCTATGTTGCGCCCAAGGGACCCCAGAACCGAGGTCAATTCGAACTCAAGGTGCCTGGCGTCATGGGTATCCCGAAGCACGGCTACGACTTCGTTGCCGAGGTTGCGCCCACTCATGCTGACATCCTGATTCCCAAGTTTCAGGCCAGTGCTTTTCATGGCACTCCCCTGACCAGTCATTTGATCGGCTTGGGAGTGGATACCGTCATCGTCACTGGCTGCACAACCAGCGGCTGCGTGCGTGCGACGGTCATCGATGCGTGCGCCCTTAACTTCAAGGTGGTCGTGCCCGAGGATGCCGTGTATGACAGGTCACAGACGTCGCATGCCGTGAATCTGTTCGACATGGCAAGCAAGTATGCCGATGTCATGCCCACGGAGAATCTAGTTCGCGCTCTGCGCAGCCCTCTGAATAGAGCGTGAACAGGGCGTGCAGTGCCTGCCATCGACCTTATGGCAGGTCGTTGGACGTGCCGCCGCGCATACGAACCTTAAGCAATTCCAGTAGTGCACGCAGGGCTGCACTGTTATGCCGGCTCTGCATATATGCTGCGTAGAGCCAGATGTCACGGGGCATGAATTCCTTGAGCACTGGGACCAGGCTGCCGCGTTCTGTGTACGGCTGCGCCAGCAACGCCGGCACACACACCGCACCGATGCCAGCCAATGCCGCGGCGATAAGAGTGCTTGAGTCGTTTGCGTCCATGCGCCCGTAGATCGGGAGGTTGTATGGCTCGCCGTCGACTTCGAACGGTATGTGCGGGGTTTCCCCCGACAGCGAATAGGTGAGCACGTCGTGCCGTTGCATGTCGTCGGGCGTTTCAGGGATGCCGCGCTTGGCCCAGTAACTGGGCGTGGCGCAGAGGGCGAGTTCCACGCGTTGAAGGCGACGCACGATCAGGTTCTCGTCGCCGATGCGCCCAAACCTCAGGGCGATGTCGACACCTTCCTCCACGAGATCAACCACGCGATTACCGATCTGCAGGTCGATATGAACATCCGGGTAGAGTGTGAGGAACTCGCTCAACAGACGCGGGAAGTTGGTCTGCACGAGCCCATGAAGTCCCGCGACGCGCAGACGGCCGCTTGGATGTGAACTATGCGCCTGCAATTCATTCCGCGTCGACTCAACCATCTCCATTAGCGGCGCGCTGCGAAGCTGCAGCAACCTTCCAGCATCGGTCAATGTCACCGACCGTGTTGAGCGGTTCATAAGCCGTACGTTGAAGCGGGCTTCAAGCGTCGCGACATGCTTGCTCGCGCTGGCCTTCGAGATGCCCAGTTTGCCCGCCGCGCGCGAGAAGCTCCCGACGTTGGCGACCTCCAAGAAGGTCTTGAGAAGATTAAATCCGTCCATCAAGCATCCCCGCCCGCTTGGACTTTTGCAGTGCAACTGCCGGTTGTCCCATATTCGACTACGAAGCGTTTTAGGCGTGCGCTAGTGCGCGGCATTCATAACGGCCTCGTCAGCTTCCCAGCCACCTCCCAGCGCCATAAAGACGGCGACTTGATCCTCTGCCAGCAGCGCAGCGGACGTTGCCAGAGCGGCTTCGCTGGCTGCCAAGGTGCGCTCTGCATCCAACGTTTCAAGCTGACTAGTCTTCCCGCTGACATAGAGGGTGCGGGCTTGCTGGGCGACGATGGCACTTTGCTCTCGCGCGGCCGAGAGCGCAGCATGACGTTCCAGCTCGTTCGCGTAGACATCCAGCGCCGTTTCCACCTCCCGCAGTGCGGTCAGTACGGTTCCATCGAAGCGGGCAGCGGCAACTCGGGTGGTCGCCTCCGCCTGCGCGATGCGAGCCCGGGCAACTCCGGTGTTGGGTATCGTCCAGCTGATCAATGGGCCCAGGCTGTAGCTGAGCGTTTCCCGATTTCCCAATCTTGCCAAGTAGCCTGCCGAGTTGGCCGAGAGGCCCAGTGACACCTTTGGGTAGAGCTCGGCTGTTGCGACGCCGATGCGGGCGGTGGCAGCGGCCAGGCTGCGTTCGGCTTGGCGAACGTCGGGCCGCCGGCGCAGAAGGGCCGCGCCATCACCTACCGGCAGCAGTTCTGCCAAGCGCGGCGGCTGCTCGCACGCGGCCACTGTCGCAGGAAAGTCGCGAGGTGCTGCGCCGGTCAGTGTTGCCAACCGGTACAACGCACCTTGGCGCTGAGCCCGAAGTGGCGGCAGCGCAGCACGCAGTTGTTCCAGCTGGCTTTTTGCACGTGAAATGTCGATTTCTCCCACCTTGCCCGCGTGTTGAAGCCGCTCGGAAAGTCGGATCGCCTCTTCCTGAAGGCGGACCGAGTCTTGTGCTGCGCGCAGGCGATAGCCGCTTGAACAGGCGCTCGCATAGGCATGTGCCGTGCCGCCGGCCACGCTCACACGTACAAGGTCTAGCGCCGCCTGCGCGGCGCCAGTGCCAGCCTCAGCCGCTTCGATGGCCCGGCGCAGCTGGCCGAACAGGTCCAGTTGATACGATAGCGAAACTCCAGCGCTGTATGTGCCGCGGCTGGGTGGTTCGTAGTCGCGCTGCAGGAGGCTCAAACCCGACACGTGCCCGAAGCCAGGGCCGCCGCTGACCGCCACCGTCGGCCTCTCATTTCCGTGCACCTCGGCCTCCATTGCTTGGTCGCGCTCCAAGTTGGCAACGGCCTGCCGCAGGTCGGTGTTGTGTTCCAGCGCCTGCGTCACCAATGCGTCCAACTGCCGGTCGTTGTAGAGCCTCCACCAGTGTGGCGGTAGAGTCGCTTCCGCCGAATAGCCGTCCGCAGATTGGAATGTGCCCGCGGAGGCAGCTTGCGCGAGAGAGAGGGGGGCGGGGGCCACATAGTCCGGCCCAAGGGGCGGGTGGACACAGCCGGAGAGCAATGCGCTTGCGGCCGTGGCGGCGGCCAGGAGTCGGTACATGGCGTTCATCCTCGGCTTTGTGGATTCCGCGTCGTGGCATCCGTGGTCCGAGCAGTCTCGAGTATTTCCACGGTGACCGTCTGGCCTGCTACCAAGCGGGTGCTCGAGGACGTCTGATCGAGCCTTACGCGCACGGGCACGCGCTGCGCAAGCCGCACCCAGTTGAACGTGGGATTGACGCTGGGAAGCAGGTTGGCGCTGGTGCTGCGGTCACGGTCAGCGATCCCGGCGGCGATGCTTTCGACGGTGCCCTCAAGCGCCGGGCCGCCCATGGGCGTAACCCGCACGCGGTCGCCTTGATGAATCCGGGCCAGCTTGTTTTCCTCGAAATAGCCTTCGACATAGATGGAACCTGCGTCAACCAACGCCATCACGGAGTGGCCAGCGCTCGCATAGGCGCCCTGGCGCAGGTCGAGATTGGTCACGAGCCCAGCGGTGGGTGCGCGCACCTGGGTGCGTTCCAGGTTCAACACCGAGGTGTTCAACGCGACCTGCGCCTGTCGCAACGCTGCTTCGGCCGCTTGAAGTGCCCCTTTGGCCTGGTCCACCTTCAGACGCGACTGCTCGCGAGCTTCCAGCGAGATCAGATCGCCCAGGTTGGAATTGCGCTGGCTCTCTCGCTGCGCCTGTGCGAGCGTGATGCGCTGGTTGCTGATCGCGATGCGCTGCGTGTCGACGGCGGCATGGGCCTGCTCTCGCGCCAGCTCGAAGCGGGCCTTGTCCACCGAGAACAGCAAGGCGCCAGCGGCAACGAACTGGTTGTCGTGCACCGCCACATTCGCAATTATTCCGGACACGTCAGGCGCGACTTGCACGACATTGGCACGCACGCGTCCGTTGCGTGTCCACGGGGCGAGTTCATAGTGATCCCATAGGCGCCATCCCGCCCAGGCGGCTGCAGCCACCATCAGCACGGTGATCAACAGACGAACGACAAGACGGGCAAGACGGGAAGTTGAGATGGGCAAGGAGAGGGCGTCAGGTTTCATGGGTTGAAGCGGTCCGGATATCAGGGCGAGGTGGCGGTTGCACCGGTGAGACAAGCCAAGGCACTGAGTACCAGGACGTACAGCGCAAGGTCAAACAGGGCGGGGTGCCAGATCCATCGGTAGGCACCGACGATGGCCAGCAGGCGGCGCATTGCCCAGCCACACGGCAGCGCGCCGGCTGCCAGCAGCAAAAGCCAGGGCAACTGCATGCCCCAAAAGTTGACTTCGATCATGGTTGGAGCGCGGCGGGAGCAGCTGGAAAGAGGTTGCGTCGAAGGCCCACGAGTGCCGCGACGGCAGGCCGCTCGGTGTCCGTGACCAGGGCACCGAGCAACAGCCGATCGATATGCGGCAGCAGCGGCGCATGACGTGGTGGTGCTCCTGCCGCTTGGGTGCGAAAGACGAGCGCCAATTCCCTGAAGAGGCGGGCGACGGGGTCTGCCGGAAGGCGCGCGCGGTGCCCCTGCAGAGCGGCGATGTCTGCCCCCATGCGCAGTTCGCGCAGCGCGCGGTGTGCTGCGATCCGGACCGCTTCGGGACCGTTGGGAGCGATGCGCGGCGCCAGCAGCGCGATCCTGTCGAGCATGCGCGAGGCAAAGGCGTCCCGGGCGGATGCGCCCTGCGGATGGGCGGCCAGATCCGCGAGGTCGTGCCACGTCGCGCGGCGTATGCGCCTGACCGTCCAGTCGCGCCCCACGCTGCGCATGAGCGCGGTGACGCGGGCCGCGATCACCGCACCCACGAACAAGGCCAGGTTGGAACCGATGAAGCTCACCCAATCGGCGGTGGCCGTGTCTTGAAGGGCGAGCGTCCCGGCGACGCCGAAGAACATGCCAAGGGCCGACAGGGAACTGGTCGGTCGTGCCATGTAGCACCCGACCACCAAGAACACAGGCGCGATGCACAGCACCAGCATGCCGAAGTCATGTGCCAACGGCATGACCCCCAGGACATAAAAAGCCGACACAGGCAACGACCACAACAGCGCCGCGATGAACTTGTGCATGGCAGGCACCGGATCGTCCAGGGTGGCGAAGAAGCTGCAAAACACGGCAGCGCCCATGGCCATGGCGGATCCGAAAGGCCAGCCCGTCGCAATCCACAGCGCGCACGAGAGGCAGGTGCCCAACACCGCAGTGATCGCCGACCACAGCGCAAGCCCTCTGTCCAGGTGAAGCACCCTGCGACCCAAAGCCGCGGTGCGCCGCAACGCCATCGGGTTCCCGGCGATGCCGGCGTCGATATCGCCGCGCAACGCGGTGCAGGCCTCCCAGTGCGCGACCAAGTCCTCCAGGCGGGTTGCCAGATCGATCCGCAACGCGCGGATCCAGGCTGAAGCGGCCGGACCGTCCGCTATGGCGCGAAAGGCGGTGCGCGCTTCGTCCACTACCGCGTTCGTCGCGCTCGGGGCCAGCCAGCCTGAATGCTGCGCGAAGATCGAGCCGATGTCATCCGGCACGCCGCCTGTGGCGGTGCACAGCGCTTGCAGGCAATCCTCCACCGCCGAGAGCACCGGGGTGAGGGCGGCCAGACGGTCCTGCAGGGCGTCGATGGCGCCCCCGGTCCAGCGCAGATGGGTGTCAAAGGGCACATGCGTGGACAGCAGGCGCAGTTGTGTGATGTCCAGGGCCAGCCGCTGGCGGTCAGCCGCCATTCGAGCGTCCTTGGCTTCGATCGGCGGCTCGCGCAGCAGGTCGGTGAGCCATTGCCGCGCATCGCCAAGTGCGCGATCCATCACGCCAAGCAGGGAGGGGCCCAGGCCGGCAGGAAGCGTGATGCTGTGGACCACGCTGGCACACAGGATGCCCAGCCCGATTTCAGTGACCCGTGCGACGGCCGTGTCGAACATCGCCGCGGGCGTTTCGACCAGAGGGAAACCGATCAAAGCGGCTGAGTAGCCAGCCAGCATGAAGACGTAAGAGCGCGCGCTGCGGTCCAGCAGCGACACATAGAGGCACAGTCCCACCCACAACGCCAAGGCCAGCGACAGGAGCTCCGGGGACCCGGACAGCGAGGGAACGAGCACCACGGTTGCTGCGCAGCCCAGCAAGGTGCCCGCAAAGCGGTAGAGCGCCTTGGAACGCACATGACTGGCCAGAGGGTGGGCCACGATGTAGGCGGTCATCATGGCCCAGAGAGGCCGGGGCAGTCCGAAGTGGCTCGACAGGTACAGCGCAAACATGGCGGCGACGAAGCTCTTGAGAGAAAAGAGCAACTCCTGCCGAGAGAAACGCGGCAGCGCGATCACGTGGCACCCCGAGAAATCGCACGAGCGCGCATCCATGCGAAACGCGAGCGCGAGCGCAAACCGCCGACAGTGATGCTGGCAAAATTGTGAAGCCATGAGTGAGCGGTGCCCGTCAGCTGTGCCAACTCCCGCGTCGGAATCGTTGGGCACAGCAGCGTGCCGAAGCATTGCGAGATCGATTCTGGAAGGGCACTGCCGACGGTGTCCCATGACCGGCGAACCGCGCCCGTCAGCACCGGACCGATGAGAAGAATGAGCAGTGGCTGGGCCGAAACCATCTCGGTTTTATTGAGAATCATTTTCATGCGACGATGCTAGTGATCGGCGTACGCGCCGAGAATTGCAAAGTCGGACGAATGACTTCTCTTTTCGGTCATCGTGGAGAAGGCGTGCCCCGGCAACGATGCGGAGCCTGCCTCAGCGCGGATGTCGTGACTCGGTGCGAGGTCTGACGTGGGCCTTTCCCGCCAGCACGTCCGAGCGACAGGCGCTGCATCGCGGCGGGGATGCCTTCGGTGCAGCAGCGGGAAGAGCGGTCCATCTGCGTGCCTTGGCAGATCTCAACCGCTTCGAACAGAGCACCGGTTCCAATGCACGAACAAGCCCAGCAACACCCACTTTCTCAACATGCGAAGCGCAGAATTCGGTGAGCCAGGTCTGGACTACGAACCGTCAGTACCCGTAATGGCGTTGCGCGTCGATGTGGCGGCGAGCGAGCGAGAGATTCCTGTGCACGAGCACCGGTCCGGCCAGCTCGTGATCGCACTGCGCGGTGCGGTCTCCTGCGAGGTGCCCGGCGCGTTGTGGATGGTCCCGCCCCAGGCGGGCGTGTGGATTCCCGGCGGCACGCCGCACAGCAACCGAGGAACGGCGAACGCGCAGATCTTCTACCTCTTCGTCGAACCTGGTGCTGCCCCATTGCCGGATCGTTGCTGCACTTTGCACATCAGCCCGATGCTCAGCGAGATGATTCAGTACCTCGCAGGATTGCCGCCCTTGTACGAAGCCGGCGGGTCGACCGATCGACTGGCGCAGGTGCTGCTCGACCAACTGTGCGCGATGCCCACGGAGGAAATGTTCCTGCCGATGCCCGAGGACGCAAGGCTCAGAAAAATCTCAACGGCGATGATGCGCGATCCCTCCGATCGCAGGACCCAGACGAACTGGGCAAACGAACTGGGCATGAGCGATCGAACGTTGAGTCGACTGTGCACCTCGCTGACGGGCCTGAGTTTTGGCCGCTGGCGGCGCCAGCTGCAGATGATCGTGGCGCTTCGCGAGCTGTCCGGTGGCGCGACCGTCCAGCAAGTGGCCTATGACCTGGGCTATGAGTCGCCCTCTGCCTTCAACACGATGTTCAAGAAGGCTTTTGGAAAGCCGCCCGCCACCTACATCAACGACCGCTTTCGGGTTGATGGATGACACGCGATTTCATGTCGGCGCGTCGCCGCACACCAGCGGCCATCCCATCGACACACTCACCTGTAAGCCCGGGCGTGGGTCACACCACCGTCCACCACCAGGGTAGCGCCCATCACGTAGTCACCTGCACGCGACGCCAGGAAGATCGCCGCGCCTGCGATGTCCTCTGAAGTGCCGATGCGTCTGGCGGGTATGTGTTCGGACAGTTCGTCGCCGCGGTCGCGCGCGTTGCGGTTCATCTCGGAGGGAAACGCGCCGGGTGCAATGGCACTGACCGCGATGTTGTCTTGCGCCAGGCGCAGTGCCATGCGCCGCGTCAGGTGGATCAAGCCCGCCTTGCTGGCGACGTAGGAGTAGTTCTCCTGAGGATTGAGCCCGATGCCATCCGTGGACGCGATGTTGATGATCTTCCCCACACGCTCCTTGGCCGCGGCGCGCAGCGGTTCGGACAGCGCCTTCGTCAGGAAGAAGGGTGTCTTCATGTTGAGATCGACCACCTTGTCCCAACCGCTTTCGGGGAAAGCATCGAAGTCTTCTCCCCAGGCCGCGCCCGCGTTGTTGACCAGGATGTCCAAGGTGGTCTCATGCTGCGCGTAGGCAGCGGCCAGGGCTTGGCAGCCGTCGACGGTGGAGACGTCGTAGGGCAGCGAGACGCAGTGTCCGTGCGTCGACAGTTCCGACGCCGCCAGATCGCATGCCGCGGCCTTGCGTGCGCTGATGTAGACGCGTGCACCTTGCGCCAGAAATCCCTCGGCGATCATGTGGCCAATGCCCCGCGAGCCACCCGTGACGAGTGCGGTGCGGCCTTGCAGAGAAAAAAGGTCGCGCGTCAGCATCGCGATGCCTCGGCCGTGGTGTTCTTGCGCATGCGAAATATCTCCTGTCTGATTTTTGGGCGCCAATGACGTACTGGCCTGGATGAAAACGACTCGGGAGCTGTGGCAGAGCGCAGGCGGTCCGTGCTCCCTGGCTGGCCCACCGGTGGGGCCCCAATGTTCGTGACCACAGGCCCTCTGCGCCGCTGTGTGCAGAACTGCTGCATCGGCAGTCCGGCGGGAT
>Ga0247823_10003796_pt1 | contig 12187 bp, 9 predicted proteins | sample 13C_PalmiticAcid_2_FD_192426 | JGI IMG/M metagenome (GOLD analysis project Ga0247823, IMG submission 192426) | Soil microbial communities from agricultural site in Penn Yan, New York, United States - 13C_PalmiticAcid_Day30 | ecosystem: Environmental > Terrestrial > Soil > Agricultural land...
CCGACGGCTGCGCACCGGCCCGCTTCAGCGCGTTCGCCGTCGCCTGCCATTTCGGGGCAAGCGCGAGGCTGCCATCGGTGAGCGACACGCGATCAATGACGCCGTCGCGCTTGCGCTCGACGCGCTTGGCGACATCCGGCGTCTTGAGATAGCGCGGATCGCCCTTGCCGCGCTCATAGGCGCCCGCCTGCTTCTGGCTGTAGGGCCTCGTCGCAGCCACATCCGCGCGCCGTGTTGCGACCATGGCGATGCCCTGTTCCCGCGCCTTGGCCGCAAACCGCTCGCACCATTCGTATAGCTCCGGCTTGGTGAGCCGAAGCGCCTTACCGATGTCGTCGCGCGCCGAAATCATCGCATGGACGTGAACGTGACCGGTATCGGGATGATGGGCGGTGAACCAGCGATGGCCGGCAACCTGCTCGCTGAGAAAATCTCGGACAGCGCGCTTCATTGCTTCCGAATCGGTTCCGGCCCGCGTGTCGCGCCTTTTGGGCGAAGCTGCGCACTTGGCTTGCGACTGGCACCAAAGGTTCCATGCGATCCTTTGCGTCGGTGAGCTATGGCGTTTTGGGTCGTTTGCTTGGGCGAACAAGAGGTACTAGCTTGCCAAGCGTAGCTGTTGCGCGACCTCTCGTAGGGGCTCGGAACTGCTGGCAATGCGAAAACCATTGATCAGATCTAGCAATTCGTCAGCGTCTGCCGCAAGCGCTTCCGCAGTGGCGGTTGTCTCCTCTGCCACGGCCGCGTTTCGTTGTGTGGCGGCATCAAGCTGATTGATTGAGGAAGATATCGCGCGAAGTGTGGTGTCCTGCTCAGAGGCCGAATGTGCGATCTTGTCGACAATTTCACTGGCTGATTTAACTTGGCTTGAAATTCGTTTCAGCGCCTGGCCCGCTTCTCCGACGTAGCGGACACCGTTTTGTACCTGGCTCGATGATCGAGAAATCTGCCCCTTGATTTGCTTCGCAGCGGCCGCAGATCGCTGAGCAAGATCCCGCACCTCCTGAGCGACGACCGCAAACCCTTTTCCTGACTCGCCGGCCCTAGCTGCCTCGACGCCGGCATTCAAGGCCAAAAGATTGGTTTGAAACGCAATCTCGTCGATTACTCCAATTATTTTGGAAATCTCCGAAGCTGATTGCTCTATGCCGCCCATCGCCTCAATTGCTTGCGCGACAATGAGATCAGAACGGGTGGCTTCTGCGCTAACAGCGATGACACGCTGGGCGGCGTCATGGGCGCCATCGGCCGTATGTCGTACAGCGACGGTAAGTTCATCCAGCGCGGCAGAGGTCTCCTCAAGGTTGGCCGCTTGTCGTTCGGTGCGCTGAGAAAGCTCGTTGGAAGCACGGCGGATTTCTTCTTTGGATCCGCCGATGTCGATACCTTTCGCGTTCACCCTGGACATAGCTGCTTCGAGCTTCGTGAGGGCGCTGTTGAAATTGTTTCGCAAGGTCTCGAACTGCACTCCGAGATCGGCGCAGCGGATCGTGAGATCGCCGGTCGCCAGCTTTTCCAGAGCCACTCCAATTGTTGTGACTGCATAAGTTTGGGCGTCCGCCTCCTGTTGCAGCAGCCGATTGTTCGCGCGCCGCTCGTCCTCCAAGACCACGTGCTGAGCTTTCTCCCTTGCTGACAGCGCGTGCCGGTCGCGGACTTTTTCCTGAAGCGCTTCCGTTGCCTTCGCTATCGTGCCAACTTCGTTCGACATCGTGGTATGCGGGATCTCAATCTCAACATCCTCAGCGGCGACAGCATCGAGAGCCTGTCGTACCTCGTTAAGCGGCAACGATATATTTCTGATGACGACAAAGGCGAGAGCGGCGCCGATCAAGAAAATACCGGCCCCGATCGCTACAGCCTCGACAACCATTTGAAAAATTTGTGTTTGGAGATCGTCGACGTAGACGCTTGCAACAAGCACGAGTTTCCAAGGATCAAAGGCGAGTGCGTAGGCGCTCTTGGGAAACTGGTAGACGTCCTTGCCAGGCCTTGTCCCAAGATAGTCAACCGTACCGCCACCATTGCGACCGACTTTGACCAACTCGTCGCGGAAAGGGAAACCATTCGGATCGCCCTTGCCCTTATAACTTAAGCCGATGGATTTGGTGTCGGGATGTATACGAAGAATGACATCGTAGTCATAAGCAAACACAAAATTGTCGCCTGCAAAGGACATCGCAGAGACGGCTGCAAACGCCTGCCTCTGAGCTTCTTCCCGGCTCAGTTCGCCCGTTTCCTCGCGAGCCTGGAAGCGCTTAAATATCCCAGATGCGGACTCCACCTGGGAGCGGATCATACCATAGCGCTCCACGTAGATGGCGTCAGCCGACTTACGAAGTTCAAAGTACATTGCGGTAGCAAAACACAGCGTGAAACTGGCAACGATAAGCAACAACTGATGAGATATCTTCTGGTTCTTCATTGAGACGGCCCCGGTTCTTGTGAATTCGCGCAGAGCCTGCGATCGATTTCTCAACGAACCTTGAATATTCCGACCTGTTCGGCTCACTATGCGCGAATGAATAAGGCTATGCGCCTTTGTTATATCCGAATGTTGCTCTGGCACGCTTGAGGCTGATGACGTTCAATAGGGTAAGCCAATTGGACCTGGAACACGCCTTTCATATCGTCTGGTCAGACCGGCTGGTAGGACGATCTTTCTCTGCGCCTTACGGTCAGCCCTTTGGCATAATCGTGAACGCTGGCGCTTGCCGCATGATTGACAATCCAATCGATTGTACATATGAAACAAACGGTTGTACTGACATGGAAATTCCGCTGGGATCGCCGCGCTTCTCCATAACTCCCAGGGCAAACCAGCCTGGAAATATCATGGGCGCGGAGACCATTGCGCACGAAGGTGTGAACATGGATCAAGCATTTACTTCTGCTGCCGACCTCGGGCGGGCATTGGCCCAAGGGCATATTACCTCGGAAGCGCTGGTGACCGCGGCACTCGCGCGCATCCGCAAATTCGACGTGCACCTCAACGCATTTGTCGAGGTCTACGAACAGAGTGCGCTAATTGCTGCTCGTGAATCGGACTCTAGGAGGTTGCGAAACCAGAGCAGGGGTCCTCTTGACGGCGTCCCTTTTGCGGCAAAAGACCTCTTTGATGTGGAAGGCCGCGCCACTCTCGCCGGTTCCAAAGCGACCACCAAAGCGATTGCCACGCGATCAGCAAGCGCAATCAAGCGCTTACTGGATCAAGGCATGGTTCTGCTGGGCAAAACTCATACAGTGGAATTTGCGTATGGGAGCTGGGGAACCAATCCGAGCAGTAAAACCCCAGTCAACCCGCGCGATGCAGTAGTTCCCCGTGTTCCAGGTGGTTCGTCCAGTGGTTCAGGTGTGGCGGTCGCGGCAGGATTTGTACCCGTTGCCCTGGGCACTGATACGGGTGGATCGATACGCACCCCGTCGGCTTTGTGCGGGGTCGTTGGGATGAAAACCTCACTCGGCCTCATCGGAAGAGGCGGAGTGCAGCCCCTCGCGTTTCTTTTCGATATCGTGGGGCCGATGACGCGAACTGTCGAGGATGCGGCACTCATCCTAGCAAGCTTGCAAGGACATGATCCGGATGATCCCTCGACATTCGGCGTACAACGACAAGATCCAATTATTGATCTCGACCGTGGAGCTAAGGGATTGCTCCTTCGCCACCCTCCACTGGCCGACCTTGCTGCCGCTGAGCCCGGGATCTTGGTGCTGTTCAGGCAGACACTTGCCGAATTCGAAGCCATGGGCGCTGTTGTCGAGGAGAAGCCGCTACCCCGCCCGTTCGAGACTTACGCAAGCCTCACTGCGAACATGACGACCGTGGAAGCTTGGGGCCGTTACCGTCCGATGGTCCAACAGGAAAACAGTCTCGTCGATCCCGAAATCGCAAAGCGGATGTCACGCGGCGCAACGATGAATATCGCGGATTATCTCGACTACCTCGAACAGCGGCGCGTCATGCAAATCGAATTCGATGGCTATTTCTCAGGAGCGGATGCAGTCCTACTTCCAACATCACCTATCACGGCAAAACCACTTGAGGGCATACATGACACTCCAGCCCCGTTCGGCACTTTTGCTCGTCTTGCCAATCTAATGGATCTCGCGTCCATCAGCATCCCGATGGGCGAGGTAGAGAACCTGCCGTCTGGCCTTCAGATCATCGTGCGCCGCTTCGCCGATCCCATGGCGCTGCGTATTGCCCGTTCCCTGGAAGTCCACCGAGGCGGGCTGTTCGTGGCCCCGTCTGGTTACTAAGCCTACAAAGCGCCAGCGTCTCATAGAAGGCAGTCTGGTGGTCTTGTTTACTCGGGAGTTCCGTCTTGTTCGCGAAGGGCGCGAGCAAGATTCCGGTGGGCAACATGCCTCCAAGTTGCTCACCGGACCTCACTCTGTGAGAACCCATGCAGATTCAATTTTGTTTCGAGGTCGCCCTTTAGATTCCATAGGTTCGCCTGTTTTGCGCAATCTCGGATTGTTGATTGACGAGCGATCATCAAGCCTCCGGCGAGGTTTGCTCGATAATAGGTAACGAAAGGAATCGGAATGGACGGACAGCTTCAATCTCTGATCGACGCGCTCGATGTGGCCAGCGACGGACGCATGGTTCGCGCCGCCTTGAAGAGTTTCGCCACCGCCTGCGGCTACGAGCGTTTCGCCTATCTTCAGACCGCCGGCGGCGAGATCAAGACCTTCAACTCCTATGCTGAAGAGTGGCAGGGCATCTATTTCGAGAACCGCTATTCCCGCATCGATCCCGTCGTCACCACTGCAAAGCGGCGCATGGAGATGTTCGCCTGGTCGGCCGACGACTGGACCATCCGCAACATGACCAAGGACGAGAAGCTTTTTCGGTCCCAGGCCATCGACTTCGGCATCAGATGCGGTCTTACCATCCCTGTGGAGGGTAGCTTTGGGTCCGTCCTCATGCTGACGCTCGCAGCCTCGCAGAGACAGGTGGACACTTCCACGCTCGGCGACCGCGCCCGCGCCGAGCGCGCCGTTCTCTATGCCCATCACCGTCTGCGGGTTCTGGCGGAGCGTTCACTCAGCGCCCCGAAGCTGGCCCTGTCACCGAAGGAGCTGGTCTGCCTCAAATGGGCGGCCAAGGGCAAGTACATGCCGGAGATCGCCGACGTCACCAACACCCAATACCGTACCGTGCAGCACTATCTCGACAACGCCCGCGCCAAGCTCGGCGCGACAAACCTCACCCATGCGGTCGCGATTGCGAAAGATCGCGGTCTGCTGGAGCCGGAGTGACGTCTTGCGGGCAACTGTCTCCCGGACAGTCCGTGGGCACCTTGGGAATGTAGCCCAAGACGTCCAAGAGATCCGACAGCCGGTTCTGTTGCGCCAATGTTTTCTTCCGGCGAGCTAGGCACTCGGCTTCCAGAACCTCGACCTGCGCGAAGGGGATGGCACAATCCGACTTTGAGCGCTCCCATTCGTCATACACGACCTGATCCGACTCCATGAGTCGGCGGTGCTCACGCATCGCTTCGATGACAATAGGCTCCAACTCAGCCTTACTCAGAGTGGCAAGGCGTGCGCAGTCGTTACCGCCGCTTGAATCTTCCTGCGTGTCGACTTTCTGCATCAATCACCGAGTTCGAATTTGGTCCGCGGTCCGCCCCCGCAAACGTTAATCCCTGATCCCAAGCCGGGGGTTGGAAACTGTACCTAGACAGTCCTGCGACCTTTAGCACCGGAGCACCTGGACATGCGTCGCAGGCCCACCGGCCAATTGGCCAGAGGATTCTGATGTCGAAACGGCCGACATCAACCGCTAGGTAAGGGTTTCCACACCCCCGGGCAGCGCGTACTGCCCTGCCGATCTTATAAGGCCGACCGTCGCACATAACCAGAGACACGCTTGAGAATTTTAGAGTTTTTCCAGGAACTGCGGCCAAAACGAGCGCGTTTCACTTCACGGTTTAGCATTGCCGATCCCCGAGAGATCGATGCGAATGCCGGCATTGTTCGGATTGTCTGCGGCCTCCTCACCGGAGGGACCTCGCGAGCTTTCGTCAGGCTCCTCGCTTGTGTCTTCAGTCGGCTCCGCTTCTTTCGGCCCGGCCACGTTAACCTCTTTCGGATCAGGCGCCTTGAATACAGCCGTCCCCTCGAAATATCCCGTCTGCCAGGCGATGATGGCATCGTCGAACGCCTCGTCGACCGGATTGCCGTACCATTTCACGACGATGCGATAGACCTTGGCGAATAGCGCCGTCCCCATGCGGATGTTTTCACAAGGATCGACCAGATCGGGTTTGAGTTGGCCGGCTTCGAGAATGCCAAGGCCCGCCGGATATTGGGTGATCCCGACACGGGTCACGTTGCGGCCGACATTCTGCCGGATCAGATCCATCGCCTCCTCGACGGTCTTCGGCCTTGGAACCAGAACCACACGATTGCCGGAGCGCACGGTGACGGTCAGGGGATCGTCCGATCCCACCGCAGCGATGAACTTCTCGACAATCGCGGGCTTCAGGCCGGGGTCGGCGCATTGCTTGATCAGGGCGGCATCGATCATCCCGGTTTCTCCTTGGCTAAGTGTTGAATGGCGTGACGAGTGGAAGATCGAAGAGCCGCGCCCAGGCCGCGGCGCTGGCTTTCTGGATGGCGATGATCGACGTGCCTGATGTCCACCAGCCGTTTCCCGTCGCAACGATCATGTCCGGCGAATAGAGCATCGAGTGCAGGATCGGCCATATCAGGAGCTGCTCGTAGCAGATCAGCGGCGCGATCTGCCTTCCCGCCAGGTCGACGACGGGATTTCCGAAGAGGTGCGCGCGCGCACCGGCCGCCTTTCCTGTCCATGCCTTCCAGGGCTGCCACATGGAGCCCGGGACCGGCATTCGCTCGCGATAGAGAACCTGCGCATCGGCGGCCGAGATCGAGACCAGCACGTTGTCGTAGCGATCAGCGTCGATGGTTGCCGCGCCGGCGAGCACGGTGACGCCTGAGCCGTGCAAGCCATCCTGCCAGATACGGCTGACTGTCGGCGTCCAGAAACCGAGGGCGCTCTCGGGCAGGACAACGACGCGTGCGCCATCGGCTGCGGCGCGAACCGTTGCGATCATATCGCGATGGCGGTCGAGAGAGGTATCGCGGCCGAGGCTTTCGCCGAGTTCAAGGTCGACGGCTCCCCACCCCTCCGGTAGAATCGGATTCGTCCAGGTAGCGGCGGACCAGAGCCAGAAGCCGGTCAAGGCGATGGCAGCAGCCCGCCACCAGCGCGTCGCCATGACCGCAAGGCCGGCTGCATACGCAGCAAGGCCAAACCAGCCCCATCCGGGAAAGACGACGCCGGCCGCGGTCAGCGGATGCGCCCAACCGACGATGCCGAGAGGCGGCCATGCCATCAGCACGGCCGCCACCCCGTACCGTAGCGCCTTCGCCCATCCCGGCCGCTTTGACCAGAGCACCGTATGCACAAGAACGAAGCACAGCGACGCCGCGAACCAGAGCAAGAGCCCAGGCCAAAGATCGGAGGCGTAGAAATTGGCGACGCCTTGCGGCAATCCACGCGACGCCGCGAGAAAATAGCCCGCCGACACGAATGCGGCGACGAGCCTTGAACGCGCCTGTGCCCAGAGCGCCGGAAACAGCAACGCGGTCGGAAGGGCAAGTGCCTGTCCGCTCCAGCCGATAGCACCGATCACGACCGAGGCGACTATCAGGATCAGTCCATGGAAGGGATCAGGGATCGAAAACGAGAAGCGGGCGAGCAAGTCCGAGCACGCCTTTCGCCGGGACCGGCCCAAAATATCGTGAGTCATAGGAGGTCTCATAAGGAGAGAAAAGAAAGATAAACCCGGACGGGACAATCCCGCCGGCATATGGTTGAAGCGCCCTGTCCGCCCCATCGTCCGCGCGAATGGACGAATGCGCCAGCGGCGTACCATCGATGACGACGTTAGCGCCGGTTTCGACTCGCTGACCGGCAAGTGCAGCCACGGTCTTGATCAACGGCGCGAAGCCGTCGGGGCAGAGGCCACGGCGAAGATAGCCACGCTCGAACGCCGTAGCGAAGACAGGCGTTGACGGCGGGCAGACGAAGACAAGATCTCCGCGGGCGACCGGACGGTCCATTGCTTCAATGCCCCATACTCCGAGCGGCTCGCTGGGGGTCACGTTGATCCGCAACCCTGCGAACCAGCTGGCGGCGGAGACCACGAGAAAACCCGCACCGGCGATGCCGAGGAAGGCGAGAAGGCTGCGCCGGCTCATGGTTTCAGGACCTGGCTTTGTCGCTGCGCCTGGCGCAGGCTCTCGGTCTTGTGGAGCGTCTCGGTCGTGCGCTCGTGGGCGGCAAGCTGTTGCGCCGTCCGCATCAGCGGCCAGGCTTTCGCCAGCTTCTCGCGTTCGCCGGAAGCGAGCCCTTCAACCGCCTTGTCGAAAACGCTTCCGGAGGGCGCTCTTGCCGCGGTCACAAGCAGGCTGCGCTCGCCGAACCGTTCCGCGACAGCCTTGCCGAAGGCGTCGATCTCGGTCTTGATCTCGCGGTTGCTGATGGCGTAGCCGGCGGCGGCCGCCAAGTCGTTGCGGTCGATCGCGTCGCGCACCCGCTCGAGCACCGTGAGCGCCGCCTGCGACAGCGCCGGGATATCGATCGAAACGCGATGACGCAGCGTCTGCTCTTCCTTGCGAAGTCGCTCCTCGGCTTTCTGCCGCAGATCGAGATAGCGTTCGATGTCGCGCTTCAGCGCCGGCACGTTGACCTCGGCAATGCGCCTAGCTTCTTTGTCTGCCTTCGAGGCGAGCAGGCCCGTCTTGCCGCTAAGCGGGCCGATCGCGGCGGGTGCCGTGACCAGCCGGTCCAGCGTCCGTTTGGCAACCTGGCGATCGGTAAGAACGGCGTTGAAGTCGATCGCCCGGAAGGCTGTTTCCGGATCGGCGAACACATAACGGAAACGGCTCGACAGCTCTTCCCATTGCTTTTTGATAGCAGGATCAGCGAGCAGCTTTTTCTCGACCGCATCGTCGAGCGCGGTCGGGTTGAGAGGAATGCCGGCAACCATCGGCTCGGTCTCCTTTCTGGTATGGGTTTTGCGGGTTTCGATGAGGCCGAGACGCTCGCCGACGCCGCGCAGACGAACTGCCAGGTCGGTCAGCTTCTGCTTCTGGCGGACGGTCCATTCGAACCGGTCGTGCATCAGCGTGCGGGCGACGCGGGCGATCTGCAGGCCGCGGTTTTCGGCAAAGCGGAGTGCCTGCCGGTAGAGCTCGCCGCGCTCGTAGTCGAGCGTCGTCTCCTTTGCAGCACGGCGCGACAGGATCTGCACGAGACCGCCGGCCTTGGCAAAGGAACGGGCCCCGTAATAGAGCGTCATATCCTCGCGGTGGCGGGTCAGGGCGACATAGGTCAGGTGGCGGTCGAGCGACAGCGATGCCAGCACCTTCACCCGGTCGACGGTCGCGCCCTGGGATTTGTGGATCGTCGTCGCATAGCCGTGATCGACGTTGCTGTAGAGGCGTTGTTCCACAGTGATCTGGCGACGATGCTCGCCTTCACCGACCTCCGCCACGATGCGGCCGGGGGCTGCTTCCACGACATGGGCGATCATGCCGTTCTTCACGCCGAGGACCGTGTCGTTCTTGAGGAAGATGATCTGGTCGCCGGCATCGAACTTGCGTCCACCCTCTGCCGTCGCAAACGCATGGCCCTCGCCGACGATGCCACGATCGACCAGGCAGGTCCGGGCGAGATCGTTCAATGCGCGAACGTCGCGACGTAGATGCGCGAGGATCAGCGTGGTCTTTGCCGGATCGTATTCGTTGTTCCAGTCGTCGATCAGCCGCTTGACGGCGGTCGCCTTGAGCTTCTCGCCGACGACACGGCTCTTCGCCTGATAGGCGCCGATCGCCTCCGCCACACGGCCGCGGGCGAGATCGAGCGAGGCGGTGCGCATCCACTCTTCCCGCTGGCGATAGATGGTCTCCAGTTCCGCATAGCCGATGCGATTGACGATCGCCCGGAAGGAGGCGCCGGCCTCAATGGGTTGAAGCTGATCGGGATCGCCGATCAGCACGATCTTGGCGCCGGCCCGCACCACCGCTTCGAGGAACACGGTCATCTGTTTCGAGGCCACCATGCCGGCTTCGTCGAGCACGAACACGCTCCTCGCATCGAGGGTGTTCTTGCCGTCGCGCCAGCGCAGTTCCCAGGATGCAAGCGTCCGGCTTTCGATGCCCGCCTCATTCTCAAGGCCCTCGGCCGCCTTGCCGGCGAGCGCTCCACCGACGACGCGGTAGCCGGCCATCTCCCAGGCCTCGCGGGCGGCCTTCATCATCGTCGTCTTGCCAGCGCCTGCGCGGCCGACGACGGCGGCGATCCGGGCGCTGCCAGCGACATGCTCGATCGCCGCTTTTTGCTCCGGCGAGAGATTGCCGTGGCGCGCGAACGTCACTTCCAGCACCTTGTCCTTGACGCCGTGGCTCTCCTGCTCCGAGAGCCAGATCGAACGTCTCGCCATCTCGGCTTCAAGCCGGATCAGCTCGTGCGTCGTGTAGCGGGCGCGGATGCGCTCGCCGGTCGCAAGATCGATGGCGTCGCGATCGATCCGAAGCAAGTCGTCGCTCTGCAGGATGCGTGCCATCACGTCCTGGAAGATGCCGGCATGATCGATGTAGCGGTGCAGGACCTTGGCGATGTCGCGCTGGTCGAACACGCTCTTCTCGGCGGAAAGGAGATCGAGAACGACCTCCGGCCGCTTCAGGATGCGGGCGGCGTTTTCCCCGCGTTGGGCATCCAGGAGATCGATTCGTTCCAGCGACGGCTGCCATCCCTGCTGCTCGGCCTTGCGCTGGATTGCGCGCGCGCCGACGCCGACATGGACGGTCGGAACGAGATCGATCCCGCGCTCGGCATAGGATCGCCCGTCGACGCGGATCTCGAAGCCGCGCAATGCCAGATGCTCGTTCTGCAGGTCGAGCCAACAGTTGCGCTGTTGCAGGAATTCGGCCTTCTCGCCGGCCCACAGCCGGTACTGGATCTTGCCGCTTTTCGTGCGCACCGGCTGGCCGTCGTCACCGGCGACGGCAATCTTCTTCGCCCCGAAACCGGTCTCGGTCAGCGGGCGCAGCGTCGTCATCATATGGACATGCGGATTACCGGGTTCGTCATGATAGACCCAGTCGGCGACCTGCCCCCGCGACAAAACCTGTTCGAACACGAACTGGCGCATCAGGGCGATGTTTTCGCCTCTCGACAGTTCCACCGGCAACGCGATGATGAACTCCTTGGCAAATTGCGCGTCCTCGCGTTTCTCGAATCCCTCCACCCTGTTCCAGAAAGATTCGGCCGCCGCGGCAACGGAGCGATCAGCGATCAGCGCCAGCACCCATTTCGGGGCGTCGGGCGGTGCCAGAAACTCCTCATGGGCGAGATTGCGCTTGTTCGAATAGTCGACTGCCCTCCCCTCGATCTCGTAGGTCATCTTCGCGCAATGGCGATACGCGGCCGACAGCACGGCGCTGCGGCCATTGCCGCGTCCGATGAGCTGGGGCGTGAAATGCGTGATGGCCACGGCGAAACGATCTCCTGACAGGAACAAGCACCATGTTCGTCAGGAGGCCCAGGGCTGCGCCCGGCGAGACCAAACGCAGGCGTCGCGTCAGCGACGTATTACTGCGCCCTTGGATCCGCTCCTTCGGAACGGCGGGATCATCCTCCAAGGCGTCGGCTTTGCCGACTGTAGAATAAACGGGGGTGCGCTTCGCGCCTCCCCTTGTCACTCTTGGGCTCCACGCTTCGCTTTATCGCCCAAGGAGGTCCTATCGGAATGAAGAAGCCGTCATCGAAAATCAGGGAAGAAATCGCAAGATTGCAGGATCAGCTGCGAGCCGCAGAAACACGCGAGGCCGAACGCATCGGCCGGATCGCGTTGAAGGCCGGTCTTGGCGAGATCGAGATCGAGGAAGCCGAGCTTCAGGCCGCTTTCGAGGAGGTCGCTGGACGGTTTCGCGGAAGAAAGGGATTTTCGACCGGAAAGAAGAATGCCGGCGAAAACAGGACCGGCGGCGAACCGTCCGCGACGGTCGCGCCTGGCGCGAATGCGGGCAGCGCTGGCGAGGCTTGAGCGGATGAAGCGTTCCACGACATCCGAAGCGCGAAAGAAGGATACGCGCGAGAAGATCGAGCTCGGCGGCCTGATCGTCAAAGCCGGGCTGCGCTACG
>Ga0247823_10003797_pt1 | contig 12183 bp, 11 predicted proteins | sample 13C_PalmiticAcid_2_FD_192426 | JGI IMG/M metagenome (GOLD analysis project Ga0247823, IMG submission 192426) | Soil microbial communities from agricultural site in Penn Yan, New York, United States - 13C_PalmiticAcid_Day30 | ecosystem: Environmental > Terrestrial > Soil > Agricultural land...
CATATGGGGTTTTTCAGTGTATCAAAGGGCTGAAAATGACCCTTTCCGGAGTCATATGTAGAAGTTCTAACGTTCGCGATACTAAACACCATGAAAAAAGATAATCTCTGGCTCTTTCTGGCCGCTCTGGCTGCCGTTTTGACGCTGTTTGCCGTTCCTTCATTTGCTGAATCAGGTATCCATCCCTATCAGTTAGGCTTCCAGGAAGCTGTAAGCCCTGTCGCAGAACGCATCCATGAATTCCATAACATGATGCTCTGGATCATTTCCGGCATTACGCTGTTCGTTCTGGTGCTGCTGGTCATCGTGATCGTGCGCTTCAACGAACGCGCCAACCCGACACCCAGCACAACAACACACAACGTGCCGCTCGAAATCGTATGGACCGTTGTTCCGGTGCTGATCCTGATCATCGTTGCCATTCCCTCACTGAAACTGCTGTATTTCACAGACCGCGTTGAGAACCCTGAGCTGGTCGTGAAGGTGACAGGCAACCAGTGGAACTGGGATTACGAATACCCAGACTTCGAAGGTCTGAGCTACAAATCCATCATGATCCCTGACAAAGAGATCGATGCATCCAAAGGTCAACATCGTCTGCTGTCTGCTGACAACCCGATGGTGATCCCGGTTGATACAACGGTTCAGTTCGTTGTGACAGCCAGTGATGTTCTGCACAGCTTCGCCGTTCCGGCATTCGGCGTTAAGGTTGACGCTGTTCCGGGCCGCCTGAACGAAACATGGACCAAAGTCACAAAGACAGGCACCTACTACGGTCAGTGCTCTGAGCTTTGCGGCAAAGACCACGCTTTCATGCCATTGGAAGTACGCGTCGTTTCCAAGGAAGACTTCCAGGCTTGGGCTGAAACTTCCAAAACCAAATTTATCACCTATGACGAATTCGCTGCCGGCCGTACAGCCGCTGCCGCTGAATAATTTCTAAAGTAAGAAGGACTAAGTTCTATGAACGCTGCACATGCCGATCACGCACATGATGATCACCACGACCACAAACCGCCGTTCTTTACCCGCTGGTTCATGTCCACGAACCACAAGGACATCGGTACGCTTTACATCATCTTCTCGATCCTCGCCGGTCTGATCGGCGGTACGTTCTCGATGCTGATGCGCGCTGAACTGCAAGACCCCGGTCTGCAGCTCGTCGACGGCGGCCAAATGTGGAACGTCTGGATCACGGCACACGGCCTGATCATGGTTTTCTTTGTGGTTATGCCCGGCCTGATCGGTGGTTTCGGTAACTGGTTCGTGCCGATCATGATCGGTGCGCCGGATATGGCGTTCCCGCGTCTGAACAACATTTCGTTCTGGCTGACGGTGTCTGCCTTCCTGCTGCTGGTAACATCCGTATTCGTAGGTTCCGGTGCCGGTACGGGCTGGACGGTTTATCCGCCACTCTCCAGCATGGTCGGTCACCCCGGCGCCTCGGTTGACCTTGCGATCTTCTCGCTGCACCTTGCCGGTGCCAGCTCGATCCTCGGTGCGGCCAACTTCATCGCGACCATTTTCAACATGCGCGCACCGGGTATGACCCTGCATAAAATGCCGCTGTTCGTATGGGGCATGCTGGTCACGGCGTTCCTGCTGGTTCTGTCTCTGCCGGTTCTCGGCGGTGCCATCACCATGCTGCTGACAGACCGTAACTTCGGCACAGGCTTCTACAACCCTGAAAAGGGCGGCGATCCGATCCTGTACCAGCACTTGTTCTGGTTCTTCGGTCACCCTGAAGTGTACATCATGATTCTGCCGGCTTTCGGTATCGTCAGCCAGATCGTGGCGACATTCTCCAAGAAGCCGGTATTCGGTTATCTGGGCATGGCGTACGCGATGGTCGCAATCGGTGTCGTCGGTTTCGTCGTGTGGGCTCACCACATGTTCACCGTCGGTATGGATGTGAACACCCGTGCGTACTTCACAGCAGCAACCCTGATCATCGCGGTGCCGACAGGCGTCAAGATCTTCTCCTGGGTTGCAACGATGTGGGGCGGTTCTATCCGTTTCACTACACCGATGCTGTGGGCGATCGGCTTCATCTTCCTGTTCACCCTCGGTGGTGTGACAGGCGTGGTGCTGGCGAACGCTGGTCAAGACATTGCCCTGCATGACACATACTATGTGGTGGCTCACTTCCACTACGTTCTGTCACTGGGTGCGGTGTTCGCTCTGTTCGCAGGCTTCTACTACTGGATCGGCAAAATGTCCGGTCGTCAGTATCCGGAATTCCTCGGCAAGCTGCACTTCTTCCTGACCTTTATCGGCGTGAACCTGGTGTTCTTCCCGCAGCACTTCCTGGGTCTGGCCGGCATGCCGCGCCGTTACCCTGATTATCAGGATGCTCTGCATGGCTGGAACCAGGTTTCATCCTACGGCGCGTACCTGACCGGTGCTGCCACTGTGCTGTTCGTGTTCATCGTATTCTGGACACTGCTGCGCGGTAAAAAGGTTGATGGCAACTACTGGGACGTACAGCCACAAGTGATGACACTGGAGTGGACACTCCCGTCACCACCGCCGTTCCACCAATTCGAAATCCAGCCGAAAATCAACTAGTAGGCGACATGATAAAACCCCCGCAATTTGCGGGGGTTTTTCTTTGTCTGTATTTCTAATGAAAACTGTAAATTCTTAAGCGATGCTCATACCTTCGACGCGCATTGTCGGCACCGCGGCAGAACCACGCAGACGGTTCAAATCATTTGCGACACTCATGTTACGGAACATGTCTTTCAGATTTGCAGAAATCGAAGCATTCGCCACCGGACGGCTGTAATCAATCTGACCGTCCTTGATCCAGAAACCTGTCGCCGCACGGCTGTACTGACCGCTAGTCAGGTCGATGCCCTGCCCCATCAGACCCGTCACAAACAAACCTTCCTTGATGTCGGCAATCAATTCAGCCTGACTGAGAACGCCGGGCTCAATCGTCAGGTTACTGTTGCCACGAATCTGGCGAGCCTTTTCAAGGCCTAGACGGCGCGCATCTTCCAAACCCATAAACCATGTTTTTAGAACGCCTTTTTCCACGACAGACATTGGCTCTGTTGCCATGCCTGAACCTGAGAAACGGGTTGATGCCAAACCACGCAGCAGATGCGGGTTATCAATAATGTTAATTTCAGGAGCGAATACCGCCTGATCCATGGCATCAGTCAGGAAAGATGTTTTCTTGCGAACAGCACCACCGCTAATAGCAGAGGCAAAATGCCCGAGCAAAGATGTGCCAATATCGCTGTGGAACACGACAGGGAAATTACCAGCCAATGCCTTACCTGGATTCAGTGATTGCACAGCTTCAATACCGGCGATACGACCAATTTCCGCAGCCGACATCAGATCATCATAGTAAACGGCACTGCTATGCTCGCCCCCGGTACGCTGATCGTCAGCGCCGCGTGCAATCACGGCAATACCGCGTGATGAACCTGTACGCTCACGGACAAATCCTTCGCTACGGCTGTTCAGGCTGACGCTCAAGGCTTTATACCAGCCTGCTGTGCCACCCTTGGACAGGGACACACCCGGCACCGCCAGAGCTGCCGCTTCCATCGCGCGCGCATCGTTGATCATAGTCGCCAATGACACACGTGTACGATCAATCAAATCAAGACTACGGTTCGTTCTCACTTTGGAGATTAATGATGAATCAACCGGCCGATCAAAAATATTATCCGGCATACGGCGCACAGCCGCCGCCAATTGTGCAACAGAATCATGAAGATCATTGGCACTGCGAGAATTCAGTTCGATGGATTCCGATTTATCGCCTATGCGCATATAAAGATCTAAGCTTATCGGCTTGGATGTTTCCAAACTTTCAACAACGTCGTTACGGACCTTCACTTGGGTCTCTTGATGTGTGGAAAATGAAGCCGCTGCATAATCAGCCCCGGCCTGTTTCATCAAGTCCAGTGCTTGTTGTAAGGTATCATTAATATTCTGAATTTCTTTGCGAGCCATGATTTATAAATCCTGTTCTTATATATGTCGTTCTTGTTCCGGGGATATTAAGAGGGCTGAGAGCCGCCAACCTTGATGCCACGCATCTTTACGGTCGGTTGACCTACGCCCACAGGTACGCTTTGTCCGGCTTTACCGCACATACCCGTTGTTCCCAGTTCCAGATCATTACCGACCATTTCCACCTGACGCATTGATTGAGGACCATTGCCGGTAAGAACCGCGTTCTTAATCGGCTCGGCAACTTTGCCGTCACGAATACGGAAGGCCAATGTCGGTGCAAACACATAATCGCCTGACACCGTATCCACCTGACCACCTGCGAACTGCACAGCATAAATGCCGTCTTTTACAGACGCGATAATCTCAGCAGGATCAGATTCACCCGGTGCCATGTATGTTGTCGTCATACGTGTCATCGGCTGATAGTTATAACGCTCACGACGACCATTGCCTGTGGGAGCAACACCCATGATGCGCGCACTGACAGAATCTTGCATGTAACCCTGCAGTGTGCCGTTCTCAATCAATGTGGTTTTTTGCGTCGGCATACCTTCGTCATCGAAATGGAGACTGCCGCGCTCATCACCAATATTACCTTGATCGATAATGGTAACGATATCAGACGCGACTTTCTGCCCGACCATGCCAGCGTAAACGGAAGCGCCCTTGCGTGCAGCATCACCTTCCAGACCGTGGCCTACTGATTCATGCAACATTACAGCTGCCCAGCCATTCCCCAGAACAACAGGCAGATCACCAGAAGGCGCGGGCATAGCACGCAAATTGGTGGTCGCCTGATGCAAGGCTTTATCAACCAGAGATTTCCATGAATGATCAGCAAAAATATTCGTCAGCGTCATACGTTTACCGACAGAAGCAGAACCTTGCTCCTTGCGGTCACCGTCCTTGACGATCAGGCTGACAGACACTTGTGACATCGGGCGCACATCGTCAAAGCGCTTACCATCATGACGAATGATCGTCACAACATCCCATGACGACGCGAGACTTGCAGACACCTGAATAACGCGTGAATCGGCAGCGCGTGCATACTCGTTGATCTCTTCGAGCATCTTGATGCGATCAGCATCGGACACATCATCGAGCGGATTATTCTCAGTGTAATAAGAAGGCAAAATAATGCTGGTCGAGGGCACAGCCACGCGGCCCGTCGAAGGTGAGTAGTTGCGAATGGCTTTGGTTGTTGAAGACAGTTTCTTGATGCTGGCCTCGCTGAGATCGGAAGAATGTGCATACGAAGCAGATTCACCGGAAATGAAACGGAAACCAAAACCCTGATCGAGTGATGGTGGGGCGCTGGAAACCAGACGACCGTCAGAGAATGCAGAAGATTTTTCCATCACGCGCTGAAGATACAGTTCACCGCCATCAGCCTGACGCAGAGCACTGGTCACAAGCTTGGTCACCCGGTCCGGGTCCATTCCCGTATTGGCAAAGAAAAACTGGTCGGTAATACGACGTGCGTCAGACATTCTGATTTCCCTGTTCAAAGATTGTTTTTTACTTATGAAAAGGCTTAGCACAGTCCTCCTAATTGTCAAAACATCAAAAATTTGCAGCCGCGAGAGAAATCCACTAAAACTCCCCTCAAGGATTTTGTATGACTGATTTCACCCCCACTTACGACGTCGCTAACCCGCCTGATTCCGTGCACGAAAGCCGGATCGGGGACTATTGGGCCCTGCTTAAACCCCGGGTCATGAGTCTGGTGGTTTTCAGCGGTTTTGCGGGCATGTGGGTGGCCCCGGGCTTCCGTGATACGCACCCGTTCCTGATTATAGTTGCCATAATAACGTTGGCGCTGGGTGCTGGCGCTGCGGGCGCTATTAATATGTGGTACGACCGCGACATCGATAGCGTGATGAAACGCACCAAAAATCGCCCTGTACCGGCAGGCCGTGTCGAGCCGAGCGAGGCATTAACTTTTGCCCTGTTCATGACCGTAGCCGCCGTGATCACCATGGGCATTGCTCTAAACTGGGTTGCCGCCGGAATTCTCGCTTTTGCGACGTTCTTCTATGCCGTTATTTACACAATGTGGCTGAAACGCAGTACCCCGCAGAATATCGTCATTGGTGGTGCCGCTGGCGCTTTCCCGCCGATGATCGGCTGGGCCTGTATTACGGGTGATGTGACCCTGCTGCCGCTGCTGTTGTTTGCCATCATCTTCCTCTGGACGCCACCGCATTTCTGGGCGCTGTCATTATTCGCATGTGAAGACTATAAAAAGGCCGGCGTGCCGATGCTGCCAGCTGTCGCCGGTGAGGCCACCACAAAGATCCAGATGCTGGCCTATACCCTCATTCTCTTGCCTGTCACCGTGGCCCCCTCTATGCTGGGTTTGACCGGCTGGATTTACGGCATTTCAGCATTTGTCCTCAGCAGTTTCTTCGTCTTCACGGCGATCCGTGTGCTGCAGGATAAAACACTGAAAAGTGCACGCCTGATGTTTGGTTATTCGGTCTTCTATCTGTTTGCAATTTTTCTGGCTTTGATGATCGATGCCGCTTGATGAACTACATAAAAAGAAGCGTAAAAAGAACCTGATGGTTCTGGCTCTGATACTGGGATGGTCACTGATGATCGCGATGATCGCGATGGTCAAAATGGGAGGCGGTTGATGAAAACCCCAACATTTGATCTGAATATGCGTATTACACTTCCCTATCTGATTCCGCTTATCCTTCTGCTACTCTTGATCGTGGCGTTGCAGCCCGCACGCGCGCAGGACGGTCCCCCTTGCATGGCAAGCCCTGTAACGCTTTACGGTTCAGACCGTGAGGAATACAGCGGTGAATTCAATGCTGCCCAAGGTAAACTGCAAGCTGATGCGCAAGATTACCGCAATGAATCCACTGCCAAAGCCTCTGAGTATCAAAAAGATGCCCAAGCCTATAACGGTGAAAGCAATGCAACCGCTGGTCAGTACCTGAGCGACGCCAAATCATATATGGCTGATGCCAACGCTACCGATGCTGAATATAAAACAGCAGCGGCAACACATCAGTCGGATATGGATGCTAAACGCAAGGACTACCTGTCCAAAGGCTGCCCGATGGCAGATACCGGCAAACTCGCCCAATAGGTTTTAGTATGACTGCACCCGATGATCTGAAAGCCCGCAACCGCCGCACCGGGAGAATGGTGCTGATTGCTGTGGTGGCCATGATCGGGTTGTCATTCGCCTCTGTGCCACTCTACAACCTGTTCTGCAAGGTCACCGGTTTCGGCGGCACCACCATGACCGCTGATAAGGCCCCGGACCAGATCGTCGACCGTGACATCACCATCCGCTTTAACACCGATACCGGCGCTGACCTGCCGTGGGATTTCAAATCCGACAAAAAATATGTAAAAACAAAGGTCGCCCAACAGACTTTGGTGACCTACACCGCCCGCAACTGGTCTAACCGTTCAACCGGGGGCACTGCTGTTTTCAACGTTACACCACCCAAGGCAGGCAAATATTTCCGTAAGATTGAGTGTTTCTGCTTCCAAGAGCAAGTCATCGAAGCCGGGAAAACCGTCCATATGCCCGTCTTGTTCTTTATCGACCCGGAATTTGCCGATGACGAAGATATGCAGGACGTAACCACCATTACCCTCTCCTATACTTTTTACCCTCTGGAGAGTGAGGCGCTTGAACGCGCGATGGAAGCCTTTTACAATCAGCCAGATTCTGCTAAACAATCCACGGCAAAGTCTAACTAACCCCTAACGAACATTATGTTTTTCGCGTAAGGAATATCATGTCTGACAAGATCGAATACGGCACCACGGGCAAACCCCACCCTTATCATATTGTGCGCCCGAGCATCTGGCCTTTGGCTGGTTCTGCCGCCGGTGCGATGTTGGCCGTAGGCGCCGTAATGTACATGCATAAGGCATCCATATTCGGTGTGCCGGTACATTTCACAGGCATCATCCTCGGTCTGCTCTGTGTTCTGGCCGTCATGTTTTTCTGGTGGAAAGACATCATTCATGAATCCGTTGTAGAACGCGTCCACACAAAAATCGCCGAGATCGGCTTGCGTTACGGTATGGCACTGTTCATCGCTTCCGAAGTGATGTTCTTCGTGGCTTTCTTCTGGGCGTTCTTCGATGCCAGCCTGTATGCCGGTCAGGAAAACATGCCGCTGCGCCTTGAATACACACAAGGCGTATGGCCACCACCGCAAATTCACGTTGTACCGCCATTTGACCTGCCGTTCATGATGACCATGATCCTGCTGCTGTCAGGCTGCACAGTAACATGGGCACACCATGCGGTTCTCGAAGGCGACAACAAAAACGCTGTGAAAGCGCTGGGTATCACAGTGTTCCTCGGCTTCTCCTTCCTGTGCTTCCAGGTATACGAATATGTTCACGCACATTTCGGTTTCACCGAAGGCGTGTTCCCATCCACATTCTACATGGCGACCGGTTTCCACGGCTTCCACGTGTTTGTTGGTACGATCTTTCTGTTCGTTTGCTGGCGTCGTGCGATCAAGGGCCACTTCTCCAAGGAACGTCACTTCGGTTTCGAAGCGGCTGCCTGGTACTGGCACTTCGTTGACGTTGTATGGTTGTTCCTGTTCATCGCCATTTATTGGTGGGGCGGTACAATCGGCACCGGCACACCGCTGCCGCACTAAGCCCAGCCATTACCAAGGCTAGAATCCATGAACTCAATAGCGCCCCTGCCGGATCAAAACATCGTCCGGCAGGCGCTTGCTTGTAAGTGTCCGCGTTGTGGTCAGGGTAACCTCTACAAAGACGGTTTGATGAACATGGACCTGCGCGATGCCTGCCCTTCCTGCGGTCTGGACTACAAAAAAATAGATGCTGCTGACGGCCCGGCTGTTTTCCTGATTTTCATTCTGGGTTTCCTGCTGGTGCCTGCGGCACTGTTGCTGGAATATCTGGTGCACCCGCCACTATGGTTCCACGCTGTCTTCTGGGGCGTCATTGCCTTAGGCATGACACTGGGCACCCTCAAGCCTCTCAAAGCCTACATCATTTCCCTGCAATGGAAACACAGACCCGGCGACTGGCAATGAGACTGCAAAGACGCCTGCCCTTTGGCGGTATATTATTTCTGATCGCTTGTATTGCTCTGCTAGGGTGCCTTGGCAACTGGCAAGTCAAACGCATGCACTGGAAAAAAGCGCTGATTGATAGCTACACGAAAGAATACACCCGTGACCCGCTGGCAAATGCCTTCGATAGCGAAACATTGAAAGCCGTCGCCCTGAAAAACCCCGCCATGGAATATGGCAGCGTGCGCGGTCAATTCCACCATGACGTTGAAATCCTGATCGGCCCCCGCACCTATGACGGAAAGCCCGGCTATCACATTGTCACGCCTTTCTCTATCGCGGGCGGCAATGGCCGGGTGCTGGTTAATCGCGGCTGGGTGCCGCTGGATATGGCCGACCCCGCCACACGTCTGGAAAACCAGCCCGAGGGCATGGTGACACTGACAGGTATGGCGCGCCTGCCTGATAAGCCCAACCCCTTCACACCCGATAACGATCCGGCCAATCACACATGGTACAGCGTAAACACGCAGGACATTGCGATTGCCGTCAACATGCCGGACTTCCCCGATGTTGTGTTCTATGCCGAAACGCAAGACCCGCCGCTGACGAATGGCAGCTTTCCGGTGATGGTCCCGACACGCACCATGCCGAATAACAACCATCTGCAATATGCGATCTTCTGGTTCACCATGATGGGAATTTTTATCGCCCTGCCACTAGCCTATGCCTTTATCCCACCCCGCATGAAAGAAGAATAATGGCGATCTTATTCCGCCCCGTGTTTGATTACGACGAACGCGACTGGGTCCCTGCCCTGAAAAAAGAGCTGGCCGGATATGATCTACGTATTGCCCCTGATGTCGGCAACCCGGCAGATATTCATTATCTGGTCGGATGGAAACTGTTTGATGGCGATAAAACGGCATGGCCGAATTTGAAAGCCGTGCTTCCGCTCAGCACCGGTGTTGACCGTTATATCGGACATCCCGATTTCCCGGACAACGCCAAACTGGTGCGTATGATCGAACCCGGCCTTAACAGCGGCATGGCTGAATATGTCGCAAGCTTCGTCTTACGTTTTCACCGTGAACATGATCACTGGAAGGCTGAACAAAATAACAAGAACTGGATACACGATATTCCTAAAATGGCGCACCAGCGCACCATCGGCTTTCTGGGCCTTGGCAATCTGGCGCAAAGCTGCATTGATGTGCTGAAGCCCTTTGGTTTCAATATGCGGGGCTGGAGCCGTTCCACGAAAAACATACCGGGTATTGAAACATTTCATGGCAGGGATCAGCTTAAGACGTTCTTATCCGGCTGCGAAATCCTGATCTGCCTGCTGCCGCTTACCAAGGACACCGAAGACCTTCTGAACCGCGATATCCTGTCTGCCTTACCCAAGGGGGCGTGCCTGATCAATCCGGCACGCGGTAAAGAACTGGTCGATGACGATTTGATTGCGCTGCTGGATAACGGCCATCTGCGATATGCGGCCCTCGATGTCTTCCGCAAGGAACCGCTACCGGCAGACCATCCGTTCTGGGCGCATCCGCACATTCACGTCACCCCGCACATTGCCGCTGTGACAATTCCGCAAACAGGCGCACAGTCCATCCGCCAAACAATAGAAACAATGGGGGCCGGGGGAACACCCGTCGGCCTCGTTGATCGTTTAAAGGGCTATTAAACCTAAGCCGCCGGCTTCAGCTTGGCCGTCGCGGCGGGCTGCGCTTTTGGTTTCTGTTCAAAATGATCAATGATCAGTTGGTTCAGCAAACGCACACCGAAACCTGTGCCGATTTTATCCGGCAACGTCGCATGACCGAATACGCCGTTTGCCACACCCGCAATATCAAGGTGCGCCCATTTAGTCTGGCCTTCGATAAATTCCTGCAGGAACGCCGCCGCCGTACTGGCACCCGGACCACCATTACCTATATTCACGAGGTCACTATATGTGCCCTTGATCGCATCGGTGAATTCCTGCCCCAACGGCAATGGCCAGCTGCGTTCACCCACCTTGGCACCGCTATCCTGAATATTCTTGGAAAGCTTGTCATCGTTCGAGAACACGCCGCACATGGTGTTACCCAGCGCCGCTTTGCATGCCCCTGTGAGCGTCGCAAGATCAATGACCGTATGCGGATTGAACTTGCGCTGTATATAGGTCAGGCAATCCGCCAGAACCAGCCGACCTTCAGCATCCGTATTCTGGATGTCGATGGTTTTACCGTTCATCGCGGTCACGATATCATCAATGCAGAAAGCACCAGGGCCAATATCATTGCGCGCCATACCCAGCACAGCCACCACATCGACGTTCGCCTGACGCCCAGCGAGTGCCGCCAATGTTCCGGCCACTGTGGCAGCACCGCTCATATCGAATTTCATGTTCGACATATTGGTTTTGAGTGACAGACCGCCCGTATCGAACGTCAAACCCTTGCCCACCAATGCCAACGGTGTGGAGTCAGCCTTACCTGTGCCGTTATAACGCAGCACGATCATGCGCGATGCCTTATCAGGGTTGCTGCCCTGACCCACGGCATAATAGGCCCCCATGCCCTTGCTCTTCAGATCAGTTTCATTCAGAACCTCAATTACTTCCACACCCAGACCCGGAAGCTTCTGCGCCACACGCACAACCATCTCCTGCGGGGTCATGACATTCGGTGGCTCGTTCGCGAGATCGCGTGCAAAGAAAGCACCCATCGTCACGGGCGCCAGTTGCGCAAATTTGTTGCGCGCGGGCTGTGGGTTCACCTGCACCAAAGCCACATGATAATTCTTGTCCGGAGAGGCACCGGATTTATGCTTGTTGAAACTGTAAGATTTCAGCATGAAGCCGTTCGCGATATCAGCTGTCAGGGCCGCGCTATCCCCTTTGAAATCACCCGCCAGAACGCTCACGCTCTCCATACCGGTTGCAGAAACAGCGCCATAAAGTTTACTGCCCAGCGTTTCCGCACGCAGAGAATCGATACCCTCGCGCGCGCCCAGACCCAGCAGGATAACTTTCTTATATGCACTGCCCGCAGGTGCCGGAATGGTCAGAACCTGTCCGGCCTTACCCTTAAAGTTTTGATCCGTACCCAGCGCATGATCAACCGCACCGCCCAGCAATTCATTCGCCTGATGTGCGGCATCCTTTGTATTGCGT
>Ga0247823_10003798_pt1 | contig 12176 bp, 10 predicted proteins | sample 13C_PalmiticAcid_2_FD_192426 | JGI IMG/M metagenome (GOLD analysis project Ga0247823, IMG submission 192426) | Soil microbial communities from agricultural site in Penn Yan, New York, United States - 13C_PalmiticAcid_Day30 | ecosystem: Environmental > Terrestrial > Soil > Agricultural land...
CGCTACAAGGGGCTGGGCGAGATGAACCCGGAGCAGTTGTGGGAGACCACGATGGATCCGACGGTGCGTCGTCTGCTGCGGGTGCAGATCGATGATGCGATCGAGGCGGATCGGGTGTTCACGATGTTGATGGGCGATGAAGTGGAACCTCGTCGTGACTTCATCGAGACCAATGCATTGAGAGCGGCAAACATCGACGCGTGATGCGTCGGGTGACAGAGAAAGTGGAATCCCTGCCAGGTTTGTGAAAAACTACTGCCAGAGAAAATGAGAAGGCCCAGCACTGCTGGGCCTTTATTCCCGCGGAAATGCCCTCCCTGGTCAACCGAGGTCTCTCAGCCCAGCCATTTTCGAGTGGTATGGCAGACCAGCGCTACAGCCGGCCGATGAACCCCACCGGAGCGGTTTCCTTCTGTTTCTGCACGGGAGCGTTGGCGACGCTCTTGAATGTCAAGAGCGTCGATGTCGAAGATGCTTACAGCCGCTTGCTCGTTTCCGTAGACATGTGCCGCTCGTAGTGTTCTTTGTACGCTGCCTGCGCAGTCGATGTTCATGCGAGCGCCTTGTCGACAAGCACGGTTGCTAGATGCCCGTGATGCGTCTCCGCGGAGGTAACGTTTTGCTTCAGCTGCTTGCACAAGCCGAGCAGCTCATCAAGCTTGGCAACGATGCGATGCTGTTCGGCAATCGGCGGCAAAGGAACAACAAAGTTCCTGAGTGGTTTGAGCGGAATCGTTGGTTGGGCTGTGCCAGTTGTGCAACTCGAAGCCTGCTCGTAGACCATTGGGGATTTCAGTAGAAACAGCGCAAACCTTGCTGAAAGGTGCTCGCCGCGTTTGAGGATCGCAATGTGCCGCTGCACGCAGAAAGGGCGATCGGTATCCACGAGCACGGGTCGTCCGTACGTTGCGCCCACGACGGTGTAGAGCAAGTCGCCATGCTCCGGCCTGCGATATGGGGGAATGGCATTAAAGTAAGCTTTATCGACCTGCCGACAGCCGTCAAAGCTAAGTCTGCCCGCGGTGATGTTGCCGATAGTCAAGAAGGCAATTCCTTCATCGGTCTTCGGTGGTGCTTGGTGATCTCCGTCGGTAATCACGCGGAAGAGTGAGGCAAGAGTTGTCCACTCCCAACCGCTAGGCACTTTGAAAGTATCTGGTGGGGGGGCGGGCTCTGAAGGCCTTGCATCTTTGAATCCTAGTCCGAAAGCCGATTGCTGGCGGTCTTGCGATAACTTTTCAAGTAGCAACCGCGCTGGCTCATCGGTAGAGTCTTGAATGACTAGCCTCCCAGTCACCCCGAGCTGAAGAATCGCGTTCTCCAGTGCGTCGATGCTGCTTTGGGTAGTGAATAGAGTATGGAAATGCTCGGCCAGCTGTTGCCAGCTGGCGCGGAAGTCGGCGGCATCGCTGGCTTGGGTAAGGCTGGCGAGCAGGGCTTGAACGAGTTGCGCGTGAGCGGCCTCGGAATCGGATTGATCAGCCTCCAGCCGGTCGCACAGGACCATCAGTTCATCGACCTTGGCGACGATGCGATGTTGTTCGCTGAGGGGGGGTAGCGGGAAGGGATGCTGCTCAACGAAGTCCTTGGGTAGCCGCTTCTGCCCAGCAGTGCCAGTCATGAGGGTTTCACCAACGAGCAAGAACCAGGGCGACTTCAAGTAAGCCAAGACGTACCGGGGCTCGAGCGTCCCGGCAAGGGGCCTGACAACGTGCAGTTCAGTGGTGCCCGCGCCAACGCCGTTCTTCAGGTCGCGGAACACGCAGGACTTGCTGTTCTCAAAGCACGGGGTGATCTTTGCGATCGCGATGTCGCCTTCAGCGAAGTGCGTGAATCCCTGCTTGACTTCGCCCCACTTGCGCACCTCCTGCCCGTGACCTGAGTCAAACTTGGTGCCAATCAGGGCCATCGGCACAAATGACACCGCAACATCGTTGTCAGCCGAGTTGCGCGGGTTAATCTGAGCAAGTGATCCCAGGGTAGTCCAGAGCCATCCCACCGGCAAGGCATATGGCCGTGGCTCACCAACGAGCGGTGCGCCCGCCGCGCTTGCCTTGGACTTGCGCTGTCTAGCGGTCCGAAGTCTTGCAGCAGTGATTTGCTGCACTAACGTGACGGCGGGCTCATCGGTAGCGTCTTGACCAACTAGCTTGCCTCGAATAGCAAGGTCCAGAATTAAAGACCTAAGCAGACTAATTCCATTCGGCGCCCCAGTCAGCAGCGGCAAGTTGTCCGTCACCAGCGGCCTCATTCGCCGCGCTCCAGCGCTTCGGCCAGCACCGCCTTCAACTGCTCTCGAAGTTCATGAATACCGACCTGCATGCGTGCGAAGTCGGCCAGCAGCTGCGCGGGGTCATGACTGACCTGCTTGCCCACATATCGGTTCTTGCAGTCGAGGTTGTAGTTACGCGCCTTGATCTCGTCGGCGCTGACCTTCCAGGCGAACTCGCCCTCGACGCGCGCCGCAAAACCATCGGCCTCCCTGCCCCACCAGGCTTCCTCGACCTCGAGCTCTTCAATGCGCAACGGCCGCGTCTTGGAATAGTTCTTCACGCCGGCCGGGTATTGGTGTTCGTAGAACCAGATGTTCTTGGTGGGCGTGCCCTTGGTAAAGAACAGCAGGTTGGTTTTGATGCCGGTGTACGGGTTAAACACCCCGTTGGGCAGCCGGACGATGGTGTGCAGGTTGCATTCGGTGAGCAACTTTTCCTTGATGCGGCTCTTGATGCCCTCGCCGAACAGGAAGCCGTCCGGCAGCACCACTGCGGCACGGCCCCCGTCGCGCAGCAGATGCATGATCAGCACGAGGAAGAGGTCTGCAGTTTCCCGGGTCCGGAAGGTGAGCGGAAAGTTGGTCTCAATGCCGTCCTCCTCCATGCCACCGAATGGAGGGTTCGCGACGATGCAGTCCACGCGATACTTTGGTCCCCAGCTGATCAGTGGCTTGGCCAGCGTGTTGTCATGCCGAATGTTGCTGGGCACCTCGATGCCGTGCAAGATCATGTTGGTGGTAGCCAGCAAGTGCGGCAGCGGTTTTTTTTCCACGCCGCCAATGCTGGCCTGCAGCACCTTCTCGTCCTCCGGCGTCTTTACATAGTGGCGCCGCTTGTGTTCGATGGTGCAGGTCAGAAAGCCGCCGGTGCCGCAGGCCGGGTCCATGACTTTCTCGTGCAGCTTCGGGTCGACCATGCGCACCATGAACTCTGTAACGGGTCGCGGCGTGTAGAACTCGCCAGCGTTGCCCGCGCTTTGCAGATCACGCAGCAACTGTTCGTACATGTCGCCGAAGGCATGGCGCTCCTGCGCTTTGTTGAAATCGACGCCTTCCTGAATCTTGTTGACGACCTGCCGGATTAGCTGGCCGGACTTCATGTAGTTGTAGGCATCCTCGAACACGCTGCGCACGACGAAAGCGGCCGGGGTGGTGCTGTAGGTCTGCAACTGCTGGAGTGCAGGGAACAGCTCATTGTCGATGAAGCTCTTCAACTCATCGCCGGTCATCCCTTCGCGGTCGGCCGCCCAGCTGCGCCACCGGTACTGCTCGGGCAGCGGTGAGCGATAGGTGTCGTCCAGCAGCTCCCATTCTTGCTCGCGGTCATCGAAAATTTTCAGAAAGAGCAGCCAGACAAGCTGGCCGATGCGCTGAGCGTCACCGTCGACGCCGACATCCTTGCGCATGATGTCCTGAATGGATTTGATGGAACTGCTGATGGACATGAGAAAACCGATGAGGACTTGCTAGCGCTGACGACAGTCCAGCGTGTGAGATGAATGAGGGCGGGCGTGACAGCGCTGTGGGATCAGGCGTAGAGCTGGGCTTCCAACTCGGCCACTGCCTTGGTGTAAGCCGCCTTGCCACCAAAGGCCCGGACCAGCTCTACCGGCGCACCGATGCGACTGAAAGGGTCGAGCTGAAGGATCTTGATGTCCTCGATGGGTTCTAGGCCAGAATCTGCGTACTTCTGCAATAAAGCTTCCAGAACCTGCCGCGCCGAGCCCTGGTACTTGGCGAAGTAGTTGCGCTTCTTGACGTTCTCGGCACGCTCCCTGCGGGACAGCGGTGGCTGATCGAAGGCGACGTGGCAGATCAGGTCGAAGGCATCCAGAAGCTTGCCTTGTTTCGCTTCCACTTCCTCGGCCAAGGCCTCCCAGAGCACACCTTGAGTGGCCAGCTCTTCGATGATCACCTTCTTTTGATCGGCATCGGACCAGCGACGCAGGAAGACATCCAGCGAGCCGAACTGCTTGGTCACGCAATTGCGGGTGTACTCGTGCAGCGATTCGGTGATGAGCTTGCCGTTCGGGCCGTAGTATTGCACCCGCTCGGCAACGACGAAGACAGACACGTTGCCGACAACGTACTTGATGCGACCACCTCCGGTGGTGTCGTCACCACCTGTCGGAGGGAGCCCATCGTCGCCGCCCACTGGACCACTGACGTCGGTTGGGTTGAAGACCTCGTCGGGCGGCACGGGCGGCTCATCGACCGTTGGTTCATAGACCTGAACGGGATCGCCGTCGAACGCCGGATCGGCGAACAGTTCCGTGGCCTTCTTGAAGTCCATGATCGTGAACCAGAACTTGCCGTAGTCCTCGTTGATGCGGGTGCCACGGCCAATGATCTGCTTGAACTCGGTCATCGACCGGATGTGCTGGTCCAGCACGACGAGCTTGCAGGTCTGCGCATCCACGCCTGTGGTCATCAGCTTGCTGGTGGTGGCGATGACCGGGTAACGCTCCTCGGGATTGATGAAGTTGTCCAGCTCGGCCTTGCCTTCCTGCTCATCTCCGGTGATGCGCATCACGTACTTGCGGTTCTCCCTGATCCGCTCGGGGCTCAGGTTCACCAAAGCTTGGCGCATGCGCTCCGCGTGGTCGATGTCGTCGCAGAAGACGATGGTCTTCTGGAAGGGGTCCGTGGCCCGGAGAAAGGCCGTGATCTTCTCGGCAACCAGCTGGGTGCGGGCCTCCAAGACGAGCTGCCGGTCCATGTCCCGAAGGTTGTAGATGCGGTCCTCGATGGGCTGCCCGTGCTTGTCCAGCATGCCGGCCGATGGTCGCCAGCCTTGCAGATCCTTGTCGAAGTCGATGCGCACGACCTTGTAGGGGGCCAGGAAGCCGTCGGCGATGCCTTGCTTGAGGCTGTAGCTGTAGACCGGCTCGCCGAAGTAATGGATGCTGGAAACCTCTCGGGTCTCCTTGGGGGTGGCGGTCAGGCCGATGTGGGTTGCGCTGGAAAAGTAGGCGAGGATTTCCCGCCACGCCGAGTCCTCGGCGGCGCTGCCCCGGTGGCATTCGTCGATGACCACGAGGTCGAAGAAGTCGCGCGAGAACTGCTTGTAGATGTTCTTGTCTTCCTCGGCACCGGACACCGCCTGGTATAGCGACAAGTAGATCTCGTAGGACGTGTCGATTTGCCGCTTGGCGATCTTGGTCATCGCCGCGCCGAAAGGCTTGAAGTCGTTGTTCTTGGTCTGGTCAACCAGGATGTTCCGATCGGCCAGGAACAGAATGCGCTTCTTTTGCCGGCTCTTCCACAAGCGCCAGATGATCTGGAACGCCGTATAGGTCTTGCCCGTGCCGGTGGCCATCACCAGCAGCACGCGGTTCTGCCCGCGTGCCACCGCCTCCACCGTGCGGTTGATGGCATTGACCTGGTAGTAGCGGGGCATCCGACCGGTGCCGTCGTCGAAGTACGGGGCCTCCACCTTCGGAATGGCCTCCGCGTCGAAACCCTTCCAGGCGCAATAGCGCTGCCAGAGTTCGGCCGGGCTGGGGAACTGATCAAGCGTCAACTCGGTCTCGGTCAGCAGCGCATTGCCCGTGCGGTCATGGAACAGAAAGCCGTCGCCGTTGCTTGAGAACACGAAAGGAACGTCCAACGACTCCGCGTAGTCCAGCGCCTGCTGCATGCCGTCGCCCACGCTGTGGGTGTTGTCCTTGGCCTCGATCACGGCCAGCGGCAGGTTGGGCTGGTGGTACAGGATGAAATCGGCACGACGCGACTTGCCACGGCTGTGCAGCTTGCCGCGCACAATGATTCGGCCCTTGGTGAAGCTGACCTCTTCACGCACCTGCCGGTGAATGTCCCACCCCGCCGCAGTGATGGCGGGTGCGATGAACTTGGTGCAAATGTCGCGCTCGGTCAACGATTTCTTATTCATGCGGACAGGCTCTCCCTTGCAGCATTTTCGCTTGTCGCAGCCTACCTCGAAAAGATGGGGCGGGCGGGTCGTGTATTGCTGCCGCGAAGTGAGTGTCACTAGCGGTTCGGGTTCCCGACTCGGCGACACTTGAGTTTGGCCGCTTCTGCTCGCAATCGAATAGTTAGAGCTTGCTCCAGTTTTAATGGCGAGAAACAACGACTACACCGCAAAGTCGGTGGAGCTTCTTCACCCGCACGCAACTGCGAGGAAGAGAACGGTCGCGCCAGCCGACCGGAACTCCAACAGATGAACCGAATGAAAGATTCTCAGATGGAATCGACAGTGAAAAAAATAGCTGCGACCGATTCATCGTCATCGCGCGGCTTGCTCGATGCAGCCAAACTTGCCGCACTCGCAATAAGTGCTCTTGCCGTCTTCGGAACGCTGACAGGGACCTACTACCAAGTTGGTCAACTTCGCGGATTCAATCTCCCACAGTCGCACTTTCCGGTTCAGCTTGACGCTACCCCCCGCCTGATTCATCAAGCGCTGGTGTCAATTTCCGGAAATTACCTCATCAAAATCGTAGACCACTGGGGAGTGATCCTCCTAGCAGTATTGGGCGCGATCATTGTTTGGGTCGTGATTTCGGCGCTCGCGTTCAAGAAGGCTTCGACAGGACCAGGCAACGTCCGGCTCGAAGCGGTGAAGAAGTGGGCCGAGCGTCCTCTGGTCATGGGCGGCATCTCGGGAGCGGTCATTGGCGCGACCGTTTATTTAGTGCCCCGCGGACTCGTATCCCTTCTGGCCATCGCGCTTCTTGCTCCGGTCTCTGGCTACTACGCAGGCATCAAAGACGCGGAGACCTATTTGGCTAAGTGGGAGCCTTGCGCCGGGCCGCATCGGCTCGATGAAGGAATTGGATGTAGCACCATCGAGTACCTGAGAGAACTGCCCGACGGCAGCAAAAGGATCGAGAAAATTCTGGGTGACATTGTTGTTGGGAATGACAACTGGCTAGGCATCGTCACTGACACTGAAGTCGTCGTCGCTCCCGCAAGATTTGAACGGTTGGTCGCCTCAAGGATCCGGGTTGCGGTCAATCGGCCCGCCTCCAGTGCATCCGGTGCCAAATTAGCGATGCCCTGACGCTGCGTTTGAAACGAACCGAACGGAGGGGCAGTGGCGGTCAGGTCTTGTTTCGTGCGTCAAGCTGTACTTGCCAGGGAATGGCTGAAGCTCAATGCATCCGTGGCCTCAGCCAATAGACCGGGCGCCAAGACATGTCGGAGAGCCAGCGCAACACCTTGTCCTCGCGATGCGCAGTTGAGGCACTCGAGATCGCCAAAGACGAAGCGTGCGCCAAGTCCTCAATGCAACAGTACCGGCGTTGCTTCCCCACCCCATCTACCCATACTGCACAAACCCCTTATTGATCTGCCCGATCTTCCTCGCCGTCCGCCTGAACACCCCAATCCCATTGCGGGACCCGTTGTCGTTGGTGTTCCCTTCGATGGTCACCAGCCGCCCGTCGGACACCTCGACGACCATCCCCGAGTGTCCCAGCCCGCCGGTGAGGGAGATGATGAACAGCTGACCGGGCCGCACGAGTCCGGGGTCGGCGATGGCCTGCGCGTTCGTGATGCGTGTGGCGTTCGGGCTTTTCGCCGCCTTGGACCAGTGGTCGAGCACGCCCGCGGTGCGAATGTGCGGGTTGGGCACGCCGAGTTTCTTCGCCGCCGAGAGGTAGCAGAAGTGCGTGAAGGCCACGCACCAGGCGAAGCCTCCCTTCGGGTCGAGGCCCACCTCCGCCAGGTATTTGTCCACCTCGGGCCCCCGGTTGGACCCCAGCGGCTTTTCCATGACCCCGATCTGCGAGACCGCAAACTCGATGGCCGCCGCGGCCAGATCGCTCGGCGCCTCCGATTGCGCCGGCACGGTCGACGCGCCGAACATGGCGCCCCAGGTCAGCGAACCCACCTTGCCGTCGATCTCCAGCGGCTGCCCGGTGACGTCCATGAACCGGGACTGGAAGAGCTTCACAGCGCCTTTGGTCTGGACGTCGTCGAAGACGCCGTTCTCGGGCACGGGGCCGCAGCCGAGGGCGTTCAGGCGCCGCTGGATGAGCTTCACCGCCCGGGTGTCGGGGCTGCCCGCCTTGATGACGCTGCCGGGAAAGGGCGACGATTCGCCGTCGCCGAAGGACGTGAGTGCGGGTGGCATGGGTTCTCCTCGAAGGGCTGAGGCGGGTTCGCCCAGCGGAGGCCAGTCTATGAACCCGCATCCCCGCCGACATCCTCAGTTCGGAGGAGGACGGCCTGGTTCAGAACCCGGACGGCTCCCGCCGCTGCTGCCGCTGCCCCCTCAGCCAGCGTTTCGTCGCGGCCGCGTCGTCCAGCATCCGCAGATTGCACTGAAGCACGAACAGCTCGTCCTTCACCTCCCGCTTCGCCCGTTCGATGAACGGCGTCAGCTTCTCCGGCGTGGGCAGCGGCCAGCTCTCCAGCTGGAACTCCATGCAAAAGTCGGTCGCGACGTCATGGACCTCGTCCTTGAGTTCCTCCAGTTGCTCGCTGAGCACGTCGTTGTAGTGCTTCAGGCGCTGGTCGCTCGCTGCGGCGATGTGGTGGGTGTCGATCTGCTCGATGTCGAGCTGGAGCTGCAGCAGCGACAGCAGATCCCTGTTGTCATAGGCCTGGTTGACGCGCTGCATCTGCGCGGTCTTGGCTTCGCGTTGGACGGGGTCGGTCTCGCGGTCGGGGTGCAGTGCGCTGGCGAGCTTGCGGTAGATCTCGCGCAGGGAGCGTGAGGCCTCGCCGGCGTCGAGGGCCTGGCGCTTCTGAGAGGCGTTGGCCTGCGGTTTGGCAGGGGGTGGTTCGGCCTCGGGCGCCGCATCTGCCGCCGCGGCCTTGGCTTGCCGGATGCGCTCGTCCAGCTCGTCCTCCGAGGTGAGGTCGTCGTCCCCCAGATCCAGCCCGGTCTCTTCCTCGGCCGCCAGTTTCATGGCGATCAGCCCGATGCGCTGTTCGGTGTCGTAGTCGACGTCGGCATGTTTGTCGAACAGCGCCTTCAGTTCCGCGTCGTCGGCTGACGCCAGCACGCTGGCCGCCGCTTCGCACAGCAGCAGGCGCAAGGTCGTGCGCTGGGTGGCCGTCCACGAGTCCTTGGCGAGGACGCCATCCAGCGCGAACGCCCATTGCCGGGTCACCCCATCCAGCTCGTCCATCAGCGGATCCGTCGCCTCCGAGTAGGCCTGGCGGAACGCCGGGGCGTGGTGCTGCCACGCACTCAAGGTGCGTCGCTCCGCCTCGATGCGCGTCACCAACGATTGAAAGCGCTTCTGCGCCGGGGTGAGGGGGCGGCCGTCTTCCGTCGTGGCGGTTGGAACGACGTCGGTGCGCGGCGCGGCAGGCTGAGGTTCGGACATGCGCGCATTTTGAGGCCGTCGAGCATCACGGCATCCCGATCACCCGATCCAGGGCCCACCGCCCCGCACCCCGCCCCGCCAGATACAGCAGCATCGCCGCCCACGACAGATGGGTGGGCCACGCCGACGGATAGACGAAACACTGGATCACCAGCGTCATCCCGAGAAGCGCCAAGGCCGACAGGCGCGTGAACAGGCCGAGCACCAGCAGCAGCGGGAACAGGTGCTCCGCATACGCCGCCATGTGGGCCGCGAGTTCGGGTTGGACCCACGGCAGTGCGTATTCGGTGCGGAACAGTTCGATCGCACCGTCGGTGACGGTCAGGAATCCCTCGACCTTGGTGCGCCCGGACAGGAAGAAGATGGCCGCGATGGCGACGCGGCTCACCAAGGCGAGCAGGTCGTGCGGCGTGATGTGGGTGAGGAGGTCCGCGAGGCGGCGGGACTGCAGCTGGACGGCATTCATGGTTCGAGTTCCTGGTGTGGAGAGGGAAGGAGGGGTTCAGGCGGCTGCGAAAGCACCCTGTGTCAGCAGCAGCGACAACGCGGCGGCCAGATCGCAACCGGGCTCCGCCATCAGCGCGGCAGCCGCAGCGCCCGCGAGCGTTTGGCCTTCCGCACACGCGGTGAGCAAGGCGCCGCAGCCGGCTGTGAGGCTGCACCACTGCACGGCCTGCGCCGGCCGGGTCAGCAACAGGCCCTCGCCCGACCACGCGATGTGGCCGAGGCCCGCGGCATCGTCCGCGTCGCGGCTGCGGGACCAGAGGGTGGCGATGGGCAGCGAGGGATGCCACAGCCAGCGCGCGGCGGGGTGGGGAACGAGCCGGCAGTCACCGAGCGCTTCCGGGGTGAGCCCGGCCAGTGCATTCGGCCGCAGCGCCACCGTGTCGGCGGCGGTGTGGCTCTCGACCCAGAGGTGGTCGAGTCGGGCGACCCCTTCGAGGTAGGGCAGTTCGGCCGCCGGTTCGAAGCGCCCGAGGAACGCGGGGAACCCGCCGCCGTACGTGAACAAGCGCGCATCGCGGGGCGGGTCCGCGGCCACGTACAGGGCCGCGACCGAACGGAACCAGTCGCGCCCCCCAAGTCGCACGACCGCGGGGAAGTTCGCTTCGAGCGCGTCGATGCACCCCTTCACCACGGTGTTGCGGTACACGGCCATCGCGGGATGCCCCGGCGCGCCGCGCAGGGCCTGCACGAAGCCTTGCTGGAATGCCGGGTGTGTCATGGCAATGCGTCCACCTGGCCGGCGAGTTCACGCTCGGCCAGCAACTCGCCGAACGCGGGAACGCGGTCGTCCCGCTCGATCAAGGTGGGCACGGGCCCGGTGCGTGCCAGCAGGTGCCGGTACAGGCGCCACACCTCGGAAGACACCGGCGCATCGTGCGAGTCGATCAGCAACGGCGTGTGCGCATCCGGGCTGTGCCCGGCCAGGTGGACCTCCATCAGGTGCGCCACGGGAAACGCATCGAGGTAGGCGAGAGCATCCCCACCCAGGTTGTGCGCCGACACGAACACGTTGTTCACGTCCAGCAGCAGCCCGCAGCCCGTGCGCACCGCCAGCTCGTGCAGGAAGTCGACTTCGCTCCATTCATGCCCGTCGAGCGCGAGGTAGTGCGACGGGTTCTCGATGGCGATGCGCCGGCCGAGGGCCTGCTGCGTGAGCTCGATGTTCGCGGCCATGCGGTGCAACGCCGCGGTGGTGCGCGGGAACGGCAACAGGTCCGGGAAGTACACGCCCTCCCGACGCGACCACGCCAGGTGTTCGGACACCAGCGCCGGCTCGATGCGCCGCACGAGCGAAGCCAGCCGTTGCAGGTGCGCAGCATCCGGCGGCCCGTCGCCCGCGAGCGACAGCGCCACCCCGTGCAGCGAGACGGGGTGACACGAACGAATGCGCTCGAGCCACGCCAGCCGCGGCCCACCGGCCACCATGTAGTTCTCGGCATGCACCTCGAACCACAGGCCATCGGCGCGCGTGCGCTCGGCCTCGTCGAAGTGCTGCGGTTTCAGGCTCACGCCCGCGGTGAGTTCCATGGCGGTCGGTGGCGACGCGGATCAGGACTTCTGCGGGGTCAGGCTGCCCATGCCCTTCGGCGTCTTGATCGACGTGCACGTGCCGGCGGGCACGTTCTTCCAGGCGTTGGGCTGGTAGTCGACCTTGGAGGTGCCCGCGCAGCTGGTGCCGGCGCCGGCGGCGCAGTCGTTCTTGCCGGCCATGGACACGCCGTAGCACTTCTCCATCTTGGCGGCCTGGTCGTCGGCCATGGGCTTGTCGGCGGCGAGTGCCGCGCCGGCGGAGAGCGCGGCGAGTGCGAAGGTGGTGATTGCAAGGGTACGGTTCGACATGGTTCGCTCCTGATGAGGTTGGCGACCGGCCGGCATGGCGCGGTCCTCTCCAAGTTCGCCGGGCGGGCCCCATGGGTTACACAATGCGGGGGTAATCTTTTTCTTCGTCGTGCTGTAACCGGCGCCCCACGCGCACCGAACTACCCCATGAAGATCCGATGACACTCCAACAGGTCGAAGCCGAGCTGGTCAGCTTGTTCCTCCGCGGCCTCGACGGAGATGCGCAGGCGTATCACGCGTTCCTGAAGCGCATGAGC
>Ga0247823_10003799_pt1 | contig 12175 bp, 12 predicted proteins | sample 13C_PalmiticAcid_2_FD_192426 | JGI IMG/M metagenome (GOLD analysis project Ga0247823, IMG submission 192426) | Soil microbial communities from agricultural site in Penn Yan, New York, United States - 13C_PalmiticAcid_Day30 | ecosystem: Environmental > Terrestrial > Soil > Agricultural land...
CGTCCTCGAGGGCGACGGCGGTCCAGCTCGAGACCAACCGCAACCTCCCCGAGGCGATCTCGATGTACCGGACGTCCGGCTACGAGGAGGTCGAGGCGTTCAACGACGAGCCGTACGGGCACCACTGGTTCCAGAAGGACCTCTAGGGTCCCGGCCATGCGGATCGAGGAGCTGCCCACGCCGGCGCTGGTGGTCGACGTCGAGGCGCTCGACGCCAACATCGCCCGGATGGGAGCGGCCTGGCCGGGCACGCGCCTGCGGCCCCATGCCAAGGCGTTCAAGTCCACGGCGCTCGCAGCCCGGCTCGCGGCCGCAGGCCACACCGCGTTCTGCGGGGCGACCGTCCGCGAGCTGGCCGGCCTGGCGGCCGCCGGTCTGGGCTCGGACCTCCTGCTCGCCAACGAGGTGGTGGACGTCGGCCGGTTGAAGGCCCTGGTCGACCACGTCCCCGACGCGCGGATCACCGTGGCGGTCGACTCCGCGGAGACCATCGAGGTGGCGGCCCGTGCCGGCGTGCGCGAGGTGCTGGTCGACGTCGACGTCGGCATGCCCCGGTGCGGCTGCCGGCCCGACGAGGCGGGCCCGCTCGCCGAGCTCGCCCGGTCGCAGGGACTGGTGGTGCGCGGGGTCATGGGCTACGAGGGCCACCTGATGACCGAGGACGTCGACCAGGGGGCCAAGGTCGAGGAGGCCATGGCCGTCCTGCTCGATGCCCACGACGTGGTCGGCGGCGACGTCGTGTCCGGCGGCGGGACCGGCACGTGGAAGCGGAACCACTGGGTCACCGAGCTGCAGGCCGGCAGCTTCACGCTCATGGACACGCACTACGAGGCGGCCGGGGTCGGCTTCGCCAAGGCGCTCAGCCTGATCCTCACGGTCGTGTCGGTGAACCGGACCGGCGGGTGGGCGGCCGCCGACGGCGGCCTGAAGGCGCTCGGCATGGACCACGGCAACGCCGCCATCGACGGCGCATCGGTCTGGTACCACGCCGACGAGCACACCGTCTTCTCGATGGACGACGGCGCCCCGCTCCCCCGGGTCGGCGATCGGGCCGTCGTGTGGCCCGCCCACGTCGACCCCACCGTCTCGCAGCACGAGCAGCTCTGGATCCACCAGGCCGGCGAGGTCGTCGACTGCTGGCCGGTCGACCTGCGCGGCTGGTAGCCGCGGGCCTCTGGATCAGCCGTCGAGCTGGGCGAGCAGGTCGCGCAGGGCGCGGCCTCGGTGGCTGATCGCGTGCTTCTCGTCCTGGCTCATCTCGCCGAAGGTGCGGCCGTCGCCCTCGACCGGGATGAAGACGGGGTCGTACCCGAAGCCGCCGGGGCCGCGGGGCGCATCGGCGATGGTGCCCTCGACGTGGCCGGCGGCCACCAGCTCGCGGCCGTCGGGGTGGCGGAGGACGACGACGGCTCGGAACCGGGCGGTGCGGTCCGCGGGGTCCGGGCGGTCCGCCAGGGCGGCGAGCAGCTTGTCGACGTTCTGCTCGTCGGTGGCGTCCTCACCGGCGTACCGGGCCGACCAGACGCCGGGCGCACCGTCGAGCGCGTCGACCTCGAGGCCCGAGTCGTCGGCCACCGCCGCCAGGCCGGTGGCCTCGCACAGCGCGACGGCCTTGAGCCGCGAGTTGCCCTCGAACGTGTCCTCGTCCTCGATCACCTCGGGGACCTCGGCGGGCCGGGGCACCAGCTCGAGGTGCTCGCCCAGGATCTCCGCGATCTCGGCGGCCTTCTTGGGGTTGGCCGAGGCCAAGACGATGGGGGTGCGCGCCGTCACGGCTCGACTCAGCGGCCGGCGGGCGGCGTGGCGAGCACGGCCCGCTGCAGCTCGACGATCTGGGCGATGCCGCCCTCGGCCAGGTCGAGCAGGGCGTCGAGCTCGGCTCGCGAGTACGGCGCGCCCTCGGCGGTGCCCTGGACCTCGACGTAGCCGCCGGAGCCGGTCATGACCACGTTCATGTCGGTCTCGGCGGTCGAGTCCTCGACGTAGGGCAGGTCGAGCATCGGCACGCCGCCGACGACGCCCACCGAGATCGCCGCGCACTCGGTGGTGAGCGGGTGGCTGGTGATGCCGCCGGCCTGGAGCGTGCGGGTCAGGGCGTCGTGCAACGCCACGTAGCCGCCGCAGATCGAGGCGGTGCGCGTGCCGCCGTCGGCCTGGAGCACGTCGCAGTCGACGATGACCTGGCGCTCGCCCAGCGCCTTCATGTCGCACACCGACCGGAGCGAGCGGCCGATGAGGCGCTGGATCTCCTGGGTGCGGCCCGACTGCTTGCCCTTGGCCGCCTCGCGGTTGATGCGCTCGGCGGAGGCGCCCGGCAGCATCGAGTACTCGGCGGTGACCCAGCCCTTGCCCTTGCCCTTCATCCAGCGGGGCACGTTCTCGTCGACCGACGCGGTGCACAGCACCCGGGTGCCGCCGAACGAGACCAGCACGGATCCGGCGGCCTGCACCGTGAAGTCGCGCTCGAAGGTGATCGGTCGAAGTTCGTCGTTCTGGCGGCCGTCGGCACGCATCGGAGGCTCCTGCTGGGTGGTTGGCGGGCGGACCATCGTCGCAGACCCACCTCATCGCGACCGACCCGACCTCGAACTTTCTGTGCGGGTGGTTGCCCGGCAACATCCAACAGAGGAGGTCCGTGGGTCGGAGCGGTGTCGGGTCAGGGGCTCCAGGGGGCGCGCTCGGCGGCGGCGAGCTCGGGGCCGAGGAGGCGGGCGCCGAGGTCGCGGAAGCGGTCGACGTCGCCCGAAGACACGAACCGGTGGGTCCCGGCCCGGCCCGCCGCCGCCGGGGCGAGGGCCGGCTCGTCGGGTGCCGGCGCCTTCTGGTGGAACATCGCCAGGGCCTCGAACGCCGTCTCGTCGGCGGAAGACACGAGCACCACGTCGCGGCCCACGACGTCGGTGATGGTGCGGGCGAGGTACGGGTAGTGCGTGCAGCCGAGGAGGAGGGCGTCGACCTTCGCCTCGACGACGGGCGCGAGCAGCCGCTCGGCCAACACGTGGACCTGGTCGCCGTCGGTCTCGCCGCCCTCGACGAACTCCACGAACCCGGGGCAGGCGGCCACCGTCAGGTCCACCGACGCTCCGCTGGACGCGACCGCTCGCTGGTAGGCCCCCGAGCCGACCGTGCCCACCGTGCCGATCACCCCGACGCGGCCGGTCTCGGTGGCCCGCACGAGCGACCGGACGCCGGGGTCGATGACGCCCATGACCGGCACGTCGAGCACCTCGCGCAGCGATCCGAGCGCGGCGGCGGCCGCGGTGTTGCACGCGACCACGAGGAGCTTCACGTCGTGCTCGTCGACCAGGTAGCGAGCGATCTCGTGGGCGAAGCCGGCCACCTCGTCGAGCGACCGCGGCCCGTACGGGTACCGGCCGGTGTCGCCCACGTAGACGAGGTCTTCGTCGGGGAGGAGGTCGATGAACGCCCGGGCCACGGTGAGGCCGCCGAACCCGCTGTCGAACATCCCGATGGGACGGTCGTCGGTGGCTGCCTCGATCACCGACCCAGGCTACGACCGCCAGGCCCGGCCACCCGGGTCCGAGCGCCGCCGGCACGCCGATGGGAATGTCAGGGGATTCCCAGGAAACTCCCAGCAACAGCTGCGAGGCTGGGCGTCGTGACCGGTGAACGACTCCTGCTCGTCGACGACGAGGACAACCTGCGCTCGATGCTCGAGGCCGCGCTGCGCCACAGCGGCTTCGAGGTCCACCCCGCGGCCAACGGCCGGGACGCCCTCGACGCCGTCCCCGAGGTGAAGCCCGACCTGATCGTGCTCGACGTGATGCTCCCCGACCTCGACGGGTTCGACGTGTGCCAGCGCCTCCGCACCACCGGCGACCGCACGCCCGTCCTCTTCCTGACCGCCCGCGACGCCACCGAGGACAAGGTCCGGGGCCTGACCATGGGCGGCGACGACTACCTGGTGAAGCCGTTCAGCCTCGACGAGCTCGTGGCCCGGATCCACGCCGTGCTGCGCCGCACCGGCAACGCCAAGGAGGGGGCGGTGCTCACGTGCGCCGACCTGGAGCTCGACGACGAGGCCCACCTCGTGACCCGCGCCGGCGTCGAGACGCCGCTCTCCCCCACCGAGTACAACCTGCTCCGCTACCTCCTGCTCAACCAGGGCCGCGTGCTGTCGAAGGCGCAGATCCTCGACCACGTGTGGCAGTACGACTTCGGCGGCGACGGCGGCGTGGTCGAGACCTACATCGGCTACCTGCGCAAGAAGGTCGACCACGTCGACCCCCGCCTGATCCAGACGGTGCGAGGGGTCGGCTACACGATCCGCGAACCGCGGACCTGACCGCATGTCGCTGCGCGCCCGCCTCCTGCTGGGCATGGCCCTCGTGGCCGTCGTCCTGGTGGTCGCCTCGCTGTCGATCACGCGCGCCACCGAGCACAACCTCATCCACCAGGTCGACCAGCAGCTCGAGCGCTCCCAGCCCCAGGCCCGCCAGGGCGACTACGGCGGTCCCGGCCGCCGCAACGGCCCGCCGAGCGCGCTCTACATCGCCCGGTTCGACGCCGACGGCGAGCTCACGACCCTCTACCTGCCCTCGACCGCCGAGGCCGTCAGCCCGCCGAGCCTCACCATCGGCGAGGCCGCCGAGCGCAACGGGGAGCCGCCGTTCACGGTCTCGGCCATCGACGGCGACCTCCGATACCGGGTGGTGGTCCGCGACAGCGGGCCGTCGGACCAGACCCTGGTCCTGGCCCTCCCGCTCGAGGACGTCGACGAGACCATCGACCGGCTGCTCACGATCCAGGCCCTCGCCGCGGCGGCGATCCTGGCCACGATGGGCCTCGTCACCTTCTGGGTGCTGCGCCTGGGCGTACGGCCCGTCCAGCAGATGACGGCCACGGCCAAGGCCATCGGCGAGGGCGACCTGTCGCAGCGGATCCCCGAGACCGCGCCGGGCACCGAGGCCGGCGAGCTGGGCCTCGCCCTGAACCAGATGCTCGGCCGCATCGAGGAGTCGTTCGACGAGCGGGCCCGCTCCGAGGCCCGCCTCCGCCAGTTCGTGGCCGACGCCTCCCACGAGCTGCGCACGCCGGTGACGACGATCCGCGGCTACGCCGAGCTGTACCGGCTCGGCGGGCTGAGCACCGACCACGACATCAGCGAGGCCATGCGCCGCACCGAGCAGGAGGCGACCCGCATGGGCCAGCTCGTCGGCGACCTGCTCGACCTGGCCCGCCTCGACCAGGGCCGGCCGCTCAACCTCGCCCCCACCGACGTCTCCGCGCTGGCCGCCGACGCGATCGCCGACGCCGGCGCGGTGGAACCGGAGCGCCCGCTCTCCCTCGACGCACCAGCACCGGCGGTCGTCGTCGGCGACGAGGCCCTGCTGCGGCAGATCCTCGCCAACCTCGTGGCCAACGCCCGCGTGCACACCGACGCCGCCACCCCCATCACGGTGCGGGTGCGCGACGTGGGCGAGCAGGTGCTGCTCGAGGTCGTCGACCAGGGCCCGGGCATGCCGCCGGAGGTGGCCGCCCACGCGTTCGAGCGCTTCTACCGGGCCGACCCGGCCCGCACCCGCCACCGGGGTGGATCGGGCCTCGGCCTGTCGATCGTCGCCGGCACCGTGGCGGCCCACGGAGGCACGGTGGACCTCGAGTCCGCGCCCGGCCGGGGGACCCTGGTCCGGGTCCGGCTGCCCAAGCAGCCGCCGACCCCGCCACCTGCGGCTTGAGCCAGCCGGCTGGCGCGCCGATCACCTCTGGGCAAGGTGAACCCCGATTGCCAGCGAGCTCACAGGTTCGCCTGGTTGGATCGACCTGCTCCCCCGCTCCCCGGCCCCATCGTCAAACACGAGGACCCCGTCCATGCGCAAGCAGAAGACCATCGCCGCCGTCGCCATGACCGCCGCCCTCGCGGGTGGCGCCCTCATCGGCTCCACGCTCGGCAACCCGCTCGCCTCCGGCGCCCAGGACAACACGTCCACCACCACGACCGCCCCCAAGGGCACGTCCGACCAGGGCGGCCGACCCGAAGGCCGCGGCTTCCGCGGCGGGGTCGACCTGGAGGTCGCGGCCAAGACCCTCGGCCTCACCACCGAGGAGCTGCGCACCCAGCTCCAGGACGGCAAGAGCCTGGCCGACATCGCCAAGGCCCAGGGCGTCGACAAGCAGGAGCTGATCGACGCGCTCGTCGCCGCCGGCGAGAAGCGGCTCGACGAGGCCAAGGCCGCCCTCCCCGACCGGGTGGCCGAAGCGGTCGACGCGACCCACACGCCTGGAGAGGGCGGCTTCGGTCACGGCGGCCGCGGCCCCGGCGGCCGCGGCGGCGTGAGCCTCGAGGTCGCCGCCAAGGCGCTCGGCGTCTCCGAGGACGACCTCAAGTCCGCCCTCCAGGACGGCAAGACCATCGCCGAGGTCGCCAAGGAGAAGGGTGTCGACCAGCAGAAGGTCATCGACGCGCTGATCGCCGACGCCAAGACCAAGACGGCGGCGGCGGTCAAGGAGGGCAAGATCACCCAGGAGCAGGCCGACCAGCGCCTCGAGTCCCTCACCGAGCGGGTCACCTCGTTCGTGGAGGAGGGCTTCAAGGGCGGCCGCGGCGGCCCGGACGGGGGCGGGGCCCCCGACGCACCGCCGGCCGACGACGGGGGCGAGACGCCTTCGTTCGGCGGGGGCGGCAACTGACCGCACCGTCCTTCCCGGCGGGACGGTGATGAGGTGCCCGGGTCCGCAAGGGCCCGGGCACCCTCGCGTGCGGTCTCAGGCCAGCGGCGCCCCGCCAGCGAGGGTCAGAAGTAGATGGTGGCCTTGGCCCGCTTCTCGACCTCTTCGATCGGGAGCGTCCAGACGCCGGTGCTCAGGTACTTCCAGCCGCTGTCGCACACGATCGTGACGATGGTGCCCTCCTCGATCTCGTTGGCGGCCTTCGCGGCCCCGGCGAGGATCGCGCCCGACGAGATGCCGACGAACAGGCCGAGCTCGGTGAACCGGCGGGTCCACTCGATCGACTCACGGGGGCGCACGATGATCTTGCGGTTGAGCAGGTCGGGCCCGCCCCAGTCCTCGTACACCGGCGGGATGAACGCATCGTCCTCGTCGATGTTCTTCAGGCCGTCGACCATCTCCCCCGCCGGCGGCTCGATGGCCCAGATCTGGATGTCGGGGTTGCGCTCCTTGAGGTAGGTGCTGACCCCCATGAGCGTCCCGGCGGTGCCGAGGCCGGCGATGAAGTGGGTGAGCTCGGGGACGTCGTTCCAGATCTCCGGGCCGGTGGTCTCGTAGTGCGCCCGGGGGTTCGCGTCGTTGCCGTACTGGAACGGGAAGAACCACTCGGGGTGCTCGGCGGCCATCGCTCGGGCTCGGCGCATGGCGCCGTTGGAGCCCTCGCTCGCCGGCGAGGGGATGATCTCGGAGCCCCAGACCTCGAGGGCCTGGCGGCGCTCCTCGGACACGTTCTCGGGCAGCACCACCTTGAAGGGGTACCCCTTCATCTTGCAGATCATCGCCAGGGCGATGCCCGTGTTGCCCGACGAGGACTCGAGCACGGTCATCCCCGGCTTGAGCTCACCGCTCGCCTCAGCCGCCTCGATCATCCACTTGGCGGCACGGTCCTTGACCGAGCCGCCCGGGTTCTGGCCCTCGAGCTTGGCGAGGATCCGCACGCGCGGGTTCGGGCTCAGGGCGCTGATGTCGACGATCGGCGTGTTGCCGATGAGGTCGGTGACGCTGGCGTAGACCGCCACGGTGGGCTCCTCGAAAGGTGACTGGAACGCTCAGGATTCTAGGAGGGGACCCTGCCCGATCCCCCACTCCGGGTGGCTCAGCCCTCGACGATGGCGACCGGGGTCTCGACGATCTGGCCGTCGTCGAGGATCCACGAGCGCAGCATGGGCTCGCGATCGCGGAGCGACACGATCACGTAGTGCCAGCCGAGCAGGAGCGGGTTGTCGGCCTGCTGCACGTCGGTGGGCGACGGGTACGGATCGGTGTGGGTGTGGGAGTGCATGACGCCGACGACGTCGATGCCGAGCGGCCCGAACGCCTGGTCGGCCGCCAGGAAGCCGTCGGCGCCGATGGAGTAGGTCTTGGTCGACTCGTCGGCGTTGCGGGTGGGCACGAACGCCGAGACGAGGTCGGCCCCGAACGGGCCGCCGAGCAGGCCGCACGCCTCGTTGGGGAGGCCGGCCACCGCGTGCCGGATCATCTCGAGGTGGGCCGACCGGGCGATGCGCAGCACGGGGTCACCGTAGTGGCCGGGTGGCGGGGCCCGACCGACCGGTAGCCTCGCCCCGTCATGCCACCGAAGAAGAAGCCAGGCGAGGACGTCGTCGCCACCAACCGTCAGGCCCACCGGGACTACGAGATCCTCGACACGTGGGAGGCCGGCATCATGCTGAAGGGCAGCGAGGTGAAGTCCCTGCGCGAGGCCAAGGTGCAGCTCCGCGACGCCTACGCCCGCTTCACCGGGCGCGAGCTGTTCCTCGTCGGGCTGCACATCGCGACCTACTCCAACGCCTCGGCCCAGGGCGGCCACGAGCTCGAGCGCACCCGCAAGCTCCTGCTCCACCAGCACGAGCTGGAGGAGATGAAGGCCCGGGTCGACCAGGAGCACCTGACGCTCGTCCCGCTGTCGCTGTACTTCAAGAAGGGCCGGGCCAAGCTCGAGCTCGGCATCGGCAAGGGCCGCAAGCACTACGACAAGCGCCAGGTCATCGCCCAGCGGGACTCCGACATGGACGCCAAGCGCGCCATGGCCGCCCGCCGCCGCCACGAGGACTGATCGCCCTCAAGCCCGGGGTGCTCCCGCCGATGGGAGGCGATGACCGACGGCGGCAACGAGGCGACCCCTGGCCCCCTGGGCTCCGACGCTCCCTGGCCGGCCCCACCGCCGGGCGGCTGGAGCGCCACGCCGGCGACGCCGGCCCCGCCCCGTCCGCCCACCGGGTCGCGCCGCCGGACCGTCGAGACCCTGGTCGTCGTCCTGCTGACCGGCGCCATCGTCGCCCTGGCCTTCACCGCCCTCGACAACGATCCGAACGGGTCGGCCGCCGAGTCCAGGTTCCGCACGGTCGGGTCCTCGATCGACAGCTCCGACCCCGGCCTCGACCCCGGCACGGACGAGTGGGACACCATCCCAGAGCTCCAGGACCTCGACGGCTCGACCGGCGGGCTCTACGACGCCCTCCCCACCTACGAGGACGTCGAGGACCTGGTGGAGCTCAGCGGTGGGCGGGCGAACCTGCAGGTCGAGGAGATCGTCGGGCTCGACCCGGCCTCGCCGGACTGCGCCGACGACGCGCCCGAGCCGGTCGACGGCGTCCGGCGCGTCTGGTCGCTCGACGACAGCATGTCCGAGGTCGAGGTCCGCATCGACGACCTGGGCTCGGTCGAGGATGCCCAGCTGGCCGTCGAGCGTCGCCAGACCCCCGACTTCCTCGAGTGCCTCCCCACCGAGGTCGAGACCGACGACGGGTCCGGCATCGACGCCGGCGTGGTGGTCGACACGTCCACTGTGGACCGGGGCGACCAGCTCGAGCAGCTGGTCCTGGTGGACGACGGGGAGCAGACCGCCCTGTACGCATGGCGCCAGGTCGACCAGTACGTGATCACCATCAAGGCGTTCGACTTCGTCTGGGGATCCGCGGGCTACGACCTGGACCTCGCCGCGATGGATGACCTCCTCGCCCTCACGACCGAGCTCCTCGACGGCTGAGCCGCCCCGCCCCGCACGAACCCCCGGTGGCCCGTGCGCCTGGGACCGGTACGATGGTGCGGCTGCCCGCACACCACGTGATCGGCGGGCCGCTTCCTTGACAAGGGGCTGACCGGTTTCGACGTGGGGACCTGGAAGCCGAACGTGCGACCCGAGTTTCTCAGACTCGTTAAACGGGGAACCAACAGAAGCGCCGATGGCGACTTCGCTCTCGCCGCCTGATCACTTCCTGATCTAGCCAAGAGAGACATCGTGACCAGCAATGGCGCACGGGGCCTGACCGCTACAGCCCGGCAACAGAAGTAGCGGTTGACGGTGGGAAAGACCACTGACGGCGAGAAAGACCGCTGACGTCTCGGAAAGACGAGGCGGAGGGCGCAAGCCCAGCTGACCCGGCAGCGAGCCAGCCGTACGGCTCGATCTCGGGAACGGTCGTAGCGCGGTCGTCAACCGCCTCGCGGACGGGAGTTCGATTCTCCCCAGCTCCACCAACGAGCACTGAACACGAGTGGGCACGCACACTGAACAGAAGTGCAGGCCGAAACAGTGCCCCAGTGAACACACGTGCTTTGGCCTACGTTCCTGGCCCGCCTCACCGGGCGGGCTGGGGCGCAGGGTCAACGCAGCGGCGGCTCCCGGTCTGGGCCGACACCCCGATGCCCGGGGCCTCTGCGGGCGAGCAGAGGCCGGGGTCCTACGAGCCTGGCAGAGTCGTGCCAGCAAGGAGATCGACTGCGGAGCGTGCGTCGATGACGGACTGGTCCCAACGTCGCCTTTCCTCCTGCGCAGACCGGACCCTCCAGGCGCTTGCCCCTTCAGCGGCTTCGGGTGGCGGGGTGGAGCCAGGACCTGTCATCGCTTCGAGCTCGGCTTGGGCAAGGTCCCGAGCGGTCTGACCGCCAGGGGTCTGAGCGGTCGGGTCGGCCCCGGCATCGAGCAGGGCGCGGACCACGTCACCGTCTCCGACTCGGGCCGCGAGGTGGAGGGGTGTGAAGCCGACGACGACGACATCCTCGATCGACTGGACCTCGGTGTCGGGGTAGCGGATGTTGACCTCCGCACCGCGTCGGACAAGCGCGAGCGCGGCCGGTCGGTTGTACCCGTCGCTCTCTTGGTAGCCCGGTCCGAATGTGTCGGGGCCCAGGGCGGTGAGCAACGGCCGGAATCCGTTCTCGTCCTGGTCGTTCGGGTCCAGGCCCGCGTCGATGAGCGCATCGACGACCGCCTCGACCCCAGCGTCGTGTTCGATTTGGTGGCCGAAGCACACCGAAGCGAGCAGGAGCCGGTCACCGTGGAGGCTGGCGCCGGCTTCGAGAAGCGCGTTCACGCCCTCGCTGTCGGTCGGGTCGAACGCGGCGTGCCACAGACCGTTGTCGAGATCGTGTTGGGTCAGGGAGCGGCGTTCGACGAGCATGTTGAGCATCGCGACCCGTTCGGATCGCTCGACCTCGCTCGCGCAGGCGATGCCGCTCAAGTTGTAGCCGGCTGCATCGTTGCTCCGGCGGTCTGGCTGGCCGAGGATCGGTGGTTCGATGACGGCTCCTGCGTCGAGGAGCAGTTCGAGAACGGCGAGGGATCGAGCCGTTCCGAGGAGGAAGTGCAGGTGGAAGGCACGTCGGTTCGGGTCAGCACCGGCCTCGAGGAGCACGCGCACGACCTCCTCCGAGTCGAGCTCCACCGCCTCGTCGAGTGGAGTCGAGGTCCAGGACTCCAACAAGGGCGGATTGGGATCGGCGCCGCGCTCCAGAAGGAAGCGGACCCGCTCGGGATCGCCCGTCGCGACGGCTCGATCCAGCCAGTCATCGTCTGAGTCGAACGGAAGGACGCCACCTGCGACCTCGTAGGCATCCGCCAAGACCCGAACGCGGTCGATGTCGCCGCCACCCGAGAAGCGGATGTCCACCCCGGCCAGCGCGCACAACAGTGGCGACCGGGCTCCATCGACCTCCAACCGGGCACCGAGGTCGAGCAGGAGCGCAACCGTGGCAGCGCTCCCACCATCCGCAGAACCCGCCGCCCACCCGAGAGCGGACACGAACACCGACCGTGCTCCCGGGTCGACCTGAACGTCAAACACCTCGTCGACGTCGGCACCACTCTCGACGAGACGTCGAATGGCCGAATCGTCACCGTTGCGCGCGGCGCGGTGGATCGCCGGCTCGTTCGCCTCGATCTGCGCCCACTCAACCGCCCACCTGCTCCGCCAATCGCTCACTCGGCCATCCTCCCACCGAGATGGCGGTAGGGAGACCATGAAATCGGCAGCAGCCTCGCCATCCGACACCGGACAGAACCGGCCAGAGCGTGGTACCCGTTCGCCGTCTTGAAGGCGGACGCCGTGTAGCCCGTGGCCCTCCCACCGGCAACCAGCCGTTCGGCAGCGGTCGCGGATCAGGGCCTGGCCAGTACCGCAGCACTTCTGTTCGCTCCCGACCAACCCAACCCCACCTGTCTCGATCTCCTGGCCTGGGCTCGTGCCCAGGCCAGGAGTCGCTC
>Ga0247823_10003801_pt1 | contig 12172 bp, 9 predicted proteins | sample 13C_PalmiticAcid_2_FD_192426 | JGI IMG/M metagenome (GOLD analysis project Ga0247823, IMG submission 192426) | Soil microbial communities from agricultural site in Penn Yan, New York, United States - 13C_PalmiticAcid_Day30 | ecosystem: Environmental > Terrestrial > Soil > Agricultural land...
GCGTTGCGCTGCGTGGGCGTGGCGTTGCGCGTGGGCACCAGCGTGATGTCCAGCCGCGACATCAGGTGCGGCGCCAGCGCGTGCAGCGCGGGGCGATCGAGCACCAGCAGGCTGGCCTTGGCGCGGTTGCGCTGGGTCTGCAGCGACTCGGTGAGCGCGCGCGGCTGCGCCTGCATGCCGGCGCGCTGGTCTTCCAGGCTGAGGCCGGGCGGCGCGCCGCGCGCAAGCGGAAGGCCGCCAGGGCCGTAGAGCACGAGGAAGTCGAGCCCCAGGCGCTCGCGCTCGGCGGACAGGTGGGTGGAGAGCTGCTCACGTGCCCCGGGCGTGCCGGGGCGCAAGCCGTCGGCCAGTGCGCGCGAATCGGCCACGCCCTGCGTGCCCGAGCCGATCTCGGCGAGCACCTGGTCGAAATAGCCCTGCGCCACGGCCAGGTCGCTCCGCACCTTGGTGATCAGCAGGCGGTCGTAGGCCTGGTTGCTCCACACCGCCAGCGCCAGCACCAGCAGCGGAAATGCCACCAGCAAAGGCAGCAGTGCCATAGCGAGCAGCTTGTTGCGCACCGAGGTGGCCAGCCACCGCGGCGTGCGCCAGGGCATTCGACCGTTCAGGCCACGCCCCATTCAGCGACACGCCGCTCCAGCGTGCGGCGTGAGACCCCGAGCAACTGCGCGGCGCGCGTCTTGTCGCCCTGCACCGAGTCGAGCACGGAGAGGATGTGCATCTTCTCCAGTGTGTGCAGGTCGGTGGGCTTTTCGGTCACCGGTGCCCGGGGCGTGCCGGGGTACAGCGCCGACACGTTCAGGCTGCCGAGGATGAGCGAGCGCTCGACGAGGTTGCGCAGCTCGCGCACGTTGCCGGGCCAGTCGTACTGCTGCAGGAAGTCCATCTCCTGCTCGCTGATGCGCAGCCGCTCGACACCGAGCGTGGGCGAGAGTTGCGCCATGAAGTGCGCCACCAGCGCGGGGATGTCGGCCTTGTGCTCGCGCAGGGGCGGCAGCGTCAGCTCCACCACCTGCAGGCGGAAATACAGGTCCTTGCGGAAGCGGCCGGCCTCGACCTCGGCGCTGAGCTGGCGGTTGGTGGCGGCCACGATGCGCAGGTTGACGGGCACGAGTTGTTCGCTGCCCACGGGGCGGATGCGCAGGTCTTCGATGGCGCGCAGCAGCGTGGCCTGGATGGGGAGCGGCAGCTCGGCGATCTCGTCGAGGAACAGCGTGCCGCCCTGCGCGTAGTGGAACAGGCCGTCGCGCGTGCGCGTGGCGCCGGGGAAGGCGCCCTTGGCGTGGCCGAAGAGTTCGCTGGCGATGAGCTCGGGCGAGACGGCCGCGCAGTTGACCGGTACGAAGGGCCCGCCCGCGCGCGCGCTCAGCGCGTGCAGTTCGCGCGCGACGAGTTCCTTGCCGGTGCCCGACTCGCCCTGCAGCAGCACGGTGCTGTCCACGGTGGCCACGCGTTCGAGCGAACCGCGCAACTGCGCCATCGACGGCGAGGCGCCCACCAGCGCGGCGCGGTGCGCGGCGGCCGGGCCCACGGCGCGGCGCAGCACGAAGTTCTCGCGCCGCAGCCGCGAGCGTTCGTAGCACTGCTTGATGGCGTTGAGGATCTGCGGCACGCGAAAGGGCTTGAGGATGAAGTCGGACGCGCCTGCGCGCAGGGCCTCGATGGCGGTGTCGAGATCGGCGAAGGCGGTGATGAGGATCACCTCGCCGGTATAGCCCTGCTCACGCAGTTCCTTGAGCCACTCGACCCCGCTTTTGCCGGGCAGCGAGATGTCGAGCACCACCAGGTCCACATGGTGGCCGCGCAGCCACTCGGCGCCTTCCTCGGCGCTGGTGGCGCTCATCACGAAGTGGCAGCGCGGCGCCAGGGTCTTCACCAGGAAGTTGAGCATGCCCTGCTCGTCGTCCACCACCAGGATGGACCAATGGGGCCAGCCGTCCAGGTTGCGATCGGGGCTCGTCGGGGTGTTGATGGTCTCCACCAGCGGATTCTATGGAGGAGCCTGATGAATTCACTCGGGCATTGGCGCCGGCGCGTCGATGCGCAAGGGCATGCAGATGCGACAAGTTGTCGCGACCCGCTGGACAGGATGACGCGCAGCGTCATTCATGCAGTCCAAAGTTGTGCGGGTTTGCCCGCGCTTCGTACCGCTGGCGTGCTCACTTTGGCGTCGCGTTGAGAGGGGTTCTCATTGCCTTCGATTGGCATGCTTCTGGCTTTTCCGGCCTGCCTTGTCGCAGCGCCCGGCCCGAGCCTGCGTCACGCGAGGACACCCCTGTCAACATTCACATGCACTCGCTTGCATACCCCAGGGGGTGGAAGTAGATTCGACCTTATGCAAGGAGTCCACACGTGGTGTGTGCGGGCCCTGCATCACTGGAGACACCCATGAAAGAGTCCTCCCGCTCCGGCCCGGCCGAGGGCCGTTCGCGCCTGAGCCGCCGCACGCTGTTCGCGGGTGCCGGCACCGTCGGCGCCGTGGCTGCTGTGGCCACCGTGATGCCCGGCGTCCAGCCCCCCGAGACCGCGGCCGCCGAGCCCAAGCCGGCGCCCGAGCGCGGCGGTGGCTACTCGCTGAGCGAGCACGTCCAGCATTACTACCGCACGACGCGCATCTGATCCGTCGCGCACGAGAAGCCCACCCCACGAACGTCCCGCACGCCGCGCAGCCGATGAAGCCGCGCGGCGCCCCAGGAGACACACCATGTTGCTGACCAAGAAATCCCCCTCCGCCGGTGGCCGCGGCGCGCCCGCGCACGCCACCTTCGTGAACGCGCTGCAGCGCGGCCTGTCGTCCGCGCTGCCCACCATGGACCGCCGTGCCTTCCTGCGCCGCTCGGGCCTGGGTGTGGGCGTGGGCCTGGCGGCGGGCCAGCTCGCGTTGGTGAAGAAGGCCAAGGCCGCTTCCGGCGGCTCCATCGACGGCACCGGCAAGATCGAGGTGCGCCGCACGGTGTGCACGCACTGCTCGGTGGGCTGCGCCACCGACGCCATCGTGGAGAACGGCGTGTGGGTGCGCCAGGAGCCGGTCTTCGACTCGCCCATCAACCTGGGCGCGCACTGCGCCAAGGGCGCCTCGTTGCGCGAGCACGGCCATGGCGAGTACCGCTTGCGCTACCCGATGAAGCTGGTCAACGGCAAGTACCAGCGCATCACCTGGGACGAGGCCTACGACGGCATCGTGAAGAAGATGAAGGCGCTGCGCGAGGCCAGCGGCCCCGACTCGGTGTACTTCGTCGGCTCGTCCAAGCACAACAACGAGCAGTCGTATCTGCTGCGCAAGTTCGTGAGCTTCTGGGGCACGAACAACTGCGACCACCAGGCCCGCATTTGCCACTCCACCACGGTGGCCGGTGTGGCGAACACCTGGGGCTACGGCGCGATGACCAATTCGTACAACGACATGCAGAACAGCAAGTGCGCGTTGTACATCGGCTCCAACGCCGCCGAGGCGCACCCGGTCTCCCTGCTGCACATGCTGCACTCCAAGGAGAACGGCTGCAAGATGATCGTGGTCGATCCGCGGTTCACGCGCACCGCCGCCAAGGCCGATGAGTACGTGCGCATCCGCTCAGGCACCGACATCCCGTTCCTCTTCGGGATGCTGTATCACATCTTCAAGAACGGCTGGGAAGACAAGAAGTACATCAACGACCGCGTCTATGGCATGGAGGCGGTGAAGGCCGACGTGATGGCCAAGTGGACGCCCGACAAGGTGGAAGAGGCCTGCGGCGTCAAGGAAGAGCAGATGTACCGCGTGGCCGAGATGATGGCCAAGAACCGCCCCTCCACCCTGGTGTGGTGCATGGGCCAGACGCAGCACTCCATCGGCAACGCCATGGTGCGCGCCTCGTGCATCGTGCAACTGGCGCTGGGCAACGTCGGCGTGAGCGGTGGCGGCGCCAACATCTTCCGAGGCCACGACAACGTGCAGGGCGCCACCGACGTGGGCCCCAACCCCGATTCGCTGCCGGGCTACTACGGCATCGCCGCCGGCGCATGGAAGCACTACGCGGCGGTGTGGGGCGTGGACTACGACTGGATCAAGTCGCAGTACGCCGAGGGCACGATGGAGAAGTCGGGCATCACGGTGTCGCGCTGGATCGACGGCGTGCTGGAGAACAACGAGGTCATCGACCAGGGGCCGAACATCCGCGGCATGTTCTTTTGGGGCCACGCGCCGAACTCGCAGACGCGCGGCCTTGAGATGAAGCGCGCGATGGACAAGCTCGAGCTGCTGGTGGTGATCGACCCGTATCCGTCGGCCACCGCGTCGATGGCGGCCATGCCTGGCAAGGCCGAGGACCTGAACCCTAACCGCGAGGTCTACCTGCTGCCCGCGGCCACGCAGTTCGAGACCAGCGGCTCCGTCACCGCGTCGAACCGCTCGCTGCAGTGGCGCGAGAAGGTGATCGACCCGCTGTGGGAGAGCCGCAGCGACCACATGATCATGCATGAGTTCGCGCAGAAGCTCGGCTTCGCCGAGCAACTCAGCAAGAACTACAAGATGCAGAAGATCAAGGGCCGCGACGAGCCGCTGCCCGAGGACATCCTGCGCGAGATCAACCGCGCCACCTGGACCATCGGCTACACCGGCCAGAGCCCCGAGCGCCTGAAGGCCCATATGCGAAACATGGGCGCCTTCGACATCAAGACGCTCAAGTGCAAGGGCAAGGTGGTCGACAAGGAAACCGGCTACGACATGTCGGGCGACTACTTTGGTCTGCCCTGGCCCTGCTACGGCACGGCAGAAATCAAGCACCCCGGCTCGCCCAACCTGTACAGCACCGAGCGCCACGTCATGGACGGCGGCGGCAACTTCCGCGCCAACTTCGGCGTGGAGCGCGAGGGCGTGAACCTGCTGGCCGAGGACGGTTCGTATTCGCTGGGCTCAGAGATCACCACCGGTTACCCCGAGTTCGACCACGTGCTGCTGAAGAAGCTGGGCTGGTGGGACGACCTGACCGAGGCCGAGAAGAAGGCCGCCGAGGGCAAGAACTGGAAGACCGACCTGTCCGGCGGCATCCAGCGCGTGAGCATGAAGCACGGCTGCCACCCCTTCGGCAACGCCAAGGCGCGCGCGGTGGTGTGGAACTTCCCCGACGCGATTCCTCAGCACCGCGAGCCCATCTACGGCACGCGCCCCGACCTCATCGCCAAGTACCCCAGCCACGACGACCAGAAGAACCGCTGGCGCCTGCCCATCCTCTACAAGTCGCTGCAGGCGAAGAACGTGGAGGAAAAGATGCACGAGAAATTCCCGCTCATCATGACCTCGGGCCGCCTGGTGGAGTACGAGGGTGGTGGCGAGGAAACGCGCTCCAACCCCTGGCTGGCCGAGCTGCAGCAGAACATGTTCGTGGAGATCAACCCGCAGGCGGCGAACGCGCGCGGCGTGCGCCAGGGCGAGCAGGTCTGGGTGACGACGCCGACCGGCGCGCGCATCAAGGTGATGGCGCTGGTGACCGAGCGCGTGGGCCCCGACACGGTGTGGCTGCCCTTCCACTTCTCCGGCCACTGGCAGGGCACCGACATGAAGCCCTACTACCCCGATGGCGCCTTCCCCGTGGTGCGGGGCGAGGCCGTCAACACCGCGACGACCTACGGCTACGACATCGTGACGATGATGCAGGAAACCAAAACGACGATCTGCAACGTCGAGAAGGCTTGAGGAGAACACCATGGCACGAATGAAATTCATCTGTGACGCCGAGCGCTGCATCGAGTGCAACGGCTGCGTCACCGCCTGCAAGAACGAGCACGAGGTGCCCTGGGGCGTGAACCGCCGCCGCGTCATCACCCTCAACGATGGCGTGCCGGGCGAGAAGTCGATCTCGGTGGCCTGCATGCACTGCAGCGACGCGCCCTGCATGGCGGTGTGCCCGGTCAACTGCTTCTACCGCACCGACGAAGGTGTGGTGCTGCACGACAAGGACGTGTGCATCGGTTGTGGCTACTGCTCCTACGCCTGCCCGTTCGGCGCGCCGCAGTTCCCCTCGCAGGGCACCTTCGGCGTGCGCGGCAAGATGGACAAATGCACCTTCTGCGCCGGCGGCCCCGAGGCCCACGGCAGCCAGAGCGAGTTCGAGAAGTACGGCCGCAACCGCCTGGCCGAAGGCAAGCTGCCGGCCTGCGCCGAGATGTGCTCCACCAAGGCCCTGCTCGCTGGCGACGGCGACACCGTGGCGGACATCTTCCGCACCCGCGTGATCACGCGTGGCAAGGGCGCAGAGGTGTGGGGTTGGGGCACCGCTTATGGCACCGCCGAAGGAAAGAAATCGTGATGCGACGCCTGACCCTCACCTCTCTTGCGATGGCGGCCCTGCTGGGCCTGGCAGCCTGCGGCGAGAAGCCGCAGGAGATGAATGCCCACGGCGTGAAGCAGGACAACACGGCCTACAGCGGCGTGGGCCAGAGCCAGTACGTGCAAACGGGCTGGAAGGCCGGCGACAAGGGCAGTTGGGAACAGCAGCTCAAGGCGCGCGCGCAGTACGGCCAGAACGACTACACGCGCATCGGCGCGCAGCAGAAGTAAAGGCGATGGCCATGCACAAGCTAACGACTCCACGCTGGCGTGCCTGGCTCGTGGCGCTGCTGCTGGGCATGGGCGCGGCGGCCACGGCATCGGCCCAGACGTCCAAGCCGGCTCAGGATGATCCCGCGCCATCACCCCAACAGGCGGCTCCGGCGGGGCAGGGCGGCATCAAGAGCCAGAACATCTTCGAGATCCGCCCCGACGCCGACACCGCGCCCGGCTACCGCGACCAGACCAACGCCGAGCGCCGCCAGGTGCAGCCCGGCAACAACGCGCCCGTGTGGCGCGACGTGAGCAAGGGCGTGACCGGCCAGACCATGTTGCCGTACCCCGAGTACGGCAACCTGATCCAGGGTTTCGTGCAGTACCCGGGCTCTCGGTTCACCACCGCGGGTGAGGCCTGGCGCCAGGTGCGCAACAACTGGATCATTCCCTACGGTGGCTCGCTGCTGCTGATCGTGCTGGTGGCGATCGCGCTGTTCTATTTCACCAAGGGGTCGATCAAGCTGCACGGCGCCGAGACCGGCCGCAAGATCGAGCGCTTCACCTACTTCGAGCGCGCGGCGCACTGGGTGAACGCGATCGCCTTCGTGGCGCTGGCCATCTCCGGCATCGTCATGGCCTTCGGCAAGTTTTTCCTGTTGCCGGTGATGGGTGCCACGCTGTTCGGCTGGCTCACCTACGCGCTCAAGAACCTGCACAACTTCGTTGGCCCGCTGTTCGCGGTGTCGCTGGTGGTGGTGATCTTCACCTTCATCAAGGACAACCTGCCGGCCAGGGAAGACATCACCTGGCTGCTCAAGGGTGGCGGCCTGTTCAGCGGCAAGGAAGTGCCTTCGCACCGTTTCAACGCGGGCGAGAAGGTGGTGTTCTGGGCCGGCGTGTTCTTCTTCGGCCTGATCGTGGTGGGCTCCGGCCTGTTCCTGGACAAGCTGCTGCCTGCGGTGGAGTTCACGCGCGCCAACATGCAGGTGGCGCACATGATCCACGCCACGGCGGCCGCGCTGATGATGGCGCTCTTCCTGGGCCACATCTACCTGGGCACCATCGGCATGAAGGGCGCCTACAAGGCCATGAAGACCGGCTACGTCGACGAGACCTGGGCGAAGGAACACCACGAGCTCTGGTACGACGACATCAAGGCCGGCAAGATCCCCGCGCAGCGCACGACGTCCAAGCCCGAGGGTGCGCCGGGCCAGCCGGCGAAAGCCTGAACCATTGCAGGAGACCGATCGCATGAGCATTCGCCACCTCGCCATCGCCACCGGACTGCTGGCCGCCAGCGCACTGGCCCAGGCCAAGCTGCCCGCGCCCCCGCCGCCCACGCCCGAGGCAGCCGCCAAGGCCGACGAGGCCAAGGCGCGCGCCGCCTACAACACCAAGGTCGAGGCCTATAAGCTCTGCAAGGCGATGGACAAGGCCGCTGCCAATTACTTCAAAACCACCGGCACCGGCAAGCAGCCCTCGGCGGGCGCGCCGGCCTGCACCGACCCCGGGGTCTTTGCGTACACGCCACCCAAGCCGCTGGAAGCTGCGGGCGCGCATTCGCCCCCGGAGACGGCCACCAAGCCCCCCAGCAGCCAGACCCCGTCGGCAGCGCCCACGCCCAAAAAGCCCTGAGCCACGGGCCGCCCCATGCCCCTGCGCGGGGCCCCAGCAAAGGCCGCACCCCCGGGTGCCGGCCTTTTTCTTTAGTAGTCTCGCCCCCATGCGCCTGCCCCAACTGACCGAGGCCCGTGCCCCGCTGACCGAATCCATCGACGCCGTGGATGAGTTCGGCCAGCGCCGGGCCATCCACATCCCGGCCGAGCGCGACCTGACGATCTACGTGGACAAGCGCGAGCTGGTGACGCTGATGACGCTGGGCGCGCAGCCCGAGTGGCTGGTGCTGGGCTACCTGCTCAACCAGCGGCTCATCGCCTCGGTGGAGGACATCGAGTCCATCACCGTCGATTGGGACGTGAACGCCGCGAGCGTGAAGACGCGGCACGGCATCGACCGCATCGAGGAGCGCACGGCCAAACGCGTCGTCACCACGGGCTGTGGGCAGGGCAGCGTGTTCGGTGGGCTCATGGACGACCTGGACCGCATCGCCCTGCCCGAGGGCGTGCTGCGTCAGTCGCAGGTCTACGCCATCGTGGACGCGATCCGGGTCAAGGAGAGCACCTACAAGTCGGCCGGGTCGGTGCACGCCTGCGCGCTGTTCCGTGGCACCGAGCTGGCGCTGTTCGTGGAGGATGTGGGCCGCCACAACGCGGTGGACACGATCGCCGGTTGGCTGGCGCTTCAAGAAGACGGCAGATCACGCGACACCGGCGAGATGCTCGACAAGGTCTTCTACACCACCGGCCGCCTGACCAGCGAGATGGTCATCAAGAGTGCGCAGATGGGCGTGGCCGGGGTCATCTCGCGCAGCGGCATCACGCAGATGGGCTTGCAGGTGGCGCGGCGCGTGGGCCTGTGCGCGGTGGGGCGGGCCACCAACAAGCACTTTCTTTGCTACGCCAACCCCGAGCGGTTGGTGTACGACGCGGTGCCCGCGGCGGTGCCACAAACGGCGCGGGCCTGAGCCAAGGCTCAGGCCCGCGCCAATTCAGAACCGTCAGGCTGCTTTCAGCGCCAAGCGGCTCGCGTGTTTCCACGCCCGGCGCAGCACCGCCGGCGACCACGACTCTTCGGGAATCAGCAGCACGCCACGCGAGCGCATCCACTGGCCCAGGTCCACGTGGCTGGTGGCCACGGTGAGCGGAATGGCCAGCAGCAGCGGCAGGGCCACGGGCGCCAGCCACAGCAGGGCGGCGGCGTTGAGCAGCGCCACGCCCAGGCCCATGAGGGCGATGACGATGGTCATGGGTGCCAGGCGCTGGGCCGCGTCGCGCCAGCTCACACCATTGGCTTCCCGCGGGGGCGACTTCCACTCCAGCTTCAAGCCGGTGAGCGCGACCAGCACGAAGAGCGAGTGCGCGAGCATGCGGATGGGCGCCTGCAGCACGGCCAGCACGGTCTCGGCGGCGGCGCTGAGCATCAGCGTGCCGGTGCCACCGAACTGGCGCTGCTCGCGCTTGAGGAAGACGGCGATCAGGCCCAGGATGCGCGGCATGAACAGCAGGCACAAGGTCCAGATCCACAGGCCGCGCAGTTCGGCGGGCAGGGCGTGCCAGCTCGGCAGCAGGGTGCTGTCGGCCACCCACAGGGCGGTGCCGATGGTGAGGAAGCCCAGCCACAGCGGCGCCGACAGGTAGGACATGGCGCCGATGGCGAACATGCTGCGGTGCACGCGGTGGATGCCGGGCTCGGCCATCAGGCGCGCGTTCTGCAGGTTGCCCTGGCACCAGCGGCGGTCGCGCTGCAGTTCGCTCAGCAGGTCAGGCGGTTGTTGCTCGTAGCTGCCCTGCAGGTCGGAGACCAGCCACACCTGGTAGCCGGCGCGGCGCATCAGCGCGGCCTCGACGAAGTCGTGCGACATGATGCCGCCGGACATGCCGCCCGTGCCCTTGATGGGCGCGAGCGCGCAGTGCTTCATGAAGGGCTCGAGGCGGATGATGGCGTTGTGGCCCCAGTAGTGCGATTCGCCGAGCTGCCAGAACTGCATGCCCAGCGTGAACAGGCGGCCGGTGACGCGCGAGGCGAACTGCTGCGAGCGCGCGTGCAGGGTGGCGTGGCCCACGGCCTGGGTGGCGGTCTGGATGATGCCGGCGCGCGGATGCGCTTCCATCAGCTTGACCATGTCGGCCAGGCAGCGGCCGCTCATGACGCTGTCGGCGTCGAGCACGACCATGTAGCGGTAGTCCTTGCCCCAGCGGCGGCAGAAGTCGGCCACGTTGCCGGCCTTGCGGTGGCTGCGGCGCGTGCGCAGGCGGTAGTACACCTCGATGGCGGGCAGGCCGCTGGTGGCGAGTTCGCTGCGCAGGTTTTCCCACGCGGCGCGTTCGGCGCGCTGGATCTCGGGGTCGTAGCTGTCGGACAGCACGAAGACGTCGAAGACCTTCGATTCGCCGGTGGCGGCGAGCGATTCGCAGGTGGCGCGCAGGCCGGCGAAGACGGTGGCGACGTCCTCGTTGCAGATGGGCATGATGATGGCGGTGCGCGCCTCGGGATTCATCACGTGGTCGCGCACTTCGGCCGCGCGCAACGTGTGCCGGTCACCGAAGAGCGAGACCCAGAAGCCCATGAGCGCGGTGACGAAGCCGGTGAGCACCCAGGCCGAGAGCACCACGAACAGCGTGAGCTGCGCCACGCGCAGCACGCCGTTGCCGCCCTCGGGTTGCAGTTGCCAGAACATCAGGCCGGCCATCAGCGTCCAGGCCAGCGTGAGCGCGACGAAGATCGCGCGGCGCCAGTGGGCTGCGTTCTGCCAGGGCTCCAGCGGCTCGCCGGCTTGCGCGGGGCGCTGGCCCGCGCTGGTGTATGGCGGCAGCAGGCCGCTGGCCGTGCTCAGCAGGGCGGTGCCGATGCTGTTCCAGAAGCCGCGCCAGGGGCGCGGCGTCATGGAGCCACGGTTGATGGGGGGCGCAGTCACCGCGTTCGGGTGGCGCTCTTCCCGCAGGAGGCTGCGGGGCTTCATTCGGGCAGCAGAAGTTGCGTCCATGTTTCGCTCACGGTGTGTTGCTGGTGTTGGAGAAAGGCGCGCAGTTCGACCGGCTGGGTCGGGTCGATGCGCTCCACGCGCAGGCTCAGGCGCCAGGTGCGCGTGGCCGGGTTGGGGTAGGCCACGGCTTCAAGCACGCGGCCGTTGGTGTTGGTGCTGACCTTGGGCTCGACGGTGGCGCCGGCGGGCAAGGCGTCCAGCGCGGGGCCGGCGAAGTCGATGACGAACTTGGGCTGGGCGGCCTGCTCGGTGGCGTTGAGCTTCGTATAGCCGTAGCCGCGGCGACTCTGTGTCACCCAGCTGGACGGTGGGCGCTGCTGCTCGTCGCCCTGCCAGGCGAGGTCGTAGCGCAGCTCCAGCGGCTGGCCGGGCACCAGCGGCTGCGTGGGCACCCAGTAGGCGACGATGTTGTCGTGCGTCTCGTCGGGCGTGGGCAGTTGCACCAGTTCCACGCGCCCCGCACCCCAGTTGCCCTGCGGCTGCACCCAGGCGCTGGGGCGGCGCTCGTAGCGGGCTTCCACGTCTTCGTAGCTGGCGAAGCGGCGGTCGCGCTGCATGAGGCCGAAGCCGCGCGGGTTGGTGGTGGTGAAAGAGCTCACCGCGATGGCCTTGGGCCGTTGCAGCGGGCGCCACATCCATTCGCCTTCGCCGGTGACGAGCATCAGGCCGTCGGAGTCGTGCACCTCGGGGCGGAAGTCGCCGGGCAGGGGCTGGTTTTCGCCCGACAGGAACATGCTGGTGAGCGGCGCGATGCCCAAGGTGGCAACCGGGCCGGCGCCTTCGCGCGCGAACAGGCGCAGGCGCACGCTCATGGTGGTGGTGAAGCCGGGGCGGATGACGAATTCGTAGGCGCCCGTGACGCGCTGCGATTCGAGCAGGGCCATGACGGTGAGCTCGCGCGCGTCGGCGGCGGGGCGGCGCAACCAGAACTCGCTGAAGCGCGGGAATTCCTCGCCCTTGCCGCCCACGGTGTCGATGGCCAGGCCGCGCGCCGACAGGCCGTAGCCCTGCTGCGCGCCCAGGGCGCGGAAGTAGCTGGCGCCGAGGAA
>Ga0247823_10003802_pt1 | contig 12172 bp, 11 predicted proteins | sample 13C_PalmiticAcid_2_FD_192426 | JGI IMG/M metagenome (GOLD analysis project Ga0247823, IMG submission 192426) | Soil microbial communities from agricultural site in Penn Yan, New York, United States - 13C_PalmiticAcid_Day30 | ecosystem: Environmental > Terrestrial > Soil > Agricultural land...
CTGCATCTGCGCATGCACTTCCACCGCGATGCGATGGCGATGTACGTCCCAGAGTCGCACGACGTGTCGCAGGAAGCGCCGCTGATCGGCCGCCGTCAGTGTCGACCACAGGGCCTGGCCGTGTGGTCGCAGGGTTTCCAGCAAGGCTTGCCAGGGCTGTCCGTTGGCGCTCAGCACGCGCGCCTGAGTGCGCAACAGACGCAAGCGTGCGCGCAGACCCAGGGCCAGCAATTGACCAGGGTCGAAATCGATCGCGCTCGCCGCCGCATGTGGCTGCGGCCACCAGCCGTGACGCGACAATACCTGGATGCGACCGCGATGACCGGTGGCGACGAAACTCAGCACTGCGTCGACCATGCTCAGGCCGGAACCGACGATACACAGGCTGGCGTCCTGTGGAATCGCACGCACCGCCTCAAAATCCCAGGCGCCGGTCAATGCACCCGGCGCCAGCGACGTGGCGCCACGCGCCGGCAAGGGCCGCGGGCGGTTGCCAACGGCCAGCACCACCCTGGCGCAATCCAGCGTGCGGCCATCGTCCAGCTGTAGTTGCAGGCGATCACCATGCGGATACAAGGCCGTCACCGCGCGCTGCACATGCACCAGCGTCGATGCACTGGCGGCGATCGCTTGCTCGAGCCGCGTACGCAGGTAATCCCCGTAGCGGCGCCGTTCCAGGAAGGCCGGCGCCAGCCGTTGTCGCGCGGCCGCATCTTCGCCTGCCACAAAATCGAGAAAGTCGTCCGGCTGATCCGGTAGCGCGCTCATCTTCTGCGCGGGCACATTCAACACGTGCTCGGGATACGGCGTGGCATAGGCCACGCCCTGGGCCAGCACGGCTTGCGGCTCGACGATGGCAATGCGCAGGGGAGTGCTGGCCTGGCGCAGCAACTGGAGTGCCACCAGCACGCCGGCGGCTCCTCCCCCGACGATGGCGATGTCATGGGCGAGGCCCGCGGGTGCGCTGGTCATGCAGGCATTCTAGTCGATCGCTTTGCCGCGCCTCATGCTGGTTCGGCATGTGCGGGTGTGTGCAAACACAAACAAAAATTTCACTTCCGCTTACATCAGCGAGTCGGCCAAGCGCGCGATCCCGTCGCGGCTGCGGCGCCAGGCCGGCCGTTGCTTCCATTCCTGCGCAGACACCCGCCGCGCCTGACTCAGGTAGGCGTCCTCCAGCGTACGCAGCTCGCGCACCACCCGCCGGTCGTAGCACAGCAGGCCGATCTCGGCATTCAAGGCGAATGAACGGATGTCCAGATTGATCGAGCCCACCAAGGCCACGTCCTCATCCACGCTCAGATGCTTGGCATGCAGAAAATGCGGTTCGTACAAGGCGATGTCCACCCCGCAGGCCAGCAACTCCGCGTAGTAGGACTCTTGCGCCCAGGCGGTCAGCCGTTGGTTGTTGCGCGCTGAAAGTATCAATTGCACCTGCACACCGGACAATGCGGCGATGCGTAGTGCGCTCATGGTGGCATCGTCAGGCACGAAGTACGGCGTGGCCAGCACCACGCGATGCTTGGCCAGGTGAATCAGCGCATTGACCGCATCGCGTGCGTTCTCGAACGGATACGCCGGTCCGCTCGGCAACAACTGCGCCGCCACATCGTCGTCGTAGCTGGGTTGCGAATTCTCCACATGCAGGCGTTCGCCGGTTTCGATGTACCAGTCGCTGGCGAACACCGCATCCAGGTGCGACACCACCGGTCCGCGTACGCTGGCGACCAGTTCGCGATTGGGATAGCCGGCGATGAAATCGGCGCTGGCCAGATTCTGTGAGCCCACAAAACCCAGCTGACCATCGATGACTGCAATCTTGCGGTGATTGCGCAAGTCCATGCGACCACTGCGCCGCCAGCGCAATCCGCCCGGCAGCAGCTCGTGCACCTGCACACCGGCCGCCGCCAGCGACCGGCGATAGCCCCGCAAGCCGCGTTTTGCGCCTACCGCATCCAGCAGCAATCGACAGCTAACGCCCCGTTGTGCCGCGCGGGTCAGGGCGGCGGCCACCGCATCGCCCACCGCGTCATCAAACATCAGGTAATACAGCAGGTGCACGCGCGTTTGCGCGGCATCGATGGCGGCGATCAACGCGCGCAGGGAAGCGTCGTACTCGCCCAGCAACTGCACTGCGTTGCCATGTGTGGGCATAAAAGCGCCCTGGGTTTCCACCAGCGGCGCCATCTCCGCCGCCACGCCGCCTTGGGGCTGCCAGCGCAGCGCGCGCAAGGGCTGCTGCTCTTCGCGGATCACCTGATTGGCGCGCGCCTGTCGCTCGATGCGCTGGCGTGACAACCAGGGGTGGCCCAGCAACAGATACGCCGGCAGACCGAACAGCGGTACGAAGCCGACCAACAGCATCCAGCTGCGCGCGGCGGCGGGCGAGGTGCGGCTGGGAATCCACAGCAGCGCCGCCAGCCGGATGACCCAATCGACGATCAGGAAGGCGGTACCTGCGGACCAGTCCATGTGCATCCCGGAAGGGAGAGACGCCTGGATTCTGGCAACTGCCGGAGCAAATGCCAAACCGGGGAGGCGAGCTCGCCAGTGGCGTCCGCACGGGCAAAAAAAAACCCGCCATGCGGCGGGTTTTCTTCGTGAGTCGATGGCGCTGGATGGCGCCGCTCGGCTTACTTGATCTTGCCTTCCTTGTAGATCACGTGCTTACGCACGACCGGGTCGTACTTCTTGATTTCCATCTTGCCCGGGGTGTTCTTCTTGTTCTTGTCCGTCGTGTAGAAATGGCCAGTGTTGGCCGAGGAGATCAGACGGATCTTGTCGCGCTTGGATGCCATGATTGATTACTCCTCAGACCTTTTCGCCGCGGGCGCGCAGCTCGGCCAGAACGGAATCGATGCCGTTCTTGTCGATGGTGCGCAGTGCATGCGCGGAAACTTTCAGCTTGATCCAGCGGTTTTCGCTGGCAACCCAGAAACGACGCTCATGCAGGTTGGGCAGGAAACGACGACGGGTCTTGTTGTTGGCGTGGGAGACGTTGTTACCCGTCTGCACACGCTTGCCGGTCACTTGGCATACGCGGGACATTACGCACCTCGAAGGTAGATTGTGCTTCCCTTGGCCAGGGAGGCGGCGGCCAGGCACGGCCCAGGGGGCCAGATGCCACGCGATACAGTCAAAACCACGCCGTAACCCCAAGCCGGAATCGCGCTTCCGGCCGCAAATCCGGTCAGACCGGACACAGCGAGCCGCGCATTATGCCGGCCTTTCCCTTGCGCCGCAAGCACTTAGGCGACCTCGCCGCGTTTGCGCCCATGCCAGGCCCGGTACAAGGCCGGCAGCAGGCACAGGGTCAGCAGGGTCGAGGAGACGATGCCGCCAATCACCACGGTGGCCAAGGGCCGTTGTACCTCCGAGCCCGCGCCGACATTCAGGGCCATGGGCAGGAAGCCCAGCGAGGCCACCAGCGCGGTCATCAGCACCGGCCGCAGCCGGCCCAGGGCGCCTTCGGTGACCGCCTGGTCCAGCCCCATGCCCTGCTCACGCAGGCGGCGGATGAAGCTGATCATCACCAACCCGTTCAGCACGGCCACCCCCGACAGCGCGATAAAGCCCACCCCGGCCGAGATCGAGAGCGGAATGCCGCGCGCGGCCAGCGCCAGTACGCCGCCGGTCAACGCCAGCGGCACGCCACTGAACACGATGGCCGCATCCCGCGCCGAGCCGAACGCCCAGAACAGCAACGCCGCAATCAGCGCCAGGGTCAACGGCACCACCACCGCCAGGCGCTGGCTGGCCGAGATCAGCTGCTCGAAGCTGCCGCCGTAGGCCAGCCAATAGCCTGTCGGCAGCTCCAGCTCGGTATCCAGGCGTTGGCGCAGCTCACCGACAAAGCCGCCCAGGTCGCGATCACGCACGTTGGCGGTGACCACCACCCGGCGTTTGCCGTCCTCGCGGTTGATCTGGTTCGGTCCCAGTGCCTTGCGAATCTGCGCGACCTCGCGCAGCGGCACCGTCCGCGGTTCGGCCAACCAGGTGGCGGCATGGCTGGCTTCATCCGGTGTGTCGCTGGCCCGTAACGGAATCGGCAGGTCCAGCAGCGCGGCCGGGTCCTGGCGCAGCGCCTCCGGCAAGCGCACCACGATCTCGTAGCGTCGGTCGCCATCGAACATCGTGCCGGCCGATGCGCCGCCCACCGCTGCACTGACCGTGTCCTGCACATCGCCGGCATTCAAGCCATAGCGGGCCAGCGCCTGCCGGTCCGGCACGATGCTCAGCACCGGCAAACCGGTAGTGGCTTCCAGGGTGACATCGGCCGCACCCGGTATCTGCCGGGTTACTGCTTCGACCCGACGCGCCAATCGCAGCAGCGTATCCAGATCATCACCATGGACCTTGATCGCCACGTCGGCACGCACGCCGGAGATCAGCTCATTCATGCGCATTTGAATGGGCTGGGTGAACTCGTAGGCGTTGCCGGGCAACTGCGCCACGGCCGCCTGCATCTCGGCTACCAATTGCGCCTTGGGCTTGCGCGGATCGGGCCAGGCGTCGCGTGGCTTGAGGATCACGAAGGTGTCCGCCAGCGAGGGTGGCATCGGATCGGTGGCGACTTCGGCGGTGCCCAATTTGCCGAACACCCGTTGCACTTCCGGAAACTGCCGCAGCCGCGCCTCCAGCGTGGCTTGCATATGCAAGGCCTGGCTGAGGCTGGTGCCGGGGATGCGCATGGCGTGCAGGGCGATGTCGCCTTCGTCGAGACTGGGCACGAATTCGCTGCCCAGGCGCGTGGCCAAGGCCGTGCACAGCAGCACCAGCAGCGCGGTGACGGCGAATACCGCCCGACGCCAACGCAGTGTCCAGGCCAGCGCCGGTGCGTACAGTCGGCGCGACCAGCGCATCACCGGCGTGTCGTGTTCGCGCACCCGCCCACGCAGGAACATCGCCACGGCCGCCGGCACAAAGCTCAGTGACAGCAGCATCGCGCCAGTGAGTGCCAGCACCACGGTGATCGCCATCGGGTGGAACATTTTTCCTTCCACCCCGGTGAGCGCGAAAATCGGCAGGTACACCGCCGTGATGATGCCCAGACCGAACAGACTGGGCCGGATCACCTCGGCGGTTGCCGTGGCGGCGGCCTCGCGGCGTTCCGCATCACTGAGCAGGCGGCCGTGCAGGTGCTGCAGTTCGGCGAACCGGCGCAAGCAGTTCTCGATGATGATCACCGCGCCATCGACAATCAGGCCGAAGTCCAACGCACCCAGGCTCATCAGATTGCCGGACACACCGCCGCGCACCATGCCGGTAACCGTGAACAGCATGGATAGCGGGATCACTGCCGCCGTGATCAGCGCCGCGCGCACATTGCCCAGCAACAGGAACAACACCAACACCACCAGCAGCGCGCCTTCGATCAGATTCTTGGCGACGGTGCGGATGGTGCGATCCACCAACACGGTGCGGTCATACACCGGGGTGACGGTGACGCCGGGCGGTAATCCTTTGCCGGCTTCGGCCAGGCGGCGCGCGGCCGCTTGCGCCACTTCGCGGCTGTTGGCGCCCTTGAGCATAAACACCGTGCCCATCACCACTTCGTGGCCATCCTGGGTGGCCGCGCCATTGCGCAACTCGGCACCGTCACCGACCTGCGCCACGTCGCCTACCCGGATCGGCACACCCTCGCGGCGCGCCAATACGATCTCGGCGATCGCCTGGGCATCCGCTACCTGTCCTGGCACGCGCACCAGCCACTGCTGACCATTGCGCTCCAGATAGCCGGCGCCCAGGTTGCGGTTGTTGCGCTCCAACGCGTCCACCACGTCCTGCAAGGTGAAACCGAGCGCAACCAATCGCGCGGGATCCGGCGTCACATGGATCTGGCGGGCATAGCCACCCAGTGTGTTGACCTCGGTGACGCCGGGCACGTTGCGTAGCTGCGGACGTATCACCCAGTCCTGTAGGCCACGCAGATCGGTGGCATTCCAGCGCGTGCCGTCGGCTTTGCGTGCATCGGGCGCGGCATCCAGGGTGTACATCAGGATCTCGCCCATGCCGGTGCTGATCGGACCCATCGCCGGCTCCAGTCCGGCCGGCAATTGCGATCGCACCGCCTGCAAGCGCTCGGCCACCTGCTGGCGGGCAAAGTACAGATCCGTGCCGTCCTTGAACACGACCGTCACCTGCGACAAGCCATAGCGCGATAGCGAGCGCGTGTAATCCAGTCCTGGCAGGCCAGCCAGCGCTGTTTCCATCGGATAGGTCACGCGCTGCTCGGTTTCCAGCGGCGAATAGCCCTCGGCCTCGGTGTTGATTTGAATCTGGACATTGGTGATGTCCGGGGTGGCGTCAATCGGCAATTGGCGAAAGCTGGCTACACCAATGCCGACCAACAGCACGGTGAGCGCCAGTACCAGCCAGCGCCGCGCGATGGCGGTACGAATCAAAGTCTCGAGCATGGTCGCAGCCTCAATGTTCGTGCGCGGCGCCGGATTTCTCCAGCTCGGCTTTGATCACGTAACTCTGCGCCACCACCACCTGCTCGCCGGCGGTGAGCCCGGATAGCACTTCGGCGCGCTCGGCGTCGCGTCGACCCAATTGCACCGGCCGCGTGTAGTACTGCTCACCGACGCGCACAAACACCACCTCACGGCCGTCCATGTCCTGCAGTGCGGTCAGTGGCACCACCAGCGGCACGGCGGCCCGATCCACGGTGATGCGGGCGCGCACGGCGGTGCCCGGTCGCCACAGCCCATCGCTATTGCTCAGTACCGCCCGTGCCACCGTGCTCTGGCTGGCGGTGGCAGTGGCCGGCAGGATGCGTTCAATCGTCGACTGGCTACTCACGCCATCGCCCAGACGACTGACCAGCACCGGTGAGCCGACCCGGATATGACTGGCGTCAGCGCCAAACACGTGCAGATCCACCCACAAGCCGGACAGGTCGGCAATTTCAAACAGCACGCTGCCTTCGCCGACCACATCGCCCTGCGCCACGTTGCGGCTCAGCACCACGCCACTCATGGGCGCGGTAACGGCATAGCGGGACAGGCTGAGATTGCTCTCCACCTGGGCCAGCGTTTGACCGGCGCGTACCTGATCGCCTACCCGGGCATGCAGGCTTCGCACCGGGCCGGGGAAGCGCGCCGACACCCGCGCAAGTCGTCCTTCGATCGGCGTCAGCAACCCTTGTACTTCATGCTCATCGGCAATCTCGCCGGCGCTGGCGGGCGCACTCCGGATGCCGGCTTGCTGGGCGATCGTCGATGCAATACGTGCGACCTGATGTTCGTCGTCTGCTTCGTCATGTTCGGATTCCTCGGCACCATGCGGCGCCTCGGCGTTTGCATCGTGCGCGTGCGTGGGGCCGTCAGCGGACTTGCCGCAGGCCGCCAACAGGCACAGCAAAGCGAGCAGCGTGGCTCGCATCAACACGGTCTTCATGGGGTAACTCCGGCGGAGTGAGCGGTCAGAACAAAGGACTGACCGGTCAGGCGTTGGATTTCGATCAGGGCACGCTGAGCTTCGAAAGCGGCTTCCCATTGCTGGCGGCGCGACAGGCTTAGCTCGCCCTGCAACTGCGCCCATTCCAGGTAGCTGAGCGCGCCGGCGCGATAGGCGCTCTCAGCGGCGCGTTCGGCCTTCTGCATACGCGGCAGCACCTGCGTGCGTAGCGCCTGCAATTCCGCTTGCGCGAGTCGATAGCGACCATGTGCATCGGCCAGCGTGGCTTGCAGTGACAGCTGCTCCACTTCGCGCTGAACTTCCAGCATGCCCAGCTCTGCTTGCGCGCCACGGATGCCGGGCGCCGCACGCGCGGCACTGCCCAGCGGCACGCTGATGCTCGCTACCAGGCCGCTGTCGCCACTGTCCTGCAAGCGGCGCACGCCAATTTGCCAGGACACATCGGCGGCGCGCTCGCTGCGCGCCAATTGCAGCCGCGCCTCGGCGATGCGCTTGCGATCGACCAGTTGCGACAACTCGGGGGCGCTGCGCAGCAGCTCAGTGATCTGCTCGAAGTCGGCAATGTCGGGCAAGACCAGCAACTGTCCGCTGGCGTGATCAAAGTCGGGCGATGACTGGCCCCACAACAACGCCAAATGTCGGCGCGCCGCCTGCAGCGACAAGCGTTGGCGCTCGCGCTCCAATTCGGCGCGCGCCAGCGCCGCCTGCGCACTCAGCCACACCGATTCGGTCGACGCCCCGGCTTGAAAGCGTTGGCGGGCTGCCGCCACCGTGCGCTGCCGCTGCGCAATGTCCTGCTCCGCCAGCATCAACTGATCCTGGGCCAGGCAGACCGACAAATAACGGCGCGCGGTTTCCGCCAGCATGTCCAGGCGCTGCGCTTGGCCTTGCCAGGCCAGCGCAGCGAGTCGCTGTTCCGCCAGATCACGGCGGGCTTGTGCCTTGTCGCCACGTTCCAGCACGCCGGCCAGGCTCAGGGTCAGCTCGGCGCTGTCGAATCCCTTCAACTCGCCTTGGCCCAAGGCGTTCTCGATATCCAGACCCAGCTGCACGGGCGGCCGCAGGCGCGCTGCATCCGCTTCGGCGGAGCGTTGTTCGCGCTCGGCCTCTATCAGGCGCAAGCCAGGATGTTGCCGGGCGACGCGTGCAAACGCATCGTCCAGACTCAGGGGCGTACCGGCCCAGGCGCAGACGCCAGGCACGGTCGCCAGGACGGCCACTGCCGCCATTCGCAACCACATAGGTAACTCCAGTCACGGCATGCGCGCGATGCGCACGCCGGGTGTGCGTGAATGCCCATCAAGGGCCAGGGCCGGGGCTCACCGGCACGCTGCCGGCAAAGCGCCGGCCAACGGATTCACGCCGTGATCGGAGGACGGAACGGATGTGCCAGCGGCGCCGGCAGCCAGCGCGACGCGCGTGGCAGGGAGACAGACACACGGGGCGAGGCACTCGCCAACATCGCTGCAACGCAGGGCATGGCCACCGCATGGCCGCAGCAATGGCTCGCGCACATCAGTGCATGCAGGAAGCGATCATGATCGGTGCCATCGCCCGCAGCGGGAGTACCGGCATCGTCGTGCGGATCATTCGCTGCGGCATGCAGATCCGGCCCATGCGCGGCTTCATGCAGATCGCCCAGCGCAGCCATCACCGGTTGGCAGACCACCGCCAACAGCAACAGCCACTGCGCCAGGTGGCGCAAGCAACGTCGGGCAAGGGGCAGGGGACGGGCGGGCATCGGCGGCAAGGCTAAGCCGCCCGGCGGGCGTTACACAATCGCAGCCTGCTCCAGGGGTGACGGCGCGGCCGCTCAGTGCGCGGCTTTGTCGCGCTTCCAGCCGCGGTGCTTGATGTCCAGATACAGGCTGTAGAGCGCAGTGAAGGCCGGGAACAGATTCTGCAGCACACCCACCGAATCCTGCTTGGCCGAGAACAGGAAGTAGCTCAAGGTCATCAGGCTGCCAAGCACACTCATGTACCAGAACAAGCGCGGGATCACCGGCTTGCCGGCGCGGCGCGAAGCGACGAACTGGACCAGCCAGCGGCCACCGAACATCAAGGCGCCGGTGTAGCCAATCAGCTTCCAGCCGGTGACATGCAATCCGGTCCAGTACAGCGCTTCAATCGGTTGGTTGAGCCAGTGCGGTTCCACTTACAGCTCCCGCACGGCAGTGCGCTTGCTGCGCGTGATCAGCCACGCTACGCCGCGCAGGTCGCGGATACCGACCAGGGCGCGATTGAGGTTGTTGTACTTGGATACGCCCGTGGTGCGATGGCGGTGGTGCACCGGCACGCTCACCGTCTGCCAACCCGCGCGCTGCATCAGCGCCGGCAGGTAGCGATGCATATGGTCGAAGTAGGGCAGATCCAGAAAGGCAGCACGCTCGAACAGCTTGATCCCGCAACCCGTATCCGGCGTGTCATCGCGCAGCATGCGTGAGCGGATCGCATTGGCCCAGCGGCTGGCCCAGCGCTTGCTGCCGCTGTCCTGGCGTTGCACGCGCCAGCCGGCATACAACTTGGTCTGCGCCTGGCCGGCGTCGCGCGCGGCGATCAGCTTGGGAATATCGGCCGGATCATTCTGGCCATCGCCATCCAGGGTGGCGATCCACTCACCACGTGCGGCCTTGACCCCATTGCGAATCGCCGTGCTTTGGCCGCTCTGCTGCACATGCTGCAGCACGCGTAGCTCGGGCACCTCGGCTTTCACCGACTGCAACACCGCCAAGGTGTCGTCGCGGGAATGATCATCGACATACACGATCTCGAAACTCACCAGGCCGCGCAGTGCGGCAATGATTTCGAGTATCAGGGGGGCAACGTTGTCCCGCTCATTGAAGACCGGGACGACGACGGAGAGCTGCGGCTGGGCGGTGGTCATGGCGCGCGCAGGGTACTCGAAAGTTTGTCCGAACGGCGTCAGAGCCGATGCCGGCCCGGCCGACCAGGCGGCTTACCGATCCTGCTGGCCGCGCAGCTTTTCCAACACGCCTTCCAGCGTATCCAAATCCGTGTACTGAATGATCAACTTGCCCTTGCCGCCGCGGCCATGGGCAATGGTGACCTTGGTGCCCAGGTTTTCCGACAGCTCGGTTTCCAGCGTGGCGATATCCGGTTGCGGCACGGCCTTGCTGGGCTTGGCGCGACGGCCGCTGACCGGCACCTTGCCGGCGGCGAACTGCTGCGCGCGGTGTTCGACTTCGCGCACCGACCAACCTTGCTCGGCGGCCTCGGAGGCCAGCTTGCTGGCCAGTTCCGGCGACAGCGTCAGCAGCGCGCGGGCGTGGCCCATTTCCAGGCGCCGGGCTTCGAGCAGGGCGCGGATGGCCGGCGGCAGTTCCAGCAGCCGCAGCAGATTGGACACGGCGGCGCGCGAACGACCCACCGCTTCCGCGGCTTCGGCATGGGTCAACGAAAATTCATTGATCAGGCGCTGCAGCGACTGCGCCTCTTCCAGCGGGTTGAGGTCTTCGCGTTGGATGTTCTCGATCAGCGCCATCGCAATGACGGTGCGATCGTCCAGCTCACGCACCACCACCGGCACTTCGGCCAGCCCGGCTTCCTGCGAGGCGCGCCAGCGGCGCTCACCGGCGACAATTTCGAACTTGCCCGGCGACAGCTCGCGCACCACGATCGGCTGGATGACGCCTTGTGCCTTGATCGACTCGGCCAGCTCGCTCAGCTTGGCCGGATCCATCGCCATGCGCGGCTGATACTTGCCCGGCTGCAGATGTCCCACCGGCACGGTGCGCAGGGTTTCACCCGGTTGGGCTTCCGGCGGCGCGGTATCAGCCGCCTTGGGGCCGAGCAACGCTTCCAGGCCGCGACCCAGGCCGCGCTTCTTGGAGGCACTCATCAAGCCACCTCCCGTGCGAGTTGCTGTTTCTTGCGATCGGCCTGGCGACGAATGATCTCGCCGGCCAGACCCAGGTATGCGACGCCGCCGCGCGAGGTGCGGTCATAGCCGACGATGCTCTGGCCGTGGCTGGGTGCTTCGGCCAGGCGTACGTTGCGCGGCACGATGGTGCGGAACACGCGATCACCAAAATGCTGGGTCAGCTCGGCCGACACCGCATTGGCCAGGTTGTTGCGGACATCGAACATCGTGCGCAGCACACCTTCGATTTCCAGATTGGGGTTCAGGCGCTTCTTCAGTGCGTCGATGGTTTCCACCAGGGCACTCAAGCCTTCCAGCGCGTAGTACTCGCACTGCATCGGCACCAGCACCGAATCGGCGGCGGTCAATGCATTGAGGGTCAGCAGCGACAGTGCCGGCGGGCAATCGATGACAATGAAATCGTAGTCGCCGCGCAGCGGATCCAGTGCGGTCTTCAGGCGCTGTTCGCGGCCCTCCAGTTCCATCAACTGGATTTCGGCCGCGGTCAGATCGATATTGCCGGGCATCAGGTCAAAGCCTTCCTGCGCGGTCACGATCGCCTGGCGGGCCTCTACTTCCTGCAGCAGCACATCGCAGGTGGAGTTCTCCACTTCGCGCTTGTCCACGCCGCTGCCCATGGTGGCATTGCCTTGCGCGTCCAGATCGACGAGGAGCACGCGTTGCGGCGCGCGTGCGAGCGCTGCAGCCAGGTTGACGGCCGTTGTGGTCTTGCCGACGCCGCCTTTCTGGTTGGCAATCGCGATGATGCGGGCCATGCGGTGCTCGCCTCGTCAGGGAAGGAGTGGGTGGGAGATTATGCGGGGTCCGGGCCGCCTTTCGCGAATCGGTGGATGCGCGCGCGCACCAGCC
>Ga0247823_10003803_pt1 | contig 12171 bp, 10 predicted proteins | sample 13C_PalmiticAcid_2_FD_192426 | JGI IMG/M metagenome (GOLD analysis project Ga0247823, IMG submission 192426) | Soil microbial communities from agricultural site in Penn Yan, New York, United States - 13C_PalmiticAcid_Day30 | ecosystem: Environmental > Terrestrial > Soil > Agricultural land...
AATTTATCCTTTCCTCCTTTTTAAGTTGTGCTGCCTGTGCCGCCGTTATGGCGCAGAATACCGGTCAGCATGCCCCCAACCAGGCTCTGACCAGTATGAAAACCCAGGCCGGTACCCAGATTGTACAGCAGATTAAAGAACACGATGCCGTAGTAGCCGAGCTGAAAGCCGTAACCGCCCAAACCCCGGCAGCTAAAGTAACCCAGTTGCAAACCCGCGAGCAGGCCCTCAATACGGATATTGCCAACAATGCCGTTTTGCTGGTGCGCCTCCAGGCTCCGGACGAATTGAGCCGGGTGCTCAACACCAAGCCGCATCCAACCCTGAGCTGCATGGCTACTGCTATCCGGAATCCTAAATTATATCAGCGCGCCCTGGCCGATGGACTCATCGCCAAAGGTACCCCCGAAATAGCCGTTGCTGCTCTCGTAGACGTGGTGCTGGTCAACGGCAATCTCGTGCCCAAAGCCAAGTGGGCCGGGTATTACACCATGGTTTCAGACGCCACCAAATAACACTGGTAAGATTTTTGCATGAACGTCCTCTTTCCGGGGGACGTTTTTTTGTGCGAATCCCGAATATAACCCCATCAGTTCCAAAGCGTTTATTAGTTTTGAAGCATAAATTAGCAATATGAAACCCAATATAGCCCTGGTAGCAGGCGGATATTCAGGAGAATACGTGATTTCGGTACAAAGTGCCGTGACCATCGAGAATAATATTGATCCTGAACGTTTTAATGTCTATAAAATAGCCATCGACCGCAGCGGCTGGTTTCATGAAACAGCCGGCGGCGAAAAAGTAGCGGTAGACCGCAACGATTTTTCGCTGACCATCGGTGGACAAAAAATCAATTTTGATGCGGTGTTCATTGGCATCCACGGTACCCCCGGTGAGGATGGCAAGCTGCAGGGTTATTTCGATATGCTGGAGATTCCTTACACCTCCTGTGATGCCATTACCTCGGCATTGACGTTCAATAAATTTTATTGCAATAAAGTGGTAGCCGATTTTGGTGTGGTGAATATTGCTAAATCGCGCCATTACTTCCGCCACTCGGTGCCAGCTCCCGAAGCTATCCTGGCCGAACTGAGCCTGCCGGTGTTTGTAAAACCCAACGAAGGCGGTTCCAGCATTGGCATGAGCCGGGTGAACAAAGCCGAAGACCTGGCCGGTGCGCTCGACAAAGCGTTCCAGGAAGATCGCCAGATCATCATCGAAGAGTTCATCAGCGGTCGGGAGTTTACCGTTGGTGTGTTCAACAACAATGGAACTATTACCGCTTTGCCCATTACCGAAGTGGTAGCGGGTAAAGAGTTTTTCGATTTTGTAGCCAAATTCACCCCTGGTGTATCTAAAGAAATAACGCCTGCCCAGATCGATGCGGCAACCACCGCACTCATCCAGGACACGGCAAAAGATATTTATGAGCGCCTCAACTGCAAAGGCATCATCCGCATCGATTTTATCCGCCGCGATGATGGCCAGCTGTTCATGCTCGAAATCAACACCATGCCCGGTCAGAGCGAAAACAGCATTGTGCCCCAGCAGGTACGTGCTGCCGGAATGACCCTGCGCGAATTTTACGGCACCCTCATCGGGGCCTGCCTGCGCAAGTAAAACTTAGATTGTTAAATTTACAGGCTTAAAGCCGGAACGTTATTATGTTTAAGAAATCGTTTGCCGCCAATCTCGCAGCTGCTATCGTGCTGATTTTTGTGCTGGGATTGGTATTTTTTACCTCGCTGAGCTGGCTTACCCGTCATGGCCACGAGCTGGCTGTGCCCAAGGTAGAAGGAATGAACCTTCCGCAGGCTATGGACAAGCTCGAGAAAATGGGTTTCGATATCCAGGTCGATTCTGCCTGGATAGAAGGAGAGCCCCCGCTCAAGGTAATCAAACAGCAGCCTTACGACGGCTTTAAGGTGAAATATGGCCGCACCATTTTCCTGACGGTGAATAAAAAATCGCCGCCCATGGTGCCCATGCCCAACCTGGTGAACCTTTCTTTCCGCAGTGCGCTCATGATCATCAGCAGCAACAGGCTGGCCTTTGGCGATACCATTTACCGGTCCGATATTGCAGCTGGTGCGGTGCTGGAGCAACTGGTGAACGGGCAAAAAGTAACGCCGGGTACCCTCATCCCCATTGGCAGCCGTATCGACCTGGTGGTAGGTTCGGGCCTGGGCAATGAAGTGATTCCCGTACCGCAGCTCATTGGCCTTTCTTATGCCGATGCGATGTCGATGCTCAACAACTATGGCCTCACGGCTACAGCACTCTGGGATGGCGATGTCCTCGATTCAGCTTCTGCGATCATCTACGATCAAACACCCAAGATCATGAACGAAGTAGGGCAGGTGAATTATGTGCGCTCCGGCGAAATGATTGACCTCCGCATCATGCAGGAACCTTCCGATTCGCTGATCGAAAGCAATAAAAAAGTACAGATCATCTCTAACCGTCCCGATGAAGGGATGCCGGACGAGGAAGATATGCCAGCCCAACCTGCCCCGCCCAGGCGCGATACCGCCAAAAGGCAGGTAACACCGCCGCCGCCAGCAGGAGCCCAGAAGGCCAAAGCGGTGTATGGTCCGCCGCCGCCAAGCGATCCTAAGGGTGGCAAAAAATAATTGAAGTATTTCCGCGTTTATATAACCTGAAAGTATTGAAAATCAGTCCCGATCAACCACCGGGACGCATTGTACCGGAAAAATATGCTGAAGTACGTTTATACGGGTTTGTGGATAGGTTTACTGGTTGGCAGCGCAGAGGTAAAGGCCCAGGAGGTATTAAAACCCGTGGCTGCCAAAGCCAACACACTGCCACGTGCAGCCAACAACCAGCTGCCGTTGCAGAAAACGGCGGCTAACCTGACCCTGCCGTTTTACGACGATTTTTCCTTTGTGCGCAATCCCGATGCTACACCGGGTGCATCGCCCTATATCTGGGATCCCTGCCTCAATGCAGCGCTTTGGGAAGGCAATAGCCTGTGCAATGGTACCGTCAATAACTCTTTTGGCGAATACAGTTACAGCGCCGGTGTATTGACACTCGATGTGTTCAACAGCCGTGGCGTGCCTTACGATAGTGTGAATGCCAATGCGCTGGTGTATGCCGATTCCATTACTTCGCTTCCGTTTGACCTCAGTGGCAAAATCGCGGGAGACAGTATTTACCTGAGTTTTGCTTACCAGCCCGGCGGCAAAGGTTTCTATCCGGAAACCCAGGACAGCCTGATGCTGTATTTCTATACCAAACAGAATGTATGGCGCAAAGTATGGGGGGTGAATGGCAGTACCGTTACGCCTTTCAAGCAGGTGATATTGCCGGTAACGGATACGTCGTACTTGTACGACGGTTTTCAGTTCCGCTTCCTCAACAAAGGCTCCAAGAACACCAACGACGATATCTGGAACATAGATTTTGTGTACATGGCCCAGGGCCGTACCGCTAAGGATACGACGCTCAACGATGTAGCCATGCAGCAAACGCCCGCCCCTTACCTGGGCGATTATTCGGCTATGCCTTACCGCCATTACCAGGCCGATGCGGCCAATGAGCGGGCCACCGAAATCAAAAGTTATATCCAGAACCTCAATACCAGTGCTACCACTGCTACCGAAACATTCCAGGCAACCGACCTGGCCAACGGCGGACAGCTGCACAACCAAACCCAGAGCGTGAGCCTTGATCCGTTTTTATACGGTGTATTTGGCATTGCCAATGAAATCACACATCCGGGTTATAGTCTGAACGTATCGCCCGCCGATCCGTATGCCAAAGTATCTGTTCTGCATAAATACTGGATCAGCAACACTACGCCCAACAACAGGCGCGGCAACGATACCACCTTCCAGCTGCAGGAGTTCGACAACTATTTTGCCTACGATGATGGCAGTGCCGAGCAGGTATATTCGGTAACTGCGTATCCTAATATTCCCGCACGTTTTGCGGTAGAGTTTCACCTCAACCAGCCCGATACGCTGCGTGGGGTGATGATTCACTTTGAACGGGAAGTACCGACTGGTGCCAGCAAACTGTTTTCGTTGCAGGTGTACCGCAGCATTGGCTACAATGGTGGTTCGGACGATATCATTTACCAGCAGGATTTTTACCAGCCGGGATATATCCGTAACATCAATGGTTTTTGGGTGTATGGTTTTGACCAGCCTGTGGTATTGCCCGCCGGTAAGTTTTACATTGGCACGCTCACACCCATCCTCAGCAACAGTGATAACCTGTATTATGGCTGGGATGTCAACCGGGTTATGGATAATCACCTGTTTTATAATTCTGATGGCGACTGGTATCCCTCGGGAAAAGTGGGCTGTGTGATGCTGCGCCCGGTGGTGGGCAAACCTGTTCAATTTACCGGTGTGGAAGAAACCAATTACCAGGATATTGCCGTGCAGGTATATCCTAATCCCGCCAGCGATTATCTGCAGGTGCAGCTCGCCGGTAACCGCAAAGCGGAGCGTTTCACCATTTCCGATATCCAGGGCAGGGTGATGCAGCGCGGGGCCATGAAAGGCGAATCAATAGACATTAAAGACCTGACTCCCGGCATGTACCTGCTGCAACTAAATTTCGGGAATTGGTCCAAAGTTGTGAAATTTGCAAAAATTTAAATATACATGAACATTACTGTAGAAGAGCTGAAAGGACGCCTGGCTGCCGGTGAGCAGCTGCACATCCTGGATGTGCGAGAACCAGCCGAATATGCTGAAGTAAACATGGGTGGCAAACTCATTCCTCTGGGTCAGATCATGACCATGCAGGTAGAAGATATCGAAGGCTGGAAAGAAGACGAAATCATTGTACACTGCCGCAGCGGCAAACGCAGCTTGCAAGCATGCCTGTTCCTGCAACAAATGGGCTTCAATAATGTAAAAAACCTGGAAGGAGGCATCCTCGCCTGGGTTGAACAACAGGGATAAAAGAACTTAAGGTCAAAAAAACCTTCGGCCCCTGCTGTGATGCAGGGGCTTTTTAATGTTTGGAAACATCGGAAGTAAATCAACAAATATGAACAACAAACTGAAACTGGTAGTATTATCAGGCGCTGGTATCAGCGCTGAGAGCGGCCTTAAAACCTTTCGCGACAGCGATGGACTTTGGGAAGGGTATGACCTCAACGAAGTGGCCACGCCCCGCGGATGGAAAAAAAATCCGGGACTGGTGCTCGACTTTTACAACATGCGCCGCCGCAATGTACTTGATGCACAACCCAATGCTGCACACTATGCCGTTGCTGCGCTGGAACAATATTTTGACGTAACGGTAGTGACCCAGAACATCGACGACCTGCACGAACGCGCCGGAAGTACTCATGTGATGCACCTTCATGGCGAAATCCTCAAAATGCGCAGCTGTACCGATGAATCGCTGGTGTATCCAATCTCCGCAGATATTGCCCTGGGCCAGCAGGCCGAAGACGGCGGACAGTTGCGCCCGCACATCGTTTGGTTCGAAGAGCAGGTGCCGATGATTGAACACGCCGTTCCCGTAATGGCGCAGGCCGATATTTTTGTGCTCACCGGCACTTCACTCGCAGTATATCCCGCTGCCGGACTGGTCGATTATGTGGCCGATGGTGTACCGAAATTTGTGCTCGATAAAGTGATCCCAGCCGTGAGCCGCTATCAAAATGTGATTCCCATCGAAAAGCCGGCGACGGAAGGCGTACGGGAGTTGTACCGTTTGCTGGAGCTGGAATGGACGTTAGGGTAATCTGAGACTGCGGATGGTTTTTGGGTGAAAGGTGAAAGGTCAATGGGCAATAGGGGGTAACAAAGACGTGTCAGGTCCTAAGGTCCTGCCACGTCTGAGAGCAGACAGGGAAGGAATGTTTAAAGAAGTTTACTTAAAAGACCTGACAGGACCTGCGGACCTGGCAGGTCTGAGTCGTTTCTTACTCGCGCCTTCTCACCTCTCACCTCTGACGAAAAATTGACTATTCACCATTCACTTTTGACCTGTAAGCAATCATAAAAAAAGGAGCCTGAAAGGCTCCTTTTTGTTTAAAGTGAGATCACTATTTATTTGCCAAACTTCGACTTCAGGGCAGCCAGGCTGCTGTTGAAATCGAGGGGTTCTTTTTTCTCTTGTTCTTTGCGGGGCTGCTGTTGCTGTGGTCTTTGGCCTTTGTTGGGCTGTTGGCCACCGCCCTGGCGGCGTTCCTTTTGGGCGGGTTCGTTGCCTACCATGCTCAGGGCAATGCGTTTGCGGGCTGCATCTACTTCCACAACAGTTACCTGTACCTTCTGGTTCAGTTTCACCACTTCGGAAGGGTTGCTGATGTAGCGGTTGGCCATTTGTGAAATGTGTACCAGGCCGTCCTGTTTTACCCCAATATCTACGAAAGCACCAAAGGCCGTGATATTGGTCACGATACCTGGCAGTTCCATACCTACTTTCAGGTCTTCGATTTTGTTGATACCATCGGCATATTCAAAGGCGCTGATTTCATCGCGGGGGTCGCGGCCGGGTTTGGCCAGCTCGCTGATGATGTCCTGCAGGGTGGGGAGGCCACGCTCGTCGGTGACGTATTGTTTCAGGTTCACCTCTTTGCGGAGTTCGTCCTGGGCAATCAAATCCTTTACTGTAGCGCTTTTGTCGGCAGCCATGCGCTCTACCAGTTCATAACTTTCGGGGTGAACAGCGGTATTATCGAGCGGATTATCGGCACCGGGAATGCGGAGGAAGCCGGCGCATTGTTCAAATGCCTTATCGCCGAGACGACTCACTTTTTTCAGTGTTTTGCGGGAATTGAACAGGCCGTTTTCGGCACGGTATTTTACAATGTTCTCTGCCAGCGAAGGACCAAGGCCCGACACATAAGCCAGCAGGTGTTTGGAAGCGGTGTTGAGGTTCACACCCACGGTGTTTACGCAACTCACCACAATGCGGTCCAGGCTTTGTTTGAGGCGGCTCTGGTTCACATCGTGCTGGTACTGACCCACACCAATCGATTTGGGGTCAATTTTTACCAGCTCAGCCAGCGGGTCCATTAAACGGCGACCGATAGATACGGCACCACGAACCGTTACATCGTAGCTGGCAAACTCTTCGCGTGCCACTTCTGATGCAGAGTATACCGACGCACCACTTTCGCTGATCATGAACACCAGCACTTTTTTACCAAACGTGATGCCTTTTACAAAACTCTCCGTTTCGCGGCCGGCAGTACCGTTACCAATGGCAATGGCGTGTGCATCGTATTTATATACCCAATCCTGCAGCAGGGCTTCGGCAGCCATTTTGCGGTTGTTTTCGTTCGGGAAAATCACGTCGTGGGCCAGCAGGGTACCGCTCGCATCGAGGGCCACCACTTTGCAGCCGGTACGGTAACCGGGGTCGATGGCAATCACGGGTTTGGGACCCAGGGGGGCTGCCATCAGCAGCTGGCGCAGGTTTTCGGCAAATATTTCGATCGCCGCTTCATCTGCCCGCTCTTTCGCATCACTGCGGAATTCGTTTTCCAGCGAGGGGCGCATCAGGCGTTTGTAACTGTCGTTAATGGCCAGTTCCATTTGCCTTGTGGTGCTGTTGCTCGCTTTGATGAAGTGTTTTTGCAGAATGCCGATCGCATCTTCCTCTTCGGGGTTGATGCTGGCATGCAGGATACCTTCGTTTTCGGCGCGGAAAATAGCCAGTACGCGGTGCGAAGGGCTGTCTTTGAGCAGTTCCGAAAACTCGAAATAATCCTTGTATTTGGCGCCTTCTTCTTTCTTTTCTTCTACTACTGCTGTTTTGAATGTAGCGTTGTTCTGGAAAAGGGTACGCATTTTTTCGCGTACTTCGGCGGTTTCGTTAATCCATTCGGCGATGATATCGCGGGCACCTTTCAGGGCTTCGTCGGTGCTGGCCACCTGATCGTTCAGGAAACCGCCGGCACTGCCTTCGAGGTCCATTTCTTCCTGGGCAAACAGTTGGTGAGCCAGGGGTTCCAGGCCTTTTTCGATGGCGATGGTAGCCCTGGTTTTGCGTTTGGGTTTGTAGGGCAGGTACAGGTCTTCCAGTTCGGTGAGCGACCAGCTGGTTTCCAGTTTGGATTGCAGCTCATCGGTCATTTTGCCCTGCTCGGTAATCGATTTTATAATGGTAGCCCTGCGGCTGTCGATCTCTGCGTATTTCTGGCTCAGATCCTGGATAGAGGCAATCTGCACCTCATCGAGGCTGCCGGTCACTTCTTTCCGGTAACGGCTGATGAAGGGTACGGTAGAGCCTTCGCTCAGCAGTTCCATTGTTTTTTCTGCCTGTGCGGGCCTGATATTCAGACCCTGGGCAATCAGGTTAACATGTGTTTGGTTCACACTCATAAAATCGCTTTAAAGGGCGACAAATGTAAAGAAACATTTCAGGTTTCAAAATGTGGTAAAATGGGATTGTTTTCGTAAATGGGGAGGGCAATGGTGGGTTTCACGCAAAGGCGCAAAGAGGCAAGGGCGGGAATACAATGTGCTAATGGGGGTAATGTGGAAATGTGCAAATGAAATGCTTAATACGTCAATCCGCTAATGCGTAATGCAAAAGCTCGCGGCGGCGAAATGACGAGGGATACCTGCGCGAGAGGTTTCCCGCTCCACAGGAGTCCCTTTGGGACAGATCTCGCAGATCCTGTGCGAGTAGTATAACCGCAGATCTCGCAGAAACGATTTTTCTTATACTTTGGATTTCCGTTCTTCCGCGCTACAGAGCCTCCACTCCTTTGGAGATGACGGCAAGGAATGTAAATCTTAAATCGTTACATCTTACATCTCAAATCCAAATCCGACATCCCCAAATCAGACATCAGCCATCGGCATCATCCAATCCTCAACCCGTTTTCCGCCGATTGCTCGGTTTGGAGCAGCGTAACAGTGCCATCCGGGGTTACAGCGCCCAGGAGGAGGCATTCGCTCATGAAAGGACCAATTTGTTTGGGAGGGAAGTTGACTACCGCTACAACTTGCTTGCCCAGCAGGGTTTCGGGGGTGTAGAGGTTGGTGACCTGTGCAGAGGTGCGGCGGGTGCCGAAGCTGCCAAAGTCGATGGTGATTTTGTAGGCGGGTTTGCGGGCTTCTGTAAAAACTTCGGCGTGTATGATGGTGCCAGTGCGGATTTCCACTTTCTCGAAATCGGCCCAGCTGATGGGAGCTTGTGTCATGCAGGCAAGATACAAAAACCGCAGGCATCAATATTGAAGCGCACACCAGAGTGTGGCGCTGCTTTTATCGAGCAGGAAGTACCAGCGTTTGGTATCGCGCTGACCGCTATTGGCATAAAACTCGCCGCTGGCAGGCAGTTGCAGGGATGGAGTAGCTGCTGCGAGAACGCCTGCCCAGGTGGCATCGGGTGCACTGATCGCTTTGAAACCATTGCGGCTGATGAAATCATTCATATCAAAGTCGGTCGTGCGCAGCACAAAACGGTTGCTTTTGATCTGCTTGTCGGGGTTGTAGTGGCAGGTCACCGATTGTACGGAAGGGATATTCACCAGGGCATGCACCTCAATGTTGTCGATATTGAAGCGGTCGCAGGAGCGGCTGGCCGAAGCCAGTCGGATAAGGCCGTAGCAGCTGCCAAAACCAAGCAGGAGGGCACCTCCGGTGATCAGGAGCAGCCATTTGAGCTGTTGCATATCGACAGGGGTTAATCGGTAATGAATGCGATGGCGTTGTAGATCAGGCGGGGACTGGTGGCAGAGTCTTCTACCGTCACCTGGAGGTCTACCAGTTCAGCGCCGGAATATCCTGCTCCTTTGTTTTCTACCAGTTTTTCGATGCCACGGGTGTGTTTGATTTCTACCAGGGCTTTCGCATTGAGGCTATCGGTGAGCACACTCACAGAAAGATAGGTTTTGCCATCCTGCTCCAGGTATTGGTCAAAAATGTATTGCAGGCGATCGTCTTTGTCTTCACGGATGAGGCGGGCCAGGGCTTTGCGGTATTCGGCACTCTCGGGTTGCGTGTTGTCAAATACGTGCAAGGCATTGGTAGGCACCTGCTCGGTGCAGGAATGGAAGGTCAGCGATGAAAAAGCCAGAAGAAGAATGTAGCGCATAGAAAAACAGGTAATGCTTTTTAAAACGTAGGGCTTGATTTGTTTAGTATGTCCGGTATCTTTTTTAGACAGGAAAAGCAGCTAAAAGGTTAGGTAAAGCAGGGGATTGTTATTTTTGCGCCCATGCCCAATACTTATTTCCAGTTCAAACAGTTTACCGTGCACCAGGAGAAAAGCCCGCTGAAAGTGTGTACCGATGCGTGTATCCAGGGTGCCTGGAGCGAGGTTCCGGTATTGGCAGGGCAGGTGCTGGACATTGGTACGGGTACCGGGCTGCTGTCGTTGATGCTGGCCCAGCGTTTTCCTCAGTCTGTAACAGGAGTAGAATTGCAACAGGATGCCTGGGAACAAGCTACGGATAACTTTGCAGCATCGCCCTGGGCCGCACGTTTGGAGGCCGTAAACAGCGATATCCTGGCGTTTGAACCGGGCTGCACGTACGATTACATCATCACCAATCCTCCTTTTTTCGGCAACGACCTGAAGTCGGACAATACCGGCCGCAACCACGCCATGCATGATACTGCGCTTACCCTGCCACAACTGGCAGCTGCGCTCGACCGGCTCTTGTCGGCTAACGGGGTGTTCAGCATTTTGTTACCGGAGCATCGCATGGCGGAGTGGGAGCAGCTTTGTAAAGCCCACAGTTTTTACCTGCAACGGCAACTGCTGGTGCGCCAGTCGGTACAGCACGGTATTTTCCGGGTGGTGAGCGAATGGGGCAGGGCACAAAAAAATGACGCTGTAACGGAAGAACTATCCATCCGGGATAGCCACAACCAATACAGCGCCGCGTTTACGGAGCTATTAAAGCCGTATTATCTTTATTTGTGAACCGCCTCGCCGTACGCATAGTCGGCCAGGTATTCGAAATGAGGTGTGAGTTTACCGCTGTCGCAAATAGTAGCACGCTGAATCACATGACTGGGCGGCTGGTGCAGCAAATGCGGCATTACATGCAGCAGGAAACGGTCGCCAAAATAATGGCTCGCATCGCGCGGCAGTTCGTTGGGCAGGTTGTCTACCGCCATCACATCCACCATATCGGCATCGTTGACAAACGGTTCGCCTTTTCTGAGTCCGCTGCGGCTAAAACCGTAAACAGGATCAGCAATGGTGCTGGCGGCTACGTTGCAGGGCACAGAACCATCAATATCACAGGTTACATCGGCAATCACCTTCAGCGAAAAATCGGCCTGCTGCATATCCTGGAGGGTAAACAGCGGGGCAATGGTTTTCACCCAGTAAATGCCGTTCATGAGGATATCGGCAGTACGGGCATAGGTGCCGAAAGTACAGTTGTATAAATCGGGGTGTTTGTGAAACTCTTCGCGGTCATATCCACCATCGCTTTTGCGGGCATAGAGATCAGCCCCTGAAATGCGGGTATATACCGGCTCTTCAAACGTTTCGTTCAGGAATGCTTCGGGTTCTACACAGCGGATATTGAGTTTTTCCATCACGTCCACAATGCCGTGGGCTACACGACCGGCGCCGGTTACCACAATTTTGATATTGGGCAGCTGAATGCCTTCGTATTGCAGCAGCATTTCTTCGTAGGAATGGCAGTCGTGAGCGGCTTTCACCTGGTACAGACCAGTTTTTTTGCCGTAGGTGAGCATACCGTTGTGCGCGCCTACCACACCGGCGTAGAAACCAAAGCCCACAATGCGGTCGCCATCATCGTGCACCAGGCATTCGTAATCGATGAGTTTTACGCGGCGGCGGATCAGCTCCTGCATCAGGGGCTGGTTATAAGGCTGTTTTTTGCGGGTATGCGAGAAAAACAGGTAGGTTTTATCTTCCAGCAGGCCGGTTAACGGCACTTCTTTTACACCAAACAGGATGTCGCAATGGCCCAGGTCTTCCTGCACGGTCAATCCGGCTTCGGCATACTCCGAATCCTGGATGCAGCGAACCTGTGATGGCTGTATGTAGATTTTAGCACCATACTCCTGCTGAATGCGCAGGCATTGCTCGGGGGTAAAGATCACCCTGTTGTCTACCGGTACCTTTCCTTCCCTGATGAGTCCTATGTTAATCATTCCTCTCAAAATTTTTAATGTACATGAAATAGTACTTTCCCGGGTCAGGCATAGAACTATTCTGTTTACAAAAGAACGG
>Ga0247823_10003807_pt1 | contig 12167 bp, 7 predicted proteins | sample 13C_PalmiticAcid_2_FD_192426 | JGI IMG/M metagenome (GOLD analysis project Ga0247823, IMG submission 192426) | Soil microbial communities from agricultural site in Penn Yan, New York, United States - 13C_PalmiticAcid_Day30 | ecosystem: Environmental > Terrestrial > Soil > Agricultural land...
CTCCACGCACCGATCGAAACGCGCACCGCGACCGCGGCACCCGACCGCGACGGCTTGCGCGTCTGGGTCGCGACGCAGGCACCCGCGCAGTGCCGCGACGCAATAGCCGGCGCGACCGGATTGGCCCCAGCAAGTGTCACGCTGTTTCCGATGATGGCGGGCGGATCGTTCGATGCCTGCCTCGACCATAGCGTCGCCGTCCAGGCGGCAATCGTCGCGCTCCAGGTCAAACGCCCCGTCCAGCTCGCATGGTCGCGCGCCGAAGAAATCATGCGCCTGCCGCCCCGCGCGCCGGCACGCGCCAAGCTGACCGCGACGCTCAACGCCGCGGGCGGAATTGATGCGCTGGTGACACGCATCGCGGTGCCACCGACCAACCATGAGGTTCGAGCTCGCCTATTCGACAATGAGCCGGCCGATGTCGCGCAGCGTGCCGCGACAGACAGTCCCGATGCTGCTGCAGTGGAGGGCGCGAAAAGCAGCTATGCGATCCCGCACATGGCGGTCGATCACTGTCCTGCAGACATCGGACTGCCGACCGGGCGCTGGCGCGGCAATGCCGACAGCTACACCGCCTTTTTCACCGAATGTTTTGTGGACGAAATGGCGGCGCGCGCCGGAACCGACGCGCTGTCCTATCGCATGGCGATGCTCGGCAACGCGCCGTTGCTCGCGCGCTGCCTGCTCACCGCGACCAGCCTTGGCGGCTGGGAAGGCGGGCTGTCGGGGACGACGCAAGGACTCGCCTGCCATTCGATGCGCGGCAGCCATATCGCGCTGATGGCGACCGCGCGGCAAAGCGAGCGCGGGCTGCAGGTCGAGCAATTGGTCGCGGTCGTCGATGCCGGGCGCCTCGTCAACCCGGTGATCGCGCGGCAGCAGATCGAGGGCGGACTGATCTTCGGCCTCGCCGCCGCGGTCGGCGCGACGACCGACTATGAAGGCGGCCTCGCGACCGCACGCAAGCTCGGACAATTGGGTCTCCCCGACCTGTCGCAGACCCCGCAAATATTGGTCGAATTCATCGACAGCGACCGCGAGCCCGGCGGACTCGGCGAAATCGGCGTGCCCGTCGTTGCGCCCGCCATCGCCAACGCCCTGTTCGCCGCGACCGGCCGCCGCATCCGGCGCTTGCCACTATCGGCGCGTCCGCTGTGACCCTTCCGGCCGACCACCCGGAAGTGCCGACGCCGCGCATCGGGGTGCTGTTGGTCAACCTCGGCACCCCCGACGCACCCGACGCGCCGTCGGTGCGCCGCTATCTGGCGGAATTCCTCTCTGACCGCCGCGTCGTCGAAATCCCGCAGCTATTATGGCAGCCGATCCTGCGCGGCATCATCCTGACCACGCGGCCAAGAAAGTCGGCGCACGCCTATGCGCAGGTCTGGACCGACGAAGGATCGCCGCTCGCGGCGATCACGCGAAGGCAGAGCGAAGCGCTGCAAGCGGCGTTCGGGGACATGGTGCAGGTCGCCTATGCCATGCGCTACGGCGAGCCGGCGATCGGCCGGGCCATCGACGGGCTAATCGCGGCGGGCTGCCGCCGGATCCTTGTCGCGCCGCTTTATCCCCAATATTGCGCCGCGACGACCGCAACGGTGGTCGATGCCGTAGGCAAACATCTGCAGAGGCTGCGCTGGCAACCGGCGATCCGCTTTCTGCCACCCTATCACGACGATGCCGCTTATCTGGGCGCGCTCAAGGAGTCCGTGGAGCGCGGACTCGCCGCGCTCGATTTCACCCCCGATGCACTGCTCGCAAGCTTTCACGGCATGCCCGAACGGACCCTGCACCTCGGCGATCCCTATCATTGCCAGTGCCGCAAAACCGCGCGGCTTCTTTCGGACGCGCTCGGCCGTCCCGTCGAGGTGGCGTTCCAGTCGCGCTTCGGGCGGGCCAAATGGCTCGAACCCGCGACCGACACGCGACTTGAATCGCTAGGGAGCGAAGGCAAGAGCGTCGCGATCTTCGCCCCCGGCTTTGCGGCCGACTGCCTCGAAACGCTCGAAGAACTGGCGATCCGGGGCAAGCAGCAGTTCGAAGCCGCGGGCGGGCGGCGGTTCGCTTACCTCCCCTGCCTCAACGCCGACGGGCCCGGCATGGTGATGCTCGAGGCGCTGATACGCCGCGAACTGGCGGGATGGCTTTGATCCCGGCTGCTTACCAACTGTTTAGGTCCATGCGCTAAATTGGTCCGACGCGGCGCCGAAAAAGGCATAAGCCGCGCCAATTTGGAGATATGAGATGACCGAGCTCGAGTTGCTGGGGTGGGCGCTGGCCATGGCCACGCTGGCCTTTCTGGCAATAATCGGCTTTGCCATCTGGTGGTCGCGGCGATCGCGGACCGCAACTGCAGCGCCGCGCGAACCGCAGGCGCCGCGTCCGTCGCGGACGCCGCGCGAAATCCGGCTGCCGAAACTGCCGCAACTGCAGCGCAAGGCCGCGCCCGAACCCGAGGTGGAAATTTCGCCATCGCGGCTCGCACGGATCAGCCGCAAGGCGCCGCTCGAAATGCCGGCCGACGACGAGTATGGGCCCGAACCCCAACCCGCGGCGGCTATCGAACCCGACGATGTGGCGCTCGAATCCATGGCTTTGGAGGTCGAGGAAGCCGCACACCGCGCCGAGAAAATCGACGTCGAGGAGGTGTCGCTTCGCCTCGTTCCCCAAATCCCGCCGCGCGACGCGATCTCGACGAACAGCTGGCTCGGCGGTCGCCCGCGACTCCCCGCGGGCATGTTATGGCCAAAGATCGACGATCAGCCGGCCGATTTCCTTGCGCAGATCAATTGCGCCGACCTGCCCCACGACCTGTGGGGCGGGCTGGGACCGCGCGACGGCGCGCTCGCCTTCTTCATCCACCGCCGCCGCTATGACATGTGCGTCCTTCACCTGCGCGATTCCGGCATGCCCGTCGCACCGCCCTATACGCTCAACGACCCCGAAGGATGGTTCGGCCCGCACGGCGGCCTGGCTTTTGGCGACCTGGCGCCGTTCGCGGTCCGCGCCTTTCCCGAATGGCCTGTCGACCTGGTCGCCATCGGCCCGGGCGATGCCGATCCGCGCAGCGAAGCCGATCCGGACGAGCCTGGCGTCGCGCTGTACGATCGCGGCTACGACATCGCCGATCCGGCATTCCACCCCTTCGACTGGGGCAGCATGACCGCCATGGTCGCGTTGCTCGAAATGCGGCTCGATCAGCTGACGCCCGAAGTCACGCCGTCGCCGGGCGCCGACGCCGCGGATATCGCCGAAATGGAACAGCGCGCCGCGATCAATTATGAAGCGCGCAAGCGCGCCGAAGAGATTATCGCGATTGTCCACGACAGCGCGGCGCGCGCCGATTTCTCGGCCAGCGACGCGACGGCGGTGATGGCGGGGCTACACGCGATCCGCTGGGTCAAGGCGATCGCCACGCTCGATCCCGAAACGGGCGCGGCGCGCGTCGAGACGATCACCCTGCCGCTGACGACGCACCGCGCCGATGCGAATCTGTGGGTGCATGATTATCAGACGATGTTGTTCGATCGCGCGAAGCACGCCTGGTGCGCCAATCCGGACAATCTTTCCGCGCCGACGCGCGCCCTTTTCGAACCTTATTGGCGCGATCTCGCCGCGCGTGAGATGGCGGCGATGGGACATGAGCCGTTTCGCCACATTCTCGATTATGACGAGGAGCGCGAAGCGGTTTTGCTCGAACTGCCGACCAGTGGACTGATGAGCCGGCGGTTCGGCGATTGCGACAATCTGGTGGTGACGATCGACAAGGCGGACCTTGCGATCGGCGACTTTTCCAAGCTCAGGGTACAAGTGAGCCACTAACCCCCCTGAATAGCTTTGCGATTGACGTTCCGGTCAACTTGCAGCGTCCGATAGCCCGGCTTAATCATGATTCCATAACCACGTGGGAGAGTGAATTTATGGCACGCGTAGCAATCGTCACCGGCGGCAGCCGCGGCATCGGCGAAGCAATCAGCCTCAAGCTGAAGGACATGGGCGTCACCGTCGTCGCCAACTATGGCGGCAATGACGAAAAGGCGCGCGAATTCACCGACCGCACCGGCATCGCTGCGATGAAATGGGACGTCGGCGATCATCAGGCGTGCGTCGACGGCTGCATCGCCGTCACCGAGAAATTCGGTCCGGTCGACATCGTCGTCAACAACGCCGGCATCACCCGCGACGGCACGCTGTCGCGCATGAGCTATGCCGATTGGGACGATGTGATGCGCGTCAATTTGGGCGGCTGTTTCAACATGGCCAAGGCCTGCTTCCCCGGCATGGTCGAACGCGGCTGGGGCCGCATCGTCAACATCGGATCGATCAACGGCCAGGCCGGCCAGTACGGTCAGGTCAATTATGCCGCCGCGAAATCGGGCATCCACGGCTTTACCAAGGCGCTGGCGCAGGAAGGCGCCAAAAAGGGCGTCACCGTGAACGCGATCGCGCCGGGCTATATCGACACCGACATGGTCGCCGCGGTCCCCGCGCCGGTGCTCGAAAAGATCGTCGCGAAGATCCCGGTCGGGCGTTTGGGCCAAGCCGATGAAATCGCCCGCGGCGTGGCGTTCCTGTGCAGCGAGGATGCCGGGTTCGTCACCGGGTCGACGATGAGCATCAACGGCGGGCAGCATATGTACTGACGGGCCGAGGGCGCCAATGATGGCGTTCGCGTCAGCGAACGGCGAGTTGGCAACCGGTGGCGAAGCCACGGCCCGGCACGGCCAGCGGGGCGGCGATCCGAAAGATCGCCGAGCCCGTCTGACGGCAGGCGGCGGCTTCGCCGTCGCCCGCCAAGCCGCTCCTATTCGATCGTACAACCCACCACGCGCCATTCGCCGCCCTCGCGGACCAGCGATAGCGTTTCGATCGCCCCGGCCTTGTTCGCATAGCTCGTCCGGAACTTGACGACCTGATAGCCATAGGGCGGCGCCGGCACATATTCCTCGCCGATCAGTTCGCGCGAGACGAGCGCGCCGAGCGGGGTGCGGACCGCCTGCGACACTTCGGCCCACCTGTCGCTGGTGTTGAGCGACTTGAACGCCTGTCCCGTCGCATTCCAGCTGCCGTTCCAGTCGCTCTTGTCGGTCAGGGCCAGCCACTGTCGGGCTGCCTGCACCGTGGCGGTTTCGGAAACGGGAGCGGCCGGCTGTGACGCGGCGGGCGCCCCCGCTGTCCCCGACAAGGACGCGAAAGCAAATAGGGCTAGGCTGATCGACATGATTATTCCTCCGGCTATCCAGCCGAGGCGCCGCGATATGCGACGCCTCCGGGCTGATGTCCGGGGCTCTCCCATGCCGGTAACGGTAGCCGCATCCCCCAAAGGCTTGTCCGCCAGAAATTGGGGGTCCTGGCGCTCCATCTCGCGCAGCTGCCGGGCGGCCTCGCGGCTGCTCGATGCCGACATTTTGCGCCGCGCATCGCGCAGCCGTTCGTTGATCGTATGGACTGACAATCCCAGATGCCGCGCCATCGATTTCGCGTCATGCCCGTCGACCAGCAGGCGCAGGCTTTCCTTTTCCTTTTCGGTGAGCGTCGGAAATCCTGTCATGAGCTTGCCTGCATTCGCGCCGGATTGGCTGGTCGGTGTACGAAGCGGCCGGACGGCGATCTACCCCAAATAAATCGTACCTGCGTTATCGGCGCGCGCCGCAGCGTCGGCTTGCCGTCGCGCACCCAGCCGCTACACCGGCCAAATGATTGCGATCCCCACCTTCGCCGCCATCGAACTTGCCGCAGGAGCGCGGATCCTGCAACGCGGGCGCGTACGCCGTTGAGCGCGCCGCTGCATCCGCCCATCAAACGCTCGGTGACCATCGCCGGCCATCCAACCTCGATCAGCCTCGAACCGATGTTCTGGGATGCGCTGGAGGCCGAGGCGGCTCGGCAGGCATTGCCGGTCAATGCGCTGGTGGCGCGGATCGACGTCGAACGGATGGAGGCGGACGACCCGCCAAACCTGACCTCGGCGATCCGGCAGTGGTTGTGGAAGAAGCGCGCCGCCGACTAGACGGCGGCGTAAACGGCATGCCCGAACGCCGTGCCCTTGTCGGGCGCATGATGCAGGAACAGCGAGGGTTCGATCAGTTCGAGTTCCATGATGTGCAGCGTGCCCAGTGCATCACCGACCATGTCGACGCGCGCGTAAACCGGCGGCGCGGGTGCCGCGGCCAAGGCCTGCGCAGCGAGCGCCTGCGCGGCATCGCTCGCCTCGCACGCCGTCTCGCGCCCGCCGAATTGTTCCTGCACGCGAAAGTCGCCCGATGCGGGGCGCTTCACAATGGCGTGGCTGAACCGGCCGCCAAAGAAGAAGAGTGAATATTCGCCCTCGGTCAATATGCCCGGCATCATCGGTTGGACCAGCCGCCGCTGGCCGAGCGCGTCGGACGGCAGCGGTGCGCCGGGGAAGATGCGGTGCGTGCCGTCGGCACCGCCCGAGATCGCCGGCTTGATCACGACCTCATCGGTCGCCAGTTCGGACATCGCCTCGGTCAGGCTCGCATCGTCGAGCGCATCGACCTCGACCGTCGGCACGACCGCGACGCCCTTTGCGCCGAGTTCGGCCAGATAGGCCTTGTCGCTATTCCAGCGCAGCACCGGCACCGGATTGGCCACTGGCAGCGCGTCGGCCTCGAGCCGGTCGAGCAACGCGTACCAGCCGGCTACATCTCGTTGATAACCCCAGGCGAAGAGCGGCAGCACCAGATCGTAACCCGACAGGTCGCCCGGATCGGTCCAGACGCGCTGTTCGACGATCAGCCCGGCGCCGGTCAGCGCCGCCGCCTTTCGGGCGAATGCGGGCTGCCACTTTTCATAATAGTCGGGCGCCGGGACGAGGATCGCGACGCGGGGCTGGAACGACATTACCGTCCCAGCAATCCGCGTGCTTGTCCCGCGATGTGCGACAGCATCGCGCCGTTCGGGTTCGGGATCATCCGTGCGCGGTCGACCGTCGCGCGGAACTGCTCGACCCGCGGTGCGTGATCGGCGAGCCATTTGGTAACCGCCGCATCAAGATCGCCCTTCGGCAGTCCGGCGAGGAAGGCCAGCCGCATCTGCTGGAAATCGCGCGCGAGGCTGTTGACCAGCAGGCGTTCCCACGGATCGGCGGGGCTCATATGCGCCGCCAGCGTCTGCGCCCAGTCGAGACCGAGCGCTTCGCCCAGATGGGTGAAGGCGTGCGTCACCGCGATCTCGTCGTCGCCGCGCCGTTCGGCGAGGTCGACGATGCCGATCGCGCCGTCGGTCTTGAACAGGCGGACGACCGCCGCGGTCAGCGGTTCGGGCGCACCCGCGTCGAGCAATTGCTGGGTCAGGCTGTCCCACTGGCGCTTGACCGAGGGGCTGAGCAGCGCGTCGACACCCGTCATGAGGCGATCGACCCCGGGTTCGAGCCGCTTCACGACCGGGCCCGGCTGCGACAGCGTCTGGGTGACGCGCAGCAGGTCGGCCATTTGCGAGGTCATCGCCGACGACGCCTGCGCAAAGAGCGACAGGCGCACGCTCTCGTCGATCTTCGCATCGTCGAGCGCATCCCAGATCGCAGGCATTTCAAGCAGGCGTTCAACCGCGACGAACGCCGCGGCGACGTCGCCGAGCGCACAGCCTTCCTCTTCGACGAGTTCGAAGGGATGGACGATGCCCATGCGGTTGATGATGCGGTTCGCAATCTTCGTCGCGATGATTTCGCGGCGCAGCTGGTGATCGGCAATCGCCTGACCGAAGTCGCGCTGCATCTCCGCCGGGAAGGCGGCGGCCAGGTCGCTGCCGAGCGCGGGATCGTTCGGCAGGTCGCTATGCTCGATCGCATCCTGCAATGCGAGCTTCGCGGTCGACAGCAGCACCGCGAGTTCGGGGCGCGTCAACCCGCGGCCCTCGGCGGCGCGGCGGAGCAGTTCGTCGTTCGCCGCCAGCCCTTCGACCTTGCGGTCGAGCCGGCCCGAAGCCTCGAACGTCTCCATCAGCCGGACGAGCGACGGCACCGCCGCCGATCCGCCCTTTTCGGCGATCGACAGCGCGAGCGCCTGCAGCCGGTTGTCCTCGAGCACCAGCGCCGAGACATCGTCGGTCATGCGGACGAGCAATGCGTCGCGGTCGTCCTGCGACAGGCGCCCTTCGGCCATCTCGCGGTTCAATGCGATCTTGATATTGACCTCATTATCCGAGCAGTCGACGCCCGCGCTATTGTCGATGAAGTCGGTGTTGATCCGCCCGCCCTTTGCCGAGAAGGCGATACGCGCGGCCTGCGTGGTGCCGAGGTTCGCGCCCTCGCCCACCGCCCGCACGCGCAGATCCTCGGCATCGACGCGCAGCGCGTCGTTCGCGGGGTCGCCGACCTCGGCATTATTCTGGCTCGCCGCCTTCACATAGGTTCCGATGCCGCCGAACCACAGCAGGTCGACCGGCGCCTTCAGGATCGCCGAGATCAGCGAGCCCGGGTCGATTTCGGACACCGACAGGCCGAGAAGCGCCTGAACCTCGGGGCTCAGCGGGATGCTCTTCTGGCTGCGCGGGAAGATGCCGCCGCCCTTCGAGATCAGCTTGGCGTTGTACTCGGCCCAGCTCGAGCGCGGCAGGTTGAACATCCGTTCGCGTTCCTTCCAGCTCTTCGCCGGATCGGGATTGGGGTCGAGGAAGATATGGCGGTGGTCGAACGCCGCGACGAGCTGGATCGCCTTCGACAGCAACATGCCGTTGCCGAACACGTCGCCCGACATATCGCCGCAGCCGGCGACGCGGATCGTATCGGTCTGCACGTCGACGCCCATTTCGGCGAAGTGGCGCTGGACCGAGAGCCACGCGCCCTTGGCCGTGATTCCCATCGCCTTGTGATCATATCCCTTCGACCCGCCGCTCGCGAACGCGTCGCCGAGCCAGAAGTCGCGCTCCATCGCGAGCGCGTTGGCGACGTCGGAGAAGGTCGCGGTGCCCTTGTCGGCGGCGACGACAAAGTAAGGATCGTCGCCGTCGTGGATCACGACGCCCTTGGGATGCACGACCTTGCCCGCGACCAGATTGTCGGTGATCGACAGCAAGGAGCGGATGAAGATGCGATAGCATTCGGTGCCCTCGGCGAACCAGGCATCGCGATCGAGCGACACGTCGGGCAGCGCCTTCGGATAGAAGCCGCCCTTCGCGCCGGTCGGCACGATGACGGCATTCTTGACGCGCTGCGCCTTCATCAGCCCGAGGATTTCGGTGCGGAAGTCGTCGCGGCGGTCGGACCAGCGGAGACCGCCGCGCGCGACCGGACCGGCGCGCAGGTGAATGCCCTCGACGCGCGGCGAATAGACCCAGACTTCGCGCCACGGCAGCGGCTTGGGCAGGCCGGGGACCTGCGCGCTGTCGATCTTGAACGCCAGCGCCTCTTCGGCAGCGGGCGCGAAGGCGTTGGTGCGCAGCGTCGCGCCGATCACGGCGTGGAACAGGCGGAGGATGCGGTCTTCGTCGATCGACTTGATGTCGGCAAAACCCGCCATGATGTCGGCTTCGAGCGCTTCGGCACGCTTCGCATCGCGTGCTTTCGGGTCGTGGAGCGCGGCGAAACGCTCGATCAATGCAGCGGTGAGCGCCGGCGCATGGCGCAGCGCGCTGACGACGGTATCCATGCCGTACGCCGAGCCGCCCTGACGCAGATATCGGAACCAGGCGCGCAGCCAGACGATCGCGCGCGGGTCGGTCTGGTTGGTGAGCACCAGTTCGTTGAACGCGTCATTCTCGGCCTTGCCGTCGAGCACTGCGGCGATCGCGCCTTCGAGCACCTCGGCATAGGGAAGCAGTGCGAGTTCATCGACGCTCGCGGGGAGCCGCAGCGTGAAATCGTGAATCACGATCGGCAGCTCGTCTTCGCCCTCGCCGCCGACACGCGGCTGAAGCGCGGTCGGGATTTCCTCGAGCACCTCGAAACCGAAATGTTCGAGCGCAGGCACGACGGCCGACAGCGCGAGCGGGCCGACCGCGCTGTAAACCTTGAGCCGAAGGCGGTCATCGCCGTCGAGGCTCTTGCGTGCGAGCCGCACGCTGCGCGGATTGGTCGCATCGAGATCGCGCAGGCGCAGGATGTCGCGCGCCGCTTCCTCGGGATTGTAGAGATTGCGATAATTGGGCGGAAATTGCGGGCCGAAACGCGCCGCAAGCGCAGCGGCACGGCCCGGATCACCGCGCTTGGCGAGCGCCGCCTCGACCTCGGGCTGCCAGCCGCGCACCATCTGTTCGAGCTGCGCATTGAGCGCCTCGGCATCGGGCACGACACCGCCGCTGCGCAGATCGAGCGTGTAGCGCAGCAGCGCGGCGCCGCCGTCTTCGAGCACCATCGTCCAGCCGATGACGCCCGCCTTGGCTTCGCGCACCAGCAACGCCTCGACCGCGATGCGGCGCCCGGTCGACACTTCGTCGCGCGGCAGCCAGACGAAAGCGAACAGGTGACGGCCGAGCGCGCTCTGCACCGTCACGACCTTCGGCCGCGGCCGGTCGGTGATCGACATCGAGGTGAGCACCAGCTCTTCGAGCGATGCCGCGTCGAACGCGATGAGCAGGTCGTGCGGCAGCGCGGTGAGCGCATGCGCGAGCGCCTTGCCCGCATGTCCCGTGGGGTCGAAGCTGAATTTCGTCATCAGCGCTTCGAGCTGCGCGCGCAGCACCGGCACCTTGGCCGGCGGCGTCGACAGCGCGGCGCTGGTCCACAGGCCCGCGTGGATCGACAGGCGTTCGACCTTCTTACCCTTCACCTCGGGAACGATGACGAGGTCGAGCAGCACGCGGCGGTGGACCGCCGACAGCCGGTTCGACTTGATCAACAGCGGCGCGTGGCCGCCCGCATCGAACCAGGCGAAGGCCGCTTCGAGCGCGGCGGGCGAGAGAAGCTGACCGTCGGCGCTTTCGCTGATCCCCAGCGGTTCCTGCACCGCGCCGCTGCGCGCGCGCCATTCATGGCCGAGCTGGGTCATCGCCCCGCCCTCGAACCAGCGCAGCAGTTCGGCGGCTTCGCCCTCGACGCGCATCGCAGCGTCGGCGAGCATCGCGGCGCGCATCGCGCGCCAGTCGCGCACCGCGGCGCGTACGTCGCGCAGCGCCGATTCGAGCCCGTCGAGCAGGCGCCGGCGCGCGCGCGCATCGCCGCGCTCGAGCTCGATATAGATGACCGACTCGCGGTCGCCGCTTTCGCCGGCTTCCTGCAGATGCCCCTTGGCATCACGCTTCACCGCGACGACGGGGTGGAGGATGCGGTGGACGGCGAGCCCCTGCGCCGCAACCGCTTGCGACGTCGAGTCGACGAGGAATGGCATGTCGTCGTTGATGATGGCGAGCCGCATGCGGCGGTCGGTGCCGTCGGCGGCGATCGGTTCGAGCAGCAGCGACGGCGTTTCCGGCGCGCGGTCGAGCGCGGCGCGCGCGGCGAACTGGGCGGCATCGGCAAGCGCCGCCTTGTCCATATCGTCGCCCTCGCCCGGCAGCGCGCTGCCGTGCAGCGCGGCCAGATAGGCGGCGGCGATTTTCGGAGGAATTTTGGCGGTGGTGGTGGTGTCCGTTTCCGGCGTGTCGGACAAATTCTGAGACATAAAGTGCAGCATCCCGAACCAAAGAGGGGGACCCAGCCGACGATCGGCGGGGGCCCGTTCGCTGCCGCCCCCTATGCGCCTGCACGGCGCGCGGCTCAAGACCTCGTTCGCGCGCCCACGTTAAATAATTTCAATTTTCGGTTTGTCTGTTGCGTGAACGCTCTCAGCCGGCTCCCTCAGGCGCTGGGCGTGATCGCAACCGCCTTCTTCGCGAGTTTCGCCACCAGCGCCGGATCGTCGGCCGCCTTGGCGACGATTCCGATGTGCCCGCCCGGCATTGCGCGCGCGATCAGCACGACGAATTCGGCGTCGCCGGCGTCGTGCTCAAGAATCAGCGCGGGGTGTGCGCGGCGCAGCGCTTCGAGCTTCTCGTCGGGCCGTTCGCCGCGGCTCTCGGGCTTGCGGCGCGCGCGCGCGTCCTTGACCAGCCCCTTGAGCCCCCCCGGATAGCGGTCGAGATAGGCCCCGAGTTCGCCGCGGCCGACGCCCTCGTCCTTCGCATGGCCGAGCACGCAGGCATATTCGGCGAGGCGCGTCTTGTCATAGGTCGCGCCGAAAACCAGCTTCACCACCGGGGTCATCGGCGCGCGCTCCTGCGCGGCGATGACC